>Ga0126312_10000871_pt1 | contig 19036 bp, 19 predicted proteins | sample Plot104A_FD_92537 | JGI IMG/M metagenome (GOLD analysis project Ga0126312, IMG submission 92537) | Serpentine soil microbial communities from UC McLaughlin Reserve, CA, USA - Plot104A | ecosystem: Environmental > Terrestrial > Soil > Grasslands | place: USA: UC McLaughlin Reserve, Lake County... | reverse complement strand
GCGCTAGTACCTGTAGTGATCCGGCTTGAACGGGCCCTCGACGGTGACGCCGATGTATGCGGCCTGCTCGGGGGTCAGCTCCGTGAGGCTCACGCCCAGCGCGTCGAGGTGCAGGCGGGCGACCTTCTCGTCGAGGTGCTTCGGGAGCACGTAGACCTGCTTCTCGTACTCATCGTTCTTCGTGAACAGCTCGATCTGGGCGATCGTCTGGTTCGTGAACGAGTTCGACATCACGAACGAGGGATGGCCGGTCGCGTTGCCGAGGTTCAGCAGGCGGCCCTCCGAGAGCACGATGATCGCGTGTCCGTCGCTGAACACCCACTCGTCGACCTGGGGCTTGATGTTCACCCTGCGGATCCCGTCGACCCTCTCCAGGCCGGCCATGTCGATCTCGTTGTCGAAGTGACCGATGTTGCCGACGATCGCCTGATGCTTCATCCGTGACATCTGTTCGGCGGTGATCACGTCGCGGTTTCCCGTCGCCGTGACGAAGATGTCAGCCGTCTCGACGACCTCTTCGAGCGTGCGCACCTCGTAGCCCTGCATCGACGCCTGAAGGGCGCAGATCGGATCGATCTCGGTGACGATCACTCGTGCGCCCTGACCGCTCAGCGACTCTGCGCACCCCTTGCCGACGTCGCCGAAGCCGCAGACCACGGCGACCTTGCCGCCGATCATCACGTCGGTGGCGCGGTTGATCCCGTCGATCAGCGAGTGGCGACAGCCGTACAGGTTGTCGAACTTCGACTTCGTCACCGAGTCGTTCACGTTGATCGCGGGGAAGAGGAGCTCGCCGGTCTCGGCGAGCTGGTAGAGGCGGTGCACACCGGTGGTCGTCTCCTCGGTCACGCCCATGACCCCCTCGGAGATCTGAGTCCACTTGCCGGAGTCGGTCTCGAGGGAGCGCTGGAGCAGCTCGAGGATGATCCGGAACTCGTCGGAGTCCGCGGAGGACGGGTCCGGCACGGCGCCGGCCTTCTCATACTCGGCGCCCTTGTGGACGAGGAGGGTCGCGTCGCCGCCGTCGTCGAGGATCATGTTCGGGCCCGCGCCGTCGGGCCAGGTAAGGGCACGCTCGGTGCACGCCCAATACTCCTCGAGCGTCTCGCCCTTCCAGGCGAAGACGGGGATGCCGGCGGAGGCGATGGCCGCCGCGGCGTGGTCCTGGGTCGAGAAGATGTTGCAGGACGCCCAGCGAACCTGAGCGCCGAGGGCGACCAGGGTCTCGATGAGCACGGCGGTCTGGACCGTCATGTGGAGGGACCCGGTGATCCGGGCGCCCTCGAGGGGCTGCGACGACGCGAACTCCTCGCGAGTGCGCATCAGGCCGGGCATCTCGTGCTCGGCGAGCCTGATCTCCTTGCGGCCGAAATCGGCGAGCCCGATGTCGGCGACCTTGTAGCCCTCGGTTGCGGCGGCGGCGGTGGCGCTCATTCTTCTCCTGCGGTTGGCAGCGGGTCGGGCAATGGTAGATACCGTTTAGCCTCCGCGCGAGGATGAGAGCGATGGTGCTTGCGGCGGGGCTCGGGACGCGGCTGAGGCCGATCACCTACGAGGTTCCGAAGCCGATGGTCCCGGTGGCCAATCGGCCCGTGTTGGAGCACCTGCTGGGCCTGCTTCGCCGGCACGAGCTGGGCGAGGTGATCGCGAACCTGCACTGGTTCCCCGAGACGATTCGCGGCCCTCTGGGCGACGGCTCGGCGCTCGGCGTCGAGCTCGCCTACATCGAGGAGGCCGAGCTCACGGGGACGGCCGGGGGCGTTCGGGCGGCGCGCGACTTCCTCACCGCGGACGGCGACTCGTTCGTGGTGATGGCGGGGGACGCGCTCACCGACGCGGACCTGAAGGGCCTGGTCGACGCTCACGAGAGCAACGGCGGCGTGGCGACCCTTGGCGTGAAGCGGGTCGACAACGTGAGCGAATACGGGGTCATCGTGACCGGGGCCGACGATCGCGTGCAGGGCTTTCAGGAGAAGCCCGATCCCGCGGAGGCGCTCTCCGATCTCGTCAACTGCATGATCTATGCGTTCAGCGCCGAGATCTTTGACTACTTCCCCAATGACACGTTCCTCGACTTCGCCAACGACGTGTTTCCGGCGCTGCTCGATCACGACGTGCCCTTCCACGTCCACCGGATCGAGCGCTATTGGAACGACGTCGGCTCGATCGGCGAGTACGTGCAGGGAAATCTCGACGCCGTGGCGGGCCACGTCGATCTCGAGCTCGGGGGCGAGCTGGTCGAGGCCGAGGCGGATCCGGAGGCCCCGGGCGGGGACGGCCTGGGCGCCCCGGAGGCCGGCCTGCCCGCGGGGACCGAGGTGAATGGCCGAGTGCTCGTCGGCGATGGCGTGCGGGTGGGGGAGGGGGTTCGGTTCGACGGAGACATCGTGGTCGGCGACGGGGCGCGGATCGGCTCGGGCGCGATGGTGAAGGAGTCCGTCCTCCTGCCCGGCACGGAGGTTCCCGAGGGCGCGCTCGTCGTCGGCGGAATCGCCGGGCACAAGGGTGCCGTCGCAGGGTGAGCGCGCCGTCGGTGGAGATCCTCTGGTGGCGCGGCTGCCCGTCGTGGGAAGAGGCGATCGATCTCGTCCGCGAGGAGATGGCGGCGGCCGGGCTGGATCCCGACGCCGTGGAGGATCGCGAGATATCGACCGAGGAGGGAGCGCGGACCGAGGGTATGCCCGGATCGCCGACGATTCGCGTGAACGGTCGCGACATTCAGCCGCCGGGCTCGAATCCGATCGGGCTAACGTGCCGGGTGTACCGGCGACGGGATGGAGGCACCTCGGCGCTCCCGGATCGCGCGGATGTTCGAGACGGCCTCATGCGGGCGATGGAGGGAAGCGATGCAAGCTAAGGCGGCCACGCTGCAGATCGGCACCCTGGTGCCGCCGCTGGAGCTGCCCGACACCAAGGGCAACCTCACGACGCTCCCCCTCCCCGGCGAGGCGCCGGCGACCGTGGTGTTTTGGACCTGCAATCACTGTCCGTACGCGCTCGCGTGGCACGAGCGGCTGACCGACGCAGCGCGGGACTACGCGGTCGCCGGTGTGCGCTTCCTGGCCGTCAACTCCAACGATGCGGAGCGCCATGCGGTCGACTCGCTCGAGGCCATGCGCGAGCGCGTGGCGAACGAGAACTGGCCTTTCCCTTATCTGCGCGATGAGGAGCAGGGCGCGGCCGTCGCGTGGGGCCCCCGGACGACCCCCGACCTCTTCGTCCTGGACTCCGAGCTGCGGCTCCGATACCGCGGCGCTCCCGACGCGGACCACGAGGACCCCGCGCAGAACGCCGCCTGGCTGCGCGCGGCGCTCGACGCCATCCTCGCGAATCGCGCTCCGGAGCCCGCCGAGACCGAGCCGGTGGGCTGTTCGATCAAGTGGAAGCAGTGAACGCCGCCGACACCCTCCGCTTCGTGTCCGGTGTCGGCGCGGCTTCGCGAATATGACCGCGCGGCGCCGACTGGTACGCGTCCCCGCCACATCGGCCAACCTGGGCTCGGGGTTCGACGTGTTCGCCGCGGCGATCCAGCTGCACCTCGAGCTGGAGGTGGCCGAGGCGGATGCCTTCGAGGTAGACGTCGGCGGCGATCCGCTTCCGGCCGACCGCTCCAACCTCTGCGTTCGCGGCTTCGAGCGCCTTCACCCCGCAGACGGGCTCCGCTTCGAGGTTCGCTCGGAGATCCCCATCGCCCGGGGCCTCGGCTCAAGCGCCGCGGCGATCGTGGCAGGACTCATGGCCGCGGATCACCTCTACGAGCTGGCGCTGGATCCCGTGGAGCTCTACCGGCACGCCGTCGAGCTGGAGGGGCACCCCGACAACGTCGCCGCCGCGCTGTTCGGCGGAGTCGCCCTTTGCCCACGCCCCGACGGCGACGAGCTGCCCGCCCCGGTGCGCCTCGAGCCGCCGCAGGGCGTCGAGCCGGTGCTGGTCGTGCCGAGAGACGAGGTCTCCACGGCAGACGCGCGTGCTGCGCTCCCCTCGTCGGTCGAGCTCGAATCGGCGATTGCGAACGTCGCCGCCTCTGCGCAGCTCGCCCTGGGCATCGAGCGCTCCGACCTGACCCTGATCGCCAGGGGCCTGGAGGACCGGTTGCACCAGGCCCCCCGCGCCTCCCTCTATCCCCGTTCGATGGAGATCGTCGGCGCGGCGAAGGACCTGGGCGCGATCGGCGCGTCGATCTCAGGCGCGGGGCCGACCGTCCTCGTCTGGTGCTTCTGGCAGGACACCGGCAAGGTGGTGAGCGGCCTCGAGGAGCGCGCCCGCGGATGGGCCGAGATCATGCGCACCCCGTTCTCGCCGGTCGGCGCGGACGTGCCCGAGCTGTAGAGCTCAGTCCAGGAGACCGACCTGGCGAAGGATGGACACCGAGTCCGAGTACACGTCCTTGCGCTTCACGAGCCCATCCTCGAACGGGATCACGTCGAGGCCGTTCCAGGTGATGGTGTTGCCGGTGGGCTCGGCGACGAGATCGCCGCGCGTCATCCGGTTCGAGTGCGTAGCCGTCGCGGTCCATTCCTGCACGACCAGCCCGTCCCTGCAGTATGTGCGCCGCCCCTCGAACCGGATGTCGGGCCAAGTTTCGAAGATGGCGCCGATGTGGCCTCGCACCTCCTCCCCGGAGGCCGCCTCGCCGGCCGTGTGGTTCTCGAACACCATGTCCGGCGCGTGCATGGCCATGATCGCGTCGAGGTCATGGTCATTCCACGCGGCGTTGTAGCGCGCGATGGCCTGCTCCAAAGCCTGCGGTGAATCCTCCTCGCCCATTGACCCACCCTACCTCTCATTTCGCCTCGCCTGCCCGAAGGCTCCCCGCAGCGCGCCACGAGGCGATAGCGGGTAGAACTGCGATGACCGAAAGGGGTTTGCAATGGCTTTCGAACAGCTGAAGGAAAAGCAGAGCGCGATGTGGGGGAGCGGTCCCTACCAGGGAATCAGCGACCACCTCCGTATCGCCCACGATCACCTGATGCGCGCGGTCCCGCCCAGGGAGGGCGAGAGCTGGCTCGATGTGGCCACCGGGACCGGCGAGGTCGCGATCCGCGCCGCACGGGACGGCGCCGACGTGACCGGGCTCGATCTCGCGCCCGATCTGCTCGACACGGCTCGCTCGCGCGCGGCCGACGCCGGCGTGGAGGTTTCCTTCGAGCAGGGCGACGCGGAGAACCTGCCCTACGGCGACGCCAGCTTCGCCACGGTCACCTCGTCGTTCGGGGTGATGTTCGCGCCCGACCACGCCGCGGCCGCGGCCGAGCTGGGGCGCGTGTGCAAGCCGGGCGGCCGGCTCGGCCTGCTCACCTGGCACCCGACCGAGGGCGTTGCCGACTTCTTCAAGATCATGGCCGGCTACCAGCCACCTCCCCCCGACGGAGTGGGCAGCCCGTTCACGTGGGGCGACCGCGACCACCTCGCAGAGATCCTCGGCGACGCGTTCGAGCTCTCCTTCGAGGAGGGCGATTGCCCGCAGACGGGTTCCTCGGCGGAGGAGGTCTGGGAGCTCTTCTCGCGTGAATACGGGCCCACGCACACCCTCGTCGAATCGCTTGACGACGAGCGCCGGGAGGCGCTCCACGCCGACTGGGTCTCCTACTTCGAGCGCTACCCGGCCGAGGGCGATGGCGTCAGCCAGCCTCGGCCCTACGTCGTAGTGCTCGGCACTCGGCGCTGAGTTCGGCTCAGCTCCGGGCGCCGGCTGGAACCACCTCGGCTGAGAGGTCGTCGAGCCGCTCGAGGAGGTCGGGCCGCTCCAGCCGCCTGCTGATCTCGCCGGCTAGCGACAGGTAGTCCGACCCCCGGTCCGGGCGGTAATCGAGAATCGGGATCGCCCGCTCCGCCGATTCGGCGTAGGCGATGGATTGGCGGATGACGGTGTGGAACATGCGGTCGCCGAAGCGCTCCTCGAGCGTCTGGAGGGTGTGCCGCGCGTGTCTCGTGCGCATGTTGGCGATGTTCAGGCACACACCCAGCAGCTCGAGATCGGGGTTCAGGGAGTCGCGGGCGAGGTCGACGACCTCCATCGCCTGCTCGACGCCCTGAAGTGAGAAGTACTGGGCCTCGGTGGAGAGAATCGCGTGGTCGGCGCACACCAGGGCGTTGACCGTCAGCAGGCCGAGGGTGGGCGGGCAATCGATGAGGATCATGTCCTTGCTGCGCTTCAGGTCCATGAGGGCCCGGCGCAACGTCACCTCACGGCCGATCTTTCCCGCCAGGGCCAGTTCGGCCTCCGAGAGCGCCAGGTTCGCCGGGATCACCGGGCCGTGCACCGCGTCGGCGGCGCGCGCCTGGCCCTGGAGCACGTCCCCGAGGGTGGGCGAGGCCTCGGGGTCGGCGTCGAAGTAGTCGGAGAGGTTGCCCTGCGGGTCAGCGTGGACCGCGAGCACGTCGAGCCCCAGCCGCCCGAACACGTCGGTCAGCGAGCGCACCATGGTGGTCTTCCCGGTGCCTCCCTTCTGGGAGAGAACCGCGATCGTGACGGCCGACATGGGCGGAGCATATGCGGCCGCCGCCGCGAGTGGGAGGGGCAACCTCCCCGCACGGGGGCGCCCCCCCTCCCCCCGGGGTTGTCGAGTTCGTATCGGCATGCGAAACGCAATCGACAACCACCCCGACGTACGGGTCGCGCGGCTTGCGGCGGACGAGTGGGGCGTGCTCTCACTCGATGAGCTGCTCGGTTGCGGTCTATCCAAGCCGGGGATTGCCCGCCGAGTCCAGACCGGGCGGCTCCATTGGAGGTACCACCGCGTATATGCGGTCGGCCACCCCAGCCTCACGCTTGAGGGGCAGTTCCTCGCGGCGGTCAAGGCATGCGGGCCCGGCGCCGTCCTGAGCCACTTCTCGGCCGCTGCTCTATGGGAGATGGTCGACTGGGATGGGCGCGCATTCGAAGTGACTGTCAGAGACACGACTACGCGTTTGCACCCGAGGATACGAGTGCATCGCACGCGATATCTCGAGCCCGTCGATACGCGTATCCAGAGGGGCGTCCCGGTTACTGCCCCGGCGCGGACCGCGCTCGATCTCTCTTCGGTCCTGGCGTACCAAGCTGCCCGCAGGGCTGTGAGGCAGGGTCTTGGCCCCCTCAAGCTCTTCACGATTCCGAAGCTGTTGGAGATCGCAGACCGCCAGGGTCGGCGTCCGGGTGCGCTCCGCCTCAAACGCATAATTGCCACCGCGGCACCTACCGCATCCGTGCTCGAGGATGTTGTCCTCGACCTGATCCTCAAGGCGGGGCTCCCCAAGCCCGAGATAAACGCGCCCCTGTGGATCGACGGTCGGAAGGTGATCCCGGACTTTCGCTGGCCGCAGTGGAAGCTCATCGTGGAAGCCGATGGGCGGACCTGGCACGGGGATCCAATTGCTCGCGAGGACGACGCCGAACGGCAAGCCCTCCTGGAGGATTACGGCGAGCGTGTCGTGCGGGTGACCTGGGCACAGGCCACGGCAGGCCGTGCCGCAACCATGAAGCGCCTCCGCGCGGCTGCCCCCTAGCCGTTGTCGAATCCGTTTCGCATAGCGACCCGGATTCGACAACCGCTGGCGGGGGGGTGGGGTGGCGGGGGGTGTAGGCGGGCTTCCGGGGGGTACGGCCGTATAATCGCTGTCCCCTTCATCCCGTCGCGCGCCCGCTCGAAGAAGGTGCGGAACCGGAGGTCAACGTGCCGAAGATCCCTTCCCGTACCCCCGGCGTGCCCGAGCGCGGTTCCGACAGTCGGCCGCTGCGGTATTCCCCTGAGCTTCCCTGGCGCCCGCGAGTCTCGCCGCCGAGCGTCGAGGACCGCGACGCGTGCGCGATTTACGCATCCGTCCGCAAGGACGCCACGCCCAGCCGCGCGCCCGTCACGCTTGCGCTGGAGAACCTCCAGAAGATGCTTCACCGCGCCGGCAACGTCGACGGCGAGGGCGACGGATGCGGCGTGCTCGTCGACATCCCGCGGCGGATCTGGGCGGAGGAGGTCCGCGCGGCGGGCGCGAATCCCTCGCTTGTCCTCGACCACGCCTTCGCCGTCGCACACGTCTTCGTCGAGCGTTCGCAGGACCTGGAGCGCCTCCAGCACGATGCGCGGGAAGTGCTCGGCCGTGGGGGGTTCCGGATCCTCGCCGAGCGGGTTGGCAAGGTCGATTCGCAGGCCCTCGGGGCGATCGCCCGCGAGGAGGAGCCCCACTTCTGGCAGATCGGCGGCCTCGTGGCCGACCCGCAGCGCTCGGAGCGCGTCTTCGATTTGATGATCGAGCTCGAGCACGAGCTGGGCTTCCACATCCCCTCGTTCTCGTCCGCGACCTGCGTGTACAAGGTGATGGGCGCGCCGCAGGTGCTGGGCGCCTACTACCCCGATCTTCGCGACGAGCGCTTCGAGACGATCGGCTGCTTCGGCCACAACCGCTACTCGACGAACACCTGGCCGTCGTTCAAGCGCGTCCAGCCGTTCTCGGTGCTCGGCCACAACGGCGAGATCAACACGATCGAGCAGCTACGCCAGGAGGCGCGCATGCTAGGCGCGCCGATCGAGCCCGGCGCCTCCGACTCGCAGGACCTGAACCGGGTCGTGGACACGCTCATCCGCCGCGAGGGCCTCTCGCTCGCCGAGGCGATGGAGATGGTGGTGCCCCCGATCGTGGATGAGATTCGAGCGCTGCCCTCAGATCTCCACCGCTTCTACATGTACCTGCGCCAGAGCATGGGCCCGTTCGCTCAGGGTCCCGTGGCGCTGATCGCCCGCCACCACGACGAGTGCGTCTTCTCCGCCGATGCGATGGGGCTGCGCCCGCTGTGGAGGCTCGAGACCCCCAACGACTACATCTTCAGCTCCGAGCCCGGCGTCGTGAGCGTCCACGACATGGTCAGCGAGCCGCTCCCGCTCGGCCCCGGTGAGAAGTCGCTCGTGACGATCGACCGCGACAAGCGCTCGAGCCACCTCTACTCCCACGCGGAGATGCAGCGGCTTGTGGCGAAGCGATGGGCGGAGCGCACCGGCGCCGACGAGGTCGCCGCTTACGACCGCGCCCTGGCCACGGGCGGCCCGCTCGAGGGCACCGAGATCCCCGGGTACACGGCGGCGGGGCCGTCGGAGCCGGTGAAGGTGGAGGAGCGAGTGACCGCCGGCTTCGGCTGGCAGCGGGATGACGTGAAGCTCTGCCAGCAGATGGCGTCCAACGGCGCCGAGCCGATCGGCTCGCTGGGCTACGACGGGCCGCTGGCCGCACTCTCGCCCGAGCGTCAGAACCTCGCCGACTACTTCAAGGAGACGGTCGCGGTCGTCACCAACCCGGCGATCGACCGCGAGCGCGAGATCGAGCACTTCTCGACCCGCGCCGTGTTCGGCCGCCGCCCACAGATTCACGATCCGGCGACCGACACGCGGACGGTCGAGACGTCGTTCCCGGTGATCCTCGGCGGCCACCATGACCTGGCGCCGCTCTCCGATTCGAAGTACCGGCGAATCGCCCGCGAGCACCAGACGTATCTGCTCGAGGACCTCTGGGAGGAGTTCCGCGACCGCGCCGCGGCGCTCGACATCGCCCTGCTGGAGTCAGAGACGACGAAGGGTGCCATCGACCGCATCCGCCAGGAGGCCGTGAAGCGGGTCAGCGACGGGGCGGAGTTCCTCGTCCTCACGGACCGGGTGGTCTACGACGGGGATCGCCGTTACCTCGACCCCCACCTCGCGCTCTCGGCCGTCGACCAGGCGCTGAAGCAGTTCAAGGTCGAGGCCGGACAGGAGAACCTGCGCCGCCGTTGCTCGATCGTTCTGCGCTCGGCAGCGATCCGCAACGTGCACGACGTGGTGCTCGCGCTCGGTATGGGCGCGAACGGCGTCTGCCCCTACGTGATGGTCGAGGTGATCTGCGTCGACGACTACACCGAGGACATCTCGAACATCTGCGCCGCGCTGCGGAAGGGGATCGAGAAGGTCATCTCCACGATCGGCATCCACGAGGTCCGCGGCTACGCGCGCCAGTTCTCCTCGATCGGCCTTCGGCCAGAGCTCGCGGAGATCTTCCACACGCAGGCCTTTGCCGCCTCGGAGAAGGGGGGCCTTGGGTTCTCCGACTTGGACGCCGACACCGACGGGCGGCACCGCATCCTCTCCGGCGAGACGGAGGCCAAGCCCGCGAAGACGTTCCGCTTCTATCCGAAGGTCTACAAGGCGGCGATCGCGGCCGCCAACGGCACCGCCTCGTACGAGGACTACTCGCGGAAGGTCCGGGAGCTCGAGAACGCGAGCCCGATCTCCATGCGCCACATCATGGGCCTGAACTCCGGGCGCGACTCGGTGGACCCCGCGACCGTCGACGCCGGGATCGGGCACCACGATTACCCGATCGTGATCTCCTCGATGAGCTTCGGCTCGCAATCCGAGCCGGCGTTCCGCTCGTACGCCGAGGCCGCGAAGGCAATCAACATCCTCTGCGTCAACGGCGAGGGCGGCGAGATCCAGGACATGTACGGCCGCTACCGCAAGTGGCGGGGCCAGCAGGTGGCATCGGGGCGCTTCGGCGTCTCCGCGGAGATGCTGAATGCCTCCTATGTGGCGGAGATCAAGATCGGCCAGGGAGCGAAGCCCGGTGAGGGCGGGCATCTGCCCGGGAAGAAGGTTTCCGAGAAGGTGGCGGCCGCCCGTAACGCCTCACCCGGGACGGATCTGATCTCGCCCTCGAACAACCACGACCTCTACTCGATCGAGGACCTCGCGGAGCTGATCGACGAGCTGAAGACGGTGAACCCGGACGTGCGCGTTTCGGTGAAGGTCCCGGTGGTCCCCAACATCGGCACGATCGGCCTCGGGATCGCGAAGGCCGGCGCCGACATCATCACGCTGTCGGGCTTCGAGGGGGGCACGGGCGCCGCGCGTCAGCATGCCCTGCGCCACGTCGGGCTGCCGTCCGACATCGGGACACGGCTCGTGCACCAGGCGCTGATGGAGGCCGGGATCCGCAACCGGGTGGAGATCTGGGCCGACGGCGGCTACCGCCACGGTCACGACATCGTGAAGCTGATCTGCATGGGCGCGAACCGGATCGGGTTCGGAACCCTGGCGATGGTCTCCCTGGGCTGCACCATCTGCCGCGGATGCCAGCTCGACACCTGTCACGTCGGCATCGCGACGCAGATCGAGACCCCCGAGCAGGCCCAGGAGCACGGCCTGAAGAAGTTCACGCCACAGGCCGTGGACGGCGCGGCCGAGAGCTGCGCCCGCTTCTTCCAGTCGATGGGCGAGGAGGTCAAGCAGGTGGTCGCGGCCCTCGGTTACGAGCGCGCGCAGGATCTCGTCGGGCGCTACGACCTCCTGGAGCAGGTCTCATACGCGGAGGAGCTGGATCTCGCTCCCCTGATCACCCCGCTCGAGGAGTACCTCGACCTCGAGCCGGCCGACCTTCCGGCGCCGGTCGCCGAGGAGGAGCTGGTGGCGGCCGAGGCTCGCGCCGAGGCCGGCCTGGTGCGGGCGCGCCCGATCAGGATGCGGCCGAAGGAGGCCTCGGCTCAGATCGCCGCGCTGGCCGCCGACGTGTGCAGCGGAACTACCGTCCGCCAGGAGTTTCCGCGCGCAACCGACGCCAACGACCGCGTGCTCGGGACCGAGCTCGCTGGCGCGCTGGCGCGCGCGCGGATCTACGAGGGCGCGGCCGAGGGCTCAGAGGACGTGCTCGCGGAGCTCGAGTTCAACGGCGGCTCGGTCGCAGGCCAGGGCTTCGGTGCATTCAACGCGTGGGGCCTCGTGGTCCGCGTCGAGGGTGGCGCCCAGGACGGTGTCGGCAAGACGATGCTCGGCGGCACCGTTTCGATCATGAAGGGCCGCAACGCCGCCGGCGAGCGCGTCAACGGCTCGGTGGGGAAGTCGTTCGCGTACGGCGCCCAGAGGGGCTGGCTGTTCGTGCAGGGGTCGGCCGACTCGCGCTTCTGCATCCGCCTCTCGGGCGCGGACGTCGTGCTGGCGGGTGAGCCCGCCGAGCCGCTCGACGATGAGCGGGGCTGCCTGGTGGATCGCGCCAACGCCAAGGGCTTCGCGTTCGAGTACATGACCTCGGGCCGAGCCGTGGTCCTCGGCGATATCGGGCCGTGGGCGTGTGCGGGGATGACCGGCGGGCGCGTGTACGCGCGCGTGAACCCTGAGTGGAACCTCGACCGGGGGGCGATCGAGCGACGCCTGGGCGAGGGAGCCAAGGTCTACCTGGAGGAGCTCGACGCCGAGGCCCAGCTCGACGTCGAGGACCTCCTCGGGCACTACGCGGCGGAGTTGCGCGCCACCGACCAGGAGGCCGAGGCAAAGAGGATGCAGGAGCTGGCCGGGGCCAGCCGGGACAACTTCCTGATGATCGTCCCCGAGAAGGTCCAGGCCGACCCGAACATCTCGACCGAGTAGGTCGGCCGACCCGCGACCGGTTAGCGTGCCCGCGGTGGGTGACTTCGACGCCAAGCTCCGTCCGCACCTGGAGGGGCTGCTCGCCGAGGGCGAGGAGCTGGAGGGGATCTGCGCATGTTCCCAGCAGAGGGGTCTCTTCAGCGGCGGCACGGTTGCGCTCGGGATCACGCCCGGTCGCCTGATCATGCAGCCGCTTGATCGACGCGGCAATCCGGACGGTGAGGCGCAGTCGCTGAGGCCAGGGGACATCGCCGGGGCGAAGGCCGAGGGGGCGGGGGGCGGCTGGCCGGAGATCGGGGCCGCGATCATGGACCGGCAGGCCGCCAAGCTGACCCTGAAGACGACGCGGGGCGAGAAGCTCCGGCTGATGATGATGCGTGCGGACAGCGGCGACCTCATGGGCAAGCTCGGCGGTGGAGAGGGGCAGAGACGCGGAGTCGAGGCGCTCGGCCGATGGTTCGGGCGAGTGGCGGAATGAATCTCGCACCGCTCCGCGGGTAAGTTCCCAGGTGTATGGAGGCCTCGCCGACCAAACTCGCCGGCCCGATCCGCGACGATGAGCTCTTGACCGCGCTTCGCGACCGCTCGCCTGACCATCTTCGGGCGGGTCTCACCGCGGTGCTGGCGCGCGCTATGACCGATGAGGGCGAGATCCGCGACTGGCGCGACCTGGTCATGGACCTGGCCCCGTACCACGACTGCTCCCGGCGCATCGGTATCGATCCCCGTGTCCTGTTCGAGTGGATTGCGCGGAAGGTCCCGGCTGAGGTCGCCGGCCCCGTCCGGGCGCTCGGCAAGCGCGACGCGCTCGACCCGGTCGAGTTCGGCTTCGCTCTCGTGGAGGAAGAGGACGGGCCGCGGTACTACTGGACGCGCTGAAGTCGTTCAGTCCGGGATGACCACGAACAGGCGATAGCGGCCGATCTCGAGCTCGTCGCCGTCGCGCAGCGGCGCCCAGTCGACCTTCTCGCCGTTCACGAACAGCCCGTTCAGGCTGCGGTCATCGAGCGCGCTCACCGTGCCGGCCTCGGTGGTGACGAGCAGCGCGTGGCGTCGCGAGACGCTCGGATCGTCGAGCTGGAGGTCGGCCACGGCGCTGCGCCCGATTCGGGTCCAGCGCTGCTGCGGCGTGATGACCATCGGCTCGCCGTCCTCCTCGTATGCGATGCGCGTCTTCCCGTCGGCTCGCGCCTGAGACCGCAGCTGCTCGAGCCAAGCGGGCTCGGTTGGGGCCGGCTCGACGGCCTCGGCGTCGACGGTGGGGTGCTCGAAAAGCGAGGCGTGCCGGAATTGCGACTCGCCGCAGTTTGGGCACTCCGGAATGTCCTCCATCGCCGCGGCCGCAAGCGCGTAACCGCAGCCAACGCAGGTCAGCGAGCCGACGGAGGCGAAGCTCGCCACGTTCTCGCCGCTGCGATGCAGGTCCGGCTCGGTATCGATCAGCGAGGCCATAAAAGGTGAGGACGCCTACCCGACTGCGAGCGATCTTAACGTGTGCGTTTCGTTACATGTTGTTTCAGGGCCCGATCCGCCCGGAAATTGCGGGAATTGGTGCCCCAGCTCCCGGTCGACACATAGAATCGCCGCGCCCATGGGCCCAGTGAGTGTGAGCACCCCGATCGACGTTCCCCGCGAGCGGGCGTTCGACTTCGTCGCCGACCTCGCGAACCGCCCGGCGTTCATGAGCGGCTTCCTGACCGAGTACCGGCTCCAGAGGCTGGACTCCACCGGCGTAGGGGCGAGCGCGCGCTTCCAGGTGCGCGAGCGCGGGCTGTGGATGGAGACCGTCATCGAGGAGCTCGACCCGCCATATCGCATCATCGAGGGCGGGCGCGGGTCACGCCTCGGCCGCATGCCCGTCTCGACGGCCTGGGAGCTCACCGAGACGGGCGTCGACGGCTGCGAGGTTCGGCTGAGCCATTGGACGGAGCCCTCCCACGCCGGCGACTGGATCGCGGAGAAGGTGCCGGGGATCGAGCGTTTCTACCGCCGCGCCCTGGCGGGCTCGCTCGCGCAGCTGAAGGAGCTGCTCGAGTCCGGGACGGCCCCCGGGCGGGTCGGCATCGCCGGCGGCGATCTGGTTCCGGGTGCCGGATAGGGCCACTAGACTCCCGCGCCGATGCGACGCTCCCTCGCACCCGCCCTGCTCGCGATCGCGCTCTTCGCGATCGCCCTCCCGCTTGCTGCCTGCGGCGCGGAGGAGGAGGAGCTGGACGTCGCCGAGGGCGAGCCGATCATCGCCGACGACATCTCCTACAACGTCGTCATCTCCCGGTTCCTCAACCCGGATGACACTGAGGACGCCGAGTATCTCGCCGGCTCTCCCGACCCCCCGCCCCACGAGGCCTACTTCGGGGTGTTCATGCAGATCCACAACGACAGCGACGAATCCGTGGCGGTCCCCGAGGATCTGAGCGTCGTCGACACCCTCGACAACACCTACGGGGCCCAGGAGACCGAGAGCCCGTACGCCCTTCCCCTCGGGTCGGACCTGCCCGCCGACGAGAAGCTCCCGACGCCGGACTCCACGGCGGCATACGGGCCCATCGAGGGCTCCCTCGTGCTGTTCCAGCTTCGGGAGAACGCGACCGATAACAGTCCGCTCATCCTCGAGCTCCCGCTTCCCTCGGGGAAGATCGGCAAGATCGAACTCGATATCTGACGAGTGAGCGATCTCGGCCACCGCGGCCTCCAGGCAGCGCTGATCGCAGCGGCGCTCGCCGCCCTCGCGATCCTGGTGAGCCTGTTCAGCGACCCCGTGCGCCTCGGGTGCCTGGTGGTGATCGCCCTCGCGACGATCGTGACGGCCCCTCGGAGGAGGGTGAACGGCGGCGGGTGGTGGACCCTGTTCGCGGCGGGAGCCGTCGCCTCGATCGCCGGCGCGGGTCTCGCGGAGCTCACCGAGACCGTTGGCGGCCTCGTGGCTGTAGTCGGCGGGGCGCTCGTGGTGGTGGGGGCAACGATCGGCTTCCCGGTCTCCGAATAACTCCGCCACCTCCTCCGCTCCCGCTCGAACACTTGCCCTCGGCTTCGCCTCGGGCGTTTTGACCTGCTCCCGCGTCCGGGGCCGGCGGGCTATCTCAGCCCCGCCTCGAGCACCTGCCGGACGATCGGCGCAGCGACAGTGCCGCCATCGCCTTCGGCATTCACCACCATCGCCGCGGCGGCGAGCTGCGGCTCCGTGGCCGGGGCGAACCCCGTGAACCAGGCGTCGATCTCCTGCTCGGGCTCCTCGCCCGGGCCGAGCTCCTCGCCTGCCTCGAGGGCCTTGGGCCCGAGCTCAGCCGTGCCGGTCTTTCCCGCCACCTGAACGCCGGGAATGGCGGCGGCGGTGCCGGTGCCCTCGGTGACGACCCTGATCATCAGCTGGCGAAGCAGGTTCGCCGTCTCCTCCGAGGTCACGCGAACGGGCTCGGCTTCCGGCCGCAGCTCGGGCTCGGTGACTATGGGGGTGGGCGTCCGCACCCCGTCATTCGCGATCGTCTGGGCGGCGGAGGCCATCCCCAGTGGAGTCGACTGGACCTCGCCCTGGCCGATCGCGCTGACGCCGACCTCGAGGTCGGACGACAGTGACGTCGGAACGGTGCTGGGAGGCGGGTCGATGATCGCCGTGGCGGTCGCGTTGTAGATCGCGGGCTGAGAGTTGAAGCCAAACTGCTCCGCCTCATCGATCAGGCGCTGGGCGCCGACCTCCGCGCCCAGGGGGGCGAAGACGCTGTTGCACGAGTGGGCGAACGACTGCACGAAGGTGCCGCCGCAGGATTCGTCGTGGGCGTTCGCAACCTCGCGGCCGTCCAGGACCGCGGCCGTCTCGACGGGGAACGTGTCAGTCAGCTTCACGACTCCCGCGTCGAGGGCTGCCGTGGTAGTGATCACCTTGAAGGTGGAGCCCGGCGGCTGGGGAGCGGAGAACGCGATGCCGGCGAGCGCCCGGATCGAGCCGTCGTTGGCGTCCAGCACCGCGACACCGCCGAAGAGGTTGCCCAGCGCGGCCACCGCGGCCTCCTGAATCCCGGAGTCGATCGTGGTGTGAACGGGCTGCCCGGGCTGCGGCTCGCCGCTCGCCAGAACTCGCGCGCCGCCGCCGCCGGTGGCCAGTAGCTGGCCGCTGGGCTGGCCGTCAAGGCGGTCGTTGAAGGCGAGCTCGAGTCCGCTGGTACCCGCCAGAGACCCGGGCGGGAATCCCTGGCCCTCGAGGAGGAGCTCCTGCGCGTGCTTCGGCGAGTCGACCGTGCCCCCGACGGCGCTCGCTGCCACGCCCAGCGGGGAAGAGCGGGCCGACGCGGGCCCTTCGGCGAGCGGGGTTCCGTCGGCCGTGAGGATCGGCGCACGGCTCGGGGCTCGAGTGCGGCGATCGAGGTGCTCGCCCGGGCGGAGGCCCGGGAACAGCATCCGCGGGTCCCAGGCAATCTTCCCGTCCTCGAGTGGAACCTCGAGCTCTCCACTCACCTCGCCCCACGCGAACGTCTTGATGTCCACCTCAAGCGAGGCGGAGCCACCGCTCGCCTCCTCGGGATCACCCGCGTCGACGACGTCGACCGTTGCCGTGCGCTCGGCGTCGGCGTAGGCCGACTTGAAGTCCGGCCGGGAGATCTCAGCCTGGGCATCGCCCGAGAGCTCGGCGTACATGGCGTCGACGTCGTCCTGTTCCCACGCCTCGGCGAAGCGCTCGACGGCATCCAGGTGGTCTATCCCGCCGATCACCAGCCCGCCGATGAACGAGACGCCCGCGATCACGGAGATCGGCAGCGTTCGCGTGGCGAGCCGGCGGCGGCGCTCGGCCTCGCGGCTTGTGGGGCTCAAGGGGGCAGCGCTCCAGGAGGTTCGACGTTCAGGCTCAGAATCTAAATTGTCGCGGCGCGGGCGGTTGCAACAGCGCTTACCCTCCCGCCTCCCCGCGAAGCGTGAACCTCGTCGACCTCATCATCGCCGTCTTCGTGCTCGCCCTCGCCGCGCTCGGCTGGGAGCGCGGTCTGATCCGCAGCGCGCCGCCGCTGATCGGCTTCGTCATCGGGGCCGCCCTGGGTGGGCGGCTCGGGCCGGAGCTCCTCGCCAGCGGCTCGGAGTCCGCCTATGCCCCTGTGATCACCGTCGTCTGTGGCCTCCTGCTTGGGGCCGCGTTGGCGGTCGCCATGGAGGGCGTCGGCTTCACCCTGCATCAGCGCGCGGCGATGGGGGAGGGCGCCCGGATGATGGACGCGGCTGGCGGCGCGATCCTGCTGGCCGTCCTGGGCCTGCTGGTCTCGTGGGCGTTCGGTGCCGTTGCCCTACACGCTCCCGGCCAGGGGCGCACGAGCCTGCGCACGGAGTTACAGCGCTCCACGATCCTCGGGGCCCTAAACGACACGCTTCCGCCCTCGGGGCCGTTGCTGAACGTGTTGCGCCGGGTCGATCCGACGCCCGAGGTCGAGGGCCCGGAGGCACGCGTCGGCCCTCCCCAGTCCGCGATCGCCCGCGATCCCGAGGTGCAGTCGGCGGGAGCGAGCGTCGTCAAGGTGCTCGGCACGGCGTGCGGGCTCGGCGTGGAGGGCTCGGGCTGGGTGATCGGCCCGGGGCTCGTCGCCACCAACGCCCACGTGGTTGCCGGCGAGCAGGACACGACCCTGACGGAGCCCGACGGGACGGAGCTCGATGCCGAGGCGGTCGCCTACGAGCCCCATGACGACTTCGCGATCCTGCGCGTGTCAGACCTCGATCTGCCCGTCCTTCCGCTGGCCGCCCGACCGCGCAGTGGGACGGCCGGGGCCGTCCTCGGCTATCCGGAGAACGGCCCATTCACGATCACGCCCGCCCGGCTTGGCACCACCGGGACGGTGACGAGCCAGGACTCATATGGCCGCGGCCCGATCATCCGCAGGATGACGTCGTTCCGCGGCGACGTGAGAAGCGGCAACTCGGGCGGCCCACTCGTGGACGCACAGGGCCGGGTTCTCACGACGGTCTTCGGCGCGGAGCAGGGGGGCGGTCCACCTGGAGGCCTGGGCGTGCCGAACGCGGTGGTCGCGAGGACGCTCGAGGGCCCCCTGGAGCCCAGGGGCACGGGCCCGTGCGCGGCGTGAGCCCACAGCCCCGCTCCGTTACCCTGGAACGAGGGTGGAGGAAGCGCCGCAAGCGACACGGGCGCCCATCGACGATGGCCGGCCCGCGAAGGTCTGTCCCGACTTCCACGAGGCGGTCGAGATGGTCGGCCGCCGTTGGGCGGGCGCGATCCTGTGGGCGCTCTCCGATGGGCCGCAGTACTTCGCGGGGCTGCGCGACGCCGTTCCGGGGATGTCCGATCGCCTGCTGTCCACCCGCCTGCGCGAGCTGGAGGGCGAGGGCCTCGTCGAGCGCTCGGTGCATTCCGGCGCTCCCGCGCGAGTGTCCTATGAGCTGACCGAGAAGGGCCGCGCCCTCGAGCCCGCGCTGCGGGAACTGCGAGACTGGGCCCGCACGTGGAAGGAGCGCTGAACTTGGACGTCGTCGTCGCAGGGGGACATGGACAGATCGCGATGCTGCTTCACCCGCTACTGCTCGAGCGCGGCGACACCGTCAAGGCCCTGATTCGCAACCCGGATCACGCGGACGAGGTTCGTGTGGCGGGCGCCGAGCCCGTCTACTGCGATCTGGAGGCCGAGGCCGACGTCTCGGCCGCCGTCGGAGACGCCGACGCCGTGGTGTTCGCCGCGGGCGCCGGG
>Ga0126312_10000870_pt1 | contig 19039 bp, 14 predicted proteins | sample Plot104A_FD_92537 | JGI IMG/M metagenome (GOLD analysis project Ga0126312, IMG submission 92537) | Serpentine soil microbial communities from UC McLaughlin Reserve, CA, USA - Plot104A | ecosystem: Environmental > Terrestrial > Soil > Grasslands | place: USA: UC McLaughlin Reserve, Lake County... | reverse complement strand
TTGGATCGTCGGCGCCGTCACCATGACGGTCTTGCCGTTCCGAAGCGTGTGCCGGTAGTACTCGGGCATCGGCGGGAGCGCGACGTTCGCGAGCCCCCGGCCCTCGAGCGAGAGCCGCAGCACACCGTCTTCAGCCCGCGCGATCGCGTACGGGGAAGTGGGGTTGACGCGGACGGAGACGATCGTCCGGCGAAGCTCGTGCGGCCCACCCGTCAGCGCGATCTCCTCCGGCGGCCTGCGCAGCGCGGCCTCGCCGAGCTCGGCGAGAGGCTTCTGGTCGAACGAGAAGATGAAGTACGACTTGGGCTTCACCTCGCCGTCGAGGTTGTCCGTCAGCGCCGAGGCGTCGAACGCGATTCCGGCCCGAAGGAGGTCCTCCTTCAGCACTGCCTCGGGCGGGATGTGCGGGAACCGCTCGATCAGCCCCTCGACGAGGTCGGTGCGTGTCGCGGCGGCGGTCTCGCTCACCGACGCAACGTATCTGACTGTCGGAACGCGGACTCGCGGGACAGGCCGTCGAGTACGGCCGCCCATACGTGACAGCGCATGGACGTGCATACGCAGCTACCGGTCGCGCGGGGTCGATCGTGGTTCGCCGTAGGCGCCGGGGGCGCGAACGCCGCCGTTTTGCCATGACGACGGCGAGTTCGACGTCATCGCTCGCGGTGACGGGTCAGCCCGTGCGTGCGATCGCCGAGCTCGGCACGCTCTAACGAAGCGTCGCGAGGAACTCCAGCAGCACCGCGGCAAAGCGCTCGGGCTGCTCCATTGCCGGCAGGTGCGCGCAGTCGGCGAACACGACCTCTCGCGCGTCCGGCAGCTCGCGAAGAAAGCGCTCAGAAGCGCGGGCGACGTCGTCGAAGTCGAGCGCGCCGCGGATCAGGAGCGTGGGCGACGCGACGCGGGAGAGGTCGAGCTCGACTCGCTTCACCGACGCGTCGGCGCGCTCCAGCTCGTACGCGCGCACCTGCATCGCGCGAACGCGCGCGCGCAGTGTCGCGTCGACGTCCTCCGGGCGCCGGTGCGGGCCCGCGAGCCACGACGCGACCATCAGCTCGGCAGCCTCGTCGAAGCGCCCGGCGTCGAACAGCTCCTCCTCGCGCGCGCCGTTCGCCGCCACCTCCTCGGACCAGCCGAAGACGTTCGCCGACACGAGCACGAGCGCTGCGACACGCTCGGGTGCTTGCAGCGCGGCCTCGAGCACGGCCCGTGCGCCGAACGACACGCCGGCGAGCACAGCGCGAGCGAAGTCCGGCTCGAGCACGACGTCCGCGAGCGATACCTCTCCCGGCTCCCACGCGCGTTCGCCGTGGCCCGGGAGATCGAGCGCGAACACCGAATGCTCGGGCTCGAGCAGCGGCTTCACGCCGTCCCACTCCCGCGAGTCGGTGACGCCGGAGTGGACGAGGACGACGTCCATAACGTCATCATCATCCTTCGCGGCTACCCTCCGCTGCGGGTCGTGTTGCGGAAGGTCCTCATTCTCTTGCTCGCCGTGATTGGGCCGGCTGCTCCCGCGTTCGCGCAGGACGCGCCGAAGACGCTGCTGATGCCGGGCGTCTCCTACTCGCGCGAGCTCGAGTTCACCCGTCACGGGCCTGTCGTCATGCACGTCATCGAGGCGCCGCGCCCGGGCGGTCTCTACTCGCTTGCGCCGGTCCTCTCGAACGAGTTGATCGTCGGCCGCGAGCGCGTGACGGAGATGGAGCGGCGGGTCTCGTCCGCCGGGACGGTGACCGGCGTCAACGGCGACCTCTTTACGGCCGAGGGCCATCCGTCGGGAATCCTGCTCCGAAACGGCGTTCTCGATCGCGTTCCGACGCGCGACCGTTCGAGCGTCGGGATCGGCGCCGACGGGACGCTGCGGATCGAGCGCGTCGACTACGCCGGCTACTACCGGGGCAGCGGGCAGCGGCGCGCGATCACGCTGAACGCGCTCGCGCAGCCGAACGGCGTTGCGCTTTTCACGCCGAGCTGGGGCGCGGTGACGCCGGGCGTGCCCTCGTACGAGGTCGTCCTGCGCCCGTTCTCGGCGGCGCGGCCCAACACCGACCTCGTCGGCACCGCAGTCTCCGCCGGCTCGACGAACGGCTCGACTGCGATCCCGCCGGACGGCGCAATTCTGCAGGCCCGCGGCTCGGCGGCTCCCAAGCTCGCGGCCGAGGTCGCCGTGGGAAGCGAGGTGGCGCTTCGCGTCCAGTTGACGCCGAGCTGGGAAGGCGTCACCCACGCCGTCGGCGGCGGTCCGGCGATCGTCCGCGACGGCAAGGCCGTCTTCCGCGCGAACGAGATCTTCGGAGCATCACTCCTGACCGCACGCAGCGCGCGCACCGCGATCGGCCAGCGCGCGAACGGTCGCATCCTGCTCGTCGCCGTGGACGGGAACCAGCAGGGCTACAGCGCGGGCATGACGAACTTCGAGCTTGCGCTCGCGCTGATGCGCCTCGGGGCCGTCAACGCGTCGGCGCTCGACTCGGGTGGCTCGACGACGATGGCCTTCGACGGCCAGCTGCTGAACCGCCCGTCCGAGCGCGGCGGCGAGCTTCCGGTGGCGGAGGCGCTCCTCGTCTCCTATGCGGGGGTGTACGCGCCGCCGCCGGTGGAGCCCGTCCTGTCGCCGAACCAGGACGGCGTGGCCGAGCAACAGGCGCTCGCGTACAAGCTCGTGCGGCCGAGCACCGTCACCGCGAGGCTGATCGCGCCGGACGGCTCGACCCGCGAGGTCGACACCGGAGGCCGCGAGCCGGGCGTCTACCGGTTTGGCTGGGACGGGTACGTCGCCGGCAGCAAGATCGTCTCCGAGCGCGAGGGTCGGTGGCGGTTCACGGTCACCGCGACCGATGCCGCCGGTCAGACCTCCGCGGCGGATCGCTACTTCTTCCTCAACAACACGCTCCGGTCGCTCTCCGTCGCGCCGGCGCTCGTGCGGCTCGGCGGCGGCGGGCTCAGGGCGTCGTTCACCGTGCGCCGGAAGGCGAAGGTGACGATCACGATCGAGAACGCGTCCGGAATCGTGCTTCGCGTCCTCGCCCGCTCGCGGACGTTGTCGCCTGGCGAGCACCGCGTGACCTGGGACGGGCGGGACGGCTCCGGGAACCTCGTGCGCGGCGGGAAGCTCGGCGTGCACGTCGTTGCGACGAACGGCCTCGGCCGCGTGGACCTCCGCGATACCTTCCGCGCGCGCCGGTAACGTCCGCGCGCTTGCTCTCCGAGATCACAGATCAGATCACGTCGCTGATCGGCGACCACGGGCTCTACGCGGTGTTCGCCTTGATGGCCGTGGACGCCGTCCTCCCCGTCGCGAGCGAGCTGATCATGGTGTACGGCGGTGCGCTCGCCGCGGGCGCCTTCGCCGGCCGCGAGGTGACGTTGTTCGGCGAGGAGATCCCGAGCGGGTTCCAGGCGTACCTGGCGATCGCCCTCGCGGGCACGCTCGGATATCTCGTCGGCGCGATCGGCGGCTGGGCGATCGGCGTCTACGGGGGCCGGCCCTATCTCGAACGGCACGGCCGCTGGCTTCACCTCTCGCCGGCCCGCCTCGACCGGGCCGAGCGCTGGTTCGAGCGCTGGGACGACTGGGCCGTGTTCGTCGGACGCATCACGCCGATCGCCCGCTCGTTCGTCTCGATCCCGGCGGGCATCTTCCGCACGCCGTTCGTGCGCTACGCGCTCCTGACGCTGGCCGGATCGGCGATCTGGGCGTTCGCGCTGGCCGGCATCGGCTGGGCGCTCGGCTCGAACTGGGAGCGGTTCCACCACGCGTTCCGCTACGCGGACGTCGCATTCGTAGCAGGGGTCGTCGCGCTCGCGGCGTACGTCATTTGGCGGAGAAGGCGCTCCAATAGACTGGCTCTCCGCCGTGCCGATTCCGCTCGTTGACGTCAAAGCCCAGTACGAACCGCTCCTGCCCGAGCTGAAGCGACGGCTCGAAGCGGTTCTCGAGGACGGCCGGTTCATCCTCGGGCCGAACGTCGAGGCGTTCGAGCGCGAGGCCGCCGAGTACCTCGGCGTCCCGACCACGGTCGGCGTCGCGAACGGAACAGACGCGCTCGTGCTCGCCCTCGACGCGATGGAGATCGGGCCCGGCGACGAGGTGATCTGCCCCTCGTTCACGTTCTACGCGACCGCGGAGGCGATCGCTCGGCGCGGTGCGACGCCCGTCTTCGCGGACATCGATCCCGCGACGGCGAACATCGACGCCGAAGACGTCGCCGCGCGAATCACGTCGCGCACGCGCGCCATCATCCCCGTGCACCTCTTCGGCCGTCCGGCGCCGCTCGCAGAGCTGGCGGAGCTCGGCCAGCCGCTGCTCGAGGATGCGGCGCAGGCATTCGGCTCGCCCGCGATCGCCCGCGTCGGCGTCGCCTCGACGTTCAGCTTCTATCCCACGAAGAACCTGTTCGGGCTCGGCGACGGCGGTCTCGTCGCGGCGACCGACGAGGCGCTCGCTGACCGCGTGCGCATGCTGCGCTTCCACGGCTCGCGCGACAAGAAGGACTTCCGCTTCGTCGGCTACAACTCCCGCCTCGACGAGCTGCAGGCCGCCGCGCTGCGCCTCTTCCTCACGAAGCTCGACGAATGGACAGTGCTCCGGCGCGAGGCGGCCGAGCGTTACCGGGAGCTCGGCATCGGAGACCTCGTCGAGGCGCCGGAGGACGAGCCGGGCCACGTGTACCACCTCTTCGTCTGCCGCTCGCGCGAGCGCGATCGGATCGTCGCGGCCCTGCGCGAGGCCGAGATCGGCACGGCGACGTACTACCTGCCGCCGCTGCACCTCCAGCAGGCGCTCCGCTTCCTCGGCTACGAGGAGGGCTCGCTGCCGGAGACCGAGGTGCTGGCCGGCGAGAACTTCTCGATCCCGCTCTGGGCGGGCATCTCGCTCGAGCAGCAGGAGCGCGTCGTCGAGGTCGTCCGCGCCGCGGTGGGCGCGCCCGTCTCCTCGTGAACTTCCCGATTTCCAGGCACAGGCTGACCAACGTCGCCGCCGACGCGGTCCTGATCGGGCTCGCGTGGTGGCTGACGTTCTGGCTGCGTTTCGACCGCGGCGTGCCGCCGTTCTACGAGCACCTACTGTCGTGGCAGACGTTCGTCGTCGTGATCGCGATCAAGCTGACGGTGTTCGCGTTGTTCGGCTTCTACAACCGCTGGTGGCGGTACGTCTCGACCCGGGACATGTGGGGCGCGACGCGCGGCGTCGTCGTCGCCTCGCTGCTCGTCGACCTGACGCTCTACGCGTTCCCGCCGGAGAACACGGCCCGCCTCCCGCGCGGGGTCGCGCTCATCGACATGCTGTTGCTGCTCGCGTTCGTCGGCGGCTCGCGCCTGCTCGCACGGACGCTGATCGAGCGGCCGGCGAGCGGACTCGTCGCGCGCGGCAAAGCGGTGCTCGTGGTCGGCGCCGGGGACGCGGGCGGCCTCGTCCTTCGCGAGCTGCAGCGCAACGCGAAGCTCGGCTCCACGCCGATCGGGCTCGTCGACGACGACCCGCGCAAGAAGAACCTTCGCGTCCACGGCGTGCGCGTGCTCGGAACGACCTCGGAGCTGCGGCACATCCTGCGCGAGACGGAGCCGGACGAGGTGCTGATCGCGATCCCGTCGGCGTCCGGCGAGCTGCGCGGCCGCGTCTTCGACGCGTCGGCGGCGGAGGGCATCCCCGTGAAGACGCTGCCCGGCCTCTACGAGCTCATTTCCGGCGACATCGACCTCGCGCGCCAGATCCGCCCCGTGCAGGTGGAGGACGTTCTCGGCCGCGAGCAGGTCGAGGTCGACCTCGCGGCGGTCGCCGAGTACCTCTCGGGGCAGACCGTGCTCGTGACAGGCGCAGGCGGGTCGATCGGATCAGAGCTCTGCCGCCAGATCTCGCGCCTCGGCCCGGCGCGGATCGTGATGATCGACCAGGCGGAGACGCCGTTGCACGAGATCGAGCGGGAGCTCGTGGACCACGGGTTCACTGCGGCGCTGCCCGTGCTCGGCGACGTCCGCAGCGAGCGGAAGCTCCGCCAGGTCTTCGAGAAGTACGAGCCGGACATCGTCTTCCACGCTGCGGCCTACAAGCACGTCTATCTGATGGAGACGAACCCCCTCGAGTCGGTGAGCGTGAACGTCCTGGGGACCCGGACGATCGCGCAGCTCGCGACGGAGTTCGAGGCCAAGCGGCTCGTCCTCATCTCGACCGACAAGGCCGCGAACCCGTCCAACGTCTACGGGCAGGGCAAGGCGATCTGCGAGTGGATCGTGGAGGCGTTCGGGGCGCGCGACGACGTCTCGACCCGGTTCTGTGCGGTTCGCTTCGGCAACGTCCTCAACTCGGCCGGCTCGGTGATCCCGATCTTCCGCCGGCAGATCGAGCGCGGCGGGCCGGTGACCGTGACGCATCCCGAGATGACGCGGTACTTCATGACGATTCCGGAGGCGGTCTCGCTGGTTGTGCAGGCCGGCGGGATCGGCGGCCGCGGTCAGGTCTTCGTGCTCGACATGGGTGAGCCGGTCGCGATCGCCGAGCTGGCGGAGAAGATGATTCGCCTTTCCGGGAAGGAGCCTGGCCGCGACGTCGAAATCAAGGTGACCGGCGTCCGCCCGGGCGAGAAGCTGCACGAGGTCTTGTGGAACGACGGCGAGGTCGCAGCGCCGACGGCCCACCCGAAGATCCTCGTTGCCGGGCAGGCGCCGGTCGATCCTGCGTGGCTCGAGGAGCAGCTCGCCGAGCTCGAACGCCTCGTCGAAGAGGGCGAGACGCTGGAGCTCGTGTCGAGGCTGACGGCCATGGTGCGCGCGCCGCGGCGGCTGCCCGCCTCGGCGCACGAGCGCATCGGCTAGCCGGGCGCTGCCGCCGGCTCGAGTACGCGCTCGAGGAAGTCCGCGATTCGCGGGTACGCGTCGAGGCGGTTCTTCAGCTTCTGGAGCCCGTGCCCCTCGTCGTCGTAGACCAGCAGCTCGCTCGGCACGCGGCGGCGCTCGAGCTCGGCGTGGAGCTGCTCCGCCTCGGAGAGCGGGACGCGCGGGTCGTTTGCGCCGTGGACGATGAGGAGCGGCGCGCGGATCTGGTCGACGTGCGTGATCGGCGACGCGTGCTCGAGGAACTGGCGATCCGTCGCGAGGAATCCGTACTCGCGCTCGCGGAACGCGCGCCGCCAGACGGACGTGTTCTCCAGGAACGTGACCAGGCTCGAGATGCCGACGATGTCGACGCCCGCGGCAAAGAGCTCCGGATGGAACGCAAGGCCGGCGAGCACCATGTACCCGCCGTAGGAGCCGCCGGTGAGTGCGATCCGCGACGCGTCCACGCGGTCGCTCGACGTGAGCCATTCGCCGAGCTCGGCAAGGTCGCGGACCGAGTCGAGCCGCTTGTGACGGTCGTCGAGCTGCTCGTACCGCTTGCCGTAGCCGGTCGAGCCGCGCACGTTCGGAACGGCGACGGCGAAGCCGCGCGAGATCCAGTACGCGTTCAGCGCCCCCCAGATCGGCCGCGACTGCCCCTCCGGGCCGCCGTGGATGTTGACGACCACGGGCGCGGGGTGCGGCCGGTCGGGCACGTAAAGAAACACCGGCACCGACTCGCCGTCGAAGGACTCGAACCGGTGGAGCTCCGGCTCCGGCAGCGACGCGAGCAGCTCCTCGTCCGCGCTCCGCGTCAGCCGCGTCGTCTCGCCGGTGTCGGTGTCGTAGACCCACACGTCGCCTGGCTCGCGGGGCGAGCTGAAGTGGTACGCGAGGTGGCGGCCGTCTCGTGAGAACACGAACGACTCCGCGACGCCGCGGCCCGCGAGCGGCACGCGCGAGCGGAGCTCGAGCGTGTCCGGGTCGCGCAGCTCAACGCGGCTGTACCCGTCCTCGTTCGCCTCGACGAGCAGGTGCCGGCCCGCGCGGTCGCCGGCAGGCGACAGATCCCACTCGTCCTCGAGCACGTACTCGAACCGTCGCGCGTCGAGGTCGTAGCGGGCGATGCCTACCGTGTCGCGGCCTGTGCTCGTGGCGAAGAGGAACGACCGCGAGTCCGGGCGCCAGACCAGGCTGTCGAACAGGGCCTCGTCGTCGTGCGGCGAGACGTGAACGACCTCGCCGTCCTCGACGGCGACGAGGTAGAGGTCGTTGTCGCCGCTGCGGTCGGTGAGCCGCGTGAACGCGAGCCAGCGTCCGTCGGGGGAGAAGCCCGCCGCTTCGCACCAGCCGCCGAGCTCCGCGAGTGCCCTCGCTTCGCCGCCGACGGGCTGGACGTAGACGTCGAAGTCGACGCCGTTTCGCCGATTCGACGAGTAGCCGACGACTCGGCCGTCGAAGGACGTGCACTCGGCTCTCTGGATTGCGTCCCTGTCCACCGCAAACGGCTCCGGCGCCTCTCCCGGCGTCAGCAGAAAGAGCTGCTGGCGCTCGTTGCCGCCCTCGTCGATCGAGAGCAGGATGCGGCCGCCGCTGCCGGGGAGGTAGCGGCCGCCGACCGGCTCGTCGAAGCTCGTCAGCTGCTGCAGCTCGCCGCCGCGGCGCGGGATCCCGTACAGCTGCATCGTCCCCGCGCGGTTCGACAGGAGCAGCACCGAATGGCCGTCATCGGAGAACCCGGCGGGCACGGCGACGCGTAGCTCGAGCAACTGCCGCAGCAACTCCATCGACTCCGAACCCTAGTCGGGACATTCCTGTCACGAAACCGTCCGATCCAGGCCCGTAGGCTGAGGCTCGTGGACGTCCTCGGGGGTCTCAACGCCGAGCAGCGACGGGCGGCGGAGGCCGTCCGCGGCCCCGTCTGCATCCTGGCGGGCGCGGGCTCGGGCAAGACGACCACCATCACGCACCGCATCGCGCACCAGGTCTCGGCCGGGGCCTTCGCCGCGAACGAGATTCTGGCGGTGACCTTCACGGACAAGGCGGCGGGCGAGCTGCGGGCGCGCCTCGAGCGCCTCGGCGCCCCGGGCGTCACCGCGCGCACGTTCCATGCGGCTGCGCTGGCGCAGCTCCACCGGTTCGCGCCCGAGCGCGTCGGCAGGGTCGTTCCGTCGAAGGCCGTGCCGCTCCGCCACCTCGCGCGGTCGCTCCCCGGCGCGTATCGCTTCCGGCCGCTCGCGGACCTCGCGACGGAGATCGAGTGGGCGAAGAACAGGCGGATCCCGCCGGAGCGCTACCGCGCGGAGGTCGCCGATCGCGAGCCACCGCTTCCGGCGGATCTGATGCACCGGATCTACGCGCGGTACGAGGAAGGCAAGCGTGCCAAGGGCTTCGTCGACTTCGAGGATCTGCTCGAGCTCGCGATCTGCATGTACGAGAGCGACGAACGGGCGTTGGCGCTTTTCCGCGAGCGCTACCACGCGTTCACGGTGGACGAATACCAGGACGTCAACCTGCTCCAGCAGACGCTCCTCGACCTCTGGCTCGGGCCGCGCGACGACCTCTGCGTGGTCGGGGACGACTACCAGTCGATCTACTCCTTCACCGGCGCGTCGCCTGAGCATCTCCTCGGGATGACGGCGCGGTTCCCGCACGCGACCGTCGTCCGGCTCGAGGCGAACTACCGGTCGACGCCGCAGGTGCTCGCGCTTGCGAACCGTCTCGTCCCGAAACTCGACGGCGCGGAGAAGACGCTTCGGACGACGCTTCCAGACGGGCCCGAGCCGGCGCTGCTCCAGGTCGAGGATGAGGGCCGGCTCGTCGTCTCGCGCATCCGCGAGCTCGACGTCCCGCTCGAGCAGGTCGCGATCCTCTGCCGCACGAACGCGCGGCTGACCGACTTCGAGGACGCGCTGGCCGCTGCCGGGATCCCGCACCAGGGTTCGTCGTTCCTCGCGCGCGACGCCGCGCGCTTCGTGCTGCGGAAGCTCGATTCGCCTGCCGACGTCCGCCGGCTCGCGCTCGAGAGCGGCTGGCAGGAGCACGAGCAGAACGGACTCGGGGAGCGTGAGCTCGTGCGCCAGCGCGACCTGGGGCGGCTCGTCCGGCTGGCCGACGAGCTGGCGGAGCTCGACGGACAGGCTTTCGTCGCGGAGCTCGAGCGGCGCTTCGGCGACGGCGGCGAGGCTCGACGAGGCGTCCACCTGCTGACGCTGCATCGTGCGAAGGGGCTCGAGTTCGACGCGGTCTTCGTCGCGCACGTCGAGGAGCGCGAGCTGCCGTCACGGCAGGCCAAGACGGAGGCCGCGGTGACCGAGGAGCGCCGGCTGCTCTACGTCGGCCTGACGCGGGCGCGGCGCCACCTCTGGGTGACGTGGACGCAGCGGCCCTCGCGGTTCGTCGCCGAGCTCGGCGGCGCGCAGCGCGGCTCGCCGCCCATCGCAGCCGCGGCCGAACCGGACGACCCCCTGTACGCCGCGCTGAAGCGGTGGCGCCTCGAGCGCGCGAAGGCGGACGAGGTTCCTGCGTACGTGGTCTTCCACAACTCGACGCTCGCCGCGGTCGCGGCGCGGAAGCCGAGGACGCTGGGCGAGCTCGCGCTGGTCCCCGGCGTGGGTCCGACGAAGCTCGAACGCTACGGCGAGGCCATGCTCGCCGCGTTGACGGCCCGATAGAGCCTCGTCCGAAGCTCCCACGGCGTGAAGGTCCTAGGCCCAAGGTCCCATTGCGGGCGGACCCGACCCCGGCGATCCTGGGGCGGCTCGGATGAACGACGGGCGCGGATCCTCTCCCTCCGCGCCGTCGCAACCGTGGCTGCCCCGGCCTCCCCGGCCGGGCAGCCGCGGGCATCGGAGCGCAGCAGATCGCGACTGTCCAAAGTCCGGGTGACGGCTGCCGCTGCTGCCGGGTAGCCCGCTCGGAACCGGGGCCGCGGCTGCCTCGCGGCCCCGGCCCTCACTCCCCGCGGGCGGCCTCGCGCGCCGAGAGCAGCAGGCGCAACAGGTCTTCGGGATCGCGCCGGACTCGCAGCTTCGCCTCGCCGGTTCGCTTCTCGAGCCGGAGCGCGCGCGGATCCGTCAGCGGTGCGAGCCGTCCCTCGCGGATCAGCGCTTCGTCGACGCCGCCGAGCCGCGCCGCATAGGTGGTGTAGACGGGGACACCGAGCGCGGCGGCCTCGCGGTTCATCGTCCCGCCGGCCGAGACGACGAGGTCGGCGAGGGCGATCAGCGACTGTGCGTCGACGGCGCGCTCCGGAACGATCACCGACGGGAGCTCGAGCCCGGTGACGTACGTCCGCTGGTCCTCCGTGCGCGGGAGCACGACGGCGTGCACGTCGTCGCGCCGGCCGAGGTACTCGAGCGACTGCGGGAAGAGCGGATTCGAAGTGCGGTGGTAGAGCGAGACGTCCGGCGGCGGCCGCAGGACGACGAGCGCACGCACCGAGTCGACGCCGAGTGCGCCGAGCACGGACCGGTCGGGCTCGAAGTCGGCGAGGTAGTACTCCTCCTTCAGCCCGGCGTACTGGACGAGCTTCGGCGGCGTTGCGCCGTAGCTTGCGAGTCGCTCCGGCGGAATCGCCTCTGGGACGACGACTTTCGTCGCCGCGCGGCAGCCGAGCTGGTGCTGGAGCCACGCCCACTCGTAGTCGAACGTGGTCGCGCTCGGCACGCCGAGCCGCTTCGCGGTGATCGTCAGCTCGTGCGAGCCGTGAGCGAGCGCGACGTCGAAGTCGCGGCGCCGTGCCCACGAGCGTAGCTCGCCGAGGCGCGACGTCATCGCGCGCGCCTTGCCGAAGCGCGAGCGGCCTCCGTGGTGGCCGATCACCTCCGCCTCGAGGCCGTGCAGCTCGAGCAGCTGAAGCGTCTGCGCGTAGTCCCGCGCGGTGATCTCGACCGTGTCGCCGCGCCCACGCATGATCGCGATGAGGGGCCGGAAGACGAGCACGTGAGCCGACGCCGTCATGTCTATCCAGACCTTCACCTCGCGCCCCTGACCGCGGCACGCTCCCGGCCGGCGGAGCCGGCCCCCGCGCGCGGCTCGACCCGCTGACCGCACGCTCGCCTTCGGGCCCTGTTACTTGCACTGTCCCGCCGGCGATCGCGCGCCCACCGGGCCGTCGGGAACGCGAGGCCCAGTCGGAACACTCAGCTCACGTCGCGAACGAGTCGGAAGCGCACCGCGACGATCGGCGTGTCGTCGGGAAGCGGCTGCTCGAAGAAGTGCTCGTGGGCGAGCCGCCAGTCCTCGACGGACTCGAAGCCCTCGCCTTCGTCCCGGGCGAACTGCACGTCGATCTCGCCCGCTGGAACGACGCGCACCTCGGTCACCTCGACGACGCCGACGGGCTCGTCGTCGAAGCCGAGCAGCGCAAGCCGTTCGCCGGGCCGGCTCGTCGGCTCTTCTCGATCGTCGAGGAGCCCCGCCGTCGCCGTCTTCTCGCCGCGCAACACCGCCGCCACGAGTGCCCGCCGAAGCTCGGTCCCCGGCCACCCGAGCTCGAGCGGCGGCAGCTCGGTCACCCGCTCAGGCCTTGGAAGAGATCGTTACTCGGCGAGGCGGGCTCGCGCTCGACGTGGTGCTCGTGCCAGAGGGTGAACGCGAGCAGCCCCCACAGCTGCCGCGAATGGTCGTGCTTCCCCTCGACGTGCTCGTCGACCAGCCGCCGCACCGGCTCGGGGTGGAAGTAGCCCTGCCGCCGCAGCGTGTCCGCCGAGAGCGTCTCGCGTGCGAACGGCGCCAGCTCGCCGCGTAACCAGGCCGCGGCCGGAATCGAGAAGCCGCGCTTGCGGCCGTGCACGATCTCCCGCGGCAGCAGCGGCTCGACGGCCTTCCGCAGCAGCACCTTCTTCCGCAGGCCTCGCACCTTCTGGCGCGTCGGCAGCGCAAGCGCGAACGACGTCACGACCGGATCGAGGAACGGCACGCGCGCCTCGAGCGAGTGCGCCATCGACGCGCGGTCGGTCTTCACGAGCAGGTCGTCGACGAGGTACGTGCCGATGTCGACGTCCTGGAGCCGCGCGAGGAGGTCGGCGCCGCCCGTCTCTGCAAACCGCTCCCGAAGGACGTCGACGGGGTCGAACCCGTTACGCCTTCCGGTGAGCTCGGAGCGTGCGTCTGGTGAGAAGATCTCCTTCCAGCCGTGGTGCCGCTCGAGGGGCGGCAGGTGCGCCGCCCGAACGAACCTCTTCGCCCGGTAGTCGAAGGAGGCCCGCGCCGTCGACGTCGGCAGCCGCTCGACGAGCGGGCGCGCCAGCCGCGCGACGCCGCCCAGTCGCGACGCGAGGAGATCGGCCGCGTACGTGTAGTAGCCGCCGAACAGCTCGTCGCCGCCTTCGCCCGACAGCGCCACTTTCACGTCCTCGGCCGCGAGCTGTGAGACGAGGTAGGTCGGTAGGGCGCTCGAGTCCGCGAACGGCTCGTCGAACGCGTCCGCAAGCGCGGGCAGCAGGAGCGCCGCGTCGGGTCGCAGCACGAGCTCGCGATGGACGGTGCCGTACCGCTCCGCAACGATGCGCGCATCGGCGAGCTCGTCGAAGGAGCGCTCCTCGAAGCCGATCGAGAACGTGCGCAGGGGGTAATCGGCCTCGGCGGCCGCGAGCGCCGCGAGCGTGCAGGAGTCGACGCCGCCCGACAGCAGCACCCCGACCGGAACGTCGCTGACGAGGTGGGCGCGGATCGAATCGCGCAGCCGCGCACGCAGCTCCTCCGCGAGCTCGCTCTCGCCGTCGTTGCGGACGTTCGCGGCGTCGGCGGGCGCCGGCCGCGCGAACCGTTCGAGCGAGTGCCGCCCGTCGTGCCAGACGAGCACGTGCCCGGCGGGCAGCTTGCGGATCTCGCGGAAGATCGACTGCGGCGCCGGGATCGAGTTGAACGCGAGAAACGATTCAAGCGCGTCGAGGTCGATCTCCCCGCGCGGCAGCGCGCGCAGCTCGGATGCGAACGACAGCTCGCCCCCGACGGCTCGGTAGTAGAGCGGCTTGATCCCGTAGCGGTCGCGCGCGAGGACGAGTCGCCGCTCGCGCACGTCCCACACCGCGACGGCGAACATGCCGCGGAGCCGCTCCGCGAACGCCGTTCCCCACTCCTCGTACGCGTGCACGAGCACCTCGGTGTCGGAGTGCGTGCGGAAGCCGTGGCCGGCGCGCTCGAGCTCGCGCATCAGTTCGCGGTAGTTGTAGATCTCGCCGTTCTGGACGACGACGACGGTGCCGTCCTCGTTCGCGATCGGCTGGTCGCCGCCCTCCAGGTCGATGATCGAGAGCCGCCGCGACGCCAGGCCGACGTCGCCCTCGACGAACGAGCCGGCCGCGTCGGGGCCGCGGTGGAGGAGCGTCGCGCTCATCGTCGCGAGGCGACTCGGATCCACGGCCGCGCGCGACGCGATTCCGCAGATCCCGCACATGGCGCCTAACTCTAAGCGCGCACGCTGCCGCCGCCGCCGCAGCGTCGCCGCAAGCGGGCGCAGCTACGTACCTTTCGCCGATGCGGCTGATCGCGGAATTCGGCGCTCATGAGGAGCTCCAGCTCCTCGCGCTCCTCGTCAGCGCTGCGGCGCTGCTCCTTCTCGCCGGGCCGTTGCGGATCCCGTATCCGATCCTGCTCGTCCTCGGCGGGCTCGCCGTCGGCTTCGCGCCGGGGGTGCCGAGCGTCGTGATGCCGCCGGACGTCGTGCTGGTCGGGATCCTGCCGCCGCTCCTCTACTCGGCGGCGTACAACACGGGCCTCCGCGAGCTGCGCCGCAACCTGCGGTCGATCTCGCTTCTCGCCGTCGGGCTGGTGGGGGCGACGACGGTTGCGGTCGCCGCCGTCGCCCACTACGCGATCGACCTGTCCTGGCCCGCCGCATTCGTCCTCGGCGCCGTGGTCTCTCCGACGGATCCGATCGCCGCGACCGCGATCGGACGGCGCCTCGGCGTGCCACGGCGGCCGATCGCGGTGATCGAGGGCGAGAGCCTGGTCAACGACGGCACGGCGCTCGTGCTGTTCAGGTTCGCGGTCGCCGCGGTCGTGACGGGGACGTTCTCGCTCGTCGGCGCCACGGCGACGCTCATCTGGTCGGTCGTCGGCGGCATCGCCATCGGGCTCGCGATCGGCCACGTGATCCGGCTCGTCCGGCGGCGGCTCGACAACCCTCCGCTCGAGGTCATGATCGCGTTCCTCACCGGCTACTTCACGTTTCTCCCGGCGTCGGCGATCGGCGCGTCGGGCGTGCTCGCGGTCGTGACGGCCGGCGTCTACATGGGCTGGCACACCCCGGAGCTGACGACGGTCGAGACGCGGCTCCAGGGCAGCGGCTTCTGGGCGATCTTCAACTTCCTGCTGAACGCCCTGCTCTTCGGGCTCGTCGGGCTACAGCTGCAGCCGATCGTGGACGGGCTCACGGGTTGGTCGGCGGGCGAGCTGGTCGCGTACGGCGCGCTCGTGTCGGCGATCGTGATTGTGGTGCGGATCGCGTGGGTCTTCCCCACGACCTACGTTCCGCGCTTCCTCTTCCGACGGATCCGAGAGCGTGACCCGTACCCGCCGTGGCAGTTCCCGGCATTCGTGTCGTGGGCGGGGATGCGCGGTGCGATCACGATCGCCGCGGCGCTCGCGATCCCCCTGCGGACCGACGCGGGCACGCTCTTCACCGACCGCGACCTCGTGATCTTCCTCGCCTTCTGCGTGGTGCTCGCGACGCTCGTGGTCCAGGGCTTGTCGCTGCCGTTCGTGATCCGCGCGCTCGGTCTCGAGGCCGACGACGACGTCCGTGAGGAGGCGAAGGCGCGGATCCGTGCGGCCGAAGCTGCGCTCGCGCGTCTCGAGGAGCTGGTTGCGGAGGAGTGGGTCCGGGGCGACACCGCCGAGAGGCTCCGCCGGCAGTACGAGTTCCGCCGCACACGCTTCGCCGCGCGCTTCGACGACGGCGACGACGGGATGATCGAGGAGCGCTCGCAGGCGTACCAGCGCCTGCGGCGCGAGCTGCTCGAAGCCGAGCGCGACGCCGTGATCGCGCTTCGCAACGACGGCCGGATTTCGGACGAGGTGATGCATCTCGTCCAGCGCGACCTCGACCTCGAGTACTCGCGGCTCGACGCCTAGCGTCAGCTTCGTACGCGCAGCGACTGGCGGAGCACGCGGAGGGCGGTCGCGAACAGCGTCCGCAGGTACAGCCGCACGCTCCGGTCCGCGATCCACTCGAGGTCGTGCGCCAGCTTCTCGGCCATCGACGTCTCGTAGCCGCGGCGCACCTGCGCGAAGCCGGTGAGGCCCGGGCGGACGACGAGGCGCTGCCAGTACGCCGGCAGCTCGCCGGCGAGCTCGGCGAAGAACCGCGCGCGGATCGGACGTGGGCCGACGAAGGACATCTCGCCGCGCAGGACGTTCCAGAGCTGCGGCAGCTCATCGAGCTGCGACGCCTTCAACCAGCGCCCGATCCCGGTCTGCTCGACGGCCGTTCGCCGCACGAGCTCCTCACCGAGGTAGGGCCCGAGCCGCGTCTCCGCGTCGCGCCGCAGCGTGCGGAACTTGAAGATCGTGAACAGCCGGCCGCCGCGGCCGACTCGCTCGCCGCGGTAGAGGATCGGCAGGCCGCTCGTCACCGCGACCAGCAGCGCGATCACGAGCCCGATCAGGAGCGCCGGGATCCCGAACAGGATCGCGAACACGACGTCGAGGATCCGCAGCTCGAGATCGACGCGCCGCTTTTCCGCTCCCGACACGAGCTGCTCGAACCGGGCGACGAACGACTCCGACGGCTTCGGTGCGTGGTGGCCCACGCTGCGGATTGTCCGTAAGCGCCGTTCGGGGCGCTTCGGATGTGCTCCCCCGCGACGTCGATGATGCTCCGGCCGATGTTCAAAGGCCGTCGGTCGATCGTTGTCTTGAGCGCCGTCGTAGGCGCGATCGCCGCTGCATTGCTGGTCGCGCTGAGCCTCGGCAGCTCGCGCGACGCGTCGGCGCCGGACGCGGCCGCCACAGGCGCGAAGCTGCACGGGCTCCAGCAGACGACGAGCCTGCTGCGCGGGATTCCCCAGAGCGGCACCGTCCTCGGCCACGCGAACGCGCGGGTGACGATCGTCGAGTACGCGGATCTCCAGTGCCCGTACTGCGCCGTCTTCGCCACGGACGTGTTCCCCTCGATCGTGCGCGAGTACGTACGGAGCGGGAAGGCGAAGATCGAGTTCCGCGGTCTCACGTTCGTCGGGCCGGACTCCGACCCCGCACTGAGAACGGCGCTGGCGGCGGGGCAGGACGGCCGGCTCTGGCACGTCGTCGAGCTCCTGTACCACAACCAGGGCGCCGAGAACTCCGGCTGGGTCACGGAAGACCTGCTCGAGCGCGCGGTCTCGTCGGCGCGGCTCGACGCGAGCCGGACGCTCGCCGCGCGGAGCGACGCCGACGTCCAACGGCAGCTCGAGGCGGCCGCCGACGCGGCCACGCACGATCAGGTGCCCGGGACGCCGGCGTTCAGCGTCGGCCCCACCGGCGGCGCGCTGCAGTTGCTCCCCACGAACGACGCAGAGACGCTGCGCACGGCGATCGACGCCGCGCTCGCGGCGTGAACGACCGCGCGCTTCGCATCGCGGCTCGTCGGCAATCCATAAGATTCCCTTATGGACACTCGCCAGCTTGCGGCGTTCGTCGCCGTGGTGGAGAAGAAGAGCTTCTCGCTGGCGGCGGAGCGGCTCGGAGTGACGCAGCCTGCCGTCAGTCTCTCGATCCGCGCGCTCGAGAAGCGGCTCGGGCAGCAGCTGCTCGACCGCTCGGGACGCCGCGTCGAGCCGACGGAGAGCGGCGTTCGGCTCTACCGCAGCGCGCAGCGCCTGCTCGCCGCCGAGGAGCAGCTTCTGGAGGAGCTCGGTACCGCGGACGGCGCAGCGCTCGGCGGCCGTTTCGAGCTCGGCGCGTCGACGGGGCCGGGTGGGTCGCTCGTCCCGATCGTCCTCTGCGAGCTCCAGCGCAACCACCCCGATCTGGCGGTCGCGCTGACCGTCGCGGACACGCAACGCGTCGTCGAGCTCGTCGCCGAGCGCAGTCTCGAGCTCGGCGTCGTCGGGTTCGCGCCGCGCCATCGCTCGGTCGTCTACGAGGCGCTCTTCCGGGACGAGGTCGTGCTCGCGTGCCCGCCGGGCCACCGGTTCGCCCGCCGCACGATCGCGATCGACGAGCTCCGCGCCGACACGCTGATCCTGATGCAGGAGGGAGCCGGCGTCCGGGAGGCGATCGAGGACGAGCTGCGCGAGGTCGGGATCCGGCTTCGCGATTTCAACGCGAAGCTCGAGCTCGGCCTCCAGGAGTCGGTGCGGAGCGCCGTCGAGGCGGGCTACGGCGTGACGTTCATCTCGCGTGCGGCGATCGAAGGCGCGCTTGCCGCGGGAACGCTCGCCGAGGCGCGCGTCGAGGGGCTGGAGCCGGTGCGCGAGATCTTCCTCGCACGGGCATCCGGCAGGGCGCCCACGCGTGCCGCGCAGGCATTCGTCGACCTCGCGCGCGAGCGATTCGGCGGATGAAGGTTCGCTGGGGGCTCGGCGAGCTGCCGGGACTGCTGACCGAGCTCGAGATCGAGCGGCCCTTCCTCCTCGCGACGCGCCGCTGGGAGCCGCCCGTCGGGGTCGTAGGTCGGTGGTCGGAGCTGCCGACGGAGCGGATCGCCGAGGTCGATCCGGGTGGCGCCGACGGGCTGCTCGCGCTCGGCGGCGGGAGCACGATCGACGCCGCGAAGGCCGTCTCGGCGCGGACGCAGCTCCCGCTCGTGTCGATCCCGACGACGTACGCGGGCTCGGAGTGGACGCACTTCTTCGGCGTGCGCGACGCGGAGCGGCGGTTCCGCGGCGGCGGCGGCGGCGCGCGGCTCGCAGGGATCGTCTACGACGTCGAGTTGACGCTAGGCCTCCCCCGGGACGTCACGGGTGGCACTGCGCTGAACGCGATGGCGCACGCCTGTGAGGCGCTCTACGTCAAGGGCCGCGATCCGGCGGCCGACGACGTCGCGCTGAGAGGCGCCGGCGAGATCGCGAGCGCGCTGCCGGCCGTCCTCGCGGAGCTCGCTGCGCGCGAGCCCCGGACGCGCCTGCTCGAGGGCGCCGCCCTGGCCGGCGAGGCGCTCGGCCGCTCCGGCCTCGCGCTGGGCCACGCAATGGCGCAGGCGATCGGCGGACGCTACGGGCTCCCGCACGGCGCGCTGAACGCGATCTGCCTGCCGCCCGCGCTGCGGTTCAACGCCCAGTTCGTTCCCGAGGCG
>Ga0126312_10000869_pt1 | contig 19044 bp, 22 predicted proteins | sample Plot104A_FD_92537 | JGI IMG/M metagenome (GOLD analysis project Ga0126312, IMG submission 92537) | Serpentine soil microbial communities from UC McLaughlin Reserve, CA, USA - Plot104A | ecosystem: Environmental > Terrestrial > Soil > Grasslands | place: USA: UC McLaughlin Reserve, Lake County... | reverse complement strand
CGAGGGCGGCGGCCGGAGCACGGCAGGAGCCCGCGAGGAGCGCAGCGCGAGCGTTGGTCGCGCGAGCACCGCAGCAGCCCGCGAGGAGCGCAGCGCGAGCGTTGGTCGCGCGAGCACCGCAGCAGCCGACTCCCGCGAGGAGCGCATCCTCGGGATCATCGAGACCGCGCGCTCGAAGCGGGGCAAGTTCCGCGACGCGCAGATCACGATGGCCCACGGAGCCGGGGGCAAGGCGACGCAGTCGCTGATCGAGGGGCTGCTGGCGCCCGCCTTCGGGATGGAGGAGCTGGCGGACGCGGGCGAGGTCGCCGGAACGGACCTGGTGATCACGACCGACAGCTTCGTCGTCAGGCCGATCCGCTTTCCGGGCGGGTCGATCGGCGAGCTGGCCGTGAACGGGACGGTCAACGACCTGGCCGTCGCCGGCGCCCGCCCGCTCGCGCTGAGCCTGTCGCTGGTGCTCGAGGAGGGGCTCCCCGCAGACGAGCTGCGCGCCGAGGTGGAGGCGATCGCGGCGGCCGCCGCGGAGGCCGGCGTGCGGGTCGCGACGGGCGACACGAAGGTGGTCGAGCGCGGGCACGCGGACAGGATGTACGTCTGCACTTCGGGCGTCGGCCGCCGCGATCCCCGCGCCCGGCTGGCACCGGACGCGCTCAAGCCCGGCGACCGCGTGCTCGTCTCCGGGACGATCGGCGAGCACGGGACGGCGATCATGCTGGCGCGCGACGAGTTCGCGCTCGAGGCGGAGGTCGAGTCGGACACCCGCTCGCTGTGGCCCGTGGCCGACGCTCTGCTGGGGGCGGCGGGTCCGGCCCTCCGCTGCATGCGCGACGCCACCCGCGGCGGGGTGGCGACGGTGCTGAACGAGCTGGCGCGCGCCTCGGGCACGGCCATCCTCGCGCGCGAGGGGGAGGTGCCGGTCGAGCCGGCGGTGGCCGGAGCGGCCGAGCTGCTCGGCATCGACCCGATGTACGTGGCCAACGAGGGCAAGCTGGTGGCCTTCGTGGCGCCGGAGTCCGCGGAGGCCGCTCTGGCGGCGCTGCGCGCGCTGCCGGGCTGCGAGCGGGCGGCCGACATAGGCGAGGTGCGGACCGAACCGCCGGGGATGGTGCTCGTGGACACGGCGTTCGGTGGAAGGCGGGTGATGGACCTCCTGGCCGGCGACCCCCTACCGAGGATCTGCTGATGCACGAGCTCTCGATAGCGGAGGCCGTGCTGGATGTCGCCCTCCGGCACGCCGACGGGCGGCGGGTGATGGCGGTCGAGCTCAGGGTCGGCCACCTGCGTCAGGTCGTGCCGCCGGCGCTCGAGTTCGCGTTCGAGCTGGTGGCCCACGGCACGGTCCTCGAGGGCGCCGAGCTGCGCATGGAGGTCGTACCGGCGGAGGGTGTCTGCCGCGCGTGCGGTGCCGAGAGCCGCTTCGACGGCTTTCCGCTCCGCTGCTCGGCCTGCGATGGATTCGACGTGGAGGTGGTACGAGGGGAGGAGCTGCTGGTGGACTCGCTGGAGCTGGAAAGCAATCCAAGGATTCGCGAGGCAAGGACACCGAGCGGATTGGCGACGAGCGGAGGCTGAGAGATGGAAGCGACTGCGGCACCAGGTGTGGAGGAGGTTCACATCCTCTGGATCTCCGAGGGGATGAGCTGCGACGGGGACTCCGTCTCGGTCACGGCTGCCGGTCAGCCGGGGATCGAGGATGTCGTCCTCGGGGCGATCCCGGGCATCCCGAAGGTCCACCTCCACAACAAGGTCCTATCGCCCACCCTCGGCGGCGAGGACTTCCTGCTGCCCTTCCGGCAAGCGGTGAACGACGAGCTGGACGCCCCCTTCGTGCTGGTCATCGAGGGCTCGATCCCGAACGAGCAGATCAACGGCGACGGCTACTGGACGTCGTTCGGGAACGACGAGGCCACCGGCGAGCCGCTCACGCTGAACTGGTGGATCGACCGGCTGGCGCCGAAGGCCTGGGGCGTCGTGGCGGCCGGCACCTGTGCCACGTACGGCGGCATCCACGCGATGGCCGGCAACCCCACGGGCTGCATGGGCCTGGCCGACTACCTCGGCTGGGACTTCCGCTCGGCCGGCGGCCTGCCGATCGTGAACGTTCCCGGATGCCCGGTGCAGCCCGAGAACTTCATGGAGACGCTCGTATGGCTCCTGTACCAGGCGGCCGGGCTGGCGCCGACGATCCCGCTCGACGATCAGCTGAGGCCGCAGTGGATCTTCGGCAAGACCGTCCACGAGGGCTGTGACCGGGCGGGCTACTACGAGCAGGGCGACTTCGCCCACGACTACAACTCGCCCAAGTGCCAGGTGAAGATCGGCTGCTGGGGGCCGGTGGTGAACTGCAACGTCCCGAAGCGCGGCTGGATGGCCGGGATCGGCGGCTGCCCCAACGTCGGCGGAATCTGCATCGGCTGCACGATGCCCGGATTCCCCGACAAGTTCATGCCCTTCATGGACGCGCCGCCCGGGGGAGGCCTGTCGTCCGCGGTGCAGGGGGCCTACGGCCCGGCGATCCGCAAGCTCCGCGGGATCACCAACCGGACCGTCAACAAGGAGACGAAGTGGCGGCATAACCGGCCCGAGCTCACCACCGGCTACAAGCCGCGGTGGGGCAACTAGGGAGCCCGACGGAGGAAAGGAAGAGAGTGATGGCCGTACGTGAGCGCATCGAGCCGGAGGCGGGCAAGGTCGTCGACATGGCCTGGGATCCGATCACGCGGATCGTCGGGAACCTCGGCATCTACACGAAGATCGACTTCGACAACCGCGAGGTCGTGTCGTGCAAGAGCACCTCGTCGCTGTTCCGCGGCTACAGCGTCTTCATGAAGGGCAAGGACCCGCGCGACGCCCACTTCATCACCAGCCGCATCTGCGGGATCTGCGGCGACAACCACGCGGTCTGCTCCTGCTACGCGCAGCAGATGGCCTACGGCGTGAAGCCGCCGCCGCTCGGCGAGTGGATCGTGAACCTGGGCGAGGCGGCGGAGTACATCTTCGACCACATCATCTTCCAGGACAACCTGGTGTTCGTCGACTTCTGCGAGCAGCTCGTGAGGGAGACCAACCCGAGCCTCATGGACAAGGCCGAGAAGACCGACGCGCCGCACGCGGACCTGCACGGCCACCGGACGATCGCCGACATCATGCGCTCCTACAACCCGTTCACCGGCGCGACCTACAAGGAAGCCCTGCACATGAGCCGGATCGGGCGGGAGATGATCTGCCTGATGGAGGGGCGGCACGTGCATCCCTCGACGGTCTATCCGGGCGGGGTGGGCACGGTGGCCACGCCGACCCTGTTCACCGACTACCTGAGCCGCCTGCTGCGGTGCCTCGACTTCATCAAGAAGGCCGTGGCCATGAACGACGACGTCTTCGACTTCTTCTACGAGGCCCTGCCGGGCTACGAGGAGGTGGGACGGCGGCGGGTGCTGCTGGGCTGCTGGGGCGCTTTCAACAACCCCGAGCACGTCGATTACGACTACCGCAACATGAACCACTGGGGCCACGAGATGTTCGTGACCCCGGGGGTGGTGGTGGACGGCGAGCTCGTGACAACGAACCTCGTGGACATCAACCTCGGCATCCGCATCCTCTTGGGCAGCTCCTACTACGAGGACTGGGCGAGTGAGGAGACGTTCGTCGATAAGGATCCGCTCGGCAACCCGGTCGACAAGCGCCACCCGTGGAACCAGACCACTATCCCTAAGCCGCAGAAGCGCGACCTGGAGGGCGGCAACTACTCCTGGGTGATGAGCCCGCGCTGGTACGACCAACGGACCGGCGACCACCTGGCGCTCGACACCGGCGGCGGGGCGCTGGCGCGGCTGTGGGTGACGGCGCTGGCGGGAAAGGTCGATACGCCGTTCGTCAAGGCCACCGGCCAGAGCGTGCAGATCAACCTGCCCCAGACCCCGAACACGCCCGAGCAGACGCTCGAGTGGCGGATACCGCAGTGGTCGAACGCGATCGAGCGTGACCGGGCGCGGATCTACTTCGTCGCCTACTCGGCGGGGATGGCCCTGCACTTCGTGGACCAGGCCCTGAACGAGGTCCGCGCCGGGCGCACCCAGGTCTTCGAGGACTTCGACGTGCCCGACGAGGCCATCGGCTGCGGCTTCCACGAGGCCGTGCGCGGAGTGCTCTCACACCACCTGGTCATCCGCGACGGGAAGATCGCCAACTACCACCCGTACCCGCCGACGCCGTGGAACGGGAGCCCCACCGACTCCTACGGGACCCCGGGACCGTACGAGGATGCGGTCATGGGCCAGCCCATCTTCGAGGAGAACGGGCAGGACACGTTCCGCGGGATCGACATCATGCGGGCCGTGCGGTCGTTCGACCCCTGCCTGCCGTGCGGAGTGCACATGTACCTGGGAAAGGGCAAGACCCTGAAGCAGGTGCACCACCCGATGTTCGGCGCGCACTCCTGAGGGGGACGTCCTTGCGAGACGCTGAGGCGCGCGACAGGGTCGCGAAGCTCGAGGCCCTCCTCGAGGAGGTCGAGTCGCTCGACGATCCCGCGGCGCGGGAGAAGGCCACGGAGGTCGTTCGGGCCCTTGTCGAGCTCTACGGCGCCGGGCTCGAGCGGATCGTGTCGTACCTCGCGGAGCGCGACGGCGACGGAGACCTGGCCCAGGCGATGTCGGGTGACGAGCTCGTGTCCCACCTGCTGCTGCTCCACGACCTGCACCCGGTGCCGCTCGAGGCGCGGGTGCGGGGCGCGCTCGAGGAGGTGCGCCCGTATCTCGAGTCGCACGGCGGAGACGTGGAGCTCGTGGGTGTCGAGGACGCGGTCGTGCGGCTTCGCATGGAGGGCAGCTGCAGCGGGTGTCCGTCGTCGACGGCCACGCTCGAGCTGGCGATCGAGGACGCGATCCGCAAGGCAGCCCCGGAGATCGATGAGATCGAGGCCGAGGGAGTGGTGGAGGAGCGCTCTCCGCTGCTCCAGATCGAGACCGCGGGCTCCCTGCGCGAGAAGCGGGGCGAGGCCGCCTGGACGGCCGCTTCCGCGCCGGAATTGGGCAGCGGGCAGTCCGCCCTCGCGGACGTGGATGGCGAGTCGGTGCTGTTCCTGAAGCTGGGTCAGGACCTCTTCGCGTACAGGCCGCGATGCCCGGCCTGCGCCGGGTCACTCCTCGAGGCGACCCTCGACGGTGACTGCCTCGCGTGCCCCGGCTGCGCGAGGCGCTACGACGCCCGTCGCGCGGGGCGCTCGCCGGAGGAACCCGACCTGCACCTGGATCCCGTGCCGCTTCTCCACGAGGGGGACGGTGGGCTGAAGGTGGCCCTGGGAGCGCCCGCGTGAGCGGGGCGCTCGGTTCGCCGCGGCTGCGTCGCCTGGCGAGGGCCGAGGCCGGCGTGCCCGAGGCGGCGCCGGAGCGCTGCGACCTCTGTGGCGAGCCGCTCCCGGAGGGCCACCGCCATCTGGTCGACATGGAGACACGCGAGCTCAGCTGCGCATGCCGGGCCTGCTCGCTGCTGTTCGACCGCCGCGCCGCGGGCGGCGGGCACTATCGCCTCGTGCCCGACGGCTCCTTCCTGCTCGAGGGCTTCGAGCTCGACGACACCACCTGGGAGGAGCTGCGTATCCCCGTGGACATGGCCTTCTTCTTCCACGGCTCCCGCGAGGAGCGGGTGCTGGCCTTCTATCCCAGCCCGATGGGTCCCACGGAGTCCCTGCTCGAGCTGGACGCGTGGGCCGATCTCGAGCGGGCCAACCCGGTGCTGCGCGAGATGGAGCCGGACGTCGAGGCGCTGCTCGTGAACCGCGCGCGGGGGGCACGGCAGCACTTCCTGGTCCCCATCGACGAGTGCTACAGGCTGGTGGGGCTGATCCGCACCCGGTGGCGGGGGTTCACGGGCGGCAAGGAGGTCTGGCAGGAGATCGAAGGGTTCTTCGGCGACCTGGAGCGCCGCTCCCGGTCGAGGCAAGCGAGGGTCGCGACGGCGGCCGAGAGGAGTTGAGGTGGCGGGCATCAAGACTGGCGACGGGCCGGCTCCGGATCTGCCGGCGCACGTGTCCGGAATCAAGCAGGGCAACTCGAAGGGCAACTACGAGAAGCAGCCGGGGCACAACCCGGACGGGACCTCGTCGGCGAAGCGCTCGACCGGGGTGAACGCCGACGCGCGCGAGCCGATCGACCCGAGCATGCCGAACCTATCGCCGGCCTGACTCGATGGCCCCGGCGTCTCCCAGCCCGACCGCCCGCGCCGGCGGGGTGCCCGAGCTGAGCTTCAGCGTCGAGGACGCGAGCGCGCTCGAGCATGCCGCCGCCCCGACGCTTCGCTTCGGGCTCCGAATCGAGACGGACGCCTCCGCTCGGGTCCGCTCAATCCTGCTCCACACGCAGGTCCAGATCGCCGCGCGGCGCCGCCGCTACGAGGCGGGCGAGGAGGAGCGCCTGTTCGAGCTGTTCGGCGAGCCCCAGCGCTTCGCGTCGACGCTCCGCACCCTGCCCTGGACCCGCCAGACCCAGGTCGTCCCGCCCTTCACGGGCGACGCGGCGGTGGACGTGCTCGTGCCGTGCACCTACGACTTCGAGGTGGCGGCGTCCCGCTACCTGCACGCGCTGGACGAGGGGACCGTGCCGCTCGAGCTGCTGTTCAGCGGGACCCTGTTCTACGCCGGCGAGGGCGGCTTGCTGCAGACCGCGCAGATCGCGTGGGACCGCGAGGCCGAGTACGCGCTGCCGGTGTCGGTCTGGCGGGACACGATGGATCGCTACTTCCCGGACACCGCCTGGTTGCGGCTCCGCACCGAGACCTTCGAGCGGCTCCATGCATACCGCTCGCGCCGGGCGCTCACGAGCTGGGAGGACGCGATCGAGGCGTTGCTGCGGGAGGGCAGCGGATAGCGATGGACGCCGTCAGGCAGATAGCCGACACCGTGCTCTACGAGGGATACGTCCTCTGGCCCTACCGCAAGTCGGCGATGAAGAACCAGCGCCGCTGGACCTTCGGCGGCGTGTATCCGGAGGCGCATAGCCGCGCGCACCCCGACGACCCCTCCTTGATGCAGGCGCAGTGCCTCGTGGAGGGGGGGCCCGCCACCGGGCTCGACGTCCAGGTGCGCTTCCTGCACGTGGTCTCGCGGCAGGTCCTGCGCCGCGGCCCGGCTGGGCTCGAGCCGGTGGAGGAGCTCGAGGCCGGCGGCGAGCGTCACACGAGCTGGGACGAGGCCACGGAGCGGGAGCTCTCTGCCGGGGGGATGCGACTCGGGGAGCTCGAGCGGGCGCCGCGCCTGCTCGAGATCGACGTCGCGGCCGGCAGCGGCAGCGAGGCGCTGCACGGCGGCGCCGTCGACCGGAGCTGGCGCGCGCTCCGCGGGACGGTCGAGCTGCGCGCCGGGGCGCTCGGCGAGCGTCTCCATCGGGTGACCGTGCGCGTCCGCAACCGGAGCCCCTGGCACGGGACACAGCGGGAGGAGGCGCTCAGGCAGACCTTCTGCTCGACCCACGCGGTGCTGCGGGCCGAGGGAGGCGCCTTCGTCTCCCTCACCGACCCGCCGGCTGGGCTCCGCGATGCCGCCGCGGGCTGCGAGAACGTCGGGAACTGGCCCGTGCTGGTCGGCGAGGAAGGCGACCGGAGCACGGTGCTGTGCTCTCCGATCATCCTGTCCGACTACCCGGCGATCGCCCCCGAGAGCCCGGGTGACCTCTTCGACGGCGGCGAGATCGACCAGCTCTTGATCCTGAACATCCTCTCGCTCACCGACGAGGAGAAGCGGGAGATGCGCGCCTCCGACCCACGGGCGCGGGCGATCCTCGAGCGCACGGAGGCGCTCTCGGAGGACGAGCTGATGAGGCTGCACGGGGCCATCCGCGAGTTTGGGATGGCACGCCGGTGAGCGGCGGGGCTCGGGGCTACTGGGAGGAGCTCGAGCGGCCCGCGCCCGACTCGGTCACGGTGGGCGGGACGGAGCTCCGCAGGCACAGCCGGGTGGTGCTCCGACCCCGGCCGGGCGGCGACCTGTTCGACGTCGCGCTGACCGGACGCACGGCGGTCGTCGAGGAGCTCGTCGAGGGCATGGACGGCACCGTCCAGCTCGCGGTGACGGTCGAGGACGACCCCGGCCGCGACCTCGGTGAGCGGCGCCAGGTCGGTCACCGCTTCTTCTTCCGCCCCGAGGAGGTGGAGCCGCTGCCCGGGCGGGCGGGGGGCGCGGACGAGGCGAGGCCCCGCATCCTCGTCGCGGGCATCGGGAACGTGTTCCTGGGCGACGACGGCTTCGGAGTGGAGGTCGCCGGCCGACTGCTGCGGAGCGAGCTGCCGGCCGGCGTGCACGTGGAGGATTTCGGCATCCGCGGGATGGACCTGGCCTACGCGCTGTCCGAGTACGACGCGGCCGTGCTGATCGACGCCGCGCCGCGCGGGGAGCCGGCCGGCACGCTCTACCTGATCGAGGCGGAGCTGGGTGACGATGAGCGGGTGGGCCCCGACGCGCACGGCATGGACCCGGTCAAGGTCCTGTCGCTCGCGCGGGCGCTCGGAGGCCCGCTGCCGCGCGTGCTGGTGCTGGGCTGCGAGCCGGCCACGCGGATGACCGGCGCCGAGGATGAGGTCGTGGCAGAGCTCAGCGAGCCCGTGCGGGCGGCGATCGAGGAGGCGGTCAGGATGGTGGAGGCGCTCGTCGGCGAGCTGCTCGAAGGGAACGACGGAAAGGTGGAGTCAGATGGGTGAGATAAGCATCGGTCCGGGGGCGCAGCGCATCCTGCTGCTCGCGGTCCTGGCGGCGATCGTGGGCGCGGTCCTGGCCCAGTCGCCGGAGATCAAGCGCTACCTGAAGATGGAGCGGATGTAGGGCAGATGCACCGGACCAGGGTCAGGGTCGTCGAGGACGCACTCGACGCCAACAACACGATCGCGCGCGCCAACCGCGAGGACTTCGACCGCGACTCGGTCACGGTCGTGAACCTGATGAGCGCGCCCGGCGCCGGCAAGACCTCCCTGCTCGAACGCGCCGTCGGCGGCATCGACGGCCCGCGGGTCGGCGTGCTGGAGGGCGACGTCCAGGGCAGCTCCGACGCCGACCGCATCGCCTCACTGCACGTGCCGGTGACCCAGATCAACACCGACCCGGGCTTCGGCGGAGAGTGCCACCTGGACGCGAACATGGTTCGCTCGGCGATCCCCGCGCTTCCGCTCGGGGAGATCGACCTGCTGGTGATCGAGAACGTCGGCAACCTGGTGTGCCCGGCGGAGTTCCGCGTGGGTGAGGACGTGCGGGTGATGGTCTCGGCGGTGACCGAGGGCGAGGACAAGCCGCTCAAGTACCCGCTGATGTTCCGCACCTGCGAGCTCGTGCTGATCAACAAGATCGACCTGCTTCCGCACCTCGACTTCGACCTCGACAGGTTCCTCCACAACCTCGACGCCGTGAACCCGCGCGCGGAGCGGATTCTCGTGAGCGCGCGCACCGGCGAGGGCGTGGACGGCTGGCGCGACTGGCTGGCGCGGCTACCGGATCGGGCGCGCTCGCTCGCATGAGCGTCGAGGCGCTCGGCAAGCAGCTCGAGCACCGGCTGCTGGCCGAGCGCACCGAGGCGAGCGCGCGCTTCTTCCCCGCCGAGGCGGAGCGCATCGCCCGGCTCTGCCACCGGATGGCGGAGCGGTTTGCGCGCGGAGGCCGGCTCATCGCCTTCGGGTCCTCCCCGGCGGAGCGCTCCGACGTGCGGCACGTGGCGGTGGAGTTCGTGCACCCGGTGATCGTCGGCAAGCGCGCCCTGCCCGCCATCGGGCTGGCGCACGAGGGCGGCCCGCTGCCGCGGCAGGCGGAGCTCGTGTGCGAGCCGGACGACGTGGCCATGGCGTTCGGCGCGCACCCGGAGACGATCGAGGCGCTCCGCATCGCGGCGGGACGGCGTTGCCTGACCGTGGCATTCGGGCCCCTCGAGGCGGACTGGGCCTTCGAGCCCCCGAGCGACGACGCGTTCGTCCGCCAAGAGCTGGTGGAGACGCTCTACCACGTCCTCTGGGAGCTCGTGCACGTCTTCTTCGAGCACCGCGGCCTGCTCGCGGGCCGCGAGGCGCGGACCGTGCACGACACGGGCGCCTCGAGCTTCCTCTACCCCTTCCTCGGGGAGAGCGAGCACGATCTCGAAGCGGTGCTCGAGGACGTGCGGCGCTCCGTCGTCATGAAGGCGGAGGAGGTGGGGGCGCTGCGCGAGCAGACGCTCACCGAGGGCGGCGGGACGCTGCTCGCCGCCGCGGGGGCGCTGCGCTCGTCGTTCGAGGCCGGGGGCAAGCTGCTCGCGCTCGGGAACGGCGGCTCCGCCACGGACGCCATGGACTGCGTGGCGGACTTCCGCGAGCCACCAGCCCGCCCTGGGCGCGACGGCCCCGCCGGCGGGTCTGCGTGGACCCCGCGGCGCGCGCTCGACCTGACCGAGGACCCGGCCATCCTCACAGCGATCGCCAACGACATCGGCACGGAGGCGATCTTCCAGCGCCAGGTGATCGCCTACGGCCGCGAGCGTGACGCCGTGCTGGCGCTGTCAACCAGCGGCAACTCGGCCAACGTGATCGCGGCGCTGCGCGAGGCGCGGGCGCGCGGGCTCGCCACGGTGGCGATGGTCGGCTACGACGGCGGGCGGGTGGCGGCGGAGGCGCTCGCCGACCACGTGGTGGTAACGCGGTCGGAGCACATCCCGCGAATCCAGGAGGCACAGGCGAGCGCCTATCACGCGCTCCGTGAGCTGGTGGAGGTGGCGGCCGAGTAGCCGGCATCGCGCCGAGAAGGAGGTAGACGTGACAGAGCACGAGCAGAAGCCGGAGCAGTCGCGCAGCGAGCCCGTCGACCAGCCCGAGCACGTAGACACTCCCACCGAGGGCGAGCACCTGAGCTCGCCGGAGCCCGGGCATCCGGCGGGGGAGACCTCCCCCAGGGAGGGAGTGCCCGAGCGCGTCCACGAGCATCCCGAGGACATCGGCGAGACGCCGTCGGACGAGGCCGGCGCGGAGAGCGCGACACGGTCCCCGGCGCCGGAGGAGGATGTCGAGTCCGACTGAATGGCTGATTCCCTCATTCGCACACCCGCGGATGACGCCCCATACCGGCGCCGGCTCGCCACCCCCGCCCTCGCAGGTAGCGCTGCCACCTGCTTCGGACGCGTGCGGCGCCCAGCTTGGTCCGGCGCGCCCCCCCGGGCACTCGACTTCGGAATCAACCATCTAGGCGGGCCGGGTTGAGAGACGTGTCCGGAGCGGCCCGCCGGTCCCGGGAGGTCGCCCACGCCGCGATGCGCGGCGCGATCGCAGCCATGGCGATGACCGGGGCCCGTGCCTTCAGCGTCGACATGGGGGTGGTCGAGCAGACTCCCCCGCAGGCCATCCTCAAGCAACGGGCGCGAGGCCTCATCCGGCGCGTGCCACGGCGCCGACGCCGGGCCGCCGTCGAGCTGGCTCACTGGGGCTACGGGGCGGCCGGAGGCGTGGCGTTCGCGCTCCTCCCCGAGGCCGTCCGCAGGCGGGCGTGGGCCGGACCGATGTACGGGCTCGCCGCGTGGCTCGCCTTCGAGGCAGGCATCGCCCCGGCCCTGGGCCTGACCCAGGCCACGGAGCTTCGAGCGGCCGAGCGACTGGCGCTCGCCGCCGACCACCTGCTCTACGGCCTGGTGCTCACCGAGACCCGGCGGCGGGCCCGCGAATGAGCGTGGCAGCCCAGTGCCGCGTCCGCACCCGTGTCGAGGGGACGGTCCAGGGAGTCGGGTTCCGTCCCTTCGTGTACCGCCTCGCGGACGAGCTCGGGCTCGCCGGCTTCGTGCTGAACGACGAGCGCGGGGTGCTGATCGAGGTCGAGGGCGGGGAGCGCGAGGTCGAGCGCTTCCTCGATCGCCTGCCCGCCGAGGCCCCGCCGCTGGCCGCCGTCGAGCGCGTCACGCCGGCGCGCGTCGCGCTGGTCGGCGAGGGGACGTTCCGGATCGTCGAGAGCCGCCGGCGGGGCCAGCCCGACGCGCTCGTCTCGCCGGACACCGCTACCTGTGAAGACTGCCGTCGCGAGCTGTTCGACCCCGCCGACCGCCGCTATCGGTACCCGTTCATCAACTGCACGAACTGCGGTCCGCGCTTCACGATCGTGCGCGGCGTGCCCTACGACCGGCCGCTCACGACCATGGCGGGCTTCGAGATGTGCGCGGCCTGCCGCGCCGAGTACGAGGACCCGGGCGACCGCCGCTTCCACGCGCAGCCGAACGCGTGTGCCGAGTGTGGACCGCGGGCGCGGCTCGTCGCCCCGGACGGCGCCGAGCGGGAGGCCGCCGACCCGCTGCGCGCCGCCGCGGAGCAGCTCTTGAGCGGCGCGGTGCTCGCGGTCAAGGGCCTCGGCGGCTACCACCTCGCCTGCCGCGCCGAGGACGAGGGGGCGGTGGCGCGCCTCCGCGCGCGAAAGCACCGCGAGGACAAGCCGTTCGCGCTGATGGCGCCCTCGCTCGAGTCGGCCCGCGAGCTCGTGGAGCTGGGGCCCGACGAGGAGGAGCTTCTGCGCGGGCGCGAGCGGCCGATCGTGATCGCCCGGCGGCGGCCCGGGGCGCGAGTGGCGCGCGCGGTGGCGCCCCGCTCGCGCGACCTCGGCGTGATGCTGCCCTACTCGCCGCTCCATCAGCTGCTGCTCGCGGACGCCGGGACGCCGCTCGTGATGACGAGCGGCAACGTGTCCGACGAGCCCATCGCCTACGAGGACGCGGACGCGCTGCGGCGGCTGGCGCCGATCGCCGACGTGTTCCTCGTCCACGACCGGCCGATCCACATGCGCACGGATGACTCCGTCGTGCGCTCGCGGGCGCCTGGCGCGCCGCTCATCCTCCGGCGCTCGCGCGGCTACGTGCCGGGGAGCGTCGCGCTGCCCCTGGCTGCGCGGCGCCCGCTGCTCGCCTGCGGCGCCGAGCTGAAGAGCACGTTCTGCCTCGCGAAGGGGCGGCGCGCATGGGTGGGACACCACATCGGAGACCTCCAGAACTGGGAGACACTGCGCTCGTTCCGCGAGGGGATCGAGCACTTCGAGCGCCTGTTCGCGGTCGAGCCCGAGGTCGTGGCCCACGACCTCCACCCGGACTACCTCTCGACGAGGTACGCGCTCGAGCGGGAAGGGCTCAGGCCGATCGGGGTCCAGCACCACCACGCGCATCTGGCGGCCTGCCTCGCCGAGCACGGCGAGGGGGGCCCCGCCGTCGGAGCGATCTACGACGGCACGGGCCACGGCAGCGACGGAACGGCGTGGGGAGGCGAGATCCTCGTGGGCGACCTGGGCGGCTTCGAGCGGGTCGGGCACCTCCTTCCCGTGCCCCTGCCGGGCGGGGACCGGGCGGTGCGCGAGCCCTGGCGGATGGCCTGCGCCTGGCTCTCGGAGGCGCTCGGCGAGCTGGCGCCGCCGGCGCCGGGCGTGGAGGCGGATCGCTGGCGGGACGTGGCCGAGCTCGCGCGGCGGGGCGGCCCAGCGGCCCCGCCGACGACCAGCGTCGGGCGCCTGTTCGACGCGCTGGCGGCGCTCTGCGGCCTGCGCTCGGCGGTCAACTACGAGGGCCAGGCGGCGGCCGAGCTCGAGGGCGCCGCGGACCCGCGCGAGCGAAGCGCCTATCCGCTGCCGACCAGCGGTCCGGTGCTCGATCCGCGAGAGACGGTGCTTGCGGCCCGCTCCGATCTCGAGCGCGGGCGGCCGGTGGCCGCGGTGGCCGCGCGCTTCCACAACGCGCTGGCGGCGGCCACGGCCGATGCGTGCGCGGCCGCGGCCGACGCGCGCCGGCTCGGCACCGTCGTGCTCTCGGGCGGCGTCTTCCAGAACCGCCTGCTGCTCGAGCGCACGGACGAGGCGCTCCGCCGCAGGGGCCTGAAGGTGCTCGTGCCGAGGCTCCTGCCGCCGAACGACGGCGGCATCGCCTACGGCCAGGCGGCCGTGGCGGCCGCTCGGGAGGCGCCCTGATGCTCGGCCTCGACGATCAGATCGCGCGCCTCTCGGACGGCGGCGGACTCTTGCTGGCGCTCGCTGTCGCCGTGCTGCTCGGCTTGCGCCACGCGAGCGACCCGGACCACCTGACCGCGGTCACGACGCTGATCCTCTCGGGCGACCGCCGCGGCGCCCCGCGGGCGGGGTCGCTCGGGCTGGCCTGGGGCGCGGGCCACGCGGTCACGCTCTCGCCTTTGGGCTTCCCGTGGTGCTCGCCGGTCGGCTGCTGCCCGACGCCGTCCAGCGCACCGCGGAGCTCGCGGTCGGTCTCGTGATCGTGGCCCTCGCGCTGCGGCTGCTCGTGCGGTGGCGGCGCGGGTACTACCACGCACACGTGCACGACCACGGCGGCGTGCGCCACACGCATCCGCACGTGCACGAGCACGGGCGCAGCCGAGATGGCGGCCATCCCGAGCACCATGCGCACGGCCATGGTGAGCAACTGGGGCGCACGCCGCTGGCCGCGTTCGGCATCGGGCTGGTGCACGGTGCCGGGGGATCGGCGGGCGCCTGCATCCTGCTCGTGAGCGCCATGCCGGGTCGAGCGCAGGCGGCCGCCGCGATGGTCCTGTTCGCGGCCGCGACGGCCGCGTCGATGGCCGCGCTGTCGCTCGGCTTCGGGCTCACTCTCGCGCGCGGCCCGCTGCTGCGGCGGATCCAGGCCGCGATCCCCGCCTTCGGCTCTTGCGCGCTGCTGTTCGGGCTCTGGTACGCGCTCGGCGCGCTCCAGACAGTGCCCTACCCGCTCTGACGTTTCGGCCCGGCGCGCTCCGGCCATGCTTGCACGGATGCTGCTCCTCACAGGGGCGACTGGATTCGTGGGCATGGAGGTCCTGGCACGGTTCCTCGACCGCACCGATCAGCCCGTGCTCGCGCTCGTGCGCGCGCGCGACGACGAGGCCGCGGCCGAGCGCCTGCGCGGGGTCGCGGCGACCCTGTACGGGGACCCGGACGCGCACCGCGAGCGGCTGATCCCGCTGCGGGGCGATCTGGAACAGGAGACGCCGGCGCTACCCGGGGACGTCAGCTCCGTCTTCCACTGCGCGGCCTCAGTGTCGTTCACGCTCGGCCTGGCCGAGTCGCGCGCGATCAACGTCGAGGGGACGCGGCGGATGCTCGAGCTCGCCTCGCGCCTGCCGCGGCTCGAGCGCTTCAGCTACATGTCGACCGCCTATGTGGCCGGCACCCACGCGGGGGTCTTCGGGGAGGACGACCTCGAGGTGGGACAGGGCTTCCGTAACGCCTACGAGCGCTCCAAGTTCGAGGCGGAGAGGCTCGTGAGGAGCTCCCGTCTGCCGACGCAGGTGCTGCGGCCGAGCATCGTGGTCGGCGACCGCCGCACCGGTTGGACGGCGGCGTTCAACGTGCTCTACGCGCCGCTCCGGTTGTTCGCCCACGGCGCCTACGCGGCGGTGCCCGCCAGGCGTTCGTCGCCCGTGGACGTGGTGTCCGTTGACTACGTAGCCGACGCCGCCCACGAGCTCGCGACGCACGGCGACGAAGTCACCTACCAGCTGGTGGCGGGTCGGCGCGCGGCCACCGTCGGGCGGCTGATGGAGCTTGCGGCCCGCTACTTCGGGCGCCGTCCGCCGCTCACCGTGCCGCCCCGGCTCTACAGCCGCTTGGTGCATCCGCTGCTCCGCCGCGTCACGCGAGGACGGCGCCGGCGCGCGCTCGAGCGAAGCGAGCCCTATTTCCCCTACTTCGACGTGCGCGTCCGCTACGACGACGCCCGCGCCCGCGCCGCCCTCGAGCCCGCGGGAATTAGGGTGACGCCCGTCGAGGACTACTTCGAGCGGCTGGCGGACTTCGCGGTGCGCTCGCGTTGGGGGCGGGCCAGCGTCGACAGGCGCTCGGGGGCGCGCCGCCGGCCCCGGGCGGGCTGACGCCTCAGCCGCGCGAGCTCAGCTCGACTGACCGGGAGTCGCGTCTCCGGGCTCGGGAGCGGGCCGCTCGGCTCCGCCCGCGGCGCCGGTGCCGCCGGGTGGAGGGGCCGGCTCGGCGCCGGCGGGCCCGGACGGCTCCGCGGGCCGGGTGGAACCCGCCTGCTCGGCCGGCTCCGCGGGGCTCGCCGGCTCGGCCGCAGACCTCCCCTTGAACATGTCCTTCAGCCGGTCCAGGATGCTCATGCGTTCCTCCTCGCTTGGCGTGGGGGGACCGTAGCAACGCCTACCCTTGGCGGTCGAGATGATCGACAAGCTCGTCGAGCAGATAGAGGGCCGCTTCCGCGACCTCTCGGAGCAGCTGGCGGACCCCGAGGTGATGGCCGACCAGCGGCGCTACGCGGAGGTCGGCCGCGCCTACCGTCAGCTCGAGCCGGCACACGAGCTCGCCCGCGAGTATCGCACCGCGGCATCGGACGCCGAGGGCGCCCGGGAGATGCTCGCCGAGGACGGGGACGATCCGGAGCTGCGGGAGCTGCTCGAGAGCTCGCAGCGGCGGCTCGGCGAGCTCGAGGAGGAGATCCGGTTGGCCATGGTCGAGCCCGACCCGAACGACGACAAGAACGTGATCGTCGAGATCCGTGCGGGCGCCGGGGGCGACGAGGCGGGCCTGTTCGCCGGTGACCTCCACCGGATGCTCACGCGCTATGCGGAGCGGCGCCGGTTCAAGACCGAGCCGTTGTCGGTGGCGGACGGGAACTACACCTTCGCCGTCAAGGGTCAGGGCGCCTACAGCGTGTTCAAGTACGAGGGGGGCACGCACCGGGTGCAGCGTGTCCCGGAGACGGAGTCGCAGGGCCGGATCCACACCTCCACGGCCACCGTGGCGGTGCTGCCGGAGGCCGAGGAGGTGGACGTGCGGATCGACCCGGGCGATCTCCAGATCGACGTCTATCGCTCCTCGGGGCCGGGCGGTCAGTCGGTGAACACGACCGACTCCGCGGTGCGCATCACCCACAGGCCGACCGGCGTCGTGGTCTCCATGCAGGACGAGAAGTCGCAGCTCCAGAACCGCGAGCGGGCGATGCGCGTCCTGCGCGCGCGGCTGCTCGAGCGCGAGATCGCAGAGCAGCAGGCGCAGCTCGCCGCGGATCGCCGCTCGCAGGTGGGCACGGGCGAGCGCTCGGAGAAGATCCGCACCTACAACTTCCCCCAGGACCGGGTCACCGACCACCGCGTGAAGCTCACGAAGAACGACCTGGCGCGCGTCCTCGACGGCGATCTCGGCGACTTCACCGCCGCGCTAGAGGCGGAGGAGAAGCGGCTCAAGCTCGAGGCGGGCTCGCTGGTCGAGTCTTGACCGTCGGCGACGCGCTCTCGGGCGCCGTGCCGGCGCTCGAGGCGGCGGGCTGCGAGACGCCGCGGCTCGACGCCGAGGTCCTGATCGCCGATGCGCTCGGGGTGGACCGCGCCGCGCTCGTCTCGGACCCCGGGCGTGAGGTGTCGCCGACCGTCGCCCGGCTGATCGGCGAGCGCGTTCGGCGCCGGATCGCGCGCGAGCCGGTGGCATACGTTCTCGGCCGCAAGGGCTTCCGCCGAATCGAGCTGGTCGTGGACCGGCGCGTGCTCATCCCGAGGCCGGAGAGCGAGCTGCTCGTGGAGGCGGCGCTCGGCCTTCCCCCGGGCGCCCGGGTGCACGACGTGGGCACGGGCTCCGGCGCGGTCGCCCTGGCGCTGCTCGAGGAGCGGCCGGACCTGCGGGTCAGCGCCTCGGACGCATCGCCGGGGGCCGTCGCGGTGGCCCGGGAGAACGCGGCGCGCCTCGGGTTGCCGCTCGAGGTGGAGCTCGCGAGCTGGCTGCCGGAGGGCCGCTACGACATGGTGCTGGCGAACCTGCCCTACGTCGCCGATTCCGAGCTCCCGTCGCTGGGGCCCGAGATCGCCGACTGGGAGCCTCGCGAGGCGCTTCTCGCCGGTGCGGACGGCCTCGACGGCATTCGCTCGCTCGTGGCCGACGCGCCCCCCGGCACGCCGCTCGCGCTCGAGCACGCCCCGCACCAGGCGGGGGCCGTGCGCGGCCTGCTCGCCGAGGCCGAGACCCTGCGGGACCTGGCGGGCCGCGAGCGCGTGACCCGAGGCCTAGCGTGACCGTGGAGGAGGTGCACACCTTCGAGCGCTGCATCGCCGTCGGCGGCGTGGCCCTGTTTCCGGCGGACACGGTCTACGGGCTGGCCACCGAGCCCGACTCGGCGGAGGGGGTCGAGCGACTCTATCGGCTGAAGGGCCGCCGACCCGATCGCCCGGCGGCGGTCATGTTCTTCTCGCTCGGGCTCGCCCTGACTGCGCTCCCGGAGCTCGCCGAGCGCACCCGCGCCGCCGTCCGCCGCCTGCTGCCGGGCGCTCTCACCCTCCTGCTCCCGAACCCCTCGCGACGCTTCCCGCTCGCCTGCGGGCCCGAGCCGCAGCGACTCGGAGTGCGGGTGCCGGCGCTGCGAGGCGCGCTCGCGCCCCTGTCGGCGGCGCGCTGGCCGGTGCTCCAGTCGAGCGCCAACCCGTCCGGCGGCGCCGATGCGCGGCGGCTCGCGGACGTCGACCCCCGCATCCGCGCGGGCGTCGACCTGCAGCTGGATGGCGGCGAGCTGGCGGGGACGCCGTCGACGGTCGTGGACCTGACGCGCTACGAGTCGCACGGCGAGCATGCCGTGGTGCGCGAGGGTGCGGTCTCCGCCGCCCAGGTCGCGGCGGTCCTGGGTGGTACGGTGGCCGGGCAATGAGCGAGCTGCCACCCGACTACTTCGCGAAGCACGTCGCCGAGGTCGATCCGGAGATCGCCGACGTGCTCGTGAACGAGGCGCGGCGGCAGGAGGCCACGCTCGAGATGATCGCCTCGGAGAACTTCGTGCCCCAGTCGATCCTCGACTGCCAGGGCTCGGTGCTCACAAACAAGTATGCGGAGGGCTACCCGGGCAAGCGCTACTACGGGGGCTGCGAGCACGTGGACGTGGCCGAGCAGCTGGCAATCGACCGCGCCAAGGAGCTGTTCGGCGCGGAGCACGTGAACGTGCAACCGCACTCGGGCGCGCAGGCCAACTCGGCCGTCTACATGGCGCTGCTCGACCCGGGCGACCGCATCCTCGGGATGAAGCTCGACCACGGCGGCCACCTCACCCACGGGATGAAGATCAACTTCTCGGGGCTCTACTACGACATCGT
>Ga0126312_10000868_pt1 | contig 19046 bp, 13 predicted proteins | sample Plot104A_FD_92537 | JGI IMG/M metagenome (GOLD analysis project Ga0126312, IMG submission 92537) | Serpentine soil microbial communities from UC McLaughlin Reserve, CA, USA - Plot104A | ecosystem: Environmental > Terrestrial > Soil > Grasslands | place: USA: UC McLaughlin Reserve, Lake County... | reverse complement strand
GAGGGCGCCGACGGCTCCGATCTGACGAAGATCAGCGCGATGGCGAAGCTCTACTGCTCGGACGTCGCCATGGAGGTCACGACCGACGCCGTCCAGATCCTCGGCGGCTACGGCTACATGCAGGAGTACCCGCTCGAGCGGATGATGCGCGACGCCAAGATCACCCAGATCTACGAGGGCACGAACGAGATCCAACGGCTCGTGATCGCCCGGGAGATGCTGAATGAGAACCGGGCCTTCCTCTTGGCGGCGGTTGACTAGCCACGAGGAGTTCCGCGTCGGCCGCCGCCGGCTGCGGCTGACGAGCGCGGAGCGCATCCTGTTCCCCGGCGACGGCGTGACGAAGCGCGACCTCGTGACCTACTACTTCGACGTCGCTGCGACCCTGATCCCGCACCTGCGCGATCGGCCCTTCACTCTCAAGCGCTACCCGCACGGCATCCGAGAGCGGCCCTACTTCCAGAAGCAGGCGCCGCAGGGTCTGCCGTCGTGGATCCCGACGCGACAGTTCCGGACGTTGCCGCGCGAGGGCAGACCTCGGCTCGTCGACTTCGTGCTCGTGAACGAGCCGGCGGCGCTCGCGTGGATGGTGCAGATGAACTGCATCGACATGAATGCGTGGTACTCGCGCGTCGACCGGCCAGAGCGGCCCGACTACGTGGTCTTCGACCTCGACCCGCCCGCGTCGCGGAACGGGTTCGCCCAGGCGATCCGCGTCGCGCACCTCGTGCGGGAGGCGCTGGAGCGGCTCGAGCTCCGCTCGTATGTGAAGACGAGCGGCGCCGACGGAATTCATGTACTCGTCCCGATTACGCGCCGCTGGTCGTTTCCGGAGACCTACGAGTTCGCCGAGCAGGTCTCGCGCAGGCTCGAGCAGGAGCACCCCGGCCTCCTCACGACGGAGTGGCTGATCAAGAAGCGGCGCGGCGTGCTCGTCGACCACCGGCAGAACGGGCACGGCAAGACGATCGCGTCCGCGTACTCGGTGCGACCCAAGCCCGGCGCGCCGGTGTCGACGCCGCTCCGCTGGGAGGAGCTCGGCGAGAAGGTGCGACCGCGGGATTTCGGCATGCGCGAGGCGCTCGAGCGCGTCGAACGACACGGCGACCTGTTCGCCCCGACGCTGCGCGGCGGGCAGTCGCTCGGCCCCGCGCTGCGGGAGCTTCGAGCGGCTAGCGCCTAATAGCCGTCGCCGTAACCGCCGCGCCCCGAGCCGGAGCCGCCGACGTCCCCGCAGGCGACGTACACGTCGAGCTGCTCGGTGGACTTGTGGACGTTGATGGCGTAGTCGCCGTCGCGCAGGTCCTCGAGCGGCTCGTCGACAACGGTCGTCGAATCGCCGTCGACGACGTTCTCGAGCCCGAACGCCGGATTCGGATCGAGCTCGTCGCAGCTGCCCTTGTGGATGTGGGCCGGCTGCGGGACGGCGGGCGGGTTCTCGAGCGCGATCACGACCTTCGTTTTCTCGCCGTCAGCCGTCAACGTGACGGTTCCGGACTCGCCGGAGCCGTTCTGCTCGGCGAGGTCAACCTTGACCTCCCCGGAGCCGCCCTCCCCGCCGCCGTCGCCGCTCCCGCAGCCGCCGAGGAATGACAGCGCAGCGAGGATCAGCGCGACATTCCTCATGACCACAAGTACGAGCGCCGACGGTTGCCGGATCTTCAGCGAGCGAGGCTCGTGAGCAAGGGATGAGGTCGCCCGAACAGGTGAGGATCCGGTTCGAGCGGCACCCAGCGGTAGCGAAACACGAGCCCGGCATCGTCTCCTTGACCGACCACGACGTGCTCCCACTCGTCGGGTGCCTCCTCCTCGAGGACGACGTGGAAGCCGTGGTTCTCGTACCGGCTCGGGTAGTGGCCTTCGAAGCCGGGGATCTCTCGGACGATGCGGGCGTTGCGGAGCCCAGCCTCCTCCTCGATCTCCCGGAGCAAGCCAGCCTCGAGCTCTTCGTCCGGGTCGAGCCGGCCGGCCGGCACCTGGACACCCATGTGCGGGTGCTCGGGATCCTCGAAGACGAGCAGTTCAGTACGCCCGTCACGTACGCGCGTGACGTAGGCAACGACCCGTCTGCGCTTCACAGCCGTTCGGCGATCCGTTCGGCGATCGCGATCGTCGACAGGTTCGTGTTCGCCGTCGGGATCGTGGGCATGATCGAGGCGTCTGCGACGATGACGTTCGGAGTGCCGAGGAGGCGGGCCTCCGCGTCAACGACGCGGCCGAGCGCGCAGGTGCCCGTGGGATGGAAGAACCCCCGGACGCTCTCACGGATGTGCACGGCGGCCGACACTTCTGGTCCGGGCCGCACCTCGCGCGCGGCGTAGCGGCGCACCGGCTCGCTTGTCGCGATCGCGCGGAGCTGCTCGACGCCCTCCCCGAGCGCGATGACGTCACGCTCGTCCGAGAGGAAGCCGTGGTCGATCGAGAGCGGTGCGGCGGGATCGGCGGAGAGGAGCGAAACCCGCCCGCGGGACCACGGCTTCATCGCGAACACAGCAGCGCTGATCTCCCAGCCCGGATCGAGCCCGGGAAAGAAGAAGAGGTCGGAGATGCGAACGGTGACCTGTGCCATGTAGACCGGCGCCCGCTTCGCGAACTCGTCCACCTCCCGCTGGAGCTCCTCGGTCGTCTCCCAGCCGAAGCCGACGCCGACGTGGTCGCTGAGCCCTTCACCGACGGGCAGGTCGTGCTCGAGTCCCGGCCCGATGCCGCTCCGCAGCAGGATCGCAGGTGAGCCGTAGGCGCCGGCCGCGAGCACGATCAGCTCGGCGGCAAGCTCACCGCGGTCGGTCGTGACCGCGCCGGCCTCGGGGTCGATCCGGTCGACGAGCGTGTCGGCGCGGATGGTCAGGTTCCGCCGCTCTCGGGCCGGATCCAGGTACGCGAACGCCGTGCTCCAGCGCACGGCGCCGACGGCGTTGACCGAGTGGACGATCGCCTCGTCGCGCGCTTCCAGGAATGCTCGATGCCAGGGTGAGACCTCGTCCTCGGCGAAGACACGGGTGCGCAGCTCCTGCTCGCCACGGTCGAGGTACGGCGCAAGCTCAGTAGCGGTCCAGCCCGGACCCCACTCGTCGTAGTCCGCATCGGCGCCGCGGAGGACGACACAGGCGTTGTGCGCCGAGCAGCCACCGACGATCTTGGCGCGGAGCTGCGAGCGATCCTCGACCGCCGTCTCCCAGGCATGCGATTCGAGCGCGAGCCGGCGCGCGTCGAGGATCTCCGCCGGCCAGCGGCCCTCCGAGTGCGGGCCGTAGTCCGGGCCGGCTTCGACGAGGCAAACCCGGCGGTCGGGGTTCTCACTCAACCGCGCGGCGAGTACGCATCCCGCCGAGCCGGCGCCGAGCACGACGACGTCGTAGGTCAGGGGGACTCGGCGCGCATCTTTGCCTTCCACTCGCGCTTGAGCGCCTGGTAGCGCTCGAGCGCCTCAGGCGAGTCGACGTCCCCGAGCGTTGGATGCGACGGAGCGATTTCCTTTGCCGCCTCGACGCCGAAGCGCTTGGCGAGCACGGCGCTGAGCGCCTTGACCTTCATCTCCCCGAAGCCGGGCAGCGCCTCGATTCGGCTGCGTAGCTCTTGCCCGTCGCGTGCCTCAGACCAAAGGCGCGCTGCATCGCCGCCGTACTCGGCCTCGACGTGAGCCGCGAGGTCGCGGACGCGCATCGCCATCGACCCGGGAAAGCGGTGCACGGCCGGTCGCTCCCGAAACGCCGCTTCCAGCCGGTCGGGATCGATCGAGGCGAGCACGCCGGCCTCGAGCGTGCCGAGCCGCTGCTTGATCTTCAGCGGGCCGATGAACGCCGTCTGAACTGAGACCTGCTGGTCGAGCGCGAAGCCGATCAGGAGGGCGAGCGGCTCGCGGGCGATGAGCGTATTTGCCTCGTCGCTGTCGGTGTAGTGCAGCCGGTCGGGGGCCGAGACCGCCACGCTTCGATCCTACGCGACAATAGAAGGGTGACGGAGATCTCCGACCGGCTGGAGCACGCCCGCGGCGCCCTGGCGGGTAAGGAGTGGCAAGAGGCCTACGAAGTCCTGGCCGAGCTCGACCGCACGGAAAACCTCGACGCCGACGACCTCAACGGATTGGCGGACGCAGCGTGGTGGACGGGGAGGATGGACGAGTCGATCGAGGCGAGGACGCGCACATACGCAGCCCGGCTCGAGCGCGGAGAGCACCGCGCCGCGAGCATGAGCGCGCTCCGCTTGGCACGAGACCACGAGCTCAAGCGCTCCGGTTTGCAGGGAGCCTGGTTCGCGCGCGCCGAGCGCCTGCTCGCGGACGAAGACGACTGTCCGGAGCAGGGCTTCTTGGAGCGGGCGCGCTCGCGCCTCGCCCTGGCCGCGGGCGACTTGGACGCTGCGATCGCCCACGCGGAGCGAACGCTTGACCTCGGCAGCCGCTTCCAAAATCGGGACCTGATGGCGCTCGGCCTCCACGACAAGGGCTCTGCGCTCGTCCGGCAGGGAGACGCCGAGACCGGCCTGGCGCTCATCGACGAGGCGACGGTCGCCGCGGTCAGCGGGGAGCTGAACCCCTTCGTGACGGGAATCATCTACTGCGGCGTCATCGCCGCCTCGTTCGATGTCGCCGATCTCGGACGCGCAGGCAACTGGACGGAGGCCGCGAAGCGGTGGTGCGAGCGCCAGTCGATCAGCGGCTTCCCCGGGGTCTGCCGGGTGAACCGCGCGGAGGTCATGCGACTTCGCGGCAGCTGGCCAGAGGCGGAGGAGGAGATCCGGAAGGCCGTCGCCGAGTTGAACGAGTTCGCCCCGAGCGTTGCCGCCTCGGCGTTCTACGAGCTGGGCGAGCTCCAGTTGCGCATGGGCGACCTCGCGGCCGCGGAAGAGTCGTTTCGACAGGCGCACGGCCTCGGGGCCGGTCCTCAGCCCGGATTGGCACTTCTTCGGCTCGCGAACGGCGATGTAGACGCTGCCCGGCGCGGCCTCAGGCGGGTGCTTTCCGACGAGCCGCGGGACCGGCCTTCCCGAGCCCGCTTCTTGCCGGCGAGCGTCGAGATCTCACTTGCCGCCGGCGAGATCGCCGAGGCGAGAGCGGCGTCCGAGGAGCTCGCCGAGATCGCGCAGGACTACGGCACGCCGGCGCTCGCGGCGCATGCGGCTGCGGCCGCCGGCGCTGTCGCGCTCGCGGAGGGGGAAACAGACTCGGCGCTCCGAGACCTCCACCGCGCGATCCGCCTGTACCAGGAGGTCGAGACTCCGTACGAGGCCGCTCGCGTCCGGCTGCTGGCGGCGGAGGCGTACGGGCTGGAGGGCGACGCCGACGCAGCCGAGCTCGAGCTCCGCGCCGCCCATGCGACCTTCGACCGGCTCGGCGCCATGCGAGAGGTTCGTCGGACCGCCGAGGCTCTTGGCCGCCTAGCGGCCACGGCCGGCGGCGATCGAGCCGGCCGAACGTTCCTCTATACCGACATCTGCGACTCGACTCCGCTCGTCGAGGCGATGGGAGACGAGGCGTGGGCGGGGCTCGTCGGCTGGCACGACAGGACGCTGAGAGCGCTTTTCGGGGAGTACGGAGGCGAGGAGGTCGAGCACTCCGGAGACGGCTTCTTCGTCGCGTTTCCCGATGCGAAGAGGGCGGTCGAATGCGCCGCCGCAGTCCAGCGTCGCCTTGCTGCGCACCGGCGTACGAACGGCTTCGCGCCGGAGGTGCGCATCGGCGTCCACGCGGCCGAGGCCAGCCGCTCGGCGGCAGGTTACACCGGCAAGGGCGTTCACGAGGCGGCCCGGGTCGGGGCTCTGGGCGGGCCCGGCGAGATCTACGCCAGCCTCACGACCGCCCGGCTCGTGGACGGGATCGCCTACTCGGAGCCGCAGACGGTGAGACTGAAGGGGATCTCCGAGCCGGTTGACGTCGTCACGATCGACTGGCGCTAGCTCTCCAGCGCCGCCTTGACCGCGGCGAGGTTTTCCCGCCTGATTCTCCTCCGGCGGCGGGGAGCACGTCGTACCAGATGGCTACGAAGCCACCGGGCCTCCTCTGCTCCCCGCAGCGCCGCGAGAAGCCGCCTCGCGAGCGCCGCCTCGAACGCCCCCATCGCCGGCCACACGTAGGTGTTCCGCATGGGGTTGGCCTGGACGCTGAAGCCGTCGCCGAGCTGGTGGCCAGCGTCGGGGATGCAGGCTGCCCCGTATGTGCGCCGGCCGATCCGTTCGCCGCGAGGATGGCGACCTGGCGCACGGCGGTCGTCGGGATCGGCGGTCATGAGCGCCGCGAGCGCCTGCTCCGGCGTTTTGCCTGTCTCGAGTAGCCCGAGCCCGAGCTCCCGTTCCACGCAGGACTGTGTGGCGACCACGCCGACGCCCGGCTTCGCCCCGCCCGCCCCGCGGGTGAAGGCGCGCGACTGGACGGCGGCGCCGAGCTCGCCGGTCTCCGCGTCGCGGGCGACGATCGAGTAGGTCAGGACGCCTCGGCGCGGATCTTCGCCTTCCACTCGCGCTTGAGCGCTTGAGGGTGCTCCAGCGCCTCGCGCGAGTCGACTTCCCCGAGCGTCGCGAAGGTCGACGCGATCTCCCTTACCGCCTCGATGCCGATGCGCTTGGCGAGCACGGCGCTCAGCGCCTTGATCTTCATCTCGCCGAAGCCGGGAAGCTCGGCAATCCGCCGCCGTAATTCCTGTCCATCCCGCGGAAGCCCGTCGGCGAACGTGACACGGACGCGGCGGCAGCCCGTTCCCAGTAGGAAGGTAGCCATTCCGGGAGCTGGAGCCGAACAATCACCAGGACAAGGATCTCCAGACCCATGTCTTCGAGGGTCCCTTGTGGGACGACCCCGAAGAGGTCGAGCCGGAACTTACTGGCGCGTCGGCCGAAGGCGACCAGGACGACCACGAAGGACGACGTCGAGGCGCACGCAAGCGGCTTCGGCTAAGCCGACGACACCCAATTTGCCACGGTGTCTCGCCCGGCGAACGGCGCTAGTCCCCAAGGGTCAGCCTAGACTGACTTGGGCCATGGCGATCTGGACGTGCGACGCGTGCGGCGGCGAGAACCCCCTGGGGATGCGCTTCTGCGGCCACTGCGGCGCGCAGGCCGAGGCAGCCCTGGCCGCGCCTGCTCCCACCGAGTCTGATCAGGACGTCGCCGAGACGCTCCGCAGCTTCGTCGCGGGACCGGTGGCCGAGCGGCTCATCGAGGCCGGCGGCGAGATCCCCGAGGAGCGGCGCCTGATCACCGCTCTCTTCGCCGACGTCTCCGGCTTTACGTCATTGGCGGACCGGCTCGACCCCGAGCAGCTGCTCGAGGTAATCGACCCAGTCATCGCGGGCCTAAGCAGTATCGTCGGTCGCTACGAGGGCTACGTGGAGAAGTTCGCGGGCGATGCCCTGCTAGCTCTCTTCGGAGCCCCGGTAACGCACGAGGACGACGCCGCTCGGGCGCTCATCGTCGCGCTCGAGATGCACGCCGAGCTGGAGCGACTCGGCCGCGAGCTCCCGCACGAGGCCGAGCTGACCTTGCACGTCGGCGTCACCTCCGGCCACGGGATCGCTCGCATCCTCGGCAGTGAGGCGCGGATGGACTACTCCGTGCTCGGCGACTCCGTGATCCTCGCGCAACGCCTCGAGTCGTCCGCGCCCTCCGGCGAGACCTACGTCAGCGAGCTGACCAGGAAGCTGACCGATGACATGTTCGAGTTCGAGTCTGTCGGCGACCTGACCCTTAAGGGGAAGGCGGAGCCGGTGCCGGCGTGGCGCCTACTCGGCAGACGAACGGCTCCCGCGCCCCGGCCCAGCCACCGAGGTGCGACCCTCGTCGGACGAGACCGGGAGCTGGCCGCGATCGGCCACGTGCTCGAGGCCCTCAACGGCGGGCGCGGCGGGATCGTCACCGTCACAGGCGAACCCGGCGTCGGGAAGTCTCGCTTGACCGAGGCCGTCGAGGCCCGGGCCAACGAGCTCGGTCTGCGGTGGCTGCAGACGCGCTGTCTCTCCTACGGCGCCTCGCTCGCGTACTGGCCGTACGCAGAGCTCGTCCGCCTTCTCGGCGGGGTCCGCAGCGAGGATGAGCCGGAGCAGTCACAGCGCCGTCTCGCCGACACGCTTGAGCGTGCAGGTGCCGCAACCGCCGTCCCCTTCTTCGCCCGCCTGCTCGGCCTGCCTGACGTGTCGGAGCAAGTCGCGGGGCTGGAGCCCGAGGCCTTCCGCCGCGGCCTCCATGCCGCCTTCGCCACCACGCTCCGCGCGGTGACGAGGGAACGTCCGGTCGTGCTCGCGCTCGAGGACGTGCACTGGCTCGACGGCTCCTCGGCCGAGCTGACGCGGCAGCTCGCGCAGCTGTGCGAGCGGGAGCCGCTCGCGTTCTATTTCATTGCCCGCCCGGAAGCCGGACCGGCGCTCGCCGAGCTCGCCGCCGACACGCCGCGTCGCGGGATCGCCCTCGAGCCGCTCGACGAAGAAGGGGTGGCGGCACTCGTCGGCAGCCTACTCGCGGGGGAGGTTCAGGAGGGTTTTCCCGCACTCGTTCGTGACCGCACGGCCGGGAACCCGCTCTTCATCGAGGAGCTCTTGCGCTCGCTGCAGGAGACGGGCGCTCTAACACGGCAGAACGGCTCCTGGCGGACCCAGCCCGGCTGGGACGCCGAAGGTGTGCCGCCCACGATCGAGGAACTGCTCGCCTCTAGGATCGACCTGCTCTCGCGCGCCGACGCCTCGATCCTCCAGACCGCCTCCGTGATCGGCCGCCGGGTGCAGGTGCCGCTGCTCGAGGCAGTCACGAAGGCGCCCCAGCTGCAGAGCGCTCTCGAACGGCTCGTCGCCGCAGGGTTCCTCGACCCCATTGACGGAGACGGCGATCGGCGGTTGATGTTCCATCACGCCCTCGTTCAGGACGTCGCGTACTCGCGAATGCTCCGCCGAAAGCGGCGCGGCCTGCACCGGCGGGTCGCCGAGGTCGCCGAGGCGATGTACGGCGCCGGTGACGAGATCATCGACCTGCTCGCCCGCCACCTCTACCTGGGTGAAGCCGGAGGGAAAGCGATCGACTACCTGATCCGCGCCGGCGAGCGGGCGCGAAGGCTCTTCGCGAACGAAGAGGCCATCGTTCACTTCCAGCGGGCGGGTGAGGTCGCGGCGGACAACCCCGCTGTGAGCGCGCGCCTTCCCGAGATCCAGCTCAGCCTCGCCGACCTCCATGACTTCGTCGGTGCGTACGACGAAGCGATCACGCTTTATGCCGCGGTTCGCGACGCGACGAGCGACGTGCGCGCGTGGAGCGGACTGGTCTCGACGCGACAGAAGCAGGGTAGGTACGACGAGGCGCTTCAGATCGCGAACGAAGCGTTCACACATGAGGAGCTGAAGGGCGTTGACCTGACCTCGCTCTGGCTCGAGCAGGGACGCTGCCTCGCCGTCTCCGGGCGCGTGAACCAGGCGATCGACGTCCTCGAGGCCGGCCTGGAAGCGGCGCCTGCGCGGACGCCGGTCGTCGGCTTGCTGCTCCTGCAGCTCGCACGGGCGCAGACCGTGAAGGGCGATTTCGAAGAGGCGTTGGCGAACGCCCTCCAGGCGCGCGAGATCCTCGAAGAGCACAACGACCAACGTGGTTTGACGACGACGATGCGAATCATCGGGGACGCGTACCGGCAGCTCGGTCGCCTGGACGAGGCGGCGGAGGCCCTCGAGCGCGGCCTCGAGCTCGCCGAGCGGATCGGAAACATCGAGGAGATCGGCGGCTGCCTCATCAACCTCGGGATCGTGAACATGCACCGGGAGCTGCTCGCGGAAGCGACGACGTCGCTGCGGCGCGCGATCGAGGAGTTCGAGCGCGTCGGGCACGGCGCGGGCCGCGCGCTCGGGTACGCGACCCTCGCCGAGACGCTCGTGCACGCCGGCGAGCTGGACGAAGCGCTCCTGAACGCCGAGAAGGCACTCGAGCTCGCCCGCTCGATCAAGCACCCGCTCGCGACCGCCGACGCGATCCAGGCGATCGCGGCGATTCGCCTGGGTCAGGGGCAGTTCGACGAGGCGGCGACGAGGGCGGAGGAAGCTGCGGCGATGTTCCTAGACGTGGACGCGGCACCTCTCGCCTCGGACGCGCTCGCGATCGCGGCCGAGGCGTGGGAAAAGGCGGGCGAGCGAGAGCGGGCCGACGAGACGTCGGCCCGCGCCCGCTCTCTCGCGTAGTCGTTTAGCCGAAGCCGCTCGCGCCGCCGCTGTCCGACAGTTCGACCAGCTGACAACCGCTGTCGGGCGCGCTGTCGGCGATTCTGCCGCGCACAACGCTTGTCGCCGACACGCAGATAGCCTCGGGCACGCTGGTGAGGGAGAAAGAGCCGGCAAACGCCGCGTTCTCCCCGTCGCCGACGTACCGTGCACCCCCGAGAACTGTCGTGCCGGTCGCGTCATACACCGTCACGGTGTAGACGGCACCCGGACAGCTGGGTGCCAGAGGCGTAGTCAACGTCCACTGCACCGTTCCAGGCTCTCCGGGCGTTGCAGTAGCGCTCGCGAGCGACGCCGTGACGAAGATGTCAGAGCACGGCGGGCCCTTCGCGTCCCCGACGCGCGCCGACGATCCGATTGTCGGAAGCGCGAGCGCGACCGTGGCGGCGGCGCCGAGCGCCGCGATTGCCGCAATTCGTTTCCTCATCCTCTCCTCCCTTACTTCGTGAGCTTGAAGTAGGCCACGTACGTCGTCCCGTCGATGAATTGGACGGAGAGCACGTACGTACCGACCTTGCTTGGCGTGAGCCAGTTGTAGACGTACTGGTTGTTCTTCGTGTCGTACCGCAGCATCGTCCCCCCTGTGGGAGTCACGTCGCAGGCGGTCGGTGTCTCGGGGCAGGGCAATGCCGCGACCCTGATCGCCGCGACCACGCCAAGGTCGCTGATCAAGGCGCCCGTCAGCGGGTCGCGAAGCTGCCACTTGATCGGGATCGTGCTCTTGATCTTCCCGTCGTTCAACACCGGGAGCGGGCTGATCGGCGGCAGGAAACCGCTGAAGACGTACTCGCGGACATGCACGACGACGCTTGCGCTCGCTGTGTTGCCGTCGATGTCGGTGCCCGAGATCGTGACGGTGTAGTCCCCGTTCGGCCAGCTCCCAGAGGGCGGGCTCACGTCCGCGAGGTTGCCGGTGATCACGTCACCCGCTGGAACGCCGTCACCGAGGGAGATCCCGGGCCCGGTGATCCTCCACGAAGCGTTGAGTGGACCCTCATCGGGATCGTCGACCTGCCCGTTGAGCGCGAACGGCTTCGTCTTCGGATTGACGTAGTCCGGCTCGGGCGCATAGATCGACGCGGTCGGGTTCTCGCGGTCGTCGTGGATCGTCGTTCCTGTCTCGCCGACGGCGCCCGCGACCTGGTTCGCGCCGTCGGAGACGAAGATGGTCGTTTTGCTCTTGCCACCGGAATCGGCGCATGTGTTCGTCGTGTCGGCGTTGGCGCTGAACTGCCAGATGTTCGCGGCGACCTCGGTTCCAAGGACCGCGACGTGCGAGGGAAGCTCGAGGCCGTCGCACGAGACGAAGATCTCGGCCTTCGGGTCGTCATCCGTCGTTTCGACGGTCGCTTTCGTCGCCGCGCCGGCCTGAGCGACGGTCAGCGAGATCGTCTGCTGGAAGGCGGGGTCCGGCGTCTCGCCGTCGTCGAGCGTCACCACCGAACCGTTAATCAGGAAGGTGATCTCGCACGTGAGCGTATCGCCGGGTGTGGCGCTGTCGGCGATCTCGACGCTCTCGGTGAACGTTACGTCGTCGCCGCTCGTCACGGTCTTCTCGGCGGGGTCGAAGCTGATGGTCAGATCTGCGTCGCAGGTGGCCTCAGGCGTCACCGTCGCGGGGAGGTTCGTGAGGCCGGCGAGGATCGCATCGCTGACTTCCTCCGCGGACCCGGCGGTCTCGACGAGGCCGCCCGTCGCGTTTGCGAAGTTGTTCGCCTGGTTCGGGGAGCTTGGGGCCGAGGCGCCGCAGGCCGCGGCGTAGTCGCCGGCGCCGTCCTCGGCCGGATCACCGTTGAGGCCCGTCGACCCGCTGGCGTCGGGGCCGTCGGTATCGAGCGTAACGGCGATGACACGGACGTCCGCTGCAACGAGGGCGGATGTGACTTTGCCGTGCGTGACGTCCTCGGCGGCGCCCGAGATCGCCGAGCAGACCGGGTCGTGGCCGGGGTTGTCGCCGAACCAGACGAGGATGCGTGACGAGTCGGACCGCCACTGCGCGCCATTTCCGGCGGTGAGCTGATGCAGCGCGTAGAGCTGGCCTTCGGGATCGTCGCCGCCTCCGCTGGCCGACCATCCCGACGTCTCGTCGCCGATCGCGCCCAGCGCTGCGGCCCCGTTGTCGTCGGGTGCCGGGATCGGAGCGGCGTTCCTGAACGCGTAGTCGCCGGCGAAACAGGGCACGGTCTCACCCTCGCCACAGGATCGGAAGTCCTTGTAGTCGCCGGCCCCGAAGCGCGGCTGCGAGCTGTTCGCCTTCACCGTGTTGAGGATCTGCGAAGCGTTCGCCTTCACGTTCGCAAGCGCCGGCCCCATGCTCCCCGTCGTGTCGGCGAGGAAGTAGACGTCGGGCTTCGGGAGGATCTCCGGCGTGGTGATCGTCTTCGTCTGCGTGAGCCCGCCGCCGGGGGCGGGGTTGCTCAGGCTGGTGATTTCCGGCGGATCCTGCGGCACGGGGATCGTCGCGAGCGCGGTTGAGACGCCGGATTTCCGAAGCTCGACCTTCGTCTCGGCCCCGGGCGCCGGAAACGCCCCGGTGATGAGCGTCGTCGTCGCGTTGACCTGCGTCCCCTCGTCGTGCTCCGACGTGATCGCGGACGCCGGGAGGCCGCAGTCGGAGGTCCCGGAGGGCGTGTAGAAGCGGAGGAGGTACGTCGCGCCCGTCGAGAGGCAGGGCGTCTCGAGAACTGGGTCGTGCGTGAAGTAGGAGTTCGTGACGTTGGTTCCGCCGGCGGTACCGTCAGTCGTCGCCGAGATCACGAAGTGGCCCGTGCCGGCGGCGGCCGGCGGGGAGCCGACGTCCGCGGGAAGCGTGCAGTTCGAGGACAGTGACCCGCCGAGGTTGCAGAGTGCTCGCTCGAACGCGAGGAACTCGAGGAGCGTCGTGTTGTTGTTCCAGGGCGCGGTGCTCGTATTGACGAAGTTCATTACGGTCAGGTCCTTGGCGATCCAGCTCCGCGACGCGATCTGGTAGCCGCGGTCCGGTGCCGTGCCGTCGGCTTGGATGTTGATCGAGTGGATGAGTCCCTGGGCGACGTTCTCCTGCCCGAACGTGTGCAGCAGCTCCATCGCCATCAGAGACCCTGTCATCGACGGAACGGCTGGGTTCCTGCCGGACGCCGGCTGATCCGGGATCGCACGCACCCACGCTTCGGTCGACGACGTGGAAGCCATCCCCTCGGCGCAGTTGGCGCTCGAGCCGTCGCTGATCGCCGCGTCGACGACGCCGACGACCCGGTCAGCGGGGTGACCGGCATTGGCCGGATTCGCGTTGTAGGCTTGCAAGTACTGCGCGAGCTGTCCCTTGATGGCGTCGAAGTTCGCCTGGGAGCCGCAGAACTTGTTGTTGGCGTTGTACGCGCCCGCGATGGCTCGCAGGTTGAGCAACGCCGCGAGGTTGATCGTGTACCGGATCCCTCCCGCGGTTGACGCTAGGTCGCTGCTGACGCCGGCCCGCACCGGAAGCATGCGGGAGAGGGCGGCCATCCCGTTTTGAACAGCTGCCTGCGCGGCCGAGCCGAACTGCGAGCTGTAGCTGAGGTTTGCATCCCCCATCGGGATCACGAGCAGCCGCAGGTCGTTCGTGAGCTGGTCGAAGTTCCCGATCACCGGGGACGTAAAGGTGATGCTTTGCGGGGCGCTCGTGACGCCGCCTGTCGTCCTCGTGTACCAGATCGTCGCTCTGAAGCTGCGCGAGAACAATCCGGTCGTCGAGCAAGGCGTGCTGTCGCAGGGGTTCACGCGCGAGGCGGGGACGACGAAGATCGGGTCCGCCTGCGAGTTGACCGAGACGCTGCTGGACGAAATCTGAAGGCCGCCCGAAGGGTACGACTGGTACGGCCCGATCGTCGGCGCGAGATTGGTGCCGCCGCTCACGAGCGTCACCCGCGTCGGGTTCGCCGTCGTATTGATGACGTTGATCGACCCGCTGCAGGTCATGCCGACGATGCCCGGCAGCTTGAGGAAGAACCGCACCAGAGTCTCCTTGCCGCGCACGAGCTTCTGGTTTGCGTAGGACCCCACTCCCTGATTGATCGTCACGTCGCCGAGCTGGGGGACCAGATCGCTGGCGTTGCAGGCCGGAAGCGTCGTCGGCCCGGCTGACGCGCTCTGTGGGCCTACGCCTCCTCCCACCAGCGCCATCCCGGCAACGGCGACGATGGCCGCCGCTAGCCACACGAATCTATGCCGCATCTCTCTTACTCCTCCCCGGCCGAGTCCGCAGTCGGCCTACCTTGTCACCTTTGGCCAACAACTTCAACTCGAAAGGTGACGTCTTGACTAGTTTTGCGCAGTTTCACACCCCCATTCCCGGCAGGCGCGGTCCGGCATCGAGGCCGCTACTTCAGGACCCTGCACTTGTAAAACCCAATCCCCTTCCGCAGTCGACGGGCCGTGAAGCACCCGCCGGGGCAGTTCAAGAAACTAGAGGAGGATACGACCGGTCCGGCGAGGGGGCAATAGGCCGAATGGCCCATGGCGTGAGTCCGCCGGCCTATTCCGAAAGTCGACGTTCGTGTCTGCTCTCGACGTCTTCAGCCGGCGAACCCGGGAGTGGTTCGAGCAGACGTTCGACCGGCCGACGCCGCCCCAGGCTCGCTTGGCCGAAGATCGCGATCGGCGCGCGCGCCGCGCTACGCGTCGTCAGCCGGGCTGCGGTAGCCGGCCAACCGCGCACCAGGCGCGCGCCGAGAGGGTGAACGCGCCGTCGGGATCGCCGAGCCGGCGGGCGAACTCCTCTCGGAGCGCAGACTGCGCTTCCTCGTCGAGTGAGGCCGCATAGGCGCCGGCCGGGCCCACGCCGGTCGGAAACGGCGCCCAGAGGTCGTCGAAGTCGTTGTAGGCGGCCTCGACGACGATCGGCGCCACGTCGACGTGGGCGAGCCCGGCGGTCTGCCAGAGCGCCTCGAGCTCGGCAGACGTCGCGAAGCGCATCGTGAACGACTCCATCTGGGGCTCAGCGCGCGCGGGGTCCAAGACGGCCGCCGCCTCCCAGAAGGTCCGCAGCATCGTCATCCCGCCGCCGTAGTCCCAGACGCAGCCGGCGACGGCTCCTCCGCCGCGCGTCACCCGGGACATCTCACGCAGTCCCTGCTCGGGGTCGGCGAGGAAGTTGACGACGAGCTGCGAGAGCGTCGCGTCGAACTCGCCGTTCTCGAAAGGAAGCGACTCGGCCGAGCCGACGACGATGCGCGCTCCCGGCACCCGGGCCCGCGATGCCTCGACGAAGGGCTCCGAGGGATCGACCCCGGCGACGTTTTCGGCTCTCAGCACCTCGGCCAGTGCCGTGACGAGCGCACCTGAGCCGCAACCGACGTCCAGCGCACGCTGTCCGGGACGCACACCGGCCGCCTCGCACATGGCTGCCGCGAGCTGCGGGCTGTAGCGGCCGACGAACCGGTCGTAGACCTCGGCCGGCCCTCGAAACATGGCTCCGGTCAGGTCGTAACCCCCGAGAGGGCGGCCTTGACGGCGGCGAGGTTCTCGCGCCAGAGCTCCTCCGGCAGCGGCGGCAGTATGTCGTCCCAGATCGCGACGAGATTCGTCGTCAGCTGGGGGAGGCGCGCCGGTCGCGCGAGGAACCACCAGTGCAGGTGCTCGCTACCGTCTCCCCAGCGGCAGACATGGACGCGGCCGATCTCACCAATCGAGCGGACCGCCCGCTCCACGCGCGCGATCATTAAGCCCAGCTCGGCTGCGAGCTCCTGCGGGAGGTCGCCGGGATCGGCGTAGTGGTTGCGGGGGAACAGGATCACGATCACCGGCAGCCCTGTCGGCTCCCGCCCGGACGAGAGGCGCCAGCGCTCGCCTACCCACAGGAATTGATCGTCGGGCGTGGTGCAGGCCCAGCAGTCGACGCCGCTTTCGCCCTGGCGCGGGCGCTCGGCGTTCATGGGCGGGAGCAGCTCCTTCGGCCGCAGCTCACCCTCGAACGGCCACGCCTCCCACTCCTCGACGGGAGGTATGCGGAGCGTATCTTTCGCCCGCTCATACAGCTCTTCTGGCGTCTCGGGCACGGGGTGTGGCAAAGGGTACGCTGGCCGCATGGCCGCAGTCGACGTCTTCAGCCCTGAAACGAGAGGGTGGTTCGAGCAGACGTTCGACGACCCAACCCCGGCGCAGGAGCTCGGCTGGCCGAAGATCGCCTCCGGCAAGCACACGCTGATCCAGGCGCCGACCGGCTCGGGGAAGACGCTGGCGGCGTTCCTCATCGGCCTCGACCGCCTGATCCAGGAGCGAGGGGAGGGGACACGCCTCGTCTACGTCTCGCCGCTGAAGGCCCTGAACTACGACATCGAGCGCAACCTCCGCGGGCCGCTCGCCGGCCTGCAGGCGGACGTCAAGGTCGCAGTCCGGACCGGCGACACGCCGCAGAAGGAGCGGGCGGCGATGTTGCGGAACCCACCCGACCTCTTGATCACGACGCCGGAGTCGCTCTTCCTGATGCTGACCTCGCGCGCGCGCGAAACATTGACCGGCGTCCGGACATTGATCCTGGACGAGGTGCACGCCGTCGCGGGGACGAAACGCGGCTCTCACCTGGCGCTGAGCGTCGAACGGCTCGAACGCCTGACCGACGAGCCGTTCCAGCGCATCGGCCTTTCGGCGACGCAGCGCCCGCTCGAGGAGATCGGGCGGTTCGTCGCCGGCGGCCGCCCGATCGAGCTCGTCGACGCCGGTCGCTCGAAGCCACTCGACGTGAAGGTGGTTGTCCCGCTCGAGGACATGCGCGAGCCAGGGGTGAACGCGGAGATCACGGACATCCTAGGCACCGGCGGGGAAGCCCCGGCGCAGTCGATTTGGCCGTCGATCTATCCGCGGATCGTCGAGCTCGTCGAGCAGCACCGGTCAACGATCGTCTTCGTCAACAACCGCCGTCTGGCCGAGCGGCTTGCGCTGCGCCTCAACGAGCTGGCCGAGAAGGAGATCGCGCGAGCGCATCACGGCTCGCTGGCCCGGGAGCAGCGGCTCGAGGTCGAGGAGCTGCTGAAGCGCGGGGAGATCCCGTGCCTCGTCGCTACCTCCTCGCTCGAGCTCGGCATCGACATGGGCGCCGTCGACCTCGTCATCCAGGTCGAGTCGCCCAAGTCGGTCGCGCGCGGCCTCCAGCGCGTTGGCCGCGCCGGCCACGACCTCGCCTCGGTCTCGCGCGGCCGCGTCTTCCCCAAGTTCCGTGCCGACCTGCTCGAGTCGGCGGTCGTCGTGCAGCGGATGAAGGAGGGGGCGATCGAGGAGACGCAGATCCCCCGCAACCCGCTCGATGTCCTCGCCCAGCAGATCGTCGCGATCGCCTCCCAGGAGGAGATCTCAGTGGACGATCTCCATGCGCTGGTGCGGCGCGCGTACCCCTTCGCCGATCTCTCGCGCGTCCAGCTCGAGAACGTCCTCGACATGCTCGCCGGCCGCTACCCCTCGGACGAGTTCGCCGAGCTGAGGCCGCGGATCGTCTGGGACCGGACGGCCGGTGAGATCCGCGGACGGGGCGGCGCGGGACGCTTGGCAGTGACGAATGCCGGAACGATCCCCGACCGTGGCCTCTTCGGCGTCCACCTCGTCGACGGCGGTGGCCGCGTCGGGGAGCTGGACGAGGAGATGGTCTACGAGGCCCGCGCGGGCCAGACGTTCATGCTCGGCGCCTCGACCTGGCGGATCGAGGAGATCACGCGCGACCGCGTCCTTGTCTCCCCGGCGCCGGGCGTCCCCGGGGCGATCCCGTTCTGGAAGGGCGAGGGGCCCGGACGGCCGTACGAGCTCGGCGAGGCGATCGGCAAGGCGTCACGCGAACTGGCCGCGCTGAGCGACGAGAAGGCGCTCGAACGGCTGGCGACTGAGTACTCGCTGGAGGAGCTGGCGGCCCGCAACCTGCTCACCTTCCTCCGCGAGCAGGAGGCTGCGACCGGGGCGGTTCCGTCGGATCGGACGATCGTGGTCGAGCGGTTCCGGGACGAGATCGGCGACTGGCGCGTCTGCGTGCTGACGCCGTTCGGCGCCCGCGTGCATGCGCCGTGGGCCTTGGCCGTCTCGGCGCGGCTGCTGGAGTCAAGTGGAATCAACGCTTCGGTGCTGTGGTCGGACGACGGGATCGCGCTTCACTTCCCGGACTCCGACGCGCCGCCGCCGACCGAGCAGCTCGTTCTCGACCCGGACGAGCTTGACGAGCTCGTGATGGGCGAGCTTGCAGGGACGGCGCTGTTCGGGGCGAGATTCCGGGAGAACGCGGCCCGCGCGCTGCTGATCCCCCGCCGCCGTCCGGGTGAGCGCACGCCGCTCTGGCAGCAGCGCCTGAAGGCGCAGAGCCTGCTCCAGGTTGCCCGGAAGTTCGGGTCGTTCCCGGTCATGCTCGAGACCTTCCGGGAATGCCTCCAGGACGTTTTCGATCTGCCGGCGCTCAAGCGGCTGCTCCAGGGGCTGAAGACCCGCCAGATCGACCTGGTCGATGTCGAATCGGCCTCGGCCTCGCCCTACTCGGCTTCGCTGCTCTTCGACTACATCGCCACGTACATGTACGAGGACGACACGCCTCCCGCCGAGCGGCGGGCGCAGGCGCTGTCGCTCGACCGCGATCTGCTCCGCGAGCTGCTCGGCCAGGAGGAGCTCCGCGATCTGCTCGACGCCGGGGCGCTCGAGCAGGTGGAGCAGAGCCTGACCGGCGATCCTCGGAGTCCCGACGAGCTGCACGACGTCCTGCTCCGGCGGGGCGATCTGCGCCCGGGCGAGTTCGACGAGGCGTTCGCAGCAGTGCTCGAGGCCGAGCGGCGAGCGATTCGCGTGCGCGTCGTGGGAGAGGAGCGCTTGATCGCAGCCGAGGACGCCGGACGCTACCGGGACGCCCTCGGCGCGATGCCTCCGAGCGGCCTTCCCGACAGTTTC
>Ga0126312_10000867_pt1 | contig 19067 bp, 20 predicted proteins | sample Plot104A_FD_92537 | JGI IMG/M metagenome (GOLD analysis project Ga0126312, IMG submission 92537) | Serpentine soil microbial communities from UC McLaughlin Reserve, CA, USA - Plot104A | ecosystem: Environmental > Terrestrial > Soil > Grasslands | place: USA: UC McLaughlin Reserve, Lake County... | reverse complement strand
TGCCGTGGCTGGCTCGAGCAGAAGCGCTTTGCCCTGGTGATGCTTTTAGTCGTGACCCTGTTCCTCGCGGCGAGCGTCGTCGTCCCCGCACTCGAGGCGTTCCTCGTCACGAGCGCCGGGAATCTGCCCTTCGGACTGTCCGATATCGGAGGGCTCGCAAACGCCCTACTCCTGATGGCGGCGCTGATCGGCGTCTTCGGAATCTGTTGCGTCATCTACTACTTCGTACCGAAGGGCCACGTGCCATGGCGGGGCGTTTGGCCGGGGGGCCTCTTCGTCACGCTCACCACCGGGGTCGCGAACGCCGTCTACCCCTTCTACCTCGCGAACGTCTCGAGCATCGGCGGCGTGGGCGGCACGATCGGCTTCATCCTGATCGCCCTCGTGTGGTTCTACCTGGTGAGCCTGTCGCTGATGGCGGGAGCGGTCATCAACGCCCTCCGCTACGAGCTCCACGACACGGGCACGATGCGCACCACGGCGGCGGAGTAGACCGGCGTCGGATGCCGGGCGCCTTGGCGCGGCTGATTACCCGTATCGCCCGCCGGTGATCTCGCGCAGCTTGGGCCGGTCATGCCGCGCCTGGACCGTACGGACCGTTCCGGAGCGGGACCGCATCACCAGCGACTCGGTTGTCGCGTGGCCATCGTCGAGATACCGGACACCCTGAAGGAGGTCCCCGTCGGTCACACCGGTTGCAGCAAAGAAGACGTCCTTTCCGGCGACGAGCCGATCCGCATCCAGGACCTCGTCGAGGTCGTACCCGGCGTCGACTGCGGCCTGGCGCTCTTCCTCGTCACGGGGCCACAACCTGCCGAGGAGCTCTCCCCCTAAGCACTTGATCGCCGCAGCTGACAGGACCCCCTCAGGGGTGCCACCGATCCCCCAGAGCAGATCGACTCCAGTGCCGCGAGATACCGCGAATAGGGCTGCCGAGACATCCCCGTCGCTGATGAATCGGATGCGAGCGCCGACCTCGCGGATCGCGGCCACCTGCTCCTCGTGGCGCGGGCGATCGAGCATGATCACCCTCACCTCTGTGGGGTCGACCCCCTTGCGCTGGGCAACCTTTCGGATGACGTCGGGAAGCGGCTCCTCGAGCGACAGGACGTCGGCGATGCTGGGGCCGCCGGCCAGTTTCTCCATGTACACGCACGGGCCGGGGTCGAACATGGTTCCGCGCTCCGCGAGCGCGATCACCGCCAGCGCCGAGGGCATCCCCCGGGCGGTAAGGGTGGTTCCCTCCAGGGGATCGACGGCGATGTCCACCTCGGGCGGGCTCCCGTCTCCAATCCGCTCGCCGTTGTAGAGCATCGGGGCCTCGTCCTTCTCCCCCTCCCCGATGACGACGACGCCGTCCATCGGGACCGTGTCGAGAAGAAGGCGCATTGCGTCGACGGCAGCCTGATCGGCCTGCTCCTTGTCACCGCGGCCCACCCACCGCGCCGCGGCAAGCCCGGCCGCCTCGGTCACGCGGACAAGCTCGAGTGCCAGGTTGCGGTCGGGCTTGGTGGTCTCCCGCACATCGTGCGAGATGACCGAGGTTTCCTCGGCCCCCATAGACAAGAGCCTAGGTGATCTTTCGTCAGACGGTGCCCGGGGCTTTTCGTTGTCGTCGCTGCCCGGCCTGGGAGCGCAGGAAGCCCGTTGCGGCGATCGCGATCGAGCAAACCAGGGCGATCCAATACCCGTAGTCGAGGCCGACGCCGATCTCTGCGGTGCCGCTACCCGGCCGGTCGATGATCCCGTTGTAGCCGATCAGGACCATCATCGCGAAGCCGACAACCATGGTCATCTCCCCGGGGGCCCACGAGAGCTTGTGGCCGCGGACGATGATCCACGCGAGGATCAGCGGCGATAGCGCCCCGGCAAGCAAGAGCCAGCGCATGATCGGGAACGTCTCGAATCCGGTGCAGCTGTAGTCGTTGCTCCCGCAGATGAAGCCCTCGCCGTGCAGGCGGTTCGGCGTATGCGCCAGCGAGTACCACGGCAGGAGAAAGAGGCTGATGATCAGCAGGGTCGACGCCGTACCGCCGACCAGCACGCGGTTGCGGTCGAGGCGCGAGAAGTCCATCGCGCCGACTTTAACCCAGGTCCCGGCCCCACGCGACCCCTAACGGATAGGGTCGCCGCCGTGAACCGCTGGGGGCTGACCGTTCCACTCCCCAACCTGCCGCTGCGCGACCATGGCGACCTCGTCCGGCGCGCCGAGGCCGCCGGCTACACGGACTTCTGGAGCGGTGAGACCAACGGACCAGACGGCTTCACGCCGCTGGCGGCCTGCTCGACGTGGACCGAGAGCTCGCGCCTCGGCACTGGGGTGGTGGGGGTATTTACCCGCGGGCCCGCTCTGCTCGCACAGCAGGCGGCGGCGCTCGCGGACCTGAGCGGGGGCCGCTTCGCGCTGGGGATCGGTGCCTCATCGGATCGAATCGTCGAGGGCTGGAATGGGATGCCGTTCAGCCGGCCGCTGACGAGGATCGCCGAGACCGTGGACTTCCTCGACGCCGCGTTCGCGGGCGAGCGCACGGCTACCGGCTTCAAGCTCGAGCAGCCGCCCGCCGAGGCGCCACCGATCGTGCTCGCCGCGCTTCGCGGGAAGATGCTGCGACTGGCTGCCGAGCGGGCCGCCGGGGCGTTCACGAACTTCCTGCCACTGTCTGCCCTTCCGCGCGCGACCGAGCAGCTAGAGGGCGCCCCGGACGGATTCGAGCTGCTGTGCCGCTTCTTCTGCATCCCGGGCGATCGGGACGACGTCGAGCAGTTGGCGCGCTTCATGTTCGCCTCCTACGCCACGGTCCCGGTGTACGAGGCGTTCTTTCGCTGGCTGGGCTACGGCGAGCGGATCGACGAGATGGTGACCGCGTGGCAGCGGAAGGATCGCGAGGCGGCGCTCGCGGCGGCGCCATGGGACGTGATCGAGGACACGTTCATCTTCGGGTCGCCCGGCGGAATGCGCGAGCGCCTGGAGGCCTTCGTCGCGGGCGGCATCACGCTGCCGGTACTCACTCCGATCACGACGGCGGACCGGATGGGCGAGCTGATCGAGCGGCTGGCGCCGCAATGAATGCCGGCGACGCGTCGGCGTTCGCGCCGCCGCGTCGCGTCAGGTGCGGGCGGCTAGCGAGAGCGCGAACAGTCCCTCGGGATCGGTCCACCAGCCCGCCATCTCCAGCCCCGATTCGGCGTAGATCCCCGCCAGGCCGTCGCGCGCGAATTTCGTCGAGATCTCGGTTCGCATCTCCTCGCCGCGATCGAAGGCGACCTGCATCTCGAGCGCCGAGATGTCGATCACCTGTCGGGCCAGCGAACGCAGCCGGATGTCCATCCACAGGTTTTCCTCATCCCAGAAGGCGACGTGCTCGAACGCCTCGGCGTCGAAATTGCAGCCCAGCCGCTCGTTGAGCACCGTGAGGACGTTCTTGTTGAACTCCGCCGTCACGCCGGCTGAGTCGTTGTACGCCGCCTCCAGCCGGGCGCGATCCTTGACGAGGTCGGTGCCGAGCAGGAAGTGGTCGTCCTCGCCCAGGAGGTTCGCCGCCCGCGCCAGGAAGCTCGCGCGCTGAGCCGGCTCGAAGTTGCCGATCGTGCCGCCGAGCAGGGCGATCACGCGCGGGCCGCCCAGTGGGATGCGCTCCAGGTCGCGCTCGAAGTCGCATACCAGGCCGTGCACGAGGATCCCGTACTCCGAGGCGATCGCTCCGGCGGTGTCGCGGGTGATCTGCTCCGAGATGTCCACAGGCGCGTACGCCTCGAGGCACCCGGCGTCGCGCATCGCGTCCAGCAGCACGCGGGTCTTCGCGGCCGATCCCGAGCCCAGCTCGATCAGGGTGGCGGGAGCGCCGGCCGCGGCACAGATCTCGCGCGCGTGGCCCTCCAGGATCTGCCGCTCGCAGCGTGTCGGGTAGTACTCGGGGAGCTCGGTGATCTGCTCGAAGAGCTCCGAGCCACGCTCGTCGTAGAAGTATCGGGGCGAAAGCTCCTTGAACGGCTTGGTGAGCCCCGCCCGGACATCCGCCGCCATCCCCGACAGCGGCCCGCCGGGAGGGAGATGAACGTCGATGGTGATCTGAGAGGTCGCGGCGCCTTCCACCCGGTTTCTACTCGACTCCTCGGGCTTTCATACGTTTCATGGTGCGGGGCAATTCGACGGGCCGACCATCATGCGCCCTTCGCACAACGCAGCCCCGCGAAGATCTGGCGTCGCTCGGGACGGTCCCAATTCCGGAACGTCGTCCGGACGACGTTGCGGCGGGTGGCCCAGGCGCCTCCGCGGAGCACCTTGTAGGTGTCGCCGAAGAAGACCTCGGAGTACTCGGGGTAGGGGAAGGCGCTGAAGCCGGGGTAGGCGAGGAAATCCGAGGACGTCCACTCCCACACGTCGCCCAGCATGTGCAGCGCGCCGCACTCGGATGGGGCATCGCCGTAGGCCCCGACCCGGGCGCACCCGAACGAAAGCTGGTCCAGGTTCGCGCTCTCGGCGTCGGCGCCGCGGGCTGCGACCTCCCATTCCTGCTCGGTCGGCAGGCGCTTTCCGGCCCAGCGGGCGAACGCGTCCGCTTCGTGCCAGGAGATGTGGACCACCGGCTGGGCCGGATCGAGGGCGTCCCGGCGACCCATCGCGGTGCGAACCCACCAGCCCTCGCCGTCGGGCTCCCAGTACATCGGCGGCTCCGCACCCGTCTCCCGGATGAACTCCGCGTAGTCGCGATTGGTGACCGGCGTGCGGTCGATCCAGAACGAATCGAGCTCCACCGTGTGACGCGGGCGCTCGTTGTCATAGGCGAACCCGTCGGGGCCGATCCCGATCTCCCAAGGCCCGCCCTCCACGAGGACCATCTCGGGGCCATCCTGCCCACCGTGGGGTTGCGGCGGCGGGATCGACTCTGCGGGCACGTAGGAGTCGATCATCTGGATGAGCTGGAGCATGGTCTCTGTGTGCTGGTGCTCGTGCGCGATCAGCAGCTCGTAGACGAAGCCGCCGGCCAGCAGCGGATCCTCGGCCGACTCGAGATCCACGCTGTCGAGCACATCGAGCGCTCGCGCGCGGACGTCCTCGAGGTAGGTGCGAAGCTCGACGCCGCGCAGGATCGGCAGCTCGTTTCTGATCGGGCGCGGATTCTGGATCGCGTCATACGGTCGGCCGAGCTCCCCGCGTAGCGGCTCCCGGCCACCGACCGTCTGCACAAGCCAGAGCTCCTCGAAGTTCGCGATGTGCCCCAGATCCCAGGCGAGCGGGCTCAGGATCGGCGAGTAGACCCGGTTGAGCTGTTCGTCGGACAGGGGAGCGAGCAGCTGGAGCGTGCGCCGTCGTGCCTCCTCCAGGCGCTGGGCGATCTCGTCCCTGGTGCTGAGCTGAACGGGCGCCGGGATGTACGCAGGCTATCGAGTCGCCACCGTCGCCAATAGGCGGGACCGGTCGGCGCGCGAGCCCATATGCTGCCCCGCCGTGCGAGTCGAGGGTGCAAGCGCTTTGGTCGCGGGCGAGGCTTCCGGGCTCGGGGCGGCGACCGCGCGCGCACTCCACGCCGCAGGCGCATCAGTCGTGATCTGCGACCTGAACCCCGAGAAGGGCGAGGCACTGGCGGGGAAGCTTGGCGACCGGGCGACGTTCGTCGAGGGCAACGTCATGGAGCCGGAGGCGGTCCAGGCGGCCGTGGACGCCGCCACCGCCGCCGAGGGCGGCCTTCGCGTCTCGGTGTGCTGTGCCGGCATCGGCTGGGCTCAGAGAACCGCCGGCAAGCAGGGCCCGCACGACCTGGAGATCTTCCACAACGTGATCAAGGTGAACCTGATCGGCACGTTCAACGTGCTGCGCCTCGCGGCCGCGGCGATGCTGGACAACGAGCCGGACGACGGATCGGAGCGCGGCGTGTGCGTGAACACGGCATCGATCGCAGCGTTCGACGGCCAGATCGGGCAGGTCGCGTATTCCGCCTCCAAGGGCGGCATCGTCGGCCTCACGCTCCCGGCGGCGCGAGACCTCGCGAGCCGGGGCGTGCGGGTGGTCACCATCGCCCCGGGCCTCTTCGACACCCCGTTGCTCGCGGCGCTGCCAGAGGAGGCGCGGGCCGAGCTGGGTGCCCAGAGCCCGTTCCCGAACCGCCTCGGGCAGCCGGAGGAGTACGCGGCGCTCGCCTGCCACATCGTCCAGAACCCGATGCTGAACGGCGAGACGATCCGACTCGACGGCGCGCTTAGGATGCCCCCGCGATGAGTGAGACCGACCGCCTGCTCCAGAATGCCCCCGCTTACGGTGAGCGCTTCGATGACGGGCGCGTTAATCGACCCGCAGCCCCACCAGCCAATCGGCCACGTGCCGGGGCGGATCGTCATGAAAGTAGAGACGGGCGGATTCCCGCAGGACGCGCTCCCGGTGGTGGTGCTCCTGGTCGGGGTTGGTGGACAGCCAGATGGCTGCCGCCACCGTCATCTCCGCGGCGGGATTCTCTCCGTCCGGATCGATGCCCTCCTCCACGCTCGCCAGCTCACCCTGGAGATCCTCGACGGCACTGATCGGTCGGTCGTCGTCCTCGAAGCTGTCGATCAGACCCCGGACGGCGGTGTCCTCGCCATTCGGATCGCAAATCGCCGCCGCCTTGGTCACCGCCTCGGCGACGGTGGGAATCGGCTCTCGGTTGCCCGTTCTCACTGGCGCGGATTCGGAACCTGGCCCTCGTCGCCCGGGATGGATTCCGGGCGAGGCCCCGACGATCCCTGCCCACCCTGGGGCTTCGGTGCATCCCTCACGCCCCTATCGGGATCGGGGTCTTGGCGCTCGGGGTTGGTGTCCTCGGCGTTGGGGTCGGCGCCCTGAGGCTTCTTCTCGGTCCGCCGGTCAGGCGGAATGTCGCCAACGTCGCGTGGATTCTCCTCGCTCATGGTGGTCGGCTTCCCGGCCGGTTGGCCAGCGAAACGCCCAAGGCACCCAGAGTGGCACTGATCAGGCGCGGGCTGACGGCCAACGCCGCCACCGAGGATCGACCGGAATGCCCTGAACTGTGCCCCCTACGTGCGCTGGTCTTCGGGATCCCTGTACACCGGCTTCTGCCACGGCGGGCTGATCGCGAACCGCGTGGCAAGCGCGCCCGTACCCAGCGTCTCGATCGGGATCAGGACCAGGCGCGACGCCGGCGTCCAACGGGTGTGCACCGGAGGGACGGTGAGGCGCTGCGGGAGCCTTTCGGGTGGCCGCTTTCCGCGGGCCATCGCGTAGGCGTCCACCCCAACGTCGGCGCCGGAGCGCCCGACCCTACGGAACGACAGGTGCCGGTTCTCGTGCACGTGGCCCGCGTGCGTACCGCCCGAGACGAAAAGCTTTCCGGTGCTGGGCCCCCAAGCCGCGCTGTGGGTCACGCCCGCGTCCGAGGGCCAGTTCAGGGGACCGGCGTCGTAGCTGTAGCCGTTGTGCGACGTCGCGCGGCTGTCCGTGCCGTCGGGCGAGATGCGCACCTGCATCCCCTCCCAGTCGTCGTCGTGGTGCTCCACGCCGCCCCACCACGAGGAGTCCGAGTAGTAGAGCCAGTACTGGACATATAGGTCGCCCGCTCGCTCCCCGGTGCAGTCATATCCGCGACCGGCGCTCTCGGTGCGAGCGAGCGCCGTGCGGAAGTCGACGACGTGGACGAACGCCACCGTCGGCTCGCCCGTGTCCGACTGCCACACCGGCCCCGAATCGGGTCCGCTTCCGCACACCAGGTTGCGACACGAGCGAAAATCCACCGGCAGAGCCCCCATTCCCGTCTCGTACACAATCCGCGGAGCGTTTCGCTCAACCGCGCCCGCCAAGTCGGGCCCGTACGCGGCCACCAGGTCGCCGCTTTCGCCGCACGTCGACGACAGGCTCGCCGCGCACAGGAGCCGCAGCGCGATCGTTCGGGCCAGGACGCTTCCGGGCAGGTTCGCCCCCATCGCCGCCAGCAGGCCCGCCAGCAGGAGCGAGATCACGAGGCATAGGCCGACCCACTCGACCGTTGCCTGTCCGGCCTGTCGCGTCGCCCGCTGTGAGGGGGCGCCCATGGGCCGACGCTAGGAGCGATCAGCGCGCGAGTGGTGCGACGAATTAGAAGGATCCGCTACGGGTTCGGGTCAAGCCCCGCCGGTGGACCGCTACCGTGCCCCCATGCCATCGGAGCGGGTGCTTCGAGCGATCGCGGGCGTACTCGCGTTGGCCGGGATCGGCGTCGCGACCTACATCACCGTCGTCGAGGCAGGCGGCAGCGCGCCGCAGTGCCTCGCCGGCGGGCATGGCTGTGAGACGGTCGCCAACAGCCACTACTCACACCTCGCGGGCGTGAACGTGGCCGTCTTCGGCATCGTCGGCTACGTCCTGCTGGTGGGATCCGCGCTCGCCGGTGGCGACGTCGCACGGATCGCCGGATTCGCGATCGCCCTGGTGGGCTTCGGATTCAGCGCCTATCTGACCTACTTGGAGCTGTTCGTGATCGACGCCATCTGCCAGTGGTGCGTTGCGAGCGCCGTTCTGATGACCCTGCTCCTCGTCGTCAACGCCCTGCGGGCACTCGACTACGTGGGTTCCGAGCTCATGAACCCGCCGGTTCGGACCGACGAGCTGTAGTGGACCGCCGCCAGGCCCGGCAGATCACGAGCGGCGTCGTCTTCCTGGCCGTCTGCGCGATCGCGGTGCTAATCGTCGTGAGCCAGGCCGGCGGCGGCTCCGGAGGCGACACGGACCTCGAGGACGTCGATCTCGTCAGGCAGCAGCTTCGGGGGATTCCCCAGCGCGGGACGGTGCTCGGAGATCCCAAGGCCGACGTGAAGTTCGTCGAGTACGGGGACCTCCAGTGCCCCATCTGCAAGGACTTCTCGGTCCAGGAGGCTCCCGGCCTCATCGCCCAGGTGGTGCGCAGGGGGACCGCGAGCTACGACTTCCGCCCGTGGACGGTGATCGGCCCGTCGCCCCACACGCAATCGACGTTGGCCGCGAAGGCGGCTCTTGCCGCCTCGCAGCAGGACCACTACTGGAACTACGTCGAGCTCTTCTATCGCAACCAAGGGGCCGAGGAGTCGGGATACGTCACAGAGCCGTTCCTGACCGCGATCGCGAAGGGGGCAGGGGTCACGGACATCGCCAGGTGGAACCGCGACCGCCACTCCAAGCGGTGGGACGAGCTCCTGTCGCGCACGGACTCGGAGGCGGCGAGCCTCGACTTCGCCGGGACCCCCTCGTTCCTCGTCGAGGGTCCGGCCGGGCGCCGGACGCTGACCGTGCCGACGCTCGACGACATCGAAGGCGCCATTCGGGAGGTCGAATGAGGGCTGCCGCGAGGTAGAGTCGCCGCATGGCCGATCGAGGAGATCTTCAGCCCCAGCGCAAGGAGACGAACTGGAGGGCCTGGGGTCTCGGCGTCCTCGTCGTGCTGGTGATCATCTTCATCGCGCAGAACTCGCAGAGCGTGCGGGTCAAATTCCTCTTCTTCGACGCATCGATGCCGTTGATCTTTGCGCTGCTGATCACGGTCCTTTTGGGCATGATCATCGGCTACGTCGGTCCGGTGGTTCGCCGCCATCGGCGCGCCGAAGCGTCCGACTCCCGCGAGCGCTAGCCAATCTAGAGGTTCTCGATCTCGGCGGCGATGTCCGCCGCCGCCTGCTTGGCGTCGGAGAACAGCATCGAGGTCTTCTCGTGGTAGAAGAGGTCGTTGTCGATCCCGGCGAAGCCGGGGCTCAGCGAGCGCTTGATGACGATCACCTGCTGGGCCTCGTCGACCTCGATGATGGGCATGCCCGCGATCGGCGAGTCGGGGTCGTCCTTGGCCGCCGGGTTCGTCACGTCGTTCGCGCCGATCACGACCGCGACGTCGGTGTGCGGCATCTCGGGGTTGATGTCGTCCATCTCCTTGAGCTCCTCGTACGGGACGTCGGCCTCGGCGAGGAGCACGTTCATGTGGCCCGGCATCCGTCCCGCGACCGGATGGATCGCGTAGGCCACGTCGACTCCGCGGTTCTCGAGCTCGTTCGCCATCTCCTTGACCGCGTGCTGTGCCTGCGCGACGGCCATGCCGTAGCCAGGCACGATCACGACAGAGTCCGCGTAGGCGAGCTTGATCGCCGCGTCCTGAGCCCCGATCGCCCTCACCGGCCGCTCCTCGGTGGAGGCACCCCCGGTCGGGAGCGCCCCGAACCCGGCGAACAGGATGTTGGGGACCGAGCGGTTCATCGCTGTCGCCATCGCCAGCGTCAGGATCGTTCCCGAGGACCCGACGAGCGTCCCGCCCACGATCAGGGCCACGTTGTCGAGCTCGATGCCCGCGGCCGCCGCCGACAGCCCCGTGAACGCGTTCAGCAGCGAGATCACGACCGGCATGTCCGCGCCGCCGATCGGCAGGACGAACAGGTTCCCGAGGATCGCCGCCGCGATTAAAACGGCGATGAACAGCCCCTGCGACGGCCCGGAATCGTGGTCGAGGCCGAGGATGATGCAGGCGGCGATGATCCCCGCGAGGAGCAGGCCGTTCAACACCTGCTGGCCGGGAACCTTCACAGGCTGTCCCGGGATCAGCCCCTGGAGCTTGCCGAACGCGATGTTCGACCCCCAGAACGAGATCGAGCCGATGACCATCGAGAAGAGCGTCGGCACGAAGGTGTCAAGGGGGATGTCACCCCCAGCCGCCAGGTCGTGACGGAACGTCGCCCACGCGATCAGCGCCACGGCGCCGCCGCCAACGCCGTTGTAAAGGGCCACCATCTGCGGCATCGCCGTCATCTGCACGCGCCGCGACGCGACCACGCCCACCGTCGTGCCGATGCCCAGCCCGATCACGATCAATCCCCAGTTGCCGATCCCCTTGAGCGCGAGGGTCGTCGCGACCGCTATCGCCATGCCCGTTGCCGCGATCAGGTTGCCCTGCTTCGCGGTCGTCGGGTGCGTGCCGCGCCGGATCCCGAGGATGAACAGTGAGAACGACACGATGTAGCAGACCTGCACGAAGCTCGACTGCGGATCGAGGGCGGCGAGGACGGGCACGATCACTTCCCCTCTGTGTCCGAGTCGTCGCTCGACTCGGAGGGCGGCTCCTCCTTGCGCGGCCTCCGCACGAACATCCCGAGCATCCGGTCGGTGACCATGAAGCCGCCGACGATGTTGATCGTGCCGAAGGCGATCGCGATCGTGCCGATCAGGTTGTCCAGCCAGAAGTCCGAGAGCCCGACGACGATCAGACCGCCGAGCAGCACGATGCCGTGGATCGCGTTCGTCTGCGACATCAGCGGCGTGTGCAGCGTCGTCGGCACCTTGGAGATCACCTCGAAGCCGACGAAGGCGGCGAGCACGAAGATCGTGATCTCGGTGATGAGCGGCATCAGGCGCTCACTCCGGCGGCTTCCCGGGCCCGTTCGTTCTTGATCTCGCCCTCGTGGGTGAGGCAGGCGCCGGCGATGATCTCGTCCTCGAAGTCGACGTTCAGCTGCCCCTCCTCCCCCACCAGCAGCTTGAGGAGGTTCTCGACGTTCTTGGCGTACAGCTGCGACGCGTGCGTGGCCATCTCACTCGGCAGGTTGAGCGGAGCGATGACCTTGACGCCATTCTCCACGACCGTCTTGCCGGCCTCCGACAGCTCGCAGTTTCCTCCCGACTCCCCGGCGAGGTCGACGATCACCGAGCCGGGCTGCATGTTGCGCACCGCGGTTGCGGTGATCAGGACCGGCGCCCGGCGACCGGGGACCAGGGCGGTGGTGATGATCACGTCCTGCTTCTGCGCCGCGTCGGCGAGAGCCTCGCGGACCTCCTCGTTCTCCTCGTCCGTCAAGGGGCGCGCGTACCCACCCTCGGCCTCAGCGTCGGGTATGAACTCCAGCTCCAGCGGGCGGCCGCCGAGGCTTGCAATCTGCTCCCACGCGGCGCGCCTGATGTCGAATCCGGTGACGACCGCGCCGAGTCGCTTCGCTGTGGCGATGGCCTGAAGGCCAGCAACCCCCGCCCCAAGCACCATCACCCGCGCGGGGGGGACGGTGCCGGCCGCCGTCGTCATCATCGGAAAGAATCGCCCGACCTGGGTCGCGGCAACCAGCACCGCCGCGTAGCCCGCGACATTGGCCTGCGAGGAGAGGGCATCCATGGCCTGGGCGCGGGTGATTCGTGGGATCGCCTCCATCGCGAAGCTGGTCACGCCGGCTTCCGCGAGCGCCTTGGTGGTGTCGCCGGACGTGAGCGGTGCGAGATGGCCGATCAGCACCTGCCCGGATCGAAGCCGACCGATCTCCTCGGGCGTCGGGAGTGCCACCTTCGCGACCACGTCGGCGCTCCAGGCATCGTTGGCGGAACCGACCGAGGCGCCGGCGTCCGAGTACTCCGCGTCAGGGTGGCCGGCGGCCTCCCCGGCACCGGACTCGATGGCGACGTCCAGCTCGTCTCCGGTGAGAGAGCGCACGACGTCCGGGATCAACGCCACGCGGCGCTCGCCCTCCCGAGACTCTCTGGGGACACCAACCCTCATCGCGAGACGCGGGAGCCTATTCAAACTTCGACGGAATCCTCCAGTTCGGCCGAATGCAGCGTGGTCTCCTCAGAGAGGATTCGCAGCGCGTTCGTAATCCACAGCCTGCTCGTGCCGGCGACTCTCGAGCTGCTGCGGGGGCGAAATCCGACCGTGTGAACGCTCACTTTCGGTATGCGAAAGCGAGCGTTCACGCAGCGCCCGGAGGCGCGTTTGGCCCGTCTGGCCCGGGGCGATCATGGTGTCCTGACCACGGCCGAGCTGCTCGCCTGCGGCCTGACACACGCCGGGATCCACCGCCGTGCCCGCGCCGGTCGCCTTCACCGCCTACACCATGGCGTTTATGCAGTTGGCCACGCAGCCCTCAGTCGCGAGGCGCGTTGGCTCGCAGCAGTGAAGGCATGCGGTCCTGGCGCGGTGCTCAGCCATCAGTGTGCGGCCGAGCTATGGGAGCTGTCCCCTCGTTGCCCTGGCCCGACCCACGTCACCGTTCCGTACGCCAAGAATCCCCGCGCCGATGCCCGGATCAGCGTGCACCGTTCAAGGACCCTTGGCGCCAGCGACGTAACCCGCCGCAACCACATCCCGGTCACCACGCCCATCCGCACCCTCCGGGACCTGAAGCGCGTGCTGCCTCGCGAGCAGTGGGAGGCGGCGATCGACAAGGCCCGGGCGCGGGGCTTCCGCCTGGACGATGGGATCGACGAGGCACCTACCCGCAGCCCCCTTGAGCGCAAGTTCCTGCAGCTGTGCCGCCGCCATCGCATCCCGGCACCCAAGGTGAACGTGCGAGTCGGCCGCTTCGTCGTCGATTTTCTCTGGCCGGAGAGCCGCCTCATCGTCGAGGTCGACGGCTACGAGTACCACGGCGCCCGCGCCTCATTCGAGGCCGACCGCGCGCGCGACGCCGAGCTCGCTCTACGGGGTTATCGGGTGGTCCGGTTCACGTATCGGCAAGTGACCGGAGAGCCCGAGCGTGTCGCGGCCACGATCGCGCGTCTCGTGCGCTCCTGATTGCGTGTGAAGCACGGCTTTCGATATGCGAAAGCCAGCGTTCACACTGGCCGTCTCTTGGGTGCCCGCTGGCCCGGGCTACGCCGGAGCGGCCACGCCGGCGAGCTCGGCAAGGCGCCTCACCGTGTGGAGGCGCTGGTCGGGCTCGGGGCTGATCGGCGAGACGATCAGCCGGTCCACCCCGGCGTCCGCGTAGCGCTCGATTCGATCGGCGACCGCGGGCTCCGTCCCGACAAGCGCGGTCGCGTCCACGAGCTCGTCAGGGATCGCGGCGTAGGCCTTCTCGCGCTTGCCGTCCAGGTAGAGCGACTGGACCTCATCGGCGACCTCCCCGAAGCCGAAGCGGTGGGTCAGGTCCACGTAGAAGTTCGTCTTGCGACTGCCCATGCCGCCCAGGTACAGCAGTAGGCCCGCCTTCACCACCGCCTTCGCGGCGTCGGTGTCGCCGTCGATCGCCACCTGGACCGTCGGTGAGATCTCGAGGTCCGACCGCGAGCGCCCGCCTTTGGCGAGCCCCGTCTCCACATGCTCGTCCCACGTCTCGCGGAAGGCGTCCGGCGACGAGAAGATCGGGATCCAGCCGTCGGCGATCTCGGCGGTGATCTCCACCGACCTGCGGCCGATCGCCCCGAGGAAGATTGGGATCTCGTTGCGCACTGGGTGGAAGTTGAGCTTCAGCGTCTTGCCTTCGCCCCCCGGCAAGGGGAGCTTGAAGTGCTCGCCGTCGTGCTCCAGGCGCTCCTCGCGCGCCACGACCTTGCGCACGATGTCCACGTATTCGCGGGTGCGGCCCCAGGGCCTCGCGTACGGGACGCCGTACCAGCCCTCTGAGACCTGCGGTCCGGACGGCCCGAAGCCGAAAATGAAGCGCCCGCCCGACAGCGCGTCGATCGTGCAGCCGGCCATCGCGGCCGCGGCGGGAGCGCGGGCCGGCACCTGCATGATCGCGGCGCCCAGCTGGATCGTCTCGGTCTGCGGGGCGAGCCATGAGAGGACGCTCACGACGTCCGAGCCGTAGGACTCGGCCACCCACACCGAATCGAAGCCGGCGCTCTCGGCCGCCCGGACGATCTCGAGCGCCTCGTCGCCGCGCGGTCCGATGCCCCAGTAGCCGAGGTTGAGGCCTAGCTTCATGAGGGATTGTTGGCGCGGAGCTTTAGCTCCGCGACTGGCAGGTGCTGTTCCACTGGTTCATGGCGCGGAGCGTTAGCTCCGCGACTGACTGGTGTCTTTCATTGGTTGTGACCCTATACGGACCCAGCCGTTGGCCGGCGCCGGGGCATCCGGCCCCGACGCCGTCCGAGCCAAGTTGGCTACTTGATGTACCCGCTTTGCATGAGGTAGTCGTGGGCGACGGCAGCCGGCTCTTCCTTGTCGATGTCGACCCGTGAGTTCAGCTCCTGGATCACGGGAAGGGTTAGGTTCCCCTGGACCTTTTCGATCGTGTCCGTGAAGTCGGGACCGGCCTCGTCGGCCACCTTCTTGGAGGCGAGGAAGATGACGTTTCCGGCCGGGATCAACTCCTTGTCGTCCTTCAGGACCGTGTACTTGTTCGAGTTCGCGAGCTGAGCATCGCTCGTGAACACGATCGAGAGGTCCGCGTCGCCCTTGTCGAGCACCGTGTAGCGCAGGCCGATGTCCACGGGCGTGAACTTCTTGAACTGGAGCCCGTAGTTCTTCTCCAGGCCCACGAGGCAGTCGATCCGCTCGCGACACTCAGGCGAGCCGGCGAGCACCATATTCTGGGACACGCCCTTGAGGTCCGAGATATCCGTCAGGTTGTCCTTCTCGGCCGTCGATGTGAGCGTGCCAACCGCGTTCGAATCGGCGAACGGCGTCGGCGGGTAGGCGACCACGCCCTCATTGGCCAGCTTTGCCTTCGCCTGCGCGTAAGCCTCCTGGGCGTTCGCCGGGATCTGGTCCGCCGGCACGCTGAAGAGGGAGCCGAGCGCCGTCGACGTGTACTCCGGATAGCCGCTGATCTGGCCGTCCTTGATGGCCTTCAGCGCGATCGTCTCCGAGCCGAGGTTCAGCTTCTTCTTGACGTTGTAGCCGGCGGCCTCGAGGCCCTGGGCGTAGATCTCGCCCAGGATGTACTCCTCGGTGAAGTTCTTCGATCCCACCGTGATCGTGACCTTGCCGTTGGCGGGATTGGACTGGATCAGGTTCTCTGAGCTCGAGGCGCCCGTGGTCGTGCTGCCCGTGTCACTCCCGCCGCCGCACGCGGCGATCCCAAGCGCCAGGACCGCGGCAAGCATCAGCGCGAGCGCCGCGCGTACTCGAAGACCTCTCATCACTCCCTATCCCCTTTCCAGCATTGGACGGTAAGGCCGACGAAGCCCATCAGGCAGATCCTATGCGGACCGTGTGGCCCGCTGCAGCTTCAGGCCTCTCGGCGTCAGGAGCCGCTGCACGCCGGCCAGCGCGAGCTCGATGAGCCCGGCGAGCACCGCGATCACGATCGCGCCGGCCAGCACGCCGTCGTCGCCGTAGACGTTGCGGCCCGTGACCAGGTCCCCCAGCGTGGAGAGGCCCACGAACGAGGCGATGGTCGCGGTCGCGAAGATGTTGATGGCCGCCGTGCGAACGCCGGCCATGATCGTGGGCGCCGCGAGTGGCAGCTCGACCCGCACGATCACCTCCCACGGTCGCATGCCCACCCCCTCCGCCGCCTGGACGGCGGTGGGGTCGACCTGGCGCATTGCCACGAACGTGTTGGTGAGAATCGGGGGCAAACCGAGGATCCCCAGGGCGAGTGCCACGTTCCCAAGGCCGATGCCGATTAAGGCCGCAAGCAGGAAGACGACCGCGATCTCGGGGACGGCGCGCCCCGCGTTACCGAAGCCCACGGCGAAGTACTCCCCCTTGCCGATGTGGCCCAGAACCAGGCCGATCGGCATCCCGACTGCCAGCGCGCCGCCGAGCGCCACCGCGCTCACCTCGAGCTGGGTGCGGGCAAACGTCCAGATGTAGGGAATTCCGCCGACCTGCACGTGGCCGCCCGTAACCGCGTCGCGGGAGTGGAGGATGAAGTCGAACGCGCCGACGAACGAGTCGATGACGCTGGCGAGGGGAATCATCGCGGCCTCGCCCGCTGCCACGGCATCAGGAAACGCCGGCTGAGTACCACGATCAAATCAAGCGTCAACGCCATCGCGATGGTCAGGGCCCCGACCATGATGATGTTGGTCTTGAAGTCCGGCTGTGCGTAGAGAGGCGCCCCAAGGCCGCCCGCCCCGGCCAGGAACGCGAGGGTGGCGATCGCAACCGTCGAAACGATGGCGATCCGGAGGCCTGCAACGACCTCCGGTGTCGCCAGAGGCAGCTCGACCCTCCACAGGAGCTGGCGATCGGACATCCCCATGCCACGCCCGGCGTCCTTGGCGTCCGCGGGGACGTTCGCGAGCCCGGCGAGCGTGTTGCGGTAGATGATCTGCAGCGTGTAGGCGCTCAGCGGGATCACGGCCGTCACCAGGCCGAAGCCGGTGATCGGCAGGAGCAGGAAGAAGAAAGCGATGCTCGGGATCGTGTACAGGACGCCCGTGGCGCCGAGAAGCGGCGGGATGAGCACGCGGTGGCGGTGGGAGAACAACGCGAGCGCCAGCGCGACCGCGAAGCCCGCGACGACGGAGATCGCGACGATCTCGAGGTGCCGGAAGAAGGGGCCCACGTAGCGGTCGAAGTTGTCCACCGCCCAACCAGGGCAGAAGAGGCCGTTGCCGCCGACGCATCCGGTCGTCTCGTGGTGCTGGCAGAAGCTCGCTGGAAGCCCGGGCGCACACCTGTTCGCCGCATCGGCGAACAGCAAGCCCTTGGCGGCGACCACGGTCATTCGGCTATCGGCCGCTCCACCGCCAGGTGCTCTTCTGAGAGCGCGTCCTCGGAGCCCAGGAACTCGGAGATGATCTCGACCGACAGGATGCCGGCAATCCGGCGTTCCGCGTCGACGACCGGCGCGTACATGGTCTCGTGCTGCAGCACGTCCGACAAGGCGTCGCGCATGACGTCGTCGCGATCGATCACGGGGTCGGGTGAAATGTCGGGAGTCGCGGGGACCAGCTCCCGCCCCAGATCGGACTCCGAGAGCCATCCCAGCGGCCGTCGCTCGGAGTCGACCAGCAGCGCGTGCGGAACCTCCGCGCCGTCGAGCTTGGCGCGCACCTCGGCCGTCGGCTGCCCGACGTAGGCGAGCGGGGCCTCCCACAGGTCGATGTCCGCCACGCGCAGCAGGGCGAGGCGCTTCAGGGCCCGGTCGGCGCCCACGAAGTGCTCGACGAAGTCGTCGGCCGGGGCCATGAGGAGCTCGGCCGGCGTGGCGTACTGCGCCAGGATCCCGCCCTGCCGTAACACCGCCACCCGGTCGCCCATCTTGATCGCCTCGTCGATGTCATGGGTGACGAACAGGATGGTCTTGCGGACCTCCGCCTGGAGCCGCAGGAACTCGTTCTGAAGCCGTTCGCGGTTGATCGGGTCGACGGCGCCGAAGGGCTCGTCCATCAGCATCACGCCTGGGTCCGCGGCGAGCGCCCGCGCCACTCCCACGCGTTGCTGCTGGCCGCCGGAAAGCTGGGCCGGATAGCGGTTCGCCAGGTCGGCGTCGAGCGAGATCAACTCCATCAACGTCCTCACTCGCGCCTGGGTCCGGTCGCGGTCCCAGCCCAAGAGCCGCGGGACCGTCGCGATGTTGTCGGCGATCGTGCGGTGAGGGAAGAGGCCGGTCTGCTGGATCACGTAACCGATCTCCCGACGCAGGTCCGACGGCGTGCGGTCTCGCACCGAGGTTCCGCCGACGAGGATGTCGCCATCGGTGATGTCGACCATGCGGTTGACCATGCGCATCGCCGTGGTCTTGCCACATCCGGATGGGCCAACGAACACGCAGATCTCGCCCGCCTGGACCTCGACGTCGAGCTCTTTCACGGCGGGGTGGTCCGCCCCGGGATAGACCTTCGTCGCCTTGCGGAAGGCGACGGACAGCGCCTCAGCGGATCCTGTGGCTCCGTTGGTGACATCGCCGGACAATTCGTGGGCCGATGCTAACCCGGCGGCGCAGGTGATGTGACCACCCGCTCCGCTCCGGACATGCGTCGCTCCGGTATAGATGGTGCCGTGGAAGCCGCCTCACACCCGCGGGGTTTGACCAGCGTCGAGGCGGCGCAGCGGCTGAATAGGCTTGGACTTCCCGAGCCGGCGACGAGCCGCTCGGTCGCGAGCATCGTCGCCGGGAACGTCTTCACGCTGTTCAACGCGATCCTCGGCACGTTCTTCGTGATCATGCTCGCCCTCGGGCTGTTCGCGGACGCGCTCTTCGGCGTCATCGCGATCATCAACTCGGGGATCGGGATCCGCCAGGAGCTGAAGGCGAAGGAGACGCTCGACCAGCTCGCGCTCCTGGTCGCCCCCAAGGCCAACGTGATCCGCGATGGAGCGTTCGTGGAGGTCACCGGCGACGAGGTCGTCCCGGGCGACGTCGTGCGGGTCGAACCCGGCGACCAGCTCGTCGCCGACGGCCTCGTCATGTCGTCGCGCGGACTGACCATGGACGAGTCCGTCCTCACCGGTGAGTCCGACGGCGTTCGCAAGCGCGACGGCGACCGC
>Ga0126312_10000866_pt1 | contig 19087 bp, 21 predicted proteins | sample Plot104A_FD_92537 | JGI IMG/M metagenome (GOLD analysis project Ga0126312, IMG submission 92537) | Serpentine soil microbial communities from UC McLaughlin Reserve, CA, USA - Plot104A | ecosystem: Environmental > Terrestrial > Soil > Grasslands | place: USA: UC McLaughlin Reserve, Lake County... | reverse complement strand
TTTTGAGGTCATGCTAAAGAATTGGCTGTAATGTGCTATATAGTTTGACGATCATTATATATATATTAGCTGCTAATCTTGACCATTTAAACTGAAGGCAAGATAAATATTTTTTCTATTCTCGCTAGGCCCCTTTCAGTTTGTGTCATCTTAGTTCTACTTGTATATTATAAGATGAGTACCATTTATATTGTTATTTTTGTTTCTTATTTATCAAGAATTTCATGGATTTCTTATGTTTAAGCATGCATGTGATTTCACTACCTTCAATACCTTATTTTCGAGATGAATCCTTTAATCCTTTATTGTGATATCGTATATGCATAATCGCAAATAGAGGAATTGTATATGATGATGTTACCAAAGAGTATAGAGGAGAAGAACCAACAACAAATCCAACTAAAGCTTAGCACGATTTTCAAGCAGAAAGTAATTGATACTCCTCAAGCCTTTGAATCCTTCTATGATGCCAAGGGAGAAAAATATTGTGCGGTTTTCGCCCTATCAAAGTATCTGGGATATGATATAGCAGCAGCATCAAAGAAAATTCAGAACTACAAAAATACAAATCTTGCAGAATTAATTCCAGATGCCATTTTAGAAATGATAGAGAATTTTTCCGTCTATGTTGATCCTAAAAAAAATCTTAAGTGTTTTTGTTCAAGACCAGATTATTATTATCGTTATAGTTTAATCTCTCTGCTTATACATTTAAATGACTACCATAAAATGACATTTACTCAGATAGGCAATTGGTTAGAAAGCAAAGATATGTAACAGATAAGATTTGGCGTAATTCTGGGTGGCAAAATTGAGTCAATTTTGGTGCACATTTCACCTAACCCTTCAGGTATACGTAATAATTTGTTGCTATCTGAAAATTTTTTTGTAATGGGAAATTACTTACATTTGAAATAACGACATCAAATCGAGTTAAAAAGGAGATCTAGTCGATAAAGTACACAAGCTCTGAGTTGACTATCTCATGCTCTTCATAATAGAAGCCATAATCTGTCTTTTCTACCGGAATAAGTTATGATCCCTTGATGCCTTCTTCATGTTCCTCTCAAAATATTATTATTGATCTCATCTTCTTCTTCTAATTCAATCAGATACGCAAATAACAAATAATCCTCGATATGGATTATATTACTTATCAAATTGCCTACTTTTTAAGATTTTATTACATCTTTCACAAAACTTATGATCTTTAAAATCGGTATCCTGTAATGAATTGCTAAAATGCATTACACATTTGCTTTTCTCACAATGTGTTAGTCCAAATACATGTCCTAATTCGTGTACAGCCTCCTTGATTACTCTTTGTTTAAACAGCTTGTTTGTATCTGATTTCCTCACATAGAATTCCTCTCTTAATCTAGGAAGATAAATTGCTGCAACTCTTCCTCCAAAGTGGGCTTCGCCAAATACAAAATTTAGTTCATCTGAATATGCATCGAAATCACATATAGCAAGTACTTTCGTGTTGTCATCTGGATTATTGTTTTGCAATAACCAATCCAGCATTCTATTTGATATCCATTGTTTTCTACGTCTATCGTATAAGTATGTTGGTGGTGGCATTGTTGCTGCTGCTGTCGATGATTGAAAAGAAGAAGATTGTAAGCTACCGCTATTAATGCTAGACGTATCTCCAAATATCTTTGATAAATGTTGTATTAAAGAACAAATTATACTATTGCTGCTATCACTACTACTGTCATACTTCGATTCAGAGGATGACCATGCTATGGGTTGTATTATAATCTGCATTAATAATAATAGGTACTAATCCTTCAAATACACTTCAAAAACAATAGAATTCTTTCCTTACTTATCCTGTGATAAGCATGTATCTAATACTAACTTATATGGTTGAGAGATCTTACTTTTTTGTATGACATTAATTTTGTGCTGTGTTAATAGAAGAGCCATAATCAAAGGTTCTGTCAGAAAAGGTGTTTCTTTAGCATTTATTACTAAAGCGTATTTCTGACAATCATTTAACGTCTTTAAGAATAGCTTTTGTCCTGCTCAGACATCCAGCTGAATTTAAAGAGCTAAATTTAAAGAGCCAGCCAACAAACATCATCTAAAGTTATGGCTGAACACTCACTTACATGGATACTCTGATGGGGTCAAACATAGGATAAAAAGAAAAGGACAAGTGATGAATCATAAGCTCCCGTGAAGAAGATGTCTTTAAGACATTATCAAATCCTGTTGGTTTAGAATTGTTTAAGTTGATTGCAAATACTTTGAATGACAGCAATCTGGTGATAACATCTGACTTCCTTCAATCACAGACTAAAGTGACAAGGAAGCAGTTCTATAGCAATATGTCTAGATTAGTGAACAAAACAGGCTTGATATCAAAGAAAAGAGGGCATTATACTCTATCAAATTATGGTAAAGTCGTATTTCATAGCCTCAATATTATAAATAAGGCAAGTAAGGATTTTTGGGCCTTAAAGGCTTTAGACACTGATGAAATTTCTTCAGGTAATATAATGCCAGCAGAGCGGATGTTGGAAATATGTACAAGATTGATAGAAGATGAGGATATTCAAAGGATCGTATGCGGATCTACGATGATAGATAGGCCAAAGAAAGATGTCTCCATACGACTAGAGAAGGACCTGAGGGTAAAGACGTAGTAATAAAAAGTAATAAAAGACAAACTGTGGGAAGCTAGCTAGCTCAAATGTTGCTAACGTATTAAATGAAATAGAGCCATCTGCAGAATTATCTTCTACTATGATTGCGTTAAGATAACATATTTCAAAATATAATCGAGATCCAACAGAAGCAGAAAAATATGCTAATGAATTATGGGTCCATGTTAAATCCTTGACAGGTTTGTTGTCATTATATTTAGAGAACCTAGATAAAAGGTGATACCTATAAAAAGTAAATCGGCCCTCGTAGATGAGAACAAGTGAATTTGAAGCATCCAGTATGACAAGATTCTGTGCATTGGTTAGACGGGGAAAATATCAAGATGCCATAGACATCAGACCCGAACACTTTGAAGTACTGCAAAAAGCACTTTCTGATAATGAAAAAATCAAGGGAAGGGAGAAAGAAGGAAAGAAGGAAAGAAGGAAAAAAATAGGAAGTAGCCGACCGACAAATGCTAATTGAGATTAATATCACCAATTTCATTGTTCCCTGATTCACTTTGCTGATTTATCCCTGTACATCTTGAATTTTCACCAACACAGTTTTGCTCATTCTTCTACTATCTATATTGTTTATTCTCAGACGGTGTCTTACTAACGTATTTCATCAGCCATTCTAGCACTGCTTTTGGTTGGTTTCGGTTTATACTTGATGGGTTTGACATGTTTTTCCCTTTATGATTCCTCTATTACTATTGTAAGAAAATCGAGATTAAACTCTGGCTAACTATGCTGCATATTGACTAAAAAAAGGAGCTTGATAGCAGTTGTAGAACTGCATCAATGTGGGTTATTTATGGCTCTGGTATTATGCCACCGTCTACTACGCCGTCACATGCGACTATGTCAAAGTCGCTATCGATAAAGTTTGCACTACCGTTACCGTTGAATGAGTTGCCACTTCCAACGTTCTTTTGCTTTAGTATTTGTTCTGTGTTGGTTTCACTACTATCTTACGAGTCATCTTTTATGCTACAAAAATCTATCTGCTATCCAGAAGAATTTCGTGTATAACGAGCGGCAGGAAGGAAATCGAATAGGCTTAGACCTTTGTTCTACATATGCATTAATAATAGTAACCTATAGGACTCATGTTGAATTTATCGATATTGTATAATCCGTAATGATATTAGATCTGACTTGCCAAGATAGAAAAAAAGAGAAACTAGAATATAATAGCAATCTAAAAACGACTATTATTGTAAATCTTCGGTATCGATAGCCTATACCATATTAGCCAAGGCAAGAAGAATTGGAAGAGCTACTTTTGTAATTATTATCATCGCCAATCTTCTATGTTATTAGCCATACCTTTGATTCTTTCGCGCCATGATTGTTTTGTAACTTTATTATCTTGCATTTTTAAGTCGTGTACTTCTTTTACCTTTAGTTTGTTATAATTATTTCTATCTTCATCTGTTGTATCATTATTTGATGGCGAGTACAATACCTGTGCTATCTGACTCTCTTTCTGCGAGGATAATTCATTATTCATAATATTGTTATTATCATCAATTTTTTTACTATATTCAGCCTTGATGAATTGCTGTCTTTGCCTTTCGGGTAGATCTGGATTGGATTCATTATAGTAATAATCTATATTATTATTACCTACGCTGTTGTTACTATCTCCCTTAGATATAACGATCTTACCTTTTTCATATGTTATGTCAGCAACCATTCTGCCTCTGCTGCCGCTGTCTCTTCCTTGTTTTTCTTCTTCTATTCTGCTTTTATCTGCAACGACCATTGTTTCCTTAATATTTCTTGATTTCTCCGACTTCATTTCTATTGCTTCTTCCTGATTCTTCCCTGCTTCACTTAGATATTCTTCTAATAGCTCTATTTGTCCTACAATATGACCTTTACCGTAATCTGTAAATCCATTATTCTGCAGAAAATCCATATGTTTCAAGAGAACATTATAATCGCCTAACTTTTCTTTTATTTTTTCTATATATGACATATATCCTGTTTCTAGTCTCCTCCTTGCATCTTTGGCGAGTTTTTTCCTTAAAGATACGTAAGTCCAATGGTTTTGCTTATTTTGATTTGAAAAGCTGATTTGCACTTTACCTTTATTCCTTTTTTGCCGAAGCTATAAAGTGCTATAATAAAGAAGCTACAGATATAGATTCTAATTTTCTTCTTATCAGAGTCAGTTACTACCCTGCTAAAAAATGTTAAAGCGCTGCTAAATCAGAATAGTTCTCTACATCTATCATTAATGTATATGATGTTTATTACGCTATTACAGAGACAATCACTTGCTTATCCAATCAACATTAAGAAAATGCCTTTTTGAGGTCATCAAGAACCATTATAGGATGCATTTCCACTTTTGCTTTGAATTTTTGAAATAATGGTTCAAGTATCTTGGGAATCATGTCTGCAGAATCCATATTCACAACAAAGAACATAGTCCTATTTCCATTGCTTGGACCAAAATACGCAGCTTCTGCCTTCACAATATGCCTCCTCAATATTTCGTACAAGATAAGGGTCTTTTACTATATCATTTCCAGCTTCTGTAGGGATTTGGACATAAAGAAAGAATCTCATTATTTCTGTTGAAGGATAGAGTCTATAAAAGATTTCTATTGTTTTGTATATACAGTAGGCTTTCATCTAAATAATAATTGATATAAGTCAGATCACCGAGTACATTTAGAATAAGCATGGCAACATCAACAGGAATAGCATCACTGGAGAAGAAGTCTATGAACTCGCCTGAAGAGATACGCAAATTTGACAAGGGTAAACTTGAGTTAACTACATTTAAAAATGGCGCTACTATTGGAAGAATAACGCTTGAACCAGGATGGAGTTGGGATAAATGTGTCAAACCTATCGTAAAAACAAACAGCTATGAAGCTCCCCATACACAGTACATGATATCTGGACGCATTAAGGTCGTCATGGACGATGGTTCTGAAGAAGAATTTGGTCCTGGAGATACTGCTGTAATTCCACCTGGTCACAATGCATGGGTTGTCGGAAATGAGCCTGTAGTCGCAATCGACTTTACTGGACTTAAAGATTACGCAAAGGAAGAAGGCCCACAAGCACAGCAGGCTTAGCAAAAAAGAGGAGGAATAAAAAAGTGTCTGAAGCAAACAAAGAAGAAAAACCATCAAACTATTCTTCTAACCTATTTGCATCATATATGAATTCATGGTATGAATATGTTAATGCATGGAATAATATGTATGCTGAATTTCTTAGAAATACATCAAAGATGACCGAATACTGGGTAGACTCATTTTCAAAATTTTGGTCAGGACAATATAAAGATAAAGTAAAAGTAGAGTAGTTGCATCCTATAAACAGTGATAACATTTCCCTTCATGCCGCTTGTTAGTTTGAGTTACTATTATTTACAACTCTATACAATTCTATTGGTACAACAATTTTAAAAATGCAATAGTGATTCGGGATTATCTACAATTGACATAATTTTCCCTCTCTCCCTCTCCCTACATAGTATACGAACCATTTTAAGCAACGGTCATTCCCTTTTTCTTGTTCCCGCATGGTTTATCATATTGTACATGGAGGCTTTTTGAAGACTTGATAGAAATAACAATACGACTCAGTGAGAAGGAATATAGCGAATATGTTAAGAGGGGCCAGTCAATGTACAGCAAAAGAATGAGAAGAAAGATAACTGATGAAGAATACGCAAGGTGGGTATTTCTGCTTGGTGAGTATTACAAAGGACAATGTTTGAATGAGGGTGCTTCTTAAGGCACATAATAATCAATACTATGTATAACTATTGTATAACACAAAATTTATTTGTGCCATAATCATTCATTATTTATACTGTTACTATCAGGAAATGGTAATGATGACTGCATTCTAGCTGAGTCATTTCCATATGTGATTTTATTAAAATGGCTGACATTTAAGAGCGCAGGGTCTCAATATCCCAAATTTTTATTTCCTGTATACCCTCCCTCTATCTTCGGAGATCAAGGCTAATCCTTAAATGACTTTTTCTTGAACGAATTCTTGCCTTAGTAATAAAAATGAAGTAGGCCATAAATCACTATTACCTTGTTTTTGATGAAAATCAGGAAACACCACTTTGGTAGTATTTATGCCATAAGACCAGAAGAAATGATAGATGAAAGTTAGATAGAAATAAGGATAATATTTGTAATGCTTAATCGAGTTGTTAATGCGGGGGAATTAATATTGGAAGGTCTGTCCTTCTTCTAGCTCTCTGCCTTCTACTTGATTAACTTCTTTCTTAGATGAGGCATTAGTGGCTTTTGATTGCTTCTCTTTCTTTCTATATTCTTTATAGCCTTCATTTCCATATGTTGAAGGTGATTCTACATTATTTTCTGAAGCATTTGTGTTACTCATATTATTGTCATAATATCACTGTTAAACATATTTAATAGTTACAGTGTTAATAACAACTCAAATAGCTTACTGATATAATATTATTATTCTTTTCCAAAACTGGAATTTTGGGTAAAAGTCTGATTCATCTGACTGTATGAACTTTACATTATCCAAACCTCTCATACCTGATATGTTATGGCTGGCGAATACCTCAACCTTTACATTATTCAGAATTGCATAAGTCCTTCCCTGCTTGGATAACTCTGTGTATATCTCTGGATGGTTGCGAAGAAATAACCCCTCAAAACGGTTTAATAGGTCTTCTGCTATTTCTTGGCGGGGGCCACATACAATGCACACTCTACTTTTTGGAGGTAGAACACATAAGCAAAGATATGCAATCCACATAAGAAAATATGATGTAACTCCTAGCCCTCTACTCTTTAGGATGGTAAAATGTTTTTGTTGCCGCATAAGACAATAAAAGAGATAAGAATATGGGCTGAAAAACTCTACGAACAGTTAGTCGAAGAAAAACAGAGATCATCAAAAGTTGTTGAGGAAAATATTCAAACTGACGATGATAAGGACGATCCCATTGCAGTTCTTAAATTGAGATTTGCAAAAGGAGAAATTAGTAAAAGGGAATATGAAGAAATGCGGAAAATGATAGAGTCTTAGTGTTTAACAAATATGAATGCATAAAATATCACTTGTTTTATACTATACAACTTATTTCATAGTCTGGTCCAGTTCAACTTTAAGTGACGGTAGTCAACATGACATGACTAAAAAATATAAACACAGTATTTCTACTCGCGACGGTATAATAGAGTGGAAAAATGAACAGCCGCCTTTACCGTCACCACATCCTCCACCTCTCCCACCACCAATTGGTAACCTCACCTTCAGAGGACCAGACGTAAATAGTCCAGAAGCAAGAGGGGAATATCCCTCTCCTCCCCAATATAGATGGAGATTTAATTGACTGCTAGAGAATGTGCTCTATTGCTTTTTGTATGTAATACACATCGTCTGATAGAACGGCTAGCACAGTTGCCATTGTTAACAAATAAAGGTTGTGAAATGTTTGACAGTAGCAAATTGACACCAAAAGAGGTAATGTCAACCTTTGCCGCCTAGTGCTTTGCTGTCTCTTTCTATTGTAGAACTATATGATTGAAGTGGTATCACATTCCATTTTATACGGCCAAAAAATGGTAAACTTCCCAAGAACTGACCTACTTCTTCGTGAGAAGAAACATCGAGTATCAAACATCCTGCCCTCTGACCAGCAAATACTCCCCCAGTCTTTTTCTCATCCACCGTCTTTGAAAGAGTTTCAAGACTTGGACGAACCATTTGCTCCCATAGTGTAGCATATTCTTGCAAAGATATAGTGGGATCCTCTATCCATTCTCCTGTTATAAGATAAAGCATTGCAAAAATAAATACAAAGTTATATTAATATAACTTCCAGCTAGCAAATCAAGTTCATAAGCAACGAGAAGGATGTCATCTAGATAGGATGTCTCTAATCGGCAAACGCATCAAACTCATTCATACAAACGATCCGTATACCAAGCTCAAGCAAGGAGACTTGGGTACCATAACCGATGTGACAGAACTACCAGCATCGATGGGCGGCAATAAACAGATATGGGTTCGATGGGATTCAGGTTCAAGCCTTGCCATGATTGAGGGCTTGGACCAATACGAGATACTAGACTAGCATTCACTTTGAAACGTCAATGGGCAGAGTTAGTTAGTGGAGTAATAGTTGGCAGAGTTAGTTAGTGGAGTAATAGTTGGCAGAGTTAGTTAGTGGGACCAACCTTCTGGATTTATGAACCGATAAAGTTCAGCAAGCCTTCTAGATCTCTCTATTCTTTCAGGATGCAGGACTATTCTTCTAGGAGGACTAATCCTAGACGCAGCCTTTACCCTGCTGCTAACCCCAAACCTATACCTATTCATAGGAAGCACAGGACCAACATTAGGCCGGTCCTGACCCTTACCACTTAGAAATCTAGCAAACTCTGCAAGCCCTTCCTTTCTTCGCTTTTCCGCAGATAGGACCCTGTATATGCCGCAGGTCTTGTTATCATGATTATGATCTGAAAGCATTTCCTGTTATCCTAGGAGGTAATAGCGGCAAACTTATTTTTAAGGTTGAAGGAATACATTATGCAAGCGTGAAAGTGAGACATTTGAGCATAGAAACGAGACATTCGGAAGCCCTAGAATGGAGAAGATCACAAGTACTCGAGTACTCAAGCGAAGGCTACAGCATGAGGGAGATAGCCCAAAAGTTGCAGGTAGACAAGTCAGCGGTTAGCAGAGACATCCAATACTTACGGAAGCAAGCCCAAGAAAATCTTAGAGATCACATTCAGGAAGTCATACCCCATGAATACGACAAATGCATGACCGGAATAAATCAGGTCTTGAAGATGGCTTGGTCCATTGTCAACAACGACGTAGACAGCAAGACAAGACTTCAAGCTCTAACGCTGATCAACGACTGCAACAAGTACAAGATGGAACTATCAACCAATGGCCTTATCATATCTGATGCCATCAAGTTTCTCACTAGGCAGCAGGAACAGCTAGAGAAGATAGAGACAATCAAGCCTGCTAGACAAACGGATTGAAGCGATAGAAGAAGAGAAGACTACAGAAGGCGTTTTCTAAAAGTGACATTCATATTAAGGAGGCTTAATGCAATGAAGAGACGTCGCTTATTCACAGATCTTTGTGGTGGTATTGTGGATATTTCCAATGAGACACTGGTCACATCAAGCATTAAACAAGATATACAATATGGATAGAAGTTATGCTCATACTATTCTATATTTGGGAATACTATGGAAGCAATTGCAAGAAACTCCGGAGCAGAAGTTGTCGAAAATATGGGCGGCGAAGTTATCTTCTTTTTTCCAAAAACATCTGATACAGATAAGACACCTTTCAAAGATGTTTTAAAATGTGGTCTTGCAATGCAGGCAGCACACGACGACATGAACCAAAAATATTATGAAGAGGGCTTACCTCCTATTAATTACAGGATAAGCGCTGACTATGGAAAACATCAAGTGGCTATTTTGAATATATGTGTCAAGCTATACAGGATAGCACCACCAAATAGAATGGTAATAGGTGAGAATCTATATTATATGATAAGTGATTCATTTGAATGTGATTATCATTTTACTAAAATACATGAATACCATCTCGATAAGAATGCTGAAAATCCATATTCAGTATATTTGATATCAAGAAATGGATGACTCGTAGAATAATAGTATGGGTGAAATTTAGTTAGGACTTCATATTTATTATAGTATACAATCTCAGGGTTATCCGGTTGTGTTGTACCACAGGCAATGATTTTAAAGGTTGGAATAACTACGCTTTAAGAGTTAATAAAAATATGAATGCAGGTTTAAAGTATCAGAAAAATAGGTATACTGGCAGAACACCTTTTGATTAGTTAGAGGTTAATTTTGCTTTTGCTTATCTTATACCACCCATATAAAGCAGTGGCTCTTTAACCGCATCCGTTCGAACTAAGACTCTACGCCCCTGCAAAGGATACCTATCATCAAAGTATCCTCGACCAGCTGCATCACAGACTCTGGGATTATCTGCAGCTGGTACCTTAGTACCTTCATTTTTGAGAAATGCATCGACATTGAATGGATTAGCTGCTGCTCTTGGATGAAGAGATTTGATTAGTGCCACAGCTCCTGCCACGTGTGGAGCTGCCATACTCGTGCCAGTTGCGTTCCTGTACTGTTGGCTGGGTACATTAGCATTGTTTGTTGACAATATGTCGGTACCAGGCGCGGCCAGGTCTACTACTGAGCCAAAGTTAGAATATGATAGAAAGAAGTCGTCAGGATTACTTATAGTATTAGGCTGAAAGCGCAATCCGTCAACTGCAATAGCCGGTCCTGCACCCCCGCACTTACCATCGCTGTCCGTAATTGCGGAAACAGTTATTGCAAAAGGAATGTTCGCAGGGGTCCTCCTATTAGCATCAATGTTTTGGTTTCCAGCTGTAACAACAACAACCACGCCATTCCCAACCAGCACAGCAATAGCTACTGTATATGGAATACTAAAACCAAAACGTCCCATACTTAAATTGGCTACCTCTATCTCTTTGGCGTGTGCTGCTACATAATTTAGTCCTTCCAATACGTCGCTCTCATCAGTATCGCCATTGTCATGCGCAACCTTTAGAGCCCAAATTCTTGCCCCTGGAGCAGTACCAACTACACCTATATTGTTATCCTTTGCTGCGGCTATTCCAGCGACGTGAGTACCATGACCATGCCCGTCGTAGCAAAAATTAGGAAGCGGAATATATAGGTGGAACGAGGCACACCGGTATATATTCAAGTCAGGATGAGGAAAGACTCTAGAATCCAATACTGCTATATCTGCATCAACATTACCTACTTTGTCTCCTGATTTTGCAGCACTCAAGTCTGCATCAACTCTATCTATTCCTGTTGGGGTCCTTTGTGGCGGCAGTTGGTCTACAGTCATAATTGCATCATTGAATACTCCCTGTACTGCTGGATGAGCTCTTAGTGAGTTTATGAATTGTTCTCGGTTTGCTAGTGGACGTTCAAATACCACATTAAACATACCAAACTGGTCATAAACTGCAACAACTCTACCACCAGCTGCAGCTAGCTGAGGTGTTAATGTCCCCATAATCTCTCTAAGTGAACCAGGACTGAGTGGACCTGGACCAGCAGATTTTAATTGAACAATAAACGAGTTTGGAATAATCGCACAGAGTGCACCCCAAGTTATTGGTCCCACCTTACCATCCACTGGTAACCTATTATCCTGTTGAAACTTCTTGACTGCATTTTGTGTAGATGTTGCAAATTTCCCATCAACGCCACTCTGTCCTAACAAAGAGCCATAGCCTACTTGTGTCAGTATACGCTGCAGCTCTGTTACCTTTGTACCTGCAGAACCTAGCTGCAGTGTAGGTGAATTTGGATTACATATAGGACGAGGTGGTGGTGGCACTTGACTAGATGGGGGTGCTTGAGTAGGTGATGGTGCTTGTGCTTGTGCTTGTGAAGCGTAAGAAGTTCCAACTAAGGTGCTAGAGAATACGGTACCACTTAACAAAAAAGTCAAAATCATAAATATCATAAGAAACCTTTTCGCAAAATAACCTGCTAGCAATTAGCATAGCGACTTTCTGTAAGTATTTAAGTATTGTTAAGTACGATTCTGTTTTGAGCCGACAAATACATGCAGCGCGACTCATAAAGTATTTGTCATCTATTTACAACATGTGTACAGGTTGACTCATCTATTGTCATCTTTTGGCCAAGACAATCATTATAATACAGCGGTAATCCGTTCTTTCTACGCCATTCGGTAGGTTGTCTTTGTTGACGGTTATGAAGTTAGCTAGTGTACTGAAGGGCTTCATTTGCATGAAAACCATGTGGCGAATATTGTTTTACAGTACACTAACTAACATGTCAATATCGTATAATATACTAAATAAAGATTCAAGGCCGCTGCCGACGATAATTAGCGCCAGCATTGTTGTTAGAATATATTTATTCATCTTTGGAGGGCTCCAGTTATCCGGTATTCCCAACCATATCCAACACGCTGCCAGACTCAATAAAATATTTGGAAATGGAGCGCTTCCCTACAAGAAAAATAGGTTTGTATAATTAGTTAGCCAACTACTATGATAAGATATAGCATAGCCGCTGCGATTATCAAATTTCTGATTGACTTTATTTTTGATCTCATCAGCATTAAAGAAGAACATCAATTCAGTTTAAAGGGGACGACTCACTTTTCTGTTGGTATGATCAATGTATCTCTTACATTCTCATTTTAAAAAACAAATAATAGTACTAATATGATAAGAGATCGGAATAGTTTCCTAAGTAACACAAAGAGGAAGCAGTATTAAGAAATGATGGCTCTTTCTTCTTCTTTTAATTCAATATACATCCTCTGATCTGAACCATGATCATAATCAGGATATAGTTTATTTTCAATTTCAGGTATGGGTTTGTGTTTGCATTCGGTGGAGTGACTCATTATTCTTCTCCTACTAGGACGATAATTCCTAGATTCCCAAACAATATTAAAATCAAATCCTATCTTTCTGCGACTATTTCCATATTGTGAATATTTTGAAAACCATTCTAGCTCATATTTTTCGGCGTTATCTATCCTATCTTTTAATACAGAAAGCATGTACTCATGTCTTGCCTCAATATCTTCCTTAGGAATAGCCAAAACCTGTCTGAGCTCAAACAATTCTGGTTGTGGTAATATCTCATTTAAGAAATCATAAGAGATAAAGTCATAATCGTAAGGATATATAGTGCGTGGTTTGGTTCTCAAAAACTCATTTCCTTCCAACTCAATTTTATCATTAGATTTTCCTATCAGATTTGTTTCATATAACTCGTCTTGCAGTCTATTAACTAGTGCTAGTTCTTCGTCTAAATATCTCTGATTCCATCTAACATTTCTGCATTTAGGACAGTTTTTAGGTATAGGTATAGGTATAGGCCCCTCTGTTCTTTGGTTGCCATTCCAGGTAGTCCACTGATAATTACATTTACAACATGTGTACAGGTTGACTGTAATCTTATCTATTGTCATTTTTTTCTGGCCAAGACAATCATCATAATACAGCAGTAACCGGTTTTTTCTTAGCTCTTATTTTTTCCTTGAGTTCTCTTTCTGTTGGAGTGGCTCTTAGCTGCATTCCACAACATTGACAAAATATATTTTTAGTGATAAAGTAACACTCGCATCTCCTGCAATATTTCTTACCAACTAAATAGTGCGACTCGCCAACTACTATTTTGGAGTATATCCTCTGACATATATTACGACAAACCATGGGAACAAATAATGAAAAAGTCACTAGTGTTATAAGTAATGGCTATAAGTATGGGGAGGGAGTGAGCTGTAAAATCTACTTACTAACTGTTGGAATGCGTATCCAGAGAGATTATTACATAGCATTCTATAGTTTAGCCATAAATGAATACGCAGTTTGTTAACTCGGGTATGTTATCTCTTTTAATCATTATCTCGTCCATTTCTGTAGATGTATTTGCGAGTAATCAACAAACTGACAGAATAAACGTATCAATACAGCCAAACCCATTAGTTATAATGGTAGGAGAAACACAGACATTCAGTTGAGCTCACAATATTCGTCTCTAATATTATAAAAGAAAGTTATTTAAAAGTTGTAGAAGAAAACTCAAAAATATCTGTATTCATCGGAACTGTGACATAATTCACTATCTGTAACTAAATCTTCTTGCAAGATTTTCTATTATAACACTAGAACCCCTAAAAGTAGGAGCCTCAATAATAAACTGTTCCAAGCTATTACTGGAAAGACAAAAAGATATAGTCCAAATTATTATGATACATATGATTACTTAGGTAACAAGAGAGAGTTTTATCAATATTCATAACCTAGATACTGTCCAACACAAGATGTCCAGAAGATATCTAAATTCACTAAAATATATGATACTAAAGTAACAGAGCTTCTTCTCTTTCATCTTTGGTTCATTTAATAAGAAATGTTCGGATACCCTTGATCTGAAATTGTTTTCTTTATGAGTTTCTATTCTTACAATTCTTGGTCTGCTTATACTGTTGCTATGATGATCTGAATTTTCGCCTTCTTTATAAAAGAAATAAACTCCAATCCCTGTAGCTGTGGCACTAACGGATGCATTTACCAACCATTCTGAAGATGACTGTAATTTGTCCCAATCAACCCTAAGTACTCCCTGAAATGATGGATAGGCTATTGCTCCCAATCCTATCAGTGATTCCCTTGCAGTCAGTCATTTGGGATTGGATTATGGCTCATACAAGTAATCGGCTCTTGGTTTTAGGTGTAGGATATTAGCTATGCTAGTAGATTCTAATAGACTGTTACCTTTACTCCTGAGTTAAGATACAGGATACTACATTGTTTGACACACCGGGCATTCTCCGCATAACCACTTGAGGTCTGTGTCGCTATATATTCCTCTAAAGTCAATGACATTAAGCTGTTAATGGGACTAAAGATTGAATAGTCATTATTGTTTATTTTATATTAAAAGTGATTCAAGCGTTTTTTATTTTAACTTCCCTGACATTTGGTGCTTTCTTTGCGTGGCTTTATTTTTTCTTCTATATGCTAAAATCTTTGGAGCAATCCCCGAAATTAGAATCTTATAGTCGATACCCTTGGCTAGGAAAAAATAATGCTGATGATGATAGTCTGCCTAAAGTTAGTATAATAGTTCCTGCACGCAATGAAGAAAAGTATATTTCAAAATGTCTTGACAGTTTGCTAAAGCAGGATTACTCTAGATTTGAAATTATTGTTATTAATGATTCATCGGAGGACAGTACATGGGATATAATCCAGAAATATGCACAAAATTACAAGGAATTTATTATAGCGATAAACGCCGGTCCAAAACCTGATGGATGGGCGGGTAAGAGTTGGGCATGTTATCAGGGATACTTGAAGGCAACTGGTGATGTCTTCATGTTTACGGATGCAGACACAATTCATTCTCAATTTACATTGTCATTAGCCGTAGGACATCTAACCGAACAAAAGCTAGATGCTCTTACTATAATACCTAGGCTTCTATGTGAAGACATTTGGACAAAGATAACTTTACCGCTTATTTGGACCATTTCATATGTTAGATATTCACCACTGCGTGCAAATAACCCTAAGACTACAACTGGTTATTTCTTTGGCAGCTTTTATATAATATCTAGAAAAGTCTACGAAGCTGTTGGAACTCATGAAGCAGTAAAAAATGAAATTGTAGAAGATGGTGCATTAGGTGGTATAGTAAAGAAAGCAAAATTTAGATTGAAAGTAGTTCGTGGCGAACATTATATTGATGCAGTATGGGCAAGAGACTTTAGTACATTGTGGCATGGCTTACGCCGACTTATGATTCCACTATATCATCAAGACAAAATTCATGCTTCTCTAGTTACAATTGCAGCATCTTTTCTGCTTTTAATGCCGTTTATCTTACTTCCATTTTCTTTTATTCTACTGTCAGAAGCAACTACCACATTGCATGTAATGGGAATTTCCGTAGATGGCTATTATTACAGTAGAGATAACCTCATAACATGGAATCAGATTTTGCTATTTTTCAGTTTGATGACGATTGCTCTAATCATTTCAAGCTCTGCTATACAGTCAAAGTGTGTTCTTTTTAATAGTTCAATATATTCGCTTGGTGCTCCAATAGCAAGTGCTATCATTTCTCTTGGGTTTATTTCATCTATTATTGATGCAAGAAAGAAAGAAATAGTCAGATGGAGAGGGAGGACATATACAATTAACAATACAACTCAACATCCTTTACATTAATTAGATAGATAGAAATTACCTATAATATGCCCACTAGTACAGAGTAACGCTAGATATGAAACATAATAAGATATCGTAAGCTAAAGTCACATTCAAGAATTTGCCTCTTCGTCTTCTTCTTCTTCCTCTTTCTGGAAATAGTAGTCTGCCAATTTCGGGTTTCACTTGTTATTCTTACGAATCTGTTGAGAACTATTATCAGTTCGGGTTCGGTGTAATGTGCACCAGAATTGACTCATTTTTACCACCCAGAAAAAAATAGTTTAATACAAAGAGATAGCGGTTCCCAGCACTAAGCCGCTGGCTTACTTTAAAGTCTTCGTTCAGTAACGTGAATATGCAGTAGATTGAATACACGATAAGAAACAGGACTTAAGTAAGTCCTATTTTATCTTCTGTTAGTCAACGGGTTAGGATCAATGGTAACAATATTTGTAAGGTCGACTCTATAGTAGTCAAGCTTATCTGGATCATATTTTTGTATTATTTCTATATTTTCACCTTTACTTATTCTACTTAGGATTACATCACGATGCACATAGCTAGTTACAAAAATATATCTCCTACGCTTTGCTTCTTTTAGAAAATGCGTTCTAAGCATATGACCTCCTTTTTCTCCCCAATAGCCATGCTTAATGTTAATCCATTCCATATATGCAGTATTATTTCTCCCAAAGTTATTATCATTGGTTCCTCGTCTGAGTTTATAATTTTCTAATGGACCTCCTTTCACATAGCCCACAATTTCTCCGGATTTGTCTTTGTTTCTTAACGTAATTAGAATTGTTCTATTATCAGAAAGTGACTCAATAAACTTCTCTTCATTAATATGTACCGGAGTCGGCAATTCACTGTGAATTTTTCGAATAGATTCCATTAACTGCGGATCATATTTGCTTTCAAATTCTTCTACTAATGATAAAAGAGTAATTTCACCTTTTCTCATTGAAGCTTTTATATCGATTTCTTCTTGCCAAGAGTCTCTAAAGCTCTGAACATTGTTGAAGAAATTGGTTTTGTTTACATTAGGGATACTATTTAACAGCTGTTTCACCATCTCTTTTTCGTCTTTTAGAGAGCTAAAGTATTTGACGGATTGTTCATTTATTATTGATGGATGCCATCCTAGTGCGTGAGCATTGCGTCGTGCCAGTTCTCTTCCGTGTTCGATATCACCCAAGGCGTACCCAGCTATGCGATCTGAAACAGAGAGAAACCAACCCAGACGTTCGTAATGCTCTCTTGTTACAGTATCATTTTTAGAAATTCCCGCAACTGTAAATAATTCCTGCATTCTCATCGTTGCATGTTCAGCTATCTCACCTTTAAAAGGATAGGCAGTTCTATGAATGAGTGCAATTACGATATTAATATTAATTCCAATATCATAAATGAACTTTCTTATCTTGTCGTCATTTCTTATGTACCATTCAACAGCATCTTCATGTGGCTTATCAAATTTTTTTAGTGGATCATAATCATGAAAAAGAGCGGCCACAAAGAGATACTTCATATCGTCGTAACTGAAACTTATCTTATTGTTCATTTGCTGATTGCTGTGTCCCGCTCCATTAATTGCTAATAGAGTAAAATATGTAACCTCAAGAGCGTGATCAATATTATGATAACCGTAATAATCTGAACCTAGCCCCTTTTTTGAAAATTCAGATACTACATGTCTTAAGACTCTTTGAACCCACCTATCCGGAAGTCCCATGGTAATGGCCAGTTTGATTATTTCATCTTTTAGATTAGCTTGCCTAGCAATTCCAATGTTATAGCGCAACCACCATGGGAACAAGACTATTCGTTTATAGTACGTATACCACCATGGCAGCGGTTCTGCAAGAGGGTTGATTGCTGGCTGCAAATAGTCGTAGCTCTCTCCATATTGCTGATTATCCACGCCTTGTGATCTAGACATCCTTATTCTCGCAGCCTTGTCTATTACTAGGTATATTTCTATATGAATTTTGCAGTAATTCATGTCGGACTATATAAACGGCCTGAGACTCACTAAATTTATTATAATTCTTTGGTAATTCGGTGCATTTGTATGGAATACACGATATACCTGGATTAGTTAGTAAAGTCAGTTAGTTCAACTATAACCCTTATTGTAGCTGGGTGGTATTTGCATAGCTGCTGTTAGTTTGGTTTTGTATGGCATTAGATGCCGTTTATTGACAATCGTTATATAAAATGTAGGCCTATTTGGATTATGTCAATTAGAACAAACGAAAAAGAAGAAAAGTCATTGGAACAGGCACAAAAAGAAGCTGAGATAGTAAGCGAATCTGCTAAGGACACTAGACTGGACTACTTGCGGAGTCAAAGAGAAGCTAAGACAAGAGCCAATAAATACGTGTATAAACACGAAGAGAGACAAGCAGATAGAAACAGCATTAGTTCATCAACAGAACAACAAGAACAAGCAATCGAAAACGTATTAAACGAAACAAAAGATAATATCAGACACGTAACTAGAGAAGCAGCAAAAGAAATACCTCAATATACACAAAAACTGGGTGACCTACAAGAACAAACTATTCAAACTACAAGAGAAATTGCAGATAACTACATAGAATCACAAAAAGAGATAATTAGT
>Ga0126312_10000865_pt1 | contig 19092 bp, 17 predicted proteins | sample Plot104A_FD_92537 | JGI IMG/M metagenome (GOLD analysis project Ga0126312, IMG submission 92537) | Serpentine soil microbial communities from UC McLaughlin Reserve, CA, USA - Plot104A | ecosystem: Environmental > Terrestrial > Soil > Grasslands | place: USA: UC McLaughlin Reserve, Lake County... | reverse complement strand
CAGGCTTTTCAACATCTCGATACACTAAAGGACAAGCTTGGCCTTTCCTATGCTATAGTTGAAAAAACGGCTTACATATATCGAAAGGCCTACGAAAGACAATTGCCGCGGGGAAAGACGATTGTAGGAGTTTTGACCGCAGCCATGTACATTGCATGCAGGGACATGGGAGCGCCTAGAACTCTGAAGGAAATAGCCACTGTTAGCAACATTAAACGTAAGGATATCGCTAGAAATTACAGAACGTTGGTATTCGAACTTGATATCAAAATTCCGATAGTGGATCCTATGAGCTGTATCATTAGGATTGCCAACAAAGTAAGTCTTAGTGATAAAACTAAACGACAGGCAATCAGGCTCATGGGCAACATAGCCAAAGATGAGATAGTATTGTCTGCTGGAAAAAATCCAATGGGGTTTGCAGCCTCCGTTCTATACCTAGCTAGTATTGCTACAAAAGACGACGACCATATAAGACAAAAGGGCCTTGCGGAAGCTGCAGGAGTAACAGAGGTTACTATAAGAAATATATGCAAGTCTTTAAGAAGACATGTGACTCCTTATGTCTAGCCTATTCCGTCTGACTAGGATGGATTAGATTTTATTATTTATAGGATTTAGGTCTATTTATTATAGAATTTATTCTAAATTACTTAGTTATACTCCGATACTACGAATAATTGTCATATAATGCTTTTTATGCAGGAGAACCATCACAGACCACGCCAACTTTACCTGCTGTCCCGACTACAAGCTGTGCTATGGATACAATTGAAAGCCCTCAATCTTTTCTGGTGCAAAGTGATTGGACTGAAATGAAATAAGAATAATACATTATCTTAGACAGCCTAGTTAAAACCGGCGCCGTGTGTATTTGCTAGATATTGGTATGAAATTCTAACCTATGCTGCTAGTTAAGAATATGCTTTCAATGGTATTTACAAGATTTTCTAAAGATCCAGGTTTTAACATAAATCCATCTATCTTGATTGGTGGCACAATTTTAGACATATCTTCGTTAAATTCAAGGGCAGTCATGAATACAACCCTAGTTTCTGGCCTAATAGCTTTAATTCTTTTTACAAGTTCATACCCATTCATTTTCTGCATTCTTATATCAGATAACACTAAGTCTATATCACCAGAATTATTCTGAAAGTATTCTAAAGCTTGTAATGGATTAGTAAACCCATAAACTTTGAATCCATCAGTTTGTAACCAGCGTTTTACAGAATTAACTATATCCTGTTCATCATCAACTAATAATATAGAACGTCGTTCACGTAGCAACTCTAATAATATAGTTCTACATCTAATATAGGCATATCATTTCTATAACATTTTTAACCTCTTTGCAGTCATTTAGAACAAATTACAACGAATGATATCTATATTCTAAATATATTGCTATTTAGCACAATAAGTAAGAAATACTTGTACTGCAGGCTTTTCACCATTTGGTTTTCTGCCGGCTTGGTGTTAATCTTCTTAACCTTCCTTCGATATATTCGGTAATCTGAAGGTTTCACCTCCTTTTTCTTTCGTATCCCCAATTGGTTGCAGCATTTTAATCTGCCCTCGCGATTCCAGTTCGTTAAGATAACCATAAACTTCTACAAAGAAAGACCGCCATTATTTTGGACAGCAGATGTTTCAACTGCATTTGTGTTGATATCGTAGTATGCCAAACTTCCAACAAGCTCCAGATTGTTATCACTAAATCATAGAACTACTATCCTTGGAATGAATTAGAAGTATTTACATAGACAAAATATGTTGCAAAAAATAAAAAATAAGGAATTAAGATTATCCGCCAGCAGTCATGTTTTCATCTTCCAGTGGCTGGGTCATATTGTCGCCCATGGAAGTCATGTTGTCATCCATTGTCATGGTCATATTGTCGCCGCCGGTCATGTTCTGGGCTAGCGCTGGTGCAACTGCAGATAAGCCGAATCCGGCTGCAACAATTGCAAATGCTACTAAAAGTGCTTTTGTATTCATTCTTAGTCCTAAAATATCAAGATTATAAGAAGTTACCTATTAGATTTTCGTATTCATGCATCCTTAAAATTGAAGAATTAAAGGATTAATGAAATAAAACACACCATTTTCAGTTAATATTGCCAAGAATTGACTAAATTAAAGTATCATATGGCCCTTAACTATAATTGACCGATTATGGCTCATGAAGCACTTGTAATTGGAAGTGTTGCAGGATTGGCTTTGACAGGTGCAGTCCTTTCATTCCAAGTGTTAACAGATAGAAAAGCGGCCGCAAGAAAAACCCAGAAGACTGGTGGATGGTAAAATTAAGGTGTCCAATCACTATTAACGCAAGCTAAAATACACAGTAAGTAGGAAGATTGTCAAGAAAGACTACATGGATGTCCATATCGTCATTAAAAACCCTGACAACAGCAATAGTATCATTGATTTTAATGACGCGAAAAAGCAGATTTGGGCTTATTTCGTCTTACTGATAGCCCTAGCCGGTATTCGAAACCGGGACCTAAGGTTTACGAAACCTTCGCTCTGCCAGGCTGAGCTACTAGGGCAATTCCTCTGGCTGGGTATTATATGAAAATTTATAGTTCTTTATTTAATTCTTCATGCATCGGTAGGGAACCGTCTTACTAGGGCAACTTCGAAGAATAGTACAGAATTAATACTCCCCAATTTGTAATTTCGTTTGTGAAGGTATCAATTTCTGGTATTAGGGGTGTTTATACTAATGATGATCTAAGCTTGTATGAGGTCGTCAAATTTAGCAGATTGTTCGCACAATCCCTAGTTAATCCGGGGCAGAAATGTATACTTGGAAGAGACACAAGACCGTCTAGTATGGCTATTGCCAAGATTGTCGCAGCGTCTCTTATGCAGAAAGGGGTCGACGTCTATGACCTTAATGTTGCACCAACACCAATGGTATTTCGTGAATCACGAAAATATCAAGCAGGATGCATAGTAACAGCATCTCACAATCCACTGGAATGGAACGGTCTAAAGTTCATCTTAGAAGGGAGAGGCATTTTCCAGAACGAATTACACATTATGCTAAACAGTATGCCTTCCACAGAAAAAAAGCTAACTCGTGTTTATGGCAAATTGTTTCAGCCTGTTTCAAATTATGTAAATGAAATAGTAGAATTATTAAAACAGTCAGAAAACTCGACAAACTCGACTGATCACATCAAGGTAGGACTCGACCCAGGAGGTGGAGCAGCTTGTGGATATGTTAATGAGTTGTTTAAGAATCTTGGTTACAAATTTCACAGCATCAACGACGTTTATGGGATGTCGTCAAGGGGCACAGACCCCACAGTAGATAACTTGAATGACTTGGCACATCTAGTAGTTGCAAATGAACTTGACTTTGGATTCGCATTAGACTTGGACGGAGATAGGCTTGTCGTAGTTTACAAGCACGGTAAGAAATTAACTCCCGACACAACGCTATTACTCTGCATGGCAAGCGCACTTAGTCTGGGAATGAAAAAGTTTGTCACAAGTATAGACACTAGCGTAGTAATAGAAAAATTCGCAAAGTCCTACGGTTCTGCTTCAGTCACGTTTGATTTTTCAAAGGTTGGCGAATCTAATGTAGTTAGCAAAATGTTAAAGGAAGACGCAGATGCGGGTGGAGAGGGAAGCAGCGGTGGATTTATCCTGCCAAAATTTAACATGTGTAGAGATGGGCTCTTGGCGAGTGTAATAATCTCATCACTTGATACTAAGACGATTGATGAATGCATAAAATTTTCAGGTCAATACTCACAGATAAGAACAAAAATGCCTCTGCCTTCTTATATGCATGGCGAGGTTATAGAAAAATTATCGGATATTCTAAAGAGAGAATCATCAAATATCATAACAATAGATGGTATTAAAGCTATAATAGACGACGACTCATGGGTTCTCGTGAGAGCTTCAAACACAGAGCATGCTATTAGAGTCTCCGTCGAATCGAAAGCACCCCTCGTACAGACCCTTTATGATAGAATAATTAACAAGGTCCAATCAGTTTATGAAACGGTTAAATGAAAAGGAAATCATAAATCTCTTTGTCCTTAACCTCAGGAAGAGTAATCGTGCTAAGACTAATGTCTACATTCATGCACCATATTGCAAAGCAACACGGATTGGAAAGGATGATGTGTCAATTATCTCTTCTAATAAGAGATTGAAGAGGGGGGTCAAACTAGTTTTCAAATGTGACATGCTTGTGGAAAACACTGACGTGCCTTCAGTGATGAAACCATGGCAAATAGCAAGAAAAAGTATTGTGGCCTGTGTAAGTGATTTTTCAGCAAAAGGCATCAAGCCATTTTATATGTCTTTAATTTCTGTAGGGATTCCTACAAGATATTCTAAAGATGATATTTTAGGATTGGTAAAGGGCTTCAAGATGTCCTCGAGAGAGTTTGGGGCAACGTTTGTAGGTGGCGACACAAACCAATCCAATGAATTAGTTATAGATTGTAGTATGATAGGGTTTTCTGATAATGGCAAAATTCCGTCTCGAAACGGCGCTGCGCCAGGTGATTTTATAGTTGTTTCAGGAGAGTTTGGATACTCTGCAGCAGGTTTGAAAATCGTTAATGAGGGTGCTAAAGCCACGGGAAATTTTAAAGATAGGGCAATTTCTTCTGTCGTTAAACCTGAACCTCAACAAAAGTTTGGGATATCCCTGGCAAAGTATTTCTCCTCTTCTATAGATTCTAGTGATGGTCTAGCTGTATCACTTTACGAGCTAGCTGCACAGAGCAAAGTAAATTTTCTTATAACCAAAATACCCTCAGCAAAAGGAATCGATCGATTTACAAGAGATAATAATTCCTTGGATCCCCATGAGTTGATTTTTCATGGAGGAGAAGAGTATCACATAGTGGCAACAGTCCCGTCACAAAATATGAAGAGGTTAGAATCTGTAGCGGAAAAGCTTGGGTTAAAAACATTAGTGATAGGCAGCGTAACCAAAGGGAATGGTAAGGTATTTTTGGCAGGGTCGGAAAATACAAAGAAAAGACTTTCACTACTTGATAACAGAGGCTATCTTCATTTAGTCAATAAGAAAAGGAAATGAAATGAAAATCCGAAACTGTCAAAGTTAATATGTAACCCTAGCAAACGAGTCATTGTCAGTGAATGTCAAATATAGAGGATGTTACGCAATACAAATGGGGAGTTGCCCATATATTTAGCAGTTATAATAATACGCTGGTTCATATTACTGACATAAGTGGGGCCGAAACAGTCGCGTTCAGCTCAGGCGGAAGGCATGTGACAGCCGACAGATACGAATCGTCACCCTATGCTGCTATGAAATCTGCAGTTGCAGCAGCGGATGTTGCAAAATCGAAAGGTATTACCGCTTTACATATCCGAGTGCGTGCTGTTGGTGGGGTAGGACCAAGAATTCCAGGTCCAGGAGCACAAGCTGCAATAAGGGCACTGGCCAGAGCCGGGTTCAGAATTGGGAGAATTGATGATGTCACTCCTGTTCCACACGATACTACTAGAAAACCGGGAGGGAGGAGAGGACGAAGAGTCTAGTAGGTAAATCAGAGCGTATTTATGCTGTCCTGTAAGTTCGTAAGTTTGCAGCAAATAGACTGCAGTAGCAGAGAACTATTGAGACTTTACACGGGGCGACTGTATTCTATCTCTAGATCGGTGTAATTTGTTTTTAATAGTATAGAATATTAAGAATTGGCTCGTGATTGGCGCGTCTATTATTACATATCATCAGTATAAATATAATGAAGGGACAATAAAACTGAATCCTTAGAGTTATTATTCCTTGCCCGAGTTTTCTTCTTGATTTTCCTTCTTAAGTTTCTCTGAGAAGGAAACCAATTTGCCATGATCTTCGATTTTGATAGTTGTATTTACTCTGACATTTATACCAATTGACCGGAAAAGCATAAGCAACTCGCCTCCCGATATTCTTTGTTGAATTTCACCTGCCTTGGTCAAGTCGGCTATCCTCTTTATTATCATGCGTGTCTGAGATGGAAACTGGATTTCTGCAAGCTTCAGAACTTCTTCTCCTCTGTCATACAGAAGGTCAGATACGATTTCCCTATCAGTTTTAATTCGAGCTTTTTGTGCGGCTTTTGACTTTTCTAGTGCTGCTGCTTGTTTCCATAATTCTTTCATTTTTCGAGCCTTAATTATTGCGATATCTGGGTCATCTTTTTTATCTTGTTCTTTAGATGACATTATCCTTTAATCACTCCTAACGGGACCAATCTTGCCACCTTAGAGGCTATTTCCAAGGAATGAGATATATCGACAACGGCATCTACATCCTTGTAGGCATCAGGCGCTTCTTCTATTAGACCATCTTTTGTTAAGGATTTAACGTAAATACCCTTTGTTTCCAGAGACTTTCTTACCCCTTCCATCGAATGTGCTCGTTTTGCAGCTGATCTTGACATAGTTCTGCCTGCACCGTGAGCTGTTGACCCGAAGCTCAAATCGAGTGACTTTTTGTTACCTATGAGAACCCAACTTGCTGTCCCCATGGAGCCGGGAATGATGACAGGCTGACCGATACTATAGTACTTGGGTGGCAATTGTTGCATTTCAGCTGGAAATGCTCTGGTGGCGCCCTTTCTATGCACTACTAGATCACGCATTCCCTCACCGTTAAGCCTGTGACGCTCAACTTTGGCAATATTGTGAGATACATCATAAACAAGCTGCATATCCAGTTCATTTGTTTTGAATATTCTTTTAAATGCCTTTCTCGTCCAATGTGTTATCATCTGTCTATTGCACCATGCAAAGTTAAGGGCAGAGTACATGGCCTTGCGATAGTCATCCCCCTCAACGGAGTCATTTGGTACGCATGCAAGTTCTCGGTCTGCAAGCCTAAAACCATATTTTTTTAAAGCTAGTTCTGAGACGCGTAAATAATCGCTGCAAACCTGATGTCCAAAACCCCGTGAACCACAGTGAATCAGTATTGTTACTTGTCCCTCATGGCTGAGCCCCATGGATTTTGCTGCCGTCTTGTCATAGATTTTGTCCACCTTCTGTACTTCAAGAAAGTGATTACCTGAGCCTAAACTGCCCAGTTGAATGCCGCCTCTTTTTCTTGCAATATCTGACACCCTAGATGGGTCGGCTCCCTTCATTTTACCATTTTCCTCACAAGCTTCTATATCCTGTCCCCATCCATATCCCCGTTCGATTGCCCAATTAGTACCCTCTACCAATAACTCATCCATCTCAGACCTGGTCAGCTTAAATGCTCCTTCACTTCCAACCCCTGTAGGAACAGATTTGAATAGCTCATTGATTAGGTCTTTTAGTCTTGGCCTCAAATCAGATTCACTCAGCACTGTTCTAATTAGTCTTACCCCACAGTTAATATCGTATCCTACTCCGCCTGGGCTGACAACACCATCCTGCAGATCGGTTGCTGCCACTCCTCCAACTGGAAATCCATATCCTTCATGACCATCTGGAAGAACCACAACATGTTTTACAACGCCGGGTAAGGTCGCGACATTCGCTGCCTGATCTATAGTCCTATCTGTGATCATCTTTGAAATGAGATTATCATTAGCATAGATGGTAACGGGAACATTCATCCCCTTGGATTCATTTTTTTCAATTCGAAATATCAGATCGCTAATTTTCCTGACACGATGACTACCACTTTTGGTCAACAATTCGCTCATATTTCTTATCTTCAGATTACCTTTTAGCTATCATATACGAGCTTATAAATACGAATCCAATTGGAGGTTAAGCCTACGAAGCAAGGCATCCAACTCATACACATCCATTGACTTAAAAAGATGCAAAACAGTCTCATAATACATAACAAGAACAATTACACTATCAGAGCTGGTCCGAGTTTCTCATATGCTCATAACCAGCTTTGGATTCGCTCGCCTTCCTCCAGTTGATTTTTAGGCTATGGGATTTCCAATTTCGGACAGTTTTCTAAATAGTGAAATGCATAATTTGAAGTTTTCATCAATTGAAACAGCACTAGGCAAGATTTATTTTTCTAATATTCTTTTTGTGATATACAATGACCATACTTCCTATAGATTCTGGACGTTATGGAAGCAAGGAAATCAAACGAATATTCGAAGAAGAGCAAAGACTACTCTATGAGATTGAATTTGAAGCAGCCGTTGCTTTTGCACAGGGTCAGATAGGTGTGATTCCTTCTTATGCCTCAGAAGAAATTGTAAAGATCGCAAAGTCACATGCAGTCAGTTTAAGAAGAGTAAAAGAATTAGAAATAGTCAGCGATCATGATACAGCGGCATTAATAGAGGCGCTTGGAGAACAATGCTCTCCAAGAACGAAGCCGTGGATCCATTATGGACTAACAAGCAGTGATGTTGTAGACACTAGTACGTCCATGCAAATAAGGGATGCTTTTACGATTATTGAGCCCAAACTTTCGCGTCTGGCTGCAATTTTAATCAATAGAGCAACTGAACATATCACAGTGCCAGCTGTCGGAAGGACACATGGTCAACATGCCAGCATAATTGCATTTGGACTCAAATTTGCTGTATGGGCTGCAGAAATGGCTAAGCATATAGAAAGGTTAGAAGAGAGCAAGAAGCGAATTTTACGATGTAAAACACTAGGAGTTGTAGGAACAGGCTCATTAATGGGAGAAAGCGCATTAGAGGTACAAGACATGGTGGCTAAAAGTTTGGGCCTTTTCTCAGTAGAGGCTGCTACTCAGGTTATTTCACGTGAGGGATATGCAGAGATGCAATTTTTGATTGCTTTATTGGGTTCAAGTCTTGACAAGATAGCAATTGAAATAAGAAATTTGCAAAGAACAGAGCTGGCCGAAGTCGCAGAACCTTTCAGGCAAGGACAGATCGGCAGCAGTGCAGTACCAGTTAAGCGCAATCCAATTAAGAGCGAAAGGGTTTCCTCTCTTGCAAGAATGTTACGTTCTTTAGTTAATGTGAGTATGGAAAATATTTTACTATGGCATGAAAGAGACCTTTCGAATTCAGCAAATGAACGATTTACTATTCCAATGAGTGCCATATTAATAGACGAAATGCTGAACTTAATTACCAAAGTTATCTCAGAATTACAGATAAACAAAGACAGGATTACTTCCAATATAGATATTACAAAGGGCCAGATTTACGCGGAATTTGTTCTCGAGGCGCTAGTGAAAAAAGGAATTCCTAGGTTTGAAGCCTATAGGGAAATTCAAAGGGTAGCATTCGCCGCTCTTCGAAATAGTGAATATTTTTTAGAGGCTATGGTTAAAGATCCCTGGCTATCGAAGAAGATGAGTGAGGACGAGCTACGTCCATTATTTGATCCCAAGGACCACTTAGCCGCGTCGACGAAGATTATCGATAAAGTATCAGGTCTAGTAGAGGAAACTATACGAAAATTTTCTCTTGTCTAGCTTTAGAGTTGAGCATGGTTAAAAGTATGCCAATGATGACCTAGGTTAGCTTAGAGTTTTTGTTTGATAAATACGTAGCTTGATGAGACCTATTTGAGGGTGGTCGTGATTCTATCTAGCTTGCAAAAATTCCTATGAATTAATGAACTGTATTGGAGAGCTTTTTTTCGCTGCATTGCAGATTGATGGGGGACTTTCATCGAAACTGCAAGCTGTCGCAAAATATGTTTTCGCACCAAGTCATTGGAACCGTTAATCTTCTGGTTTACTGGAATGCTTTTTGCGAACGAGATAAAATCTGGTGAGAGAAATGGGTGTTTTACTCTGACACCGAATTCTTTCACTACACTATCGATTTCTTGCATAAGTACAAACTCATTTTCGAGCTTCTCCTCCATAAGCTTCACGAGCCCAGCAATGCCTTGGTTGTAAGCTGACCGGAATTTGTCATATCCGCAGAAAAGTTCATCGCAGCCGTTTGCTGTTAAAACAGTTCTGTAGCCATTAGCGTGAGCAAATTTTCCAATATAGAAAAATCCAATACAATTTTCAATATGTGAAGTAATATTGCATTTCACTTTATTGCAAATCTGGTCTATATCTTTTTGAAAGCGTTCACTATCTAATTTCAATATCTTGTGAGGCAAATTCATTATAGACGCTATTTCTCTTGAGAAGGAAATATCATGCGATGCTGAAAAGCCTACAGTTAGTAATATTACGTCTATTCCAAAACCCTTGCACATCTGTGCAAGTAAGGAACTGTCTAACCCGCCAGAGAAGGCTATTGCAATCGAGGTTTCATTGCCTATAGCTTGCTCCACTGCTGCAAAAACGGCAGTTTTTAGGATCCTTAACAACACAGAATACTAGGTTCTAGTATTACCCAATTCTATAAAATTCTTATTGGATTAAGACAGGCCCTCAAAGTTAGGAGAGCTGATCATCCTAATAGGCTCACAATTCTGTGACTCAACCTTCATTAATTTCTTTTGATATATGTAGGTGATTACATATTTAGGTACAGATATAGAGCCATTGAAGACATAATATTGTACCATATAATAATTTATATGCGAAAGTTGTCTTCATTTTTGTAGGACAATTTTATGAAGGGAGTTGTGACAGATAGCGATCTTAAATACATAGATCAAAGGGGCAATCTTCTGCGTAATAGGGCAGAATTGTCTACGTCTAATATCCTGTCTTTTTTGGGACACAATTATGAATACAATGTAAGGGTGGACCTTAATGAGACCAATTTCGTTTATGTGGATTTTAAGATCGACGATAAGTACATCGAAGTAATAGATTCCGAATCGGACATAGAAAAGTTTAAGATGCTCAAAAGAAATCTCCCAGAACTTAAGGTCTTTGGCGTTGGACATTCGAACTACGCGGCCAAGATGAGTGAGCTAGAATCATTTTTTTCGTTTGACTCTTTGTCGAATCAAGTTGGATCTATTTTCATAGAGGACCCATCTCTGGCCTTTGATTATGCACACATTTTACCTTTAGTAGAAAAATGTTCAATTTTACATGGCCATACCTCTACAGTTATGGTTGAAATAATTGGGAATACGAAAGACAACTTGGTGATAGACTTTGGCCAAGCTAAGAAAATTATCAAGGACACCCTAAATGCATTTGACCATAAATTCTTCATTAACAAACAGTATCTTGAGAGTGAGGATGATGTTCACTACCATATATCTTTTGAAGGCCCAAAAGGGTACTTTAATTTGCAGTTGCCAAAGACTACAACCTTTCTTTTGCCTGGCGAAGCGACAGTGGAGAATATTTCCTCTCAGATAATTAGGCTGTTGGCACCAAAGATGCCTGCCAATGTTGAAGCACTTGGCGTATATGTCTATGAGGGAGTAAACAAGGGAGCACATATCATCGCGGAAACAAAACCTGGCAAATTATGAAAGAGTCAAAGGCATTAGTGATGCTTTCCGGTGGCTTGGATTCTGCCACGTGTCTTTATTGGGCGAAGAAAAATTTTTCTCAAATCTATGCTATTACATTCGATTACTATGATAGAATCGAGAACGAAAAAAAAGCGACCATTGCACTATCTGAAAAAGCAAGTACATTGGAGCTCTTCAGAATTAGCATTCCCTTTATTAAAGAATCTTCAGACTTTTACAGTGGTAAGTATGCTCCCCCTACAAAGGACAAGAGATGGTCATCTTATATTCCTGCAAGAAATCTAATCTTCTATTCGATTGCCGCTCACTATGCAGAATTTTTTGATATCAAATGGATTATAGGTGGTCATAGTAAGGATGACGGGTTATTTTTTAAGGACGCAACAATGTCTTTTATAAAAGATATGAATTCATTATTTAATCGAGGTTGTTTGTACTGCGATGGAAAGCCTTACACAATACTGGCCCCTTTAGCAAGTTTGGATAGAATAGGAATAATCAGCTTAGCAATAAAATTAGAGGTCCCCCTTGATTTGACTTGGAGTTGCCACCGTGGTGGAGAAATACATTGCGGGCAATGCTATGCATGTACGAGTAGATCTGAGGCATTTAGATTTTTAGGGATAGCAGATCCTGCATATAGTTCAAGTACGTCCTAGGCTATTTCAATTTAGAATCCCCCATGGAGGGCCTTAATTTAATATGGCCAAGGTTAAACGTTTGATTGTTTTCGTATCCATATTGTCAATAATATGTCTAACAGATTAGTTGCGACCACAATCTGATATTATCTTTATTCATCTTGATTGGTAATGCTAGCTACGTTTCAATATGCATCTATGCTTGGAGACCAAATTTTTATATTTCTGGGTAAACGAATAACCTGGACTCCTTGATTGATGGCAGAAAGATACTGACAAGGTATTCAAAAAATCCTATTCTCGTGCCTAAAAAGGACAACTGGTGGGAGTCAAAAGCCGTTTTTAACTGCGCAATTCTGCACGATGGAGATACAGTTCATATGCTCTATAGGGCCATAGGAGAGTATGAGAATTATATTTCTAGAATAGGATATGCATCTAGCACTGATGGTTATCACTTTGATAGAACCAACGAAATAGCTTTTGGTCCAAAGGAGGATTATGAAAAATACGGAATGGAAGATCCTCGATTAGTGAAAATCGGTAACCAGGCTTACATTACATATGTTGTACTCTCAGGCTATGTTCAAGACAGACCGAATGTATCCACAGCGTTAGCCACAACAACAAACTACTGTGAATTTACGAGGCTTGGCTTCATAACAGGTGGAGGCACAAACAACAAGGACGTCGTCCTCTTTCCAGAGAAGTTAAGTTATAGGACAACAGACGGTTACGAAAGATACCTTTCTCTACATAGGCCAAGTACTTGGATAGGACCCGCCTATGGTATAGATAGGCCAAGTATATGGCTGGGCGAAGGCGAATCACTGACAAGAGTTGATAAACATACACTTCTTCTTAGACCTGAGAGGGAATGGGAGGCACTAAAGGTTGGGGCTGGAGCCCCACCCATTAGAACAGAGCAGGGCTGGCTTATCATATACCATGGAGTAAGTAATGATAAGACGTATAGCGCTGGCGCAGCACTCCTCGATTTAAAGCAACCTAATAGGATTCTGGGGAGAACTAAATGGCCAATATTGGAACCAGAAGAACCGTATGAAAGATTTGGTGATATAAACAATGTAGTCTTCCCCACCGGAGCATGCGTAATAGATGGAGAACTATTTCTGTACTATGGAGGAGCAGACAAGGTATGCTGTCTAGCAAAGGCAGATCTAGGTATTCTCGTGGATTTTATCCTGCAAGAAAACTGAAATCTAAATGGCATAAGGATGATGGGGCTATCAGATGTAATAAATGAGAATTCTATTTTTATTTAGGCGATCGTAACAAATGAACCTTACAATTGTAAAGTTGTGCCAATTATTTTAAAATTGTAAATGTGTTCTATTTGAGTTTAATGTTAAACCTGTGGTTCCATCATATTCTGATGATCCTGATTATAGCCATCTATGGATTCAACAAAATATACGGTTCAACCCCAAGACCGATCGAGGTCTCGGTTTACTTTTTCATAATTATGTTCGGACCCACATGATGTGCAATCGGCCTTCAATCCTTTTCAATAATACCAGGCTTTCAATTTCTACTTTCCTTTTTTATTTGGCTGCGGCAAAGTTAATTGGGCGGTAGTCTGAAGATATAATCTAATTGAACAGGGAATGATGAAGCGGTGGCTGTATGATTTTCTCGAAAAGGTGATTATTCATGCCAAAATATCTGAACCCTGCCGTTCTTTAATTTTGATGCATCGAATATTTTGTTACGCTGAAACAAGAAATACTCACCGCCATATCATCTTTTAATAATACTATTTTGGGAACCGACTTGAACGAAATTGATGTCATTTCAAAAACATGCGCTGGCCCCTTGAACAATGAATTGAATGACAATCTCCACTTACTAAATGGAGATCTAGTATATTGAATATAGAGAACGTTACCCAATGACAGATCTAATAATTAGACATGATATGACAAAAAGGTTATGGATATGATCTACAGATCTCAGCCAGTTTTGTCTTTGTGTTAGGGGAGATGATGTACATGTGACTCCTTTTTTGTCTCGTCTTAAACTTTTTATCAGAAGCAGTATATTATATGTCAAATTGACAGAATTTTCACAGTATGTAATCAAATGTATAGCAGAATGGGGGAAAAAATCTAGCGACTGCAATGGTAATATAGAGTGTCTACAAACGTGTTCACGAGATCTAAGAGCTTGTCTGGACGCGGCATTTCCTGATTCGAGAAAAATCGAATTTGAGAGTGATAAGATCAATTACATTCTGTCTTCCATATTCTTCTTGACCAATAGAATCGCTAAGGCGAGCATAGGTTTGGCAGAACTTGATAAAATAGCGAATGATGTTAAGGATATTAGTCATATGAGCCTGGAAAAGCAGCAAAATAAAGAAGGCTACGAAAAGATGAAGAAGTATCTTGACGAAATAATAGCAAAATACTTTTGATCGTAAAAGACATTGGAAATTTGAAAATGAGTGCCGAGCAATCAGGCGCAGTTTTTGCCAGTATTGTATAACATATTTGCTACTATAGCCTGTTTCTACAAAAATATATAAGGATTTAGACGCCGATATAATAATATTGAAACACACTGCAACCCATGGTTCTGAGTACAGGAATATTTCGCCTTCCAAGCCCAATCAGAGATGGGGTAGAGAAGAGGAAACTGAAATTTTTGCCCAGAATGTGAGACGATTCAGACAAGCTAAATTGTCAGAGGACGATTTTCGGCGTTTTAGGTTACAACACGGTGCCTATGGTTCGAGGCTACAATTAAACTACAGTATGGTTAGAATTAAAGTTCCAAGTGGCGAAATTAATCCTGAACAGCTAGAAAAAATTGCAAGTTTATCAGAATCTTTCTCTATTGGCTCCGCTCATGTTTCTACTCGTCAGAATATTCAGCTACATTGGGTACAACTAGAAGATGTTAGTGAGGTAATGAGAGGACTTGTTGAAGTAGGCCTCACTACCCGAGAAGCATGCGGTAATACAGTTAGAAACGTAATGTGTAGTCATTACGCAGGGGTATGCCCAAATGAAGCATTTGATGCCACCCCGTACTCCAAAGCAATTGCAAGATTCTTTATCAGAAATCCTATGTGTCAGAATCTCCCACGTAAGTTTAAGATTAATTTTGCATGCTGTGAAGATCATGGACTGGTAAGAATTGCAGATATTGGATTGACTCCAGTGATAAAAGATGAAAGAAGAGGATTTAGAATATATCTAGGTGGAGGGCTTGGAGCTGCCTCCTTTATAGGTCATTCGCTAGAGGATTTCACACCTGAAGAAAGGGTACTCCCAACATGTATGGCCGCTATTAGGTTATTTGATAGACATGGCAATCGGGAAAATATGGCGAGAAATAGAATGCGATATTTGGTGCATGAAATGGGATGGGAAAAATTCCAGAAAATGGTGTTAAAGGAGCGGTCCATAGTCGAAATGACTACTGCCGTCTCCACAGCCAAGCTCTTTGATGTGAAAGACAATGATGGTCCCAACCTGCCTGCAGAGACTATGTCGTCACATTCTCTGACAAAATTGCCGGTTTTAAATGATCACATAACTCCCGAAGGTTCAAAGTATGAGCGATGGGTTCATACCAATGTTGTACCTCAGAAACAAGCAGGCTATTTCACAGTGTTTGTAACACTCGAGGCAGGTGATATCACGGCTAACCAGTTACGAATATTAGCTGGAGCGATTCGGGAGCTATCCACTGAAGGTGCGGCTAGAAATACACCACAGCAAAATTTTGCAATTCGGTACATTAAGGGTGAGGACTTGCGGGAGTTTTATGAAAGGCTCATGTCCATTGGACTAGGAAGTCCAGGAGCATTAACTATTACGTCCGCGGTGGGGTGTTCTGGAACAACTTCATGTAACCTAGCGATAACCAACTCTCACAGACTAGCAAAAGAGGTACAAAGAAAATTCATAGAGTTAGGATTTGACGCCGATGAGGACCTCAGAGATTCAACGATCAAGATTAGTGGTTGTCCTAATTCATGTGGACAGCATGAAATTGCAACTATAGGATTCTTTGGTGGTGCATCAAGAATCGGAAATGCTATGGCTCCAACCTATACTATGCTATTTGGTGGGAGTGCTGGAGAACAGGGCAATCTTGGCAAGGCAATCATGCGTGTGCCCGCAAGGAGAGTAATAGACACTATCAAGGAAATAATCAAAACATACAAGAACGAAAAACATGACGGTCAGACACTTAACCAATGGATAAATAGAATTATGAACGGAGAAGGAACAGGCGATATCAGAAATATCGAAGATATGAAACGACTACTCTTAGGAGTTACACAGCTTCCATCAATTGAAAATGAACCTGAACTATACAAAGATTACGGTAATGATGTAAAGTTTACAGCTAAGACTGCAAGGGGAGAATGCGCAGCTTAACTCATTCAAATGAATAATATACATACTTCGAATGCAGCAACGGAAAAAAAGGCAGCTGATTCTACCATAGTTGGTGCTGAGAACTACGAACTACCAATTGTATGCGACATTGATATCCTACGTACTCTAATTCGTAAGAAGGCAGCTCGAGTAGTGGATGTTCGCAAGGAAGAAGAATATAAACAGGGACATATTCCTACTGCAGTTTCGATGCCCTTAGCGCAGGTCTTGTCAAAGGATTCTGAGGGAATAGTGGATATTCTGGAGAGTATTGGAGTGTCAGACAAGCTGCCCGTCATAGTCTACGATGATACCTTTGGCGCACTAGCGGCAAGAGTTGCATGGACTTTTCAATATGTCGGCCACACGAACACGTCATTGCTTGAAGTAACCTTCAGCCGATGGAAAGATTCGGGATTGGAGATTGAAAATCAAATCAATACGTACCCAAAAACAACACACTATCTGAACATCAATCAAGAAATTCACGCTGATGTGTCGTATGTAGAAAATACCAGGGGAAACACCAATATGATACTAGTAGACTCAAGAGAAAGGTTAAATTTCTTAACCGAACACATACCAGGAGCTAAAAACATACCTTATACGATGTTAGGTTCAAATGGCAACATACTGCGGAAGCCAGATGAAATAAAGAGATTTATCGAAAATAGAGGACTTTCATCAGAATCTGAATTTATTACATACTGCGGGAGCGTCGGAACATTGTCTGGTTTAGCATATTACGCTCTTAAACTAGTAGGGATAAAGAATGTCAAGTTATATGCAAAATCATTTCGAGAATGGAAGAGCTTAGGAAAGCCTAAAGAAGAGTTTACAGATGCGAATTACTGGGACTTGTCGGCTGAATAAAATTTTTTATTCAGTCAAGAAAAGATAGCTAATCCTAGAGCTAAATTTGAATAATGTGTAGAAAAGTTATTTTGCTAGTTTTTAATTTCAGATTATATCTCATATAAAGTTCAAACAATTGCATGTCTGAATTCAACAAAAAATGGTAAAAATGGCTTCGTTATCTGGTCTGAAATCTGCCAACTTCAGATTGTGTCGAATTTATGTCTGGGCTAGCTAGAGATACACTATCATAATACGTCGTCCGCTAGTCAAGATGAGACAATCCTCGAACGGCGCTTAAAGAAAACGCATTTCATCAGGAGTTTTCGAGCGACAAGATAGAATGTCTTCCCAACTGTAAGAGGATAAATTCAGAGTACGAATTAGGATCTGAGATATTTTCAAGTTATCGAATTATCTTTATCCAACTTGTTAATTTATTTTGCTGTAATTCGTTATTTATGACCAAGTTTATTCCGTTGAATTATAGATCTTTGCAAAGACAATTAACAACAAAAAGTAACGTGTTTGCATTAGTAGGAGGGTGCTATTTTTGAGAGAATTTAGTTCTGCTGACCCTATTACATCTTCGAAGCCTCTGAATATATTGATAGCTGAAGATGAGCCCGATATAGCAGCTTTGTACAAGACAGTATTAGAGAAAAGGAAGCATAAAGCAACAATAACTACAAACGGCGAAGACTGTCTTAAAGCATATCATGAAGTTTGTCAACGTAATAGATTTAGTTCGGGGCAACAGTTATATCCTCAGTCAGACCCAATTTATCTATCAAAGAACACTCCATTTGATGTTGTTATTCTAGATTGCAAGATGCCGCAAATGAATGGTATAGAAGTTGCTAAAGAGATACTGGCTGTTAATCCCCATCAGAGAATAATATTTGCTTCCGCCTATATCAAGGACACAGTAATCAATTCAATAAAGAACTTGAAGCAAGTCATGACTGAGTCCGTACAGAAACCATTTGATATAAAACGACTCATCGATTTGATTGAGGACAAAATGGTATACGAGGAGTTAAAAAGACTAGGTGTTGATATAGATGTTATTAAAGCTGTCAACCCTACACATGAACAGATATCAGATTTATTAGGGAGATTACAAAATGTTCGGAATTACAAGTCCAATGAAAAAAAATAACGCAGACAACAAACAGGCACTCACATGATAACATTGGAAAGAATCTAAAGTCCTTAAAAGCATTTACTTTGCATTGAAGATAGGGGACAAAATAGAGTGATCATTGGAAGCATAGGAAAAATGAGATGGTTATTATGGTTAGGAAGACAAACATACCACATAATCAAAAGATTTACATTATTTATAGTCGTTTTCTATTATTAGCAAATAGCAAAAGGTAAGAACCACACAGGAGCTGAAAATTATCCCTGTAGTCGGAAATGAGATTCCATTCGAGAAAGAGATGTCGAATTGGTATCCTATTTGGAATATTCCGCTATAGGATTAAACCAAATAAAGATGTACTTCGTTCAGGGAAAAAAGACCAAAAGGGGGTCTTCGTGACGTTTGTGGAAAGGGGATACAGTCTCTAGTCTACCACTTATACACAATACTTTGATATACCCATAACTACATTAAGAAAGGAAACCTATATGACAGATGCTGAAAAAATAACATCAACAGTTCCCAAATCTAATAGTAAAAGACAAACAAGGAAAGAAAGGGAACTATTAAGAGATAAAACTAACCATGAAAATATAGCTGCTGCAATAGCAACACTTGAAAATATTAATCGCAACCATCAAAGTGAAGTAAATAGGAATATCAAAAATAAGATAACTGAATT
>Ga0126312_10000864_pt1 | contig 19103 bp, 19 predicted proteins | sample Plot104A_FD_92537 | JGI IMG/M metagenome (GOLD analysis project Ga0126312, IMG submission 92537) | Serpentine soil microbial communities from UC McLaughlin Reserve, CA, USA - Plot104A | ecosystem: Environmental > Terrestrial > Soil > Grasslands | place: USA: UC McLaughlin Reserve, Lake County... | reverse complement strand
TCTGCGGATCGGGCTCAGCACCCGTGACTACGGAGGCGCTGACACCAAGCGCCTTCTGGGTCTCTGGCTTGACGATGAAATCCAGCAACTCGCCCGACTTGTCGGGGTTGCCCGACTTGGCGTTGATCATGTAACCCTCGACGAAACCCGAGTGCCGAAGAGGTGTCTGGTCGGTCGGAAACTCGAAGACGCCGAAGTCGGCGGAGTCCTTCTTGGCAGACTGGATGGCTGCCACCTCAGTCCAGGGTCCGGTGATGGTGTATGCGGTCTTGCCCTGCACGTACCAGGGCTCGACATCGGAAGGATCGAGGCCGAGCGCTCCTTCCGGTATCCACTTCTTGTCTTGCCATTTCTTGAAGGTCGTGAAGGCGGTGACGACTTCCGGACGGTCCCAGGTCTCCTGGCCGATAAGGAGCTTGTCATGCAGGTCAGGGCCAGCCGAGGTCTCCAGGAGATACTCGAAGAGTCGCATGATGTGCCAGCCGTACTTGCCGGCAGTAGCCAGGGGTGTGATTCCGGCTCTCAGCAGCTTTTCGTTGGCTTCTTCCAGCTCGGCGTAGCTCTTTGGCTCGCCCGTTATGCCTGCCTTCTTGAACGCGGCCTGGTTGTACCAGCCGCCGATCCCCAGCGCGATGTAGGGCAGCCCTCCCTTCACGCCATCGAAGGTCATACCCTCAATCGCCAAGGTGTTGATCTTGGAGTCCCAGCCGAACTTCTGGTAGTACGGCGCAAGGTCCATTGCCTGCTTCGCCTTGACGAATGGCGCCCCGATCTGTCCACCCCAGATCCGCCACACATCAGGCCCCTTGCCACCGAGCAGCTCGGTGCGGAGCTTGTCGGGATAAACCGCGGCGCCCGAGCCAGGAAGGGTGTCGACGGTGGTTGTGGTGCCTGCCTGAGCATCGAACTTGGCGATCTGCTCCTTGAACACGTCGATGGTTTCGTTGCCCTCGTAGGTAAATAGGCGCAGGTTGTTCGAGGCGGGTGCAGAAGTGCCCCCTTGTCCAGCAGGAGCGGGTGCGGTGCCCCCACCGGTGCAGGCCGCGAGGCCAGCCGCAATTGCGGCCGCTGAAAGGCCGAGGAACCCACGGCGGGTGTAGTTACCAGTCATCGTCTGTCTCCTTTGGGTCTGCAGGGACTGGGTCCGTGCGGTCAAGTGGTGAAGTGATTACTTGTTGTTCAGTACAGGTGTGGATCGCAGGGCAGGAGGGCGAGCTTGTCGATGCGCGCGAGCTGGCCGTTCGACACGCTCAGGGCCCGGTGGAGTTGGCTGATGATCATCCTGCGGACTCCCGGCCGAACTTGCGGATCTTGGCGAACATGTCTTCAAGCAGAAACCGGACGTCGACCGACTCGACGACGCGGATTGGATGTCCGGAGCCGGGAAGGTAGTGGCCTTCCCGCCCGAATCGTGGAGCCGGAACGATGCGGAAGTTGCCTCCGCGGGGATACAGGATCAGCGAAATCGCTGGCGAGTCGCCAAGTGAACGAGACTCAATCGGTTCCGGCCAGTACCTGCGGTTCCACTCCACCATCTGGCTGATCAGATACTCCGCGAGCTTGCTAGTCCGGCCAATCTTCTCCTCGAGCTCGGTGTAACTGACCGAGACCTGTGAATACACGTTGCTGGGCACCTGCCACACAGTGATGCCCGAGTCGTAGACCACATTGGCGGCCGCGATGTCGTTGCGGAGGTTGAACTCCACACCGGAGGAGGTCTCCACGCCGCCGTAACCGACGCCACCGATCCAGATGACGATGACGTCGCGGTGGACGATGTCCGGGTCGAGCAGGACCGCAGAAGCCATGTCCGTCAAGGGACCAAGGAACGCGACGAACAAGGGCTCCTGTGGAGTGGCGAGCTTGCTCTCGGCGATGATCAGCTGCGCTCCGGCACTGTCCAACGGGGTCTGCTCATCAGCGATGCCGCTCGGTGCGCCGTTAGCTACCGTCACCTGCTGCTCGAGGCCCATCAGCTGGAGCAGAAGGTCGATCTCCTCCCGGGACTCCTCCATGCTTCGGTCGCTGCGTGACGTGCCGAAGTGGGCGGCGATCAGGCCCCGGATTTCGAGCGACGGTGACAGGAGCGCATGCACGATCGCGAACTGATCGTCCGCCTCGTTCTTGGCGTCGCTGTCGATGATTACCCGGCGGCGAATTCCAGGCTCCATTTGCACCATCCGCTGTACTATTCTTTCAGTACCGAATATTCAGTCAATAGGCAGGTTTTGTCAACCACGTTCCGGCAATTGAGCTGAAAGACTTGTCCCGAGGAAGAGGAGGATGACGTGCCAGGAACCTCGACAAGTCAAGTGGTCCTGGCGATAGACCAGGGGACCACCAACTCAAAGGCGGCTCTGATCACCGCCGGTGGCCAACTGCTGTCCCGCGGCACCGCGCCAGTAGGAATTTCCTCACCCAGGCCCGGGTGGGTCGAACAAGACCCCAAGCAGATTTGGTCAAGCGTGCTCGAGGCTGTTGCCGACTGTATGGAAGGTGCCCCAGAGTCCAAGATCTCCGCCGTCGCTCTCTCGACTCAGCGCGAATCCGTTGTGGGATGGCGGGCAAGCACCGGGGAGCCGTTGGGGCCGGTAGTCGGTTGGCAGGACCGCCGCACTGCTGGATGGTGTACGGCGACTCTTGGCAACCAAGATCGACAGCTGGTGCGTGCCCGTACCGGGCTACCTGCCGATCCGATGTTCTCGGCACCGAAGATGCGCTGGCTGTTAGACAACCTTGCGTCCGGAGCGCCGATCAAGGATGTGCGACTCGGCACGGTCGACTCGTGGCTGATTTGGCGGCTGACCAACGGCGTGGAGCACCTCTGCGAAGCCGGTAACGCCTCGCGCACTCTCCTATACGACATCACAGCGCTGGACTGGAGCGAAGACCTGCTCGACGTCTTTGGCATTCCAGCCAGCTCGCTGCCGGCCGTGGTGGCCTCCGACCAGGGCTTCGGGAGTACTAACAAGGTTCCGCAGGTGCCCGACCGGACACCAATTCTGGCCGTGCTGGCGGATTCGCACGCTGCGCTCTTCGGCCATGGCTGCATCGATGTCGGTACGGCGAAGGCCACCTACGGCACCGGTTCATCGGTCATGGCGCCGGTTACCGACCTTTCAGTGGGCGACGCACGGGTCCCGGCAACCTTGGCGTGGGTCCTCGGCCGGTCGCCCACCTACGCGCTGGAGGGCAACATCTTGTCCTCGGGCGCCACGCTGGCCTGGGCGGCTGATCTGCTGACGGGCGGAAGCGTCGCGGATTTGATCGCGCTGGCCAATGAAGTGCCGGACAGCGGCGGCGTCACGCTCGTTCCGGCCTTCTCCGGATTAGGCGCACCCCACTGGGACCGCGACGCTCACGGGCTCATATCAGGCATGAGTCCCTCAACCACCCGGAGCCACATCGCTCGCGCAGCTGTGGACTCGATCGGCCACCAGATCTGCGACATCGTCGACGTCATCGAGGAACGGTCTGCACCGTTGCAGGTTTTCCGTGCCGACGGCGGCGCCACCAGCTCAGCGCTGGTCGTTCAAACCCAAGCGGACTTCCTCGGTCGCGAGGTCGAGGTGAGTGACGTGGCCGAAGTGTCGGCCCTCGGCGCAGCCAAACTCGCCTGGCGGGCACTGGGTGACGCAGCGGCCTGGACTGGAACCAGCGGCCGGATCTACCGTCCAATCATGGAGCCGACCGAACGTCGCCGTCACCGCGCGCAGTGGATGAGTGAGATTAGCCGGACCCGGTTTACCCCCAACCGTTAGCCGGTCTCGTGCAGGACACAACCGCTCCTCAGTGGCATGAGGTCGATATCACCCTCGCCGGGCCTGACTTCGCCAACCCGTACACCGAGGTGGAGGCGTGGGTGACGTTCACCCACAGCAGCGGAGAGCAACTGAGACGCCCGGTGTTCTGGGACGGCGGAACCACCTACCGAGTCCGGTTCGCTTCAACTCAGCCATCGGGGCAGTGGCACTGGAGCGTCTTCAGCAATCGACCAAACCACGGCTTCAGCCCAGCTCATGGCACCGTGATCGCGGGTCCACCCCAAGATCATCCGCATCGAGCGCTTACCCGAGGCTTTGTCACGGCGCATCGGTCCGGCCGCAGCTTCTGCCATGCAGACGGGTCGCCGGCGTTCTGGGTCTTTGACACGGCCTGGGCGATCCCCTTCCGGGCCACTGTGGAAGATGTCGCAATGTATGCGGCCGAGCGCCAGTCCAAGGGGTTCAACGCAGTTCTATTGATGAGTGTTCAGCCGGACATGAATGCGCGGGGACCGGCCGGCCGAAACGTCGACGAGGGTTTTGAGGTCGGCTTCCACGATCTGGCGGAAGGCCGTCTGACGAAGATCAATGTCGAATACTTCCAGTATTTCGACAAGATCATTGATGTGTTGATCAACCATGGCATCACGCCTGTCCTGCAGCCGGTCTTTCACGGTTTTGGCTGGAAAGGACTCGACGTAGCCGGCCCTGTCGTTCCACCCGATGACTATGCCCGCTACTGCCGCTACCTGGTAGCACGATTCGGTGCTCGGCCGGCGATCTACCTGCCGTGCGGTGATGGCTCTGGTACCGAGCCACAGGTCGAAGCCGGTGGCCGGGAGATCCACATGTGGGATGCGTACGGCCAAGCCACTGGAATTCACTACCGGCCGCATCATCGCAACGACGAGCACCAGGACGCCGACTGGCTGGACTTCCAGTCCTGCCAGACCGGGCACATGGGTGATCATGTGCCGGATCGGCTCGCCACCATGTGGGCACAGTGCCCCCCTAAGGCGATCATGAACGGCGAACCAAGCTATGAGCACAGCGGTCGGCCGGGCGTCGCCGAAGGATGGTGGCAGGGCCACGAAGCCTGGTGCAACATCTGTGCTGGCGCTCTTATGGGCGTCGCCTATGGAGCAGCGACCCTATGGCAATGGCGGCTCCATCCGGACGAGCCGGGTCATGGCGATTATTTTCTGGTGGAGGGTGCAGGTTGGCGCGAGGCGCTTGATTTTGAGGGAAGCCGCTACGTGGGCCTGGTCGGAAAGATCTTGGACGATCTACCGATCACCAACAGCACTCCCTGCTGGGACGTGTCGTCCAATACTCGTGGTCTACTCAACCCAGGCGTGCTCTATATCGGTTATGCCGAGCATGGCGGACCCTGGACTTTCTTCGATGCAGACGGCCGGGTTCCGTCAAAGTACTGGCTGATCGACCCCCGTACCGGTACGGTCCTGAAGTCAGGTGACCGCCCGCCTAACCATGTGACCATCGAGTTCGACCGCTACGAGCCCTCGCTCCTAATCTGTTCTGAAACCACACCTGCTTGGGTGAGAAGTAACCAGCGAGCCCTGAGATGACGGACCGAGTTCGTGAGATAAGAGCGCCGACCAACGGGCAACTTCGGCTCATTACCAAGGTTGCCCGGATGTACCACGAGCGGGGCGTCCGCCAGACAGACATCGCCGAGACCTTGCATCTGTCTCAGGCACGGGTATCGCGGCTCCTCAAACGCGCTGCCGAGCTCGGCATTGTGCGTACTGTCGTCGCAGTTGCCCCGGGCGTGCACACGGAGCTTGAAGAACGGCTCGAGGAGAAGTACGGCCTGGCTGAAGTCGCCGTCGTCGATGTCGAGGGCACTAGCGAAGAGATCCTTGCCGGGCTCGGATCGGCCGGTGCCACATACCTCGAGACGACCCTGACCGGTGGAGACCGTATTGGGATCTCAAGTTGGAGCCAAACGCTACTTGCCGTCGTTGATCGAATGCGGCCTTTCCGCGTGCCCGGAGCTGAAAGCGTCATCCAGCTGATCGGCGGTGTCGGAGCGCCTACCGTTCAGACCCAAGGAAACCGGCTTCTCAGCGAATTCGCCCGCTTGCTTGGCGCCACCGCTACCTTCGTTCCGGCGCCTGGCCTGGTGCGCAATAAGGCAATGCGCGAGAGCCTGCTGAATGATCCAGCAATGGAATCGATTGCTGAGGAATGGACACGCCTCACGCTGGCACTAGTGGGAATCGGCAGTCTCCCGCCCTCTCCGCTTTTGCGTGCCAGCGGTAATGCGGCAGACCTTGCTGACCAGGACAACCTGCTCGCGGTTGGTGCTGTCGGTGACGTCTGTTTGCGGTACTTTGACGCGGCCGGCAACCTGATGCCCAGTGATCTTGATGACCGATTGGTGGGCGTCGATGCCGACACATACCGAAAGATTCCGCGACGCATCGGGATCGCCGGTGGCAAGAGCAAGCACACCGCCATTTCCGCGGCTGTCCGCGGTGAATGGGTCAATGTCTTGATCACCGACGCAGATACCGCTCAAGTGCTGCTCGAGCGCGAGAGTTCAGAGATGAAGCCGCGTTAAGGCAGTGTTGGCATCAATGTCGTAGGGTGAGTGTGGGCGTGCCGGGAAGCCTGGTCGGCAAGCAGCATGTCGACATCAGGAGTGCCCGATGAAACTTAGTCACTGCCAATCCCTCGCTCCAGCTAATTCCGGGCCTCTTGGGCTTTGATCATGGATAACCGGGACCGCGCTGAGAACGGCATGGCCGCCATCGGGCTCAGCCGCAGCTTCGGATCTGATCCGGCTGTTGTCGACGTCGACCTGCTGCTGCGGCCTGGTGAGATTCACGCTCTGATTGGGCTGAACGGTGCCGGCAAGACAACCTTGATGCGGCTGCTGCTTGGCATGCTGCGCCCGGACCGGGGGCGTGCCGTCGTCTTGGGCCAGGATGTCAACAAGGCTGATCGAGTGGTTTGGCGCCGCGTCGGTCACCTGATCGAGGCCCCATTTGGGTACCCCGAACTTACGGTGGTAGAGAATCTGTGGGCTGCCGCGCGGCTACACGGTCTGCCGGCGGCGGCCGCTCGCGAGGCGATCGATCAGCAGGTTGAACAGCTGAAATTGACGCAGTGGGCCCGTAGGCGAGCGCGAGCCTTGTCGGCCGGTAATCGGCAGCGGCTTGGCTTGGGATGTGCACTGATTCATGATCCGATGGTGTTGGTGCTCGATGAGCCCACGACCGCACTCGACCCCGTCGGTATGGTGCTCGTCCGGCAGATTTTGCAACGGGCAGCAGGTCGCGGGGCGACCGCCTTGGTGTCGAGCCACCACCTGGATGAGGTGGCCCGCACCGCCAATCATCTGCACGTCCTGCATCGGGGACGACTGGTCGGAAGCCTTGAACCGCACGGCGTCGATCTAGAGCGCAGCTTCTTCAACCTGATCTTGTCGCTCGACGAGGCGCAGGAGCCAGCCCGATGATCGGTGCCGCGGCCGGTGTCGAATGGCTGAAACTTCGCCGATCCCGGCTCTCGCTCATCACGCTCCTGTTGGTCGCACTCGGCTGCCCGGCGCTTACCGCCGGATTCATGGCAGCCGCCGCTCGCAGCCCAAGCGACACACCCCTGGCCAGCAAGGTCAACGCCATGCTGATCGGCGAAGGCTGGACCGCCTACATCGGCATGCTCACCCAGATCCTGTCCGTTGCGACAGTGGTGGGATCCGGCGTGGTTGTGTCTTGGTGCTTCGGTCGTGAATTCAGCGATAACTCCTTGAGCAGCCTGTTCGCCCTGCCGACTTCGCGAGCCACCATTGCCAACGCCAAGTTTCTCGTTCTGACCGGCTGGACGCTGGCAGTGCCAGCTTTAGCACTCACGACCGCTGTGGTCTTGGCCCCGGTCGCCGGGCTGCACCTGCCGATCGATGCCGGCACCGGCCAGATCATCAAGGTCGCGCTTGTCGGACTTGCTGGAGGCCTGTTGGCGTTCCCGCTGGCGTTCGTAGCGACAGCCGCGCGCGGCCACCTACCGGCTGTGGCCGGTCTCATCCTCCTCGTTGTCATTACTCAGATCCTCACCATCATCGGCGTCGGCGGCTGGTTCCCCTACGCCACCATGAGCCTCTGGGCGGGCATGGGCGGAAGCGCCGCGGCAGCCCACATCACCGCGCTGCAGCTCCTGCTCGTCCCGCTTACCAGTGCAGTCGGCTGGGCCGCCACGATCGGATGGTGGGGGCGCATGCAGGTCGTCTGAGCCCCTGCTCAAACGTGTGCGGACTAGTGCCACAACTACGTGCCAAGGCTCCGTAACCGCACTATCGCCGGCTTGAGCGCATCCTTATTCCATATTGACCACCAGCGAGGAGCAGCTCGAGCAGGACGAGTAGTGGAGGCGGGATGTTCAGTCGGGAGCGCTTTGGGGAGTACGCGAGCGGCGCACTTTGGGTGTGGCCGACGATTGCCTCGGCGGCAGCGCTGGTCGCCGGTTCGGTGATGGGCCAGATAACTATCAGCCCGCAGTCACCAATGGCCCCCCTGGCCTTTCAGGGCACAGCGGACGACGCCCGGGCCCTGCTCACCACGATCAGCAGCACCGTCGTGACAGTGATCGCCCTAGTCCTTGGTCTCACCGTGGTGGCCCTGCAGCTCGCCTCGACCCAGTTTTCTCCGCGGCTACTGCGGAACTTTATCCGTGATCGGTCCACGCAATTAGTGCTGAGCGTGTTCCTGGCCACCTTTGTCTACAGCACCGCCGGGCTCTTCACCGTAGGGGTTTGGGGCGGAAGCCGAACCGAGGAATACCCGCGGCTGGCCGTAACTGTCGCGTTGGTCCTGCTGTTCGCAAGCATCGCGATGGTTGTGTATTTCGCCGATCATCTCGCGCACTCCATTCAAATCGACTCTGTGACAACCCGTGCCGAGCTAGGGGCCCGAAAGATCGTTGAGCGGGAATTGGGGACGTCCGAGGAAAGCCGACCGCAACCTCCGGCATGGGCAGTGCCCCTGGTCGCCTTACGATCCGGATACATCCAAGTCGCGCATCCTGAGGCGTTGTTGCCGCTGGCCAGCCAGTACGGCGTGTCGGTGGCCCTGCACCATCGGGTGGGCGAGCACGTGATCACCGGCACCCCGATGGCTTCGATGTGGCGGTCCTCGGCAGCCGATCCAGTGCCAGATGTTGGCATGGTCTCCCGAGCGCTCGATAGCGCAGTGGAGATCGGGTTCGAACGGACCTTGCAGCAGGACGTTACCTTCGGCATGCGTCAGCTGGTCGACGTGGCATGTAAGGCCCTGTCACCGGCGATCAACGACCCCTACACCGCCGTCCAAGCCATCGATCATCTGTCGGTGATCTTTTGTGCGATGGCCGTCCGTCCGCTCGGGGATGATGTCGTCCGCGACGACCGTGGGGCCGGCATGGTGCTGGTGCCAGGTCGTCGGTTTGGTGAGCACCTTGCGGTGATGTGTGGAATCATCCGCCGATACGGCGCTGCTGAACCGATCGCGTGTCAAGCGCTTCTTCGCCTGCTCAGCAGTTGTGCGGCCCTTATTGGCGACGATCCGGCCAGGCGCGAGGCGATCGAGAAGCAGGTTGCTCTGATCGTGCTCGATGCACAACGCAGGATCGCCCAACCCGAGGACTTCGTGGCGGTACGTGCGGCTGCTGAAGCGATCGTTCCCACCTTGCCACAGCTCAAAGGAGCACCCTGAACTGGAAAAGATCTTGTCCCGCCTCCGGCCTGGCTTGCTGTCGACATGCGCTCCGGTACGGCGCCGTCTGATTCCGACCCCTTCGAGCGCCGTCAGGATTGCGTCAGGGCCCGTTAACGCCGCGTCAAGATCGCTACGGCAGCGCATTTCGGGGGCTTTGCTGTCTTTATGGCAGTCGATCGCCTGATCATTCGACACCGTGGACTGGTGCTGCTGGCGGCTGGATTGATTCCGCTCCTGGTGTGCGCCTTGTTGACGTTCGCCCGTGGGTCGATGGAGAACACGAACGCGGCGCTGATTTTGGTTCTCTTGGTCGTCGGTGCCGCGTCCCTCGGCCTCAGGTCCGCCGGGCTGCTGGCCGCAGTCTCAAGCGCAGTGTGGTTCGACTTTTTCCTCACGGCTCCGTACGGCCGGTTTACCATCGATGACCCCAACGACATCGAGACCTTGCTGCTGCTGATTCTTGTCGGCGCGGCGGTGACCGAAATCGCGCTGTGGGGCCGCAGGCAGCAGGCCAAGGCAAGCCAGGAGACCGGCTACTTGTCTGGCGTGCTGGATGCAGCGGCCGCGATCAGCGTTGGTTCGGCGTCCGCGTCAACCGTTATCGAACACGTGGCCCGCCAGCTGGTAGGCGTGCTGGATCTGGACCGGGTGCAATTCGTCGAACAGGGCGACGATCAACTGCCGACACTTCAACCGGATGGGTCAGTAACGGTCCCGAGTCAGGGTCTGGACGTGGATCGTGCGGGACTGCCCACTGACACCCAGCTGCGGTTGCCGGTCCGTAATGCCGGCGTCAAACATGGTGAGTTTCTTCTGACCGCGGCTTCCCATGTGGCGCGACCGAGCCGGGAGCAGCGGCGAGTGGCCTGCCTGCTGGCTGACCAGGTTGGTGCGGCGCTGGCTCACCAGAATCCATAAACCGCGCTGCAAGCAAGCTGCTCATGCTTCGCAGACGTACGTCTTCAGCCGGGTGGAGGGAGACTGATGGCATGGAGCGCGGACGCCTGCGGATATACCTAGGCGCCGCGCCGGGGGTCGGTAAGACGTACGCCATGCTGCAAGATGGGCGGCGACGAGCAGAGCGCGGTACCGATGTCGTGATCGGGTTCGTGGAGACATACGGTCGGGCCAAGACCGCCGAGGCGATCGGTGATCTTGAAATCATTCCGCGCCGCGTTATTGACGATCGGAGCCCGACGCTCGAGGAAATGAACCTGTCGGCAGTGCTGGCTCGGCGACCGCAGGTGGCGCTGGTCGATGAGCTGGCACACACGAATGCAGTCGACCCCAAGGACCCCACGGCTAACCCGCATCGGTGGCAGGACATCTCGATCTTGCTGGATGCCGGCATCGACGTGATCACGACGGTGAACATCCAGCACCTGGAATCCCTCAACGACGTCGTCACTTCGATCATCGGTGTCCGGCAGGGGGAAACCGTGCCCGATCGGGTGGTACGAAGCGCCGAAACGGTGGAGCTGGTGGACATGAGTCCGCAGGCGCTTCGCCGCCGAATGGCGCACGGCAACATCTATTCGGCAGAGAAGGTGGATGCAGCACTTTCCCATTACTTCCGTGAAGGCAACCTTGCAGCGCTGCGGGAATTGGCGTTGCTCTGGCTCGCCGACCGAGTAGAGGAAGGGCTCGACCGCTACCGCGACGAGCATCGAATCTCCTCGACCTGGGCCGCTCGGGAACGGGTTGTCGTCGGGGTGTCCGGCGGCCCTGAATCACAGGCGATGATGCGCCGTGCGGCCCGCATCGCGACCCGCACCACGAGCGGTGAGTGGTTGGCCGTTTACGTCAGCCAGCGCGACGGCTTGACGGGTGTGTCGCCAGAGCAGCTCGAGTCGCTGCGCCATTCTGCCGAGCATATGGGCGGAAGCTTCCACGCGGTTGTCGCCCAGAACATAGCCGACGGTCTGCTGGATTTCGCTCGTGGCGTCAACGCCACTCAGGTGTTAGTCGGCGCGAGCCGGCGAGGCCGCTTCGCTGCACTGCTGCAACCAGGGGTGGGAGAGACGGTGATCGCCCGCTCAGGAACCATCGACGTCCACGTTGTGACCCACGACTACGCGCGCCGGGGCCAGACTGGTCGTTTCGTTAAGACCGCAATTGGCCGCCGCCGGCTCCTCGGCGGCTACTCCTTAGCCGTGTTGGGCCCGACGCTACTGGCCATGGGTCTGTACTTCACGACCGAACTCCATGGCCTCCCGACGGAATCCATGCTGATGCTCGCCGTCGTGGTTGCAACGGCCCTGGTCGGTGGCCTGTGGCCGGCGTTGCTGGCTGCAGTACTCAGCAGCATCATGCTCAATTTCTTGTTCATTCCCCCGATCGGCACGCTGACCATTGCGGACCCCGAGAACGCTCTAGCAATTGTGGTCTTTGTGCTGACTGGTGTCGCCGTCGCTTCGGTGGTGGACGCCTCGGCCCGACGCACCGAGCAGGCAATGCGAGCACGAGCCGAGGCAAATGCCTTGGCCGTGTTGTGGCACAGCCTGTTGCGCCTCGGTGATGACCGTGGCGAGCTGCTGGAGCAAGCCCGTCAGGTGTTCGGCATGACCGGAGCCGCGATCCTTCGCGGCCCGGCCGACGGTGAGTCGTCGGTGATCGCCTCGGCTGGGGACGCCCCAGTAGGCATGGATCAGGCGGACGCACACGTACAGATCAAGCCTGGATTGCAGCTTGTGCTGCGTGGAGGCCCGCTTCGAGCCGAGGACCGAAGCCTGCTCACTGCGTACGCGGCCCACTTTGCCGTCATCGAAGAACGTCGGCAGGCGGAGCAGGAGTCAAGGCGAGCCCACGAACTGGCAGAAGGGAATCGAGTCCGGACTGCTTTGCTGGCTGCCGTCTCACACGACCTCAGAACACCCCTGGCTGCCATCAAAGCCGCCATTACCAGCCTCCGAACTGAGGACGTGACGTGGTCGAAGGCCGATGAGCAGGAGCTGCTCGCCAGCGCCGAGGAGTCCGTTGACCGGCTCGATGCATTAGTGGGAAACCTTCTGGACATGAGCCGGCTGCATACCCAGAGCATCCATCCGCTGCTCACCGAGGTCGATGTAGCTGCGGCCGTTGAATGGGCATTGGGCACCATTGCCAACTCCGAGTGCGTTGACATTGTCCTGGCCGACCCGCTCCCGACGGTCTCCGCCGACGCCGGGCTGCTGGAGCGGGTCATAGCAAACGTCGTTGAGAACGCCATAAAACACACACCGCCCAACACGCCGATTTCGGTCAGGGCCTCGGCGCGGGCGGGCCCGGACAGTCGGCCGTGGGTATCGCTCCGGGTCATCGACCATGGTGACGGCGTGCCTGGGGAATCGCTGCGAGCGATCTTCGAGCCGTTTCAACGGCTTGGCGATGTACCACGGGGCGAGGGTGTCGGGCTTGGGCTTGCAGTGGCCAAGGGATTGCTCGAAGCGATGGGTGGGAGCTTGACGGCTGAAGAGACTCCCGGCGGTGGGCTCACCATGATCATCGATCTCCCGGCGGCCGAGCAGTCCGAGGAGCCTTCTGCCCCGATAGCCGAGCCGTCCGGCGAAGAGCCGCCCACCACCAGCGGCTCTTCGGGTAGCGGACCTTCGGCGCCGGATCAGATCAGCCAATCTGAGCGGGCCGCCCACTCTGCCGAAGGTGTGCCCGGGTGACGCGCGTCCTGGTCATTGACGATGACCCGGTCATTCTTCGCACGCTCAAGATCAGCCTCCGGGCTCGGGACTACCAGGTCCAGACTGCGTTGGACGGGCGTACCGCGCTCCAGATAGTCGCTGAGGAGTCGCCGGACGTGATCTTGCTCGACTTAGGGCTGCCCGACATCGACGGGGTTACCGTGCTGCGAAGGCTTCGTAGCCAAAGTCAAATACCGATCGTCGTCGTCTCGGCTCGGCACCAGTCGGACGACAAGGTCGAGGCCCTCGATCTCGGGGCCGACGACTACGTGACCAAGCCTTTCGGCATGGAGGAGCTGCTGGCCCGGATCCGTGCTGCACTACGTCACGGGCCGGTGGATGGGCGGAACCAATCGCGCGTTGTGGAGACGCCGACCCTTCGACTTGATCTTGGCGAGCACATCGCGTTGAGGGACGGCGAGCCGGTGCACCTGACCCCGACGGAGTGGAACCTAGTGGAGACCCTGACCCGCCGGCCGGGTGCCCTGGTCCGGCAGGCGCAGCTGCTACGCGAGGTCTGGGGTCCGGCTTACGACAAGGAAAGCAACTATCTGCGGGTCTTCTTGGCCCAACTACGCCGGAAGCTCGAGGCCGATCCAAGCCGACCTCGGCACTTCATCACCGAGCCCGGCGTCGGTTACCGATTCCTGCCGTGAATCAGCCGACATGTACGTGCGGCCTTCGGCTACGGTCAGGCTCTGCCCGGCGCAGCACCTCGCGCGTCACCGGTGCAACCTCCCCGACGCCGAACATGAGGAATCGAAACAGATTCACCGCGGGGCTGCCTTCGGTCCATTCGAAGTAGATGTGCGGCTGCCGGCCGGTTTTGTCGCGAATACGCAACAGCAGCGCGGCGAGCGCATTAGGCACGGTCGCACTGTCAACGAGAAGCACGCGATACCGACCATGGGCGGCCTCGCCGCGTACCTGGAGCCGGCTCTCGAACTCCGACGGGTCGGTGACCGTGACTTCGATGAAGATCACATCCTTCTCCGGCAGGTCGTTGTCACGCATGACCTGATCAAGCTTCTCGGAGTACTCAGACCAGTCCCTCGGCCCGGGCTCGTTGGCAACCAAGCGAATCGTGCGCCGGGCACAATCCCGGATGAAGAGCTCCGCCGTACTATCCAGCGTCACCTCCGTCACTCTCAGTTCGAATGCGCGAAACAACCGGGACAGCAGGGAAAGGCCGAGGATCGCGGCAATGAAGACGGTTGCAATCTTGACGCCATCTGGTCGTTCGAAAATGTTGGCGAACGTCGTATAGACGAAGATCAGCGACACCAGGCCAAACGCCACCATCAGCTTGGGTTGGTGCGCACGCCGAGCAGCCAGCGTGACCGCAATGGCAGCGGAAGTGATCAAGACGAGCACCCCCGTCGCATACGCGCCACCCTGGGCGTCGACGTCGGCGTCGAAGATCCACGTGATCAAGAAGGCACCGGCTGTGAGGATCAGGACAAGCGGACGGACGGCTCGGACCCAGTTCGGCGCCATCCCGTACCGGGGCAGGTAGCGCGGGATCAGATTGAGCATCCCGGCCATTGCCGAGGCGCCCGCGAACCAGAGGATGGCGATCGTGGCGGCGTCGTAAATGCTGCCGAAGGTGCTGCCGAGGTAGCCGTGGGCCAGATAGGCGAGGGCGCGCCCGTTGGCCGAACCGCCCGGCTGGAATTCGGCGGCTGGGATGAGGAGCGTCGTCACAAAGCTGCTCATGATCAGGAAGACGCTCATGATGATGGCCGCCGTGGTTAGCAATCTGCGGGTGCCACGTATGCGACCGGCGGGCCGTTCTGGGGAGTCGCCGTGACCACCCCGGACATATGGCATGACCGCGACGCCGGTCTCGAATCCAGAAAGTCCCAGCGCAAGCTTCGGGAAGACGAGCAGGGCGAACGCCGCGAGCATGATCGGATTCCCGTGCTGCTGGCTCATCACGTTTGTCCACTCGCTGAAGTGCACGGGGTTCTGGAGCACCTGCCATACGCCAACGGTCACGACCACAGCATTGAGGCCCAGGTAGAGGACCACCATGCCGACCGCGACACCGATTGCCTCTGTGAAGCCGCGAAGGAAGACGCCGCCAAGGAATGCGAGCAAGATCAGGGTGATCAACAAGCGATGCCCGCTCAGGACGCCCTCGAGATGGGGATTCTCGATCAGATGGGCGGTCGCGTCCGCCGCAGACAAGGTCATCGTGATGATGAAGTCCGTCGCCGCGAAGCCGAGCAACATCAGTACGAAGAGCTTGCCCTTCCAGAACGACGGCAGGCGCTCCAGCATGGCGATCGAGCCCTCGCCGTGTGGACTCTCTGCCGCGACTCGTCGATATACCGGTAGAGCGCCGAACAAAGTCAGCGCCACGAGGATCAAGGTTGCGATGGGCGACACCGCCCCGGCGGCAAGTGCCGCAATACCCGGCTGATAGCCGAGCGTGGAGAAGTAGTCAACGCCGGTCAGGCACATCACTTGCCACCAGCGATGGGTCTTTTCGGTGGTACGGACGTGCGGGCCTGGATGACTTGGACGTTCAGCAGTCAGACCCTCAAGCAACCAGGGTCGCACCTTAGAGGCGAGGCCGTGACCGTCTGCTTGCGGTGCCAGGCGAGCCGGCGATTGGACCGCCGCCCCAGGCGGATCCGCAACCGGCAGAGCGGAGGATCCCCTGATGCCCTCGTCCGGCGCGGCGCTGGGTGTCAGGCCCACACAGCCAGTACAACGCGGCAGAGCCGCCTGGTCGCAAGCGTCGGCGATTTCTTCACGGAATACTAACGGTGCATAGACAGTCGCCTGCCGAGAAAGGATTTCGGATGACCTTTAGTGGCGTTGCGCACATTTCACTGACAGTTACCGATCTTGAGCGCAGCAAGGACTGGTACGCCAAGTTGCTCGGCTGGGAAGAGGTGATGGCGGGCGAAAGTGGCGGTGTCCAATTCAGTGTCGGGCTGTTACCCGGTGGCCAGCAGTTGGCATTGCGGCAACACTTCAATGGGACGGGCGACAGGTTCGATCCGCGGCGAACCGGGCTGGATCACCTGTCGCTGGGGGTGGTCTCGCCGGGGGAGCTGGCCCAGTGGGAGCGGCGTTTTGTTGATCTTGGTGTCAGCTACACGCCGACCCAGGACATGCCGTACGGGCACGTGTTGAACTTCAAGGATCCCGACGGCATTGCCCTGGAGCTCTTCGCAGCGCCGTCAGCGCAGTCCTAGCGCCGATATCGGGTTGGGCTCACAGTCAGGGATTCGGCGATCATTCAGGCAGCTGCGTGCCGTGCGCAGTGCGCACAACAGAACATGACCCCGTTGACTTCTATACCGTGGCCGATGATCGCGCAGCCGCAATGCCGACATCGGGGGGCCAGTCCATGAACGGCACATTCGAAACTGTCGAAGGTGTGCTCGGAGCCGTCTGCGGCCTTGATGACGAACGCCTTGTCGTAATCATTTCCGCAAACCTCGCATTCGGCCACGATGCCTCCATTCGTTGCTGAGAACTGCTTACTTGTCAGGGTTCGTTGCGCCGGCTGTCGAACTGGCTATGCCCATTCGGGCATTTGGGAATCTTGTCCCCTTTGGTGACGTGCACCTTCTTGCCGCACGTTGCGCAGTAGAAGTCACCGGTCTTCTGCGCTCTCTCTCCGGCTTTGGCGGTCATCTTCCTTCCTTCGGTCATCCGGTGTCGTCTCGTCGGCTGCATCGTCCTTGTGTTCGCGCAAGGTCCTGCGCTCCTCGAGCCGGCCGGTGCGCGGTTCGTCCTTGCTCGGCAGTAGGTCGGGATCCGTGGGCTCGGGTCCGTCGAAGGTAGGCGTGCCTTCCATTGCATCTCCTCTGTCCGACCAATCCCCATTCTTCCGCTTGCGGTCGCGCAAGGCGCCCCGATTGTGACGGTAGCGGCGCCTAGGCGGAGGACTTACCGAGCGAACAGCTCGACAAACCTCCTCAGGAAATTGGGCGTCTCAGTGACGCCGCTTGCCCGAGCGGCCGCCAGGACAGCCTCGGCCTCACCGGGCTCGAAGTAGCCGGCGTACTTGTAGACCTCGACCCGAGTCGCAACCCCATCCAGGTCCAGTTCGGAATGAAATTGAGTCGCGTAGACGCGCTTCCCGATCCGAAAGGCCTGCACCGGACAAGCCGCTGACGTGGCCAAGGTGACCGCGTGTCCGGGGAGCTTCCGGATGGCCTCCTTGTGTCCGGTGTATGCCCCGAAGATCGGTCCAGCTATCTGGAAGAGGGGATCGCGAAGACCGTCGTCGGTCAACCTGATCTGGATACCGCCGATCGGCTCACCATAGGTTCGGTCGACAACGGCGCCTTGGTGCCGGCCCAAGGTTCCGATTCCGTAGCACGAGCCAAGGAAGGGATAGTCGGACTCGACCACGTCATCGAGCAACCCCGCAAGATCCGATTCAACTCGCAGCTGAGTTGGGGACTTGGTTTCCTCGGGATCACTGGCCTGGAACGGTCCCCCGCCAACGATGATGCCCGACCACTCGTCCAAGTTGAGTTGCCCAAGTGGGCGCTGTTCCAGCCGAATCCGTTGGAGCTCGCCCTCGCCCAGGTCAGCGCAGCGAAGCATCGCCGCATACTCGTCATCCGCCGCGACGTCCTCGGCGCGGATCCCGAGCAGCAGGAAGGGCTTCACATCCCGCACCTTAGAGCAACGAGCCAAGCGGTCAGCCAGTTTGAATCGTTCAGGAGCGAAGGAGTCGAGCTCAAATATGCGTCTGTGGTGGATGCGAGACTGCCGTCATGTTCGAGATGCGACCGCTCACTGAGGAAACCTGGGCTGACCTGGAGGAGCTGTTCGGCCTGCCCGGTGGATCGATTGTGCGTGGCTGCTGGTGCATGTTCTATCGCAAGGCGGGTCAGGTAAGCGTGAGCAGGGCGTCCGGCCCTCGCAACAAGTCCGAGCTGCATGGGCTGGTGGCTTCCGGGGTGATTCCCGGGCTGGTTGGTTATGCCAATGGCGCCCCAGTTGGCTGGATCAGCCTCGGGCCGCGCGAGGACTATCGCAAGCTGGAGCGTTCACGGATCATGAAGCCGGTCGACGACATCCCGGTCTGGTCGATTGTCTGCACCTACGTCGCCAAGGCATACCGGGGCAAGGGCTACCAGCACAACCTGCTAGCCGGAGCCATCGACTTCGCGCGGGATCAGGGAATCCGAATGCTCGAGGCCTATCCAGTCGACAAGCCCGAACGAAGCCACGACGACTTCATGTTCTTCGGGTCGAGAAGCCTGTATGAGGGGGCTGGCTTTCACGAGGTCATCCGTCGCTCGCCCACACGGCTGGTGATGCGACGTGGGCTACGTCCGCGGCGCACCAGCTGACATGGCGGCATTTCCGTGTCAGGTTCGTGAATCGCACTTTCTCACTGCCGTTCGAGCAGTGACTTGAGCGCCGCGAGGTCCTTGCGGTTGGCACGTCGAACAGCTGCAGCCATCACGGGTGCGGCTCCGCCCGCGAAGCCGGATGGGGTGCCTCGGTTGCGAAGCGTCATGTGGGTCTTTTGGTCCGGAAGATCGGCCCACGTGTAGGTCGTCTCCACCGGCAATGGACTTTCAGCCGTCGCCATTACGAGCCGCTCTCCGCGAACGAGGTCCCTGACCTCGTAGGTGTACGAGAGTGTGCGCCCAAGAAACCGGGCGTCGAAAGCCAGCCGGGTACCTATCGTCAGGGGCTCGTCGGCCAGCCAGGTAACCCGCTCGATGTTCGCGTACCAGTCGGGGGCGTGATCGGGATGGGTCGCGTAGCCAGCAACAACCTCGCGCGGTCGAGCGATGTCGATAGCGGTTGTGACGTCAACCTTCATCGGCCCACAAGACAGGTGCAGCGACCTTGGTCTCTAGGTACCGCTTGAGCTGAACCATGACTTGGCCCCAGACATATGCAACCCGTCCGGCCTGGGTGTCGTCATCGAATGTGCCGTGGCGGAACGCGATCGTGGA
>Ga0126312_10000863_pt1 | contig 19106 bp, 18 predicted proteins | sample Plot104A_FD_92537 | JGI IMG/M metagenome (GOLD analysis project Ga0126312, IMG submission 92537) | Serpentine soil microbial communities from UC McLaughlin Reserve, CA, USA - Plot104A | ecosystem: Environmental > Terrestrial > Soil > Grasslands | place: USA: UC McLaughlin Reserve, Lake County... | reverse complement strand
ACGATCGTCGGCGCCGGCGCCGCGGAGGGCGCGGTCGACGCCGCCAACCTGCTCAAGCCGATGCTCGCCCGAGGTGAGCTCCGCGCCGTCGGCGCGACCACTCTCGACGAGTACCGCAAGCAGATCGAGAAGGATGCCGCGCTCGAGCGCCGCTTCCAGCCGGTGTACGTCGACGAGCCGAGCGTCGAGGACACGATCGCCATCCTGCGCGGCCTCAAGGAGCGCTACGAGGTCCACCACGGCGTGCGCATCCAGGACTCGGCAATCATCGCCGCGGCCACCCTGTCGCAGCGCTACATCGCCGACCGCTTCCTGCCGGACAAGGCGATCGACCTGATCGACGAGGCCGCGTCGCGACTGCGCATCGAGATCGACTCGATGCCCACCGAGATCGACGCGGTCGAGCGCCGCATCCAGCAGCTCGAGATCGAGCTCCAGGCGCTGAAGAAGGAGAAGGACGAGGCCAGCGCCGCGCGCCGCGAGGCGATCGAGCGCGAGCTCGCCGACCTGCGCGAGCAGTCGAGCGAGATGAAGGCGCACTGGCAGGGCGAGAAGGACGCCATCGAGGCGATCCGCTCGGTGAAGGAGCGCCTCGAGCAAGCGCACCGCGAGGCCGAGCGCGCCGAGCGCGAGGCCAACCTCGAGCGCGCCGCCGAGCTGCGCTACGGCGACATTCCGAGGCTTCAGGAGGAGGTCACCGAGCTCGAGGCGCGGCTCGCCGAGATCCAGTCCGACACGACCTTCCTCAAGGAGGAGGTCGATGACGAGGACGTGGCCGAGGTCGTGGCCAAGTGGACCGGCATCCCGGTCTCGAAGCTGATGGAGGGCGAAGTCGCGAAGCTCATCCACATGGAGGAGCGGCTGCACGAGCGCGTGATCGGCCAGGACGAGGCGGTCGAGGCCGTCTCGAACGCACTGCGGCGCTCCCGCGCAGGCCTTCAGGACCCGAACCGCCCGATCGGCGCGTTCCTGTTCATCGGCCCGACCGGCGTCGGCAAGACCGAGCTGGCGCGAGCACTGGCGGAGTTCATGTTCGACTCCGAGGAGGCGATCGTCCGGATCGACATGTCCGAGTACATGGAGAAGCACTCGGTGTCGCGGCTCGTGGGCGCGCCGCCCGGCTACGTCGGCTACGACGAGGGCGGCCAGCTGACCGAGGCCGTCCGGCGCCGGCCCTACTCGGTGGTGCTGCTCGACGAGCTCGAGAAGGCCCACGTCGACGTCTTCAACGTGCTGCTACAGGTGATGGACGACGGCCGCCTTACCGACGGCCAGGGCCGCACCGTCGACTTCAAGAACACGGTGGTGATCATGACCTCGAACGTCCCGGGTGGCGTGGAGGGCGTGCGCGCGACCTTCAAGCCGGAGTTCGTGAACCGCCTCGACGAGATCGTGGAGTTCCACCAGCTAACGCGCGAGGAGATCGGCCAGATCGTGGACCTGCAGGTGGCGAAGCTGGTGGCGCGCGTGCGCGAGCGCGGCGTCGACGTCGAGCTGACCGACGACGCCCGCACGCTGCTCGGCAACCTCGGCTACGACCCCACCTACGGCGCCCGCCCGCTGAAGCGGGTGATCCAGAAGCAGCTGGTGGACAAGCTGGCGCTGAAGCTGCTCGAGGGCGACTTCCAGCCGGGCGACCGCGTGGTCGTGGACGCAAGCGGCGGCGAGCTCGCTTTCACGAAGGCGCCGGCGGCGGAGCCGGCGGCCGTTCGGGCGGCCTAGCCCGTAGGATCCGCGCGATGGAGCCTCGGGACTCTGCCCTGCTGCACGCGCGCCTCCGCATCGCGATCGGCGCGGCGTTCGTGCTCTTCCCCGGCCTCGCCGGGCGCATGTGGATCGGCTCGGACGCGGCGCGGCGGCCTGTCAAGGTGCTCGCCAGGGCGTTCGGCGCGCGCGACCTCGCCATCGGGCTCGGCGTCGTGATCGCGCTCGATCGCGGCACTCCGGTCCGCGGCTGGATCGAGGCGGGCGTCTTCTCCGACGCGATCGACACCTCGGCGAGCCTGCTCGCGGGCGACTCGATCCCGGCGGCGATTCGCTGGCCCGCCATCGCATTCGGCGCGGGCTCGACGGCGGCCGGCGCCCAGCTCGCTCCGCAGTTCGGCCACTCAGCCGAGCCGATTCCGGGCCAGACGCCGGAGGCCGCCCTAACCGGCCATCCGGGCGACGCCTAACCGCGGCTGACGGCGATCGTGTAGCGGTAGCGGACGGGCTGGCGCGGGTTGTAGCGCCGGAACGTGTCGAACTGGATCGTGTAGACGCCGATCGCGGCGTTCGCAGGGAGCAGGCGCCTGCGCGTCTTGAGGCCGCCGCACGCGCCCTTCAGGCTTCCGATCCTCAGGGTGCGCTTCGACTGCCCGCGCTTGACGTGCGCCCACAGGGTCGTGCCGGTGTTGAAGCCGCGCGCGACGACCGTCATGAGCCGCCCCGGCGAGCCGTTGGCGGGGGTCAGCGTCACCCGTGGCGCGCTGACCGTGATCTGCGCAGAGGCGGTGAGCGACGGCGCCGCGTCGTCGGTGGCCGTGTAGGTCTTCGTCCTCGTCCCGCGGGTCTGGCCGAGTGTGAGCCGCCCGTTGAAGGCGCCGTTCGCATCGGTGGGGAGTGAGCCCACCAAGCTGCCGTCGCGGGTGATCGTCGTGCTGCCCAGCAGCGAGAAGCCGCTGCCCAGCAGGTTGACCGACTCGCCCGAGCTGTAGCAGCGCTTCTGAGGACTGACCGACAGGGACGCCGCCGAGGCCGCCGACGGAGCCGCGAGCGCCACAACGGCCGCGGCGACGGCCAGAGAGCGAGTCATGCGGAGAGGGTACATTCCGCGCCGACGTACTCCACGCCGAAAGGATCCCCGTGCCGACCTTCGTGATGCTGAGCACCCTCACGCCGGAGGGCGTGCAGACCCTTAAGAGCAACCCGCAGCGGATCCGTGAGGTGAACAAGGAAATCGAGCAGCTCGGAGCCACCGTGACCGCCCAATGGGCCGTGCTCGGCCGGTACGACTTCGTGAACGTCGTCGAGGCGCCCGACGAGAAGACGATCGCGCGGGTCTCGATGGAGCTGGGTTCGCGCGGGACGGCCCATTACGAGACTCTGTCGGCAATTCCCGTCGATGACTTCATTTCCGCGCTTTGAGCGGTAGACGCGTCCTGGTCATCGGCCCCGGCGGCCGCGAGCACGCGCTCGTCCGGGCGCTCAAGCGCGGGGCGAGCGCACCCGAGGTGCTCGCCATGCCCGGAAACGCCGGCATCGCCCGCGACGGCGTCGAGTGCCTCCCGGATGGCGACGTTGTGCCCGCGGCGCGCGAGCGCGAGGTGGACCTCGTCGTGGTCGGGCCGGAGGCGCCGCTCGTGGCCGGCCTGGTGGACGACCTGAGCGCCGCCGGCATCGCGGCGTTCGGGCCCACCCGAGCCGCGGCGCGCGTCGAGGGCTCGAAGGCCTACGCCAAGCAGCTGATGCGCGACTGCGGGGTGCCGACCGGCTCGCACGTGATGTTCCGCGACCGCGACGAGGCGGCGGCCCACATCGCGTGCGCCTCGTACCCCGCGGTGCTGAAGGCAGACGTGCTCGCGGCGGGCAAGGGCGTGATCATCGCCAAGGACGAGCGCGAGGCGCGCGCCGCGATCGGCGTCTTCTTCGGCGAGAAGCGCTTCGGCGAGACGGAGGTCGTGCTGGAGGAGTTCCTCGAGGGCGAGGAGCTGTCGCTCCTGGCGCTCTGCGACGGCGAGCGCGCCGTGCCGCTCGCGCCCGCGCAGGACTACAAGCGCATCTTCGACGGCGACGAGGGGCCGAACACCGGCGGCATGGGGAGCTACTCGCCGGTGCCGGGGATCGACTCCGACCGCGCGCGCGAGATCGCCGCCCTCGTGCACCAGCCGATCATCGACGAGCTGCGCCGGCGCGGGAGCCCCTTCCACGGCGTGCTCTACGCCGGGCTGATGATGAGCCCCGGCGGCGAGCCCAAGGTGCTCGAGTACAACGCCCGCTTCGGCGACCCGGAGACGCAGGCGGTGCTGCCGCGGCTGCGCTCGGACCTGCTCGAGCTGCTCGAGGCGTCGACCCGGCCCGGAGGGCTCGCCGGCGTCGAGCCCGAGTGGACTGACGACTGGGCCGTCACCGTCGTGCTCGCCTCGCGCGGGTACCCGGAGTCGTCGTCGAGCGGCGACGCGATCGATGGCCTGGACGACGTCGAGGACGCGGAGGTCTTCCACGCCGGCACGGCGGAGCGCGACGGCGAGATCGTGACCGCGGGCGGGCGCGTGCTGGGCGTGACCGGCCTCGGGGCGACGCCGGGCGAGGCGCGCGATCGCGCCTACGCCGCAGCCGAGCGGATCGAGTTCGACGGAAAGCAGCTGCGCACCGACATCGCCGCGCGCGCGGTGGATAGGGTCGGGGCGTGAGCGGCACCGAGGAGTTCACGGCCGTCTCCGAGACGGCCGTTCCCCAGACCGAGGTCGGGCACGAGTTCGACGAGCTCGACGTCGACGACGCCCCGCAGGTGGGCATCGTGATGGGCTCGAAGAGCGACCTGCCGCTGATGGAGAAGGCGGCCCAGGAGCTCGACGAGCGCGGCATCCGCCACGAGACGCGCGTGATGAGCGCGCACCGCGACCCTGGCACGGTGGCCGAGTACGCGAAGAACGCGCGCATGCGCGGCCTGCGGGTGATCATCGCGGGCGCAGGCCTGTCCGCCGCGCTCCCCGGCGTGGTGGCCGCCCACACGGACCTGCCGGTGATCGGGGTGCCGCTCACCTCCAAGACGTCGGTGGGTGGCGGGCTCGACGCGCTGCTCGCCATTGCGCAGATGCCGCCCGGTGTGCCTGTGGCGACCGTGGGGGTCGACAACCCCAAGAACGCGGCCGTGCTCGCGGCGCGCATCCTGTCGGCGTGATCGAGCGCTACACGCGCCCGGAGATGGGGGCGGTGTGGTCCGAGCGGCGCAAGCTCGACACCTGGCTGCGGGTCGAGCTGGCGGTGGTCGACGCGCTCGCCGAGCAGGGCGTGGTGCCCGAGGAGGACGCCGCGGCGATCCGCGACCGCGCGAGCTTCACGGTCGAGGCCGTCAAGGAGCGCGAAGAGGTCACGGACCACGACGTGGCCGCGTTCGTCGACGTGGTCGCCGGCTCGGTCGGCGAGGCGGGCCGCTGGGTGCACCACGGGCTCACCTCGTCCGACGTGCTCGACACGGCGCTCGCGCTCCAGCTCTCGCAGGCGGGGATGATCCTGGTGGGCGGCGCCGCCGACTACAAGGCCGCTCTGATCCGGCGCGCGCGCGAGCACGTGGAGACGCTCTGCGTGGGCCGGACCCACGGCGTGCACGCCGAGCCGACCACCTTCGGCGTGAAGCTCGCCGGCTTCGCGTTCGAGGCGCACCGCAACCTGCTCCGGCTCGAGCGCGCGGCGGAGGCGGTCTCGGTGGGTGCGCTCTCGGGCGCGGTGGGCACCTACGCCGCGAACGGTCCTGAGGTCGAGGAGGCGGTGCTGAGGCGACTCGGCCTCGCGCGCGAGGACGTCTCGACCCAGGTCGTGCCGCGCGACCGCCACGCGGAGCTCCTGTCCGCGATCGCGCTGGCCGGCGCCGGGCTCGAGCGCTTCGCCACCGAGATCCGGCACCTCCAGCGCACTGAGGTCCGCGAGGTCGAGGAGCCGTTCCGCGCGGGCGCCCAGAAGGGCTCGTCGGCGATGCCGCACAAGCGCAACCCGATCGTCTCCGAGCGGCTTACCGGGATCGCGCGCCTCCTGCGCGGCTACGCGCAGACCGGCCTCGAGAACGTGGCGCTCTGGCACGAGCGCGACATCAGCCACTCCTCGGTCGAGCGGGTGAGCCTGCCCGACGCGACGATCCTGCTCGACTACGCCCAGCACCTGGCGATCCGCGTGGTCGAGGGGATGACCGTCAACGAGGAGCGGATGCGCGGGAACCTGAACGCAACGCACGGCGCGCTCTACTCCCAGCGCGCGCTGCTGGCGCTCGTGGAGGCCGGCCGCTCGCGCGACGACGCCTACCGGATCGTCCAGGAGGCCGCCCAGCGCGCCTGGGACGAGGGCGTCGAGTTCAGGGAGCTGATGGCGGAGGCCGCGCCGGAGCTCGACCTCGACGCCGTCTTCGATCCCGGCGCCTTCGTCCGCCACGCCGCCGCGATCGTGGGCCGCCTCGATCGCATCGCGTAGCGTCCGGCCGCGCCGGGTAGCGTCAGCGCCCGTGCCGCTCTTCCTCGGCTTCCTCGGCGTGCTCGCCTTCAGCTTCACGCTGCCGGCCACGCGCATCGCGGTCGAGGAGCTCGACCCCACCTTCGTCGGCATCGGGCGCGAGGCGCTGGCGGCGATCCCGGCCGGCCTGATCCTCCTGCTGTCGCGCGCGTCGCTGCCGTCGCGGCGGCAGGTGCTGCGGATCGGGATCGTGGCGTTCGGCGTCGTCTTCGGCTGGCCGCTGTTCACCGCGATCGCGCTTCAGGACCTCACCTCCGCCCACAGCGCGGTCATCGTCGGGCTGCTGCCGGCGGCCACCGCCGTCGCGGCCGTGCTGCGGGCGGGCGAGCACCCGTCGCGCGGGTTCTGGCTCGCGAGCTTCGCCGGGCTGGTCGCGGTGCTGGCCTTCGCGGCCTCGCAGGGCGCCGGCCTGCTCAGCACGGCCGACCTGCTCGTCCTGGTGGCCGTCGCCCTCGGCGCGATCGGCTACGCGGAGGGCGGCGCGCTCGCACGCGAGCTGGGTGGCTGGAGGGTGATCTGCTGGGCGGTCGTTCTGTCCGCGCCGCTGACCGTTCCGATCGGGCTGGTCGCCGCGGCGAGCTCCGACCTGCACGCCGGCGGCGACGCCTGGCTCGGCTTCGCCTACGTGGCCGCGGTGAGCGCCCTGCTCGGCTTCTTCCCCTGGTACGCGGGCCTGGCGCGCGGGGGCGTGGCGCAGATCGGCCAGGTCCAGCTCATCCAGCCGCTGCTCACCCTCGCATGGTCGGCCCTCCTGCTCGACGAGCACGTGGGCGTGGCGACGCTGGTGGCGTCCATCGCGGTGCTTGCGAGCGTCGTCGCGACGCAGCGCATGAGGGTGGACCGACGTAGTCGGCCTCCCTTGGTAACGTCGGGCGCGTGAGCGAAGCGCCCGCTCTCGAACACCTCTCCAGCGGGAAGGTGCGGGACATCTACGCCGTGGGCGAGGATCGCCTGCTGCTGGTCGCCTCGGACCGGATCTCGACCTACGACGTCGTCCACCCGACGCCGATCCCGGACAAGGGCAAGGTGCTCACCGGGCTCACTGCCTTCTGGCTCGAGCGCACCGGCGAGGTCTGCCCGAACCACCTGATCTCCGTGACCGACGTGCCCGAGGATTTCCGCGGGCGCGCGATGCTGGTCGAGCGGCTGGAGATGGTGCCGGTCGAGTGCGTCGTGCGCGGCTACATCACGGGCTCGGGCTGGAAGGACTACCAGGCGAGCGGCGCCGTCTGCGGGATCGAGCTGCCGGACGGGCTCCAGGAGTCGGAGCAGCTGCCCGAGCCGATCTTCACGCCGGCGACCAAGGCCGAGGTTGGCGACCACGACGAGAACGTCGACTTCGACCGCGCCGCTGAGATCATCGGCGACCGCGCGCTGCTGGAGGAGCTGCGCCGCCTGTCGATAGCGGTATACGAGCTCGGCGCGGCGCATGCGCGCGAGCGCGGGATCATCCTCGCCGACACGAAGTTCGAGTTCGGCCGGCGCGCGGACGGGACGATCGTGCTCGGCGACGAGGCGCTCACGCCGGACTCCTCGCGCTTCTGGCCGGCGGAGGGCTACGAGCCCGGCCACGGCCAGCCGAGCTTCGACAAGCAGTACGTGCGCGACTGGGCCTCGGGCTCGGGCTGGGACAAGACGCCGCCGGCCCCGGCGCTCCCCGACGATGTGATCGCGCGCACCCGCGAGCTGTACGTCGACGCCTACGAGCGCATCACCGGGGAGTCGTTCGAGACATGGCTGGAGCGCTCCGCTTGAGGGCACGGGTGTTGATCCGCCCGAAGACGGGCATCCTCGATCCACAGGGCCAGGCCGTCGAGCGGGCGCTGCCCGCGCTCGGCTTCGAGGGAGTGGCCAACGTGCACGTGGGGAGGCTGATCGAGCTGGACGTGCAGGACGCGTCGCAGGTACCGCAGATGTGCGAGCGCCTCCTGGCGAACCCGTTGATCGAGGACTACGAAGTCGTGGAAATAGCGTCGCACACGGCGGAGGACGCGGCATGAAGTTCGGGGTCGTGAGGTTCCCGGGGTCCTGTGACGAGGTCGACGCGCTGATGGCGTGCCGCCGCTTCGCCGACGCCGACCTCCTCTGGCACGGCGACCGCGACCTGAGCGGCGTCGACGCCGTCATCGTCCCCGGCGGCTTCTCCTACGGCGACTACCTGCGCGTCGGCGCGATCGCCCGCTTCTCGCCGCTGATGGAGTCGGTAATCGAGTTCGCCCGCGACGGCGGCCCGGTGCTCGGCATCTGCAACGGCTTCCAGGTCCTCTGCGAGGCCGGGCTGCTCCCCGGCGCGCTGCTCCCGAACGACTCGCTCCGCTTCGTGTGCCGGCAGGTCGACGTGATCGTCGAGAACCCGGGCACGCCGTTCACGCGGGCGTGCGAGGAGGGCGACAGCCTCTCGATCCCGGTGAAGCACACGACCGGCCGCTACTACGCGCCGAGCGGGACGCTGCCCGAGGACCAGGTGGTGCTCCGCTACGCGCCCGGCCACAACCCGAACGGCTCGATGGACGACGTGGCTGGGGTGTGCAACGAGGGCGGGAACGTGATGGGACTCATGCCGCATCCCGAGCACGCGGTGGACCCGCTCACCGGGTCCGCCGACGGCGGCAGGCTCTTCGAGTCGCTCGCAATGGTCCCCGCGTGAGCCTGGCTTCTGCTCCCCACAGGGAGCTGGGCCTCACCGACGCGGAGTACGACGGCATCTGCGAGCACATGGGGCGCGAGCCGAACGCGCTCGAGCTGGCGGTGTTCTCGCTGATGTGGTCGGAGCACTGCGCGTACAAGCACTCGAAGAAGCTGCTGCGGCAGCTGCCCAGCGAGGGGCCGCACATCCTGATGGGCCCGGGCGAGAACGCGGGCGTCGTGGACGTGGGCGACGGCCTGGCGGCGGCGTTCAAGGTCGAGTCGCACAACCATCCGAGCGCGGTGGAGCCGTTCCAGGGCGCGGCCACCGGCGTCGGCGGCATCCTGCGCGACATCTTCGCGGTCGGTGCGCGGCCGATCGCGGTGCTCGACTCGCTCCGCTTCGGGGAGCTCGACTCCGCCCGCTCGCGCTACCTGTTCGACTGGGCCGTGAAGGGCATCGGCCACTACGGCAACTCGATCGGCGTCCCGACCGTGGGCGGGGAGGTCTATTTCGAGCCGGCCTACGAGCAGAACTGCCTCGTGAACGCGATGTGCGTGGGGCTCGCGCCGCGCGAGCGGCTGATCCGGAGCGCCGCGGCGGGCGTCGGGAACCTGCTCGTGCTGCTGGGCGCGCGCACGGGCCGCGACGGGATCGGCGGCGCGTCGGTGCTGGCGAGCGCCGAGCTCTCCGAGGAGGACGAGTCGAAGCGGCCGACCGTGCAGATCGGCGACCCGTTCGAGGAGTCGAAGCTCGTCGAGTGCTGCCTCGAGCTGCTCGAGCGCGACCTGCTCGCCTCGCTGCAGGACCTGGGCGCGGCGGGGCTGTCGTCGAGCTCGTCGGAGATGGCCTCGAAGGGCGGGGTCGGGCTCGACATCGACGTCGCGCGCGTGCCGCTCCGGGAAGACGACATGGAGCCGTTCGAGATCATGATCTCCGAGTCGCAGGAGCGGATGCTGTGCGTGGTCGAGCCGGCGCGCCTGGAGGACGTGCTTGCGCGCTGCGCCCGCTGGGACGTGCGCGCCACGGTGATCGGCGAGGTGACCGACACCCGGCGCCTGCGCGTCTTCGACGGCGACGAGCCGGTTGGCGACATCCCCGTCGGCGCGCTCGTGGACGACGTGCCGCTCTACGACCTCGAGCCCGAGGAGCCGGGCGAGCCGCTCTATCCCGACCCCCCGGCCCGGATCGGCGAGGACGCGTCGGCCGCTGACAGCCTGCTCGCGCTGCTCGCCTCGCCGAACATCGCGTCGAAGCGCTTCGTCTTCGAGCAGTACGACTCGATCGTGGGCTCACGCACCGTGCGCCGCCCGCAGTCGGCCGACGCCGCGGTGCTCGTGCTCGAGCCGGACGGCGGCATGGGCGCGCTGGCGGTCTCGATCGACGGGAACGGCAGGCGCGTGGCCTGCGACCCGTACACGGGCGCCGCCGAGGCCGTGCTCGAGTGCGCGCGCAACCTTGCCTGCGTCGGTGCCGAGCCGCTCGGGCTCACCAACTGCCTGAACTTCGGCAACCCGGAGAAGCCGCACATCGCGTGGCAGCTCACGCGCACCGTCGAGGGGCTCCGCGACGCCTGCCTCGCGCTCGGCGTTCCGGTGGTCGGCGGGAACGTCTCGCTCTACAACGAGGGCGGCGAGGGGCCGATCTATCCCACGCCGGTGGTCGGGATGGTGGGGAAGCTCCCCGAGCCGTCCGCCGTGCCGCGCACCGGCTTCGCGGAGGAGGGCCACGCGATCGCCCTCGTGGGCATGTTCGAGCCGGCGCTCGAGGGGTCGGAGCTCGAGAAGCTGCGCGGCCGCCTCGGACGCTCGCTTCCGCCGCTCGACCTCGCCGCGCACGCCGACGCGCTCGTGCGCGTGAGGGCGGCTGTTCGAGGCGGCGCTTTGCCCACGGCGCACGACATCAGTGAGGGCGGTCTCGCCTGCGCGCTCGCGGAATGCTGCATCGCCGGGGGGTATGGCGCGGTTGTCTCGCTATCCGACCGAAACTCGTCGAACACCCTCGATGCGGCCGTTTTCGGCGAGGGGCCCGGCGGCGTCATCGTGGCCGGCCCGCGCGACGCCATCGACTCGCTCGACAGCGCGCTCGTCATCGGCGAGGTGGGCGGCGACTCGCTCGAGATCGAGGGCGCGCTGAGCGTTCCGGTGAGCGAGCTGCGCGCGGCCTACGAGGGCACGATCCCAGCGGCGTTCGCTGCGTAGAGCCGCCCACACCAGCGCGTCGATGGGCCCCTGGGCGCTCGCGTTTCGCCGCCTGCGCCATGACCGCGCGGCGCTGGTCTTCGGCTCGCTGTCGCTCCTGATCCTGCTCGCCCTCCTGGCGGCGCCGCTGTACGCGAGCGAGGTCGCGCACACCACCCCGGTCGAGAACCACCTGAGCGACCGGATCGTGATCGACGGGAGGCCGACCTACGTGCTCTCCCTCGACGGCTTCCCGATCGGCCCGACCTGGGAGGGCTCGTACTTCCTCGGAGCGGACGAGAACGGCCGCGACCTGATGGTCCGGCTCCTGTACGGCGCGCGGGCCTCGCTCGCCGTTGGCGCCGGCGCCGTGCTGCTGTCCCTGCTGCTTGCCGTGCCGCTCGCGCTGGTGGCCGGCTTCCGCCGCGGCCGGACGGACGCGGTGATCAGCCGGCTGTTCGACCTGCTCTGGTCGTTCCCCGCCCTGCTCACGGGCGTCCTTCTCAGCACGTCCCTCACCCTCCACGGAGTGGACGTCGGCCCGTTCCAGATCGGATCGGGCTCGAAGCTGATCCCGATCCTGGTGATCGGGCTCGTATACGTCCCCTACATCGCCCGTCCCCTGCGCGGGCAGGTTCTCGCCTTGAGGGAGCAACCGTTCGTCGATGCGGCCCGGGCATCCGGCATGAGGCCGGCTGCGGTCATGGCATCGGAGCTCGTGCCGCACCTGTGGACGACGCTGCTCGTCCTGTCCACCCTTCTGCTCGTCAACGCAGTCGCCCTCGAGGTGGCGCTGTCCTTTCTGGGCGCCGGCATCAATCCGCCGGAGCCGTCGCTCGGAACGCTGATCGATTCGGGGCTCGACCGCAAGGACATCATCTTCTCGCCCCACCTGCTGCTCGCTCCCTGCATCGCGCTCGTCCTCATCATCCTGGCGCTGAGCGGGCTCGCCGAGGGCCTGAGGCGCGCGCTCGACCCACACAGGACGCTGGCCGACTTCCAGGTGCACGGGCGATGATCCCGTTCGCGGTCCGCAGGCTCGCGGCGGCCGTCGCGACCGCATGGGTGGCGTCGCTGCTCGCCTTCTTCATGTTCTGGACGGTGCCGAACGTCGACCCGTCCTATTTCCTCGGCGGCGAGAGGCACGGGACGGACTTCACTCGCGCGCAGGCCAGGGAGAAGTGGGGCCTGGACGATCCGCTCCCCACCCAGTACGTGCGGCTGATGGGGGACATCCTGAGTGGCGACCTGAAGTGCTTCTATGGCTGCGCGAGCCTGCGGGAGGCCTTCGTAGAGGCGCTTCCGGTCACAGTGTCCCTCGTCGCCGGCGCGGGCTTCATCGCGGTCGGTCTGGGCGTGTGGCTCGCGCTGATCTGCGTGCGACACCGGGGGCGCTGGCCCGACCGCGCGATCACGGCTCTCGCCTCGGCTGCCTACTCCGTCCCCTCGATCGTCCTGGCGGCGCTGCTCTGGGCGTTCGTCGCGACCAAGTGGCAGCTCCTGCCCGCCGAGGGCTACGTTCGGCTCACCGACAACCCGTACGAGTGGGCGCGGCATCTGATCCTGCCCTGGACAGCGGCCGCGCTGCCGTTTGCCGGAGCGTACGTCCAGGTCGTCCGCGCGTCCCTCCTGAGCGCGGTGGACGAGGACTGGGTGCGCACGGCTCGCGCCAAGGGCCTGCCCGAGCGGAAGGTGATCCGCCGGCACGTGCTCCGGAACGGCCTGATTCCGCCCGTCAACATCTGGGGACTCGACTTCTCCCACGCCTTCGGCGGATTCGCGCTCTACGTCGAGGTCATCTTCGGGCTGCCCGGCGTCGGTCTGCTCACGGCCGACACGGTCGGCAACTTCGACCTCCCCCCGATCGTGGCCCTCGCCGTCTACCTCGCCATCGTCGTGGTGTTCACGAGCGCGCTGGTGGACATCGCGGTCGCCTGGCTCGACCCGAGGATCCGGCGGGCCAGGCCATCGAGCTGAGTTGACACCGGCCGCTGTTACCCTCGGTCCTCTCAGCCCGATGAACCGAGACCTCGACCACCGGGACGGGCCTCGCGACGAGTGTGGCGTCTTCGGCGTGTTCGCGCCCGAGCGCGAAGTCGCCAGGCTCGCTTACTTCGCCCTCTACGCGCTTCAGCACCGCGGCCAGGAGTCCGCGGGGATCGCGGCCACCCACGCGGGTCAGATCATGACCGTGCGCGACCTCGGGCTCGTCTCGCAGGTGTTCGACGAGGAGAAGCTGCGCGCGCTCCAGGGCGAGATGGCGATCGGGCACGTGCGCTACTCGACGACGGGATCGTCGGCGTGGGAGAACTCCCAGCCGGTCTGGCGCTCGGACCGCCGCCAGGTGGCGCTCGCTCACAACGGTAACCTGATCAACGCGGTGGAGCTGCACTCGGAGCTGCGCGAGCGCGGCGTCCAGTTCCGCGGGACCTCGGACTCGGAGATCATGGCAGCGCTCCTCTCGACGCACGAGGCGGACCGGATCGAGGACGCGGTGGCGGACGTGGTGCCGCGCCTCCAGGGCGCGTTCTCGACCGTCGTCATGACGAAGGACTCCGTGGTGGCGTTCCGCGACCCCGCCGGGCTACGGCCGCTCGCGCTCGGGATGATCGGCGAGGACTACTGCGTCGCGTCCGAGAGCTGCGCCTTCGACATCATCGGCGCGGAGCTGCTGCGCGACGTCCAGCCGGGCGAGATGGTCTCGCTCGGCTCGCGCGGGATCGAGACGCGCCAGCTGGTCGACTCGCCGCGGCGCGCGTTCTGCGTCTTCGAGCACATCTACTTCGCCCGGCCGGACTCGATCCTCGAGGGGAACCGGACGCAGGTCTCGCGACGCAAGATGGGGGAGATCCTCTGGCGCGAGGCGCCGGTCGAGGCGGACGTCGTGATCTCGGTGCCGGACTCGGGCAACCCGGCGGCGGCCGGCTACTCGAAGGCGTCCGGCATACCGCGCGACGACGGGCTGATCAAGAACCGCTACGTCCAGCGCACGTTCATCCAGCCCGGGCAGGACCTGCGCAAGCACGGCCTGCGGATGAAGTTCAACCCGCTGCGCGAGGTCGTGGCCGGCAAGCGGCTCGTGGTGGTGGACGACTCGATCGTCCGCGGCAACACCACCCGCCAGATCGTCCAGATGCTGCGCGACGCGGGCGCGGCGGAGATCCACATGCGGATCTCGGCGCCGCCGATCCGCCACCCGTGCCACTACGGCATCGACATGTCGACGACGCAGGAGATGATCGCCCACGACCGCACCGAGGAGGAGGTCGCCGCCGAGCTCGGCTGCGACTCGCTCCGCTACCTGTCGCTCGAGGGCGTGTACGAGGCGATCCGCTCCACGCGCGCGACCCACTGCGACGCCTGCTTCTCGGGCGAGTACCCACTCGAGCGGACCGACGCCGCGAACGGCAAGTACGCGCTCGAGGAGCTGCCCGTCGTAAAGAGCTCGGTACCTGTGTAACGAGTTGGTTCGGGGCCGGTCCTACCGCCGGGCGCACCGTTAGTCTCGGCCTTCGGCCATGGACCTGACCGCTGCGCTTCACCAGCACTTCGGCTTCGCCGATTTCCGCCCCGGGCAGCGCGAGGCGTGCCAGGCGGCGCTCGACGACCGCGACGTGATGGTCGTGATGCCGACCGGCTCGGGGAAGTCGCTCTGCTACCAGCTGCCGGCGCTCCTGCGCGACGACCTGACCGTGGTGGTGTCGCCGCTCGTGGCGCTGATGCAGGACCAGGTCGAGGCGCTGGCGGCGCGTGGGCTCGGCGACCGGGTCGCGCTGGTGAACGCTCAGCGGGACGCCGGCTCGAACGCCGATGCGCTGCGGCGGGCGGTGGCGGGCGAGCTGAAGCTGCTCTACGTCGCGCCCGAGCGCTTCGCCGCGATCGGCTTCCTCGACGGGATGCGCGACGCCGACGTGGGCCTGTTCGTGGTGGACGAGGCGCACTGCGTGTCGCAGTGGGGCCACGACTTCCGGCCGGACTACTTCCGGCTGGCGGACGCCGCGCGGATGCTCGGCGCGGCCGCGATCGTCGCCTCCACGGCCACCGCCACCCCGCGCGTGGCGAGCGACGTCGTGCGCCGGCTCGCGCTGCGCGACCCGCTGCGCGTCGCGACGGGCTTCGACCGCCCGAACATCAGCTTCGCGGTGGCGCGGCCGGGCGGCCACGAGAAGCGGGCGCTGCTCGCGGAGGCGCTCCGCGCCGAGGACGCGCTGCCGGCCATCGTGTACGCAGGCACGCGCGCGGGGGCCGAGGAGATCGCCGGCGACCTCACCACGGCGCTCGGCGAGGAGGCCGTGGCCTATCACGCGGGGCTCGACCGCGAGCACCGCGCGGCCGTGCAGCGGCGCTTCCTGGCGGACGACGTGCGCGTCATCTGCGCCACCAACGCATTCGGTATGGGCGTCGACAAGCCGAACGTGCGCACGGTCGTGCACGCGAGCGTGCCCTCGTCGCTCGAGGCGTATTACCAGGAGGCCGGCCGCGCCGGGCGCGATGGCGCTCCCGCGCGGGCGCTGCTGCTCGCGGAGAACCGCGACAAGGCGCTCCACGTGCACTTCATCAAGCGCGAGGAGCTCGACCCGGGCCTGCCCGGCTGGCTCGCCGACCGGCTGATCGCGGCGGCCGACGGCGACGACCGCTACTCGCTCGACGCCGGTGCGCTCGCGCGCGACCTGCGCGGCGACGGCGAACGGCTCCGCGCGCTGATCGGGCACCTGACGCGGGCGGGGGTGGTCGCGCCGTCGCCGTCCGCGCCCGACCGGGTGGCCGGCCGCGTCACGGGGCGCTTCGACGGGCGGGCGGCGGCGCTGTGCCGCACGTCGATCGAGGAGGGCGCCCGCTCGCGCTGGCGCCAGTACCGGGAGATCTGGGCCTATGTCGAGGACAGCACCTGCCGCCGGGCCGCGATCCTGCGGCACTTCGGCGACCCCGCGACGGCCACCGCCTCGATGGCGGCGGCCAGCCTCGGCACGAGCTGCTGCGACGTTTGCGATCCCGCCCTCGTCCTGACCGCCCCGCCGCCCGACCCCGTCGAGATCGGCAACCTCGACGACGCGATCATCCAGGTCGCGACCGGGGCTCGGCCCGCGGTCGGGCGCACCACCTGCGCGGAGATCCTGCACGGCTCGCGCAGCAAGAAGATCCAGCGCAACTCATACGACGGGATGCCCGCGTACGGGGTGTCGGCGCACATGCGCCGGGCCGACATCCTCGCTCGCGTGGACGAGCTCATCGAGGAGGGCCGGCTCGAGACGACGGACGGTCCCTATCCGGTCCTGCGCGTCGCCGCGTGAGTAGTGCGCAAGCACCGGGCGGTGCCCGGCGCGCAGCGACGCATTTTCGGATCGCAGTACTCATCTCGGGCGAGGGGTCGAACCTCCAGGCGCTGCTGGACGAGTTTCAGAACGGCGACATCGAGATCGTCGGCGTGGTGTCGAGCCGGGCCGAGGCGCCGGGGCTCGAGCGCGCCCTGAGCGCGGGCGTGGAGACCGCCATCTTCTCACTTGCCGACGAGCCCGACCGCGCCAGGCGCGACGACGCCCTGGCGGCCTGGCTCGAGGAACGCGAGGTCGAGCTCGTCGTCCTGGCGGGCTTCATGGAGCTGCTCACCCCCGGCTTCATCCGCCGCTTCCCCGGGCGGATCGTGAACGTCCACCCGGCGCTGCTGCCGGCGTTTCCGGGGCTCGGGGCGATCGAGCAGGCGCTCGAGCACGGCGTGAAGGTGGCGGGCGTGACGGTCCACTTCGTGGACGAGGGCGTGGACAGCGGCCCGATCGTGATGCAGGAAGCGTTCGAGCTTCCTTACCATCGGGACATCGCGGCGACCCGTCAGCGCTTCCACGAGGTCGAGCACCGGCTGCTGCCGAGTGCCGTGCGCCTGATCGCGGCGGGCCGCGTGTCGCTCGATCCCGACAACCCGCGACTGGTGCGGGTGGAGACCGATGGCTGAGGCGGGACAGCCGGCCGCCGGCGCGGTCGCCCCCGGCGAGGTGCGCATCCGGCGGGCGCTCCTGAGCGCCTCGGACAAGCGCGGCCTCGTGGAGTTCGCGGGCGGCCTCGTGCGGCTCGGGATCGAGATCGTCTCGACGGGCGGCACGGCGCGCGAGCTGGCCGAGGCGGGCATCGAGACGAGGGCGGTTGAGGACTACACGGGCTTCCCGGAGATCCTCGACGGCCGCGTGAAGACGCTCAACCCGCGCATCTACGCCGGGCTGCTTGCGGTGCGCTCGGACGACGCGCACGTCGAGACCCTGAACGAGCACTCCGTCGACCCGATCGACCTGGTGTGCGTGAACCTCTATCCCTTCGAGCGCGCGTCCAGCCGGCGCGGCGTCGAGGAGGACGAGGTGATCGAGAACATCGACATCGGCGGCCCGACGCTGATCCGGGCGGCGGCGAAGAACCACGCGTTCTCGGCGGTCGTGGTCACGCCGGAGAGCTACGACGCGGTGCTCGGCGAGCTCGAGGAGTCGGGCGGGCTGCTGTCGCTGCGCACCCGCCAGAGCCTCGCGATGGAGGCCTTCGCCTACACGGCCCGCTACGACGCCGCGATCGCGCGCTGGTTCGCCGAGCGCGAGGACGACTTCCCGACCCAGTACACGCGCTCGTTCGAGAAGGTGCTCGACCTCTCCTACGGCGAGAACCCGCACCAGCGGGCGGCCTACTACGCCGAGTCCGGCGCGCGCACGCACCTGATGTCGATGGTGTCGAAGCTGCACGGCAGGGAGCTGTCGTTCAACAACCTGCTCGACCTCGACTCGGGGCGGCGGCTCGTCGAGGACTTCGAGCTGCCGGTCGCCGCGATCATCAAGCACAACAACCCGTGCGGCGCGGCGCTCGGCGCGACGATCGGCGAGGCGTTCGACAAGGCGCTCGCGACCGACCCGCAGAGCGCCTTCGGCGGCGTCTTCTGCTTCAACCGGCCGGTAGACCGCGCGCTCGCCGAGAAGCTGAGCGCGATCTTCGTGGAGGCGGTGTTCGCGCCCGGCTACGAGGAGGACGCGCTGGAGCTGCTTCAGGAGCGGCCGAACGTGCGGCTGCTCGAGAACCAGGAGCGGCGGAAGATCCCGATCACGGAGCACGACCTGAAGCGCGTGCGCGGCGGCATCCTCGTGCAGGACCGCGACACGGGGCTCGAGGACCGCGAGGTGATGGAGGTCGCGACCGAGCGCAAGCCGAGCGAGGAGGAGTGGGGCGAGCTCCTGTTCGCGATGCGCCTCTGCAAGCACGTTCGCTCGAACGCGATCCTGCTGTCGCGCGGGCTCGGCACCGTCGGGATCGGCGCCGGGCAGATGAGCCGCGTGGACTCGGTCCGGCTCGCGGTCGACAAGGCGCGCGCCGCCGGGCTGTCGCTCGACGGCGCCGCGATGGCCTCCGATGCGTTCTTCCCGTTCGCGGACGGACCGGAGCTCGCGATCGAGGCGGGCGTGCGCGCGATCATGCAGCCGGGCGGATCGCAGCGCGACCATGAGGTCGTCGACGCGTGCGACGCCGCCGGGGTGGCGATGGTCTTCACCGCCCGCCGGCACTTCCGCCACTGATTTAGACAACTATCGAACTCTCGACTAGAGTCTGATCAGCGGCGCCGGCATGAGAGAGCCACACCACCCATCCTGTGAGGAGCTGGAGCTCCCGGCCGTACTGCACGCGCTGAGCGACCCGGCGCGACTCCAGATCGTCCGCAAGCTCGCCGACGGCGACGAGTGCACCTGCGGCACCTTCGACCTCGGCCTCTCGAAGGCAACCCTCTCCCACCACTTCCGCGTGCTGCGCGAGAGCGGCGTGGTCCGAACCCGCCCCGAAGGCCGCCGCCGACTGCTCTCACTGCGCGAGGACGATCTGAACGACCGCTTCCCGGGCTTGCTGGAAGCGGTGCTGTCGGCGAAGCACGCGGGTGGCGTAGAAGCGCTTCTGTAGTACCCCCGGGAGGACTCGAACCTCCAACCTCGCGATTAAAAGTCGCTCGCTCTAGCCAGTTGAGCTACGGGGGCGTAACGAGATGATTGCGTACGTCTCGCCGTGACGGCTCTGGCTAGTACGAGCAGTCAAGCCATGCCGGCTCATCGAATCCGGAGTACTCCTGTATCGCGCCGTAGACGTGT
>Ga0126312_10000862_pt1 | contig 19139 bp, 18 predicted proteins | sample Plot104A_FD_92537 | JGI IMG/M metagenome (GOLD analysis project Ga0126312, IMG submission 92537) | Serpentine soil microbial communities from UC McLaughlin Reserve, CA, USA - Plot104A | ecosystem: Environmental > Terrestrial > Soil > Grasslands | place: USA: UC McLaughlin Reserve, Lake County... | reverse complement strand
TGCTTGGCCTTGCACCGGGTGGGGTTTGCCTGGCCGCCACGTCACCGTGACGCCGGTGCGCTCTTACCGCACCTTTTCACCCTTGCCGGCACCGGGCTCACGTGAGGCCCGGCGCTTAGGCGGTTTGTTTCTGTGGCACTTTCCCGCGGGTTTCCCCGGGTCGGTTCCCCGACCACCCTTGCCCTGCGGTGTCCGGACTTTCCTCGAGGGGCCGGTTGTCTCCCCGACCTCCCCGCGGCTGCTTGGCCGACGCAATCAAGTCTAGGCCCGAAAGGCGCCGCCGTCGACGCGCGCAATCGAGCATTCCCGCGCCGATCAATCGCGTTGCGGTTAACCCCGTAATACGGGGCAAACCTCAACGCCATTGAGGTTGAGGTTCGGCATGTATTACATGCCCAACCTCAACGCGATTCGCGGTCGAGCCTGAAGCGCCAGACGGTCTCGCCAACCTGAACGCGATTCGCGGTCGAGCCTGAAGCGCCAGACGGTCTCGCAAACCTCAACGCGATTCGCGGTCGAGCCTGAAGCGCCAGACGGTCTCGCCATCCTCCCGAGCTTCCCCGTCGAAGCGAAAGCCCGCCTTCTCGAGCACGCGATTCGACGCGCTGCGCTCCGGCAGGGTGTGCGCGATCACGGCGGCGATCTCCACGTCGGCGAATGCCTCGGCGACCATCGCCAGTGTCGCGGCGGTGGCGAGGCCGCGGCCCTGCCTGGCCTCCGCGATCTCGTAGCCCAGCTCGACCACGCCGTCCCTCGGTGGGCCCTTGAAGCCACCCCAGCCGACGAGCTCGGGCGGCTCCTCGGCCACGAAGAACCGAGTGCCCCAGCGCGGGTCGGCCCCGGCTGCGGCGAGCGCGTCCCGTGTGGGCTGGAGCGCCTCGGTGAAGGAGACCCATCCCGGCACGACATCGTGGCCGAGCGCCTTCGCGAGCGACTCGTCGCCGGCGAGCGCGGCGTCCAGCAGGGAGACATCGGCACGGACGAGACGGACCACGGCGCACAGGCTGCCACGTCAGCCGCCGGCACCGCGCCAACAGGCGGATGCCGCAGCCGCCGCACTCAGCGCCCGCAGGTGTGGCGCCCGCGCTCGCCACCGCCGAGCGCGCTCTCGGCACCTAGCTCAGGCGGCTGCCGCAGCCGCCGCAAGCGGCGCCCCCAGGCGTGGTGCCCGCGATCGCCACCGCCGAGCGCGCTCTCGGCGCTAGCTCAGGGCGCTGCCGCAGCCGCCGCACTCAGCGCCCGCAGGCGTGCCGCCAGCGCCCCCGCCGCGCTCAGCGCTCGCGTGCCTCCCGCCGCACTCAGCGCCCGCGGACGTGGTGCCCGCGCTCGCGCGCGTGGATGTCGTGCGCGCGACACCCACGGTCATGCGCGCGTGACACACCGGGCATTCGGCGCTGCCGTTCGAGCGGGCAGCATGGAGTGTTGCGTTGAGCAGCTCGTCGAGCGTGACGCCCCCGCCGCGACCAGGCGGTGCGGCGGCGGTCCCGGGAGCGCCCTCGAACAGCGAGCCTGGCCTGTCCAGCACAGCAGGCGTCATGCCACCCTCCGGCAGACCCCCACGACGCGACCGAGGATGTCCACGTCGCGTGCGTAGATCGGCTCGAGGGAGTCGTTCTCCGGCTGCAGGCGCACGCGCTCCTTCTCCTTGAAGAAGCGCTTGACGGTCGCCTCGCCGTCGAGCATCGCCACGACTATCTCGCCGTTGGTCGCCGTCTTCTGCGGCCGCACCACGACGTAGTCGTCCTCGAAGATGCCGGCGTTCTTCATCGAGTCGCCCTTCACGCGCAGGACGAACTCGCCCTCGTCGCCGCCCGCGATCTCGGGCACAGGCACGTACTCCTCGATGTTCTCGTCGGCCAGCACCGGCTGGCCCGCCGCGACCTGGCCCACCAGCGGCAGGCCGTTGGGCGTGACGACCGCCTTGGCCTTGTCCACCAGCACCTCGATCGCCCGCGGCTTGGTGGGATCGCGCTTCAGCACCCCGAGCTTCTCGAGGTTGGCGAGATGGGCGTGGACGGTCGAGGACGAGGTCAGCCCGATGGCCTTGCCGATGTCGCGAACGGTCGGCGGATAGCCGTGCTCGCGCGCGTATGTCTTCACGTATTCGAAGATCTCCTGCTGCCGCTTAGTGAGGTTGAGCTCGACCATCAGACCTCCTGCCGAAGCTGTGTGAATTGACGTGATCCGAACATGTGTTCGCAGAGTATCCGGGGCCTCGGACGACATCAAGGGGTGGATTGTCCGCGTCTATACTCAGGCGGCTACGCGCCTGTGGCGGAACTGGTAGACGCGCAAGGTTGAGGGCCTTGTGGTCCGTTTGGACCGTGGGAGTTCGAATCTCCCTGGGCGCACTAAAGGGCCTGCAAGTGCGGGCCTTTTCTCTTCGTCGGCGCAGGCGTTCCGCCCGGCGCCGATCCCTATGACAACGCCGCGGTCCACACCGAACTGCCACGGTATGCCTTCCCGGTCGCCTGCTCGGCATGCGCAGACGTTCGAACCCAGTCGTCGCCAGCCCTGAAGTCGTGAACGAGACGACCGAAGGGCGGCGCCGTTCGCGGGCCGAGCCCCGAACGCTGCTCGCCGATTCGCGACTTGACGGCGGGCGTCGTAGACGCTCCAGTCGAGTCTTACCCGTACCGATCAAAGTCCTGAGGCGCTAATCCTGGCGGCGATGCAGCGGTAGCTTGCGACACGAGCGACGGTGTGGTGCTCGTTGCGAAGCCCGCCACCAAGCATGCGACGATGAGGCCACCCGATTCTCTGGGCGGCCGCGGACATCACTCGTCGTCGGGTAGCTGTGGTGATGGCCAGTGATCCTCGAGGAAGAGACCGAGTTCGTGAGCGCGCTGGATGGCGTGAGGGCACGGGCTCTTCGACCCGACATACATGTAAAGGTCGAAACCAACGTGGAGCGCGAAGTCGTCCTTCGGTGCTTCCAGCTTGCAGATGACCTCCTCGCGCAGCATCCGTCGAACAACATCGGCCGCCTCGTGTACTCCAACGATCGTGCCCTCGGGAGCCACCCGCCGCCCAGATCCGCGGATCGGACCTGCAGCTGCTCGACGTTGCTGTCCTGAGCGAAGCCGACAAACGGTTTGACGTACGCCGCCTCGACCCGTTCGTAGTCCTCGATCGTCAACTTTGCACCGTCCAAAACGCCTCGCCGACATCCGCGATCGAGGTCCATGTGACGTCTCTATAGGCGCCGCAGTCGTCCCTCCGCTCGCGGTCGTACCGCGTCACACGCCACCAAACGGCAAGTTATGGACCAATGCGGTTGAGCTGCTCGTCATACGTGCCCGTTCGTGTGCTCTTGCTCCCGAGCGCTTCTGGGGAGCGCGCCATCTTCCAGATCCCGCCCGAATGTGAATCGATGTCCTGAACGATGTAGTTACGGCCGCTTCGGAAGATCTCCTGGCCACGGAGTTGACGGCCGATCGGCTTATAGCTCGGATCGGTGTCCGGCTAGGTGATCTGGCCGTTGGCGCCCGGGAAGGCGCCCTGGGCGGGTAGCGCCAAGGCGAGACCAAACAGGGTGACGAGCGAGGCCAACGCGTACGTGCGATTCATGGAGCAAGCGTCCGCGAGGGAAGCCTGGTCGCATCGTGGCCGGCACCACGAAATTTTCGCTCGTATGCCACACGGACACGCGGACGTGGATGTCATGGAGGTAGCCGAAGCGCATCCGTCAGCTCGCGGCGCGAGCCGATCCCGAGCTTCAAATAGACGTGAGTGAGGTGGGTCTCGACGGTGCGGAGCGTGACGAACAGAGCCTGCGCGATCTCGCGGTTGGTCATTCCCTGCTCGGCCATGGTGGCCACGCGGAGCTCGCTGGCCGTGAGCGCGTCGCGGCCGCTCAGGCGATCCCGGCGCGGCCGGGCGCCTGAAGCCGTCAGCTCCTCGCGGGCGCGCACCGCCAGGGCCTCAGCGCCGCACCGCACCGCCAGGTCGAGCGCCTCCCTGAGCGGCTCCCTGCTCTCGCCGATCCGGCCCACGCGCCGCAGCGCCGCTCCGAGCTCACAGAGACTGCGGGCATGCTCGAGCCGGGCGCCCGAGCCGTCCAGCAGCGCCACCGATTTCTCGAGCAACTCCACCCCGGCGCGCCCACCACGGGCGAGCCCGAGGCAACGCGCGGCGATGCCCTCCGCGCGCCCGGCGCCGAACGCGTGCGCCAGCTCAAGCTCCTCCACCGCGAGGGTCGCCGCCTCGTCACGCGAGCCGAGCGCCAGATTGGCGAGCGCCGCGCTCGACCGCCATGGAATCAGAGCCGGGTTCACGGCGCCCGCGTCGAGGAGCTGGCGGCCGCAGTCGAGCAGGTCCTGAAGGGCCGCCTGGGGGTCGCCGAGTGCCAGTCGCAGGCGGCCGCGGCTCCCCAGCAGGACAAGCTGGTCCCAGGCCCCATCATTGGCCTCCCGGGGCGGGCGCTCGACCATCCGCTTCGCCTCGTCGAGCTGGCCACGCTCTACGAGGACATCGACCATGAACGCAACCGGATCGACCGGCTGGTCCGGCCACTCGGCGTAGATCTCCATGCAGCGCCGCACATCCGCCTCCGCCTCCCGAACCGCGCCCTCGCGCAGGCCGATCCGAGACCGCACGGCCAGGCCGAAGCCGAACGTGGTCACCGAGCCGCGCGCGTTGGCCTGTGCGACGAGCTCGTCGGCCACCCGGCGCGCCGCGGCGAAGCGGTCGCAATAGGCGAGCACGTCAGCGGCGTAGATCGCCGCTGACGGATCCACCTCTCGCGGCTGCATCGCGGTCAGCGCTCGCTGCGCGAGCTCGACCGCGATCACCGCCGGCTGGTTGCGGCCGGTGGCGGACACCGCGAGGCTGGCAAGCAGCCGCGCGTCGCCCACGCGGTCCATCGCGGCTGGATCCGCGAAGCGTGCGAGACGCTCCGCGGCAAGCCGCCGAGCGCTGCCGTCACCCGACAGGATCGCGGCGTTGATCAACTCGCCCTCCACCCGCTCGCTCAGAGCAGTGCCCGGCTCGAGCTCCCCGAGCACCGGCTTCAGGATCGCCACGGCGCGGCGGAATTCGCTCGAGATCCTGAGGATCAGTGACATCTCCAGTGCGATCTCGGCCCTCGTCTCGGGGCCGCGCGCGAGCGCCAGGGAACGCTCGAGCGTCGGCAACGCGCCCATCCCGGTGGTCGCTGCCTCCGCCTGGCCAAGCTGCCAGACGAGCTCGGGCAGCCGGTCCTCCGGCGCCGGTTCCTCCAGAGCGCGACGGAGATAGGCGGTCGCCGCGTCCGGTGCGCCCACCGCGATGGCGGCGCTCGCGGCACGGCCGAGCGTTGTGGCGCACCACTCGTCTCCCGCCGGCTCGGTCGCGAGCAGATGGGCAGCCTTAGCGTCCACCCCGAGCCCATCCCGCTGGAGCAATCGAGCCGCGCGCGCATGGACGCGGGAGCGCTGCGCGGCTGGAATGTCGTCGTAGACCGCGGCCTGGACGAGCGGATGGACGAACTCGAGCGGCCGGCGTATCGCGAGGATGTCGGCCGCAGCCAGCGCGTCGGCGGCGGTGGCCGCCTCGTCCGCGTCGATGCCCGCCAGCTCGGCCGCGCGTCCGAGCGTCGCGGCCGACCCGAGGACCGCCGCCGTCCGCACCAGTCGCCGTGCCTGCTCGGGCAGCCGGCGCAGCCTGAGCAGCACCGCTCGCGAGATGGTCTCGGGCCGCATGTCCGCAATTCGCCCCGCGGCGGCCGCCGTCGGGGCGACCCCGTCTGCGGCCACCTGCCCGATCAGCTCGTGCAGGAGGAACGGGTTGCCATTGGTGGCGGCGTGGCAGGCGTCGCAGAAGCTGGGGTCCGCACCGCCGAGGGACTCGCGAACCATGTCCTGGGTCCCGACGGCGGTCAGCGGCGAGAGGCGCAGCGTCCTGGCCGCAGGCTCCGCCCTGATCACGTCCAGCGTGGCCATGTCGACCCCCGGCTCGGCGGAGCGGCAACCCACCACGAGAAGGATCGGCAATTCCTCGATTCGCCGCGCCATGTAGGCGAGCCAGCGGAGCGACGCCGCGTCCGCCCAGTGCGCGTCGTCCACCACCGCCAGCAGGCCACGTCGCTCGGCCACGCCCGCGACGAGCCAGTAGAGCCCGTGGAGTGCGGCGGCGACCCCGTCGGCGCCCCTCATCGCCGCGTCCTCTTGCTCGCCGTAGCCGAGGACCGGCCCGGCCAGCCGAGCCGCACCGGACAGCAGACGCTCCCGCTCGTCCTCCGTCCGGCCGGCCAGCGCGGGCTGAAACAACCCACGGACCACGGACCAGGCGAGGTCCCGCTCGAGCTCGCCGGCACGGGCGGCAACGGTCTCAAGCCCGGCCTCCTCGGCACGGTCGCGCGCGTCCGCCGTCAGGCGGGTCTTACCTATACCGGGCGGACCGAGAAGGACTGCCACCGCTCCTGAGCCCCCGGCGGCAGCGCCGATCAATCGATCGAGCGCCACCTGCTCGGACTCGCGCTCGAGCAGTCGGCCCCGCACGGATCCAGTGTAGGACGAAAGTTCGTGGTGCGACCCACGACGCCGGGAGCCCGTGCGGTGCCGATCATGGGCCGGTGACCGAGCCCGACCAAACGCATTTCACACTCGCCATCGCGGTGTCAGCGGAGCCCATCACGGGCACCGTGCGCTCGGCCGGGCCCGCGACCCGCCCGTTCACCGGCTGGATGGAGCTCTTCGCCGTACTCGAAGCGGCCGTCTGCGCCGCCCGAGCGAAAGTGCGAACCGAACAGTCAACAGAGGAGAGAGCATGAAGCGCCTGATGGCAGTCCTGGTCTTTGCCGCGCTGGTTGCTGCGTCCGCGCCCGCCAACGCGCGTACCGGAGCGAACGCGGCCGCTTCGGTCGGCAGCCTCGTGTACGTGAAGGGCGGCAACGTCTGGGTAGCGCGGCCGGATGGCGCCAGCAGGCACCGAGTCACGCGCGACGGCCGGCGCCGGCCTCGCTACGACCACCCCAGCCAGGCCGACAACGGCACGATCGTTGCCCTGCGGGGCACCGATCTGCACCGCTTCGCACGCGGCGGGCGACGGCTCGGCAAGCCGAGGCGCGTGAGCGCGGGGCTCGCGGGCCCCGGCTCGTTGCACGAGATCGCGGAGGGCTCGGAGGTGTCGCCCGACGGCCGCAGGGTCGCCCTCTACAAGACGCTGCTCCAGGGCACCTACGACCCGAACACCGGCCGGGATGGGCTGACCATCTTGTCGGTCACAGTCGAGTACCGCAGCGCGTCAACCGGCAAGCGGCTGCGCGAGCTCCACTCGCCCGGCGACTACTACCAGAGCCCGTCGTGGATCGGCAACGGCCGCCTCCTCGTGTTCGCCCCGTTCAACTCGTATGCGCCGCAGGTGTTTGTGGACACCCTCGGTGGCTCGACGGAGGGCTGGTTCGCGGACGAGCACGGCGGTGAGGCCGACCCGTTCGGAAGGCAGGTCCTCGACGACGGCGAGCTGACCCGCGCCGGCGACCGGCTCGCCATGGTCCGCGGCACCAACGTCCAGGGAGACTCGGCGGGCGCGACGTTCGAGATCGACAGCGTTGCCTCCCTGGCCGAGGTCCCGGTGCCGCTCTGCACGTTCCGTCCGCCCGGCAGCGGCCCCTTCTCGGGTCCATCGTGGTCGCCAGACGGCTCGAGCATCGCGTGGAGCAACGGTGCCGGCGTCTGGACGGCACGGCTCAATCCGTCGGGCGGCGACTGCGGGACGACGCCTCGGCTGGTCGTCCGCGGCGGCAGGCTGCCGGACTGGGGACCGCGCGGCACATGAGAAGGCCGGGTCTGGGTTGTCGCCGTGACAACACGGTGACAACAAACGCCCCGTCCAACAGATCCATATCGTCCAACCGCGCGGATCAGACGTCCGTATCGGCGGCATTCGGACGGATCGGGCAGGTCGCGCGCAAGGTTGAGGGCCTCACGGGCGACAGCGACGAGGCGCCGGGACGTGCGCTCGGGTCCGGCGACAACGTGCCCTCGTGGTTTAGCGAGGGTGGTGAGGTCCGCCTCATCGTGAAGACCGAAGGCGTGGGCCTGTACGTAAGAAGAAGGGACTCAGCTGACGGGCCTCTGCTCGGGTTCGGGCTTGGCGAGGGCTTGCCACTCTCCGTGGAGGCTCCCCTCGAGTGGTGGCGGGAGCGACTGGCGCAACGCGCGGTCGTCATCCTCGGGAACGCACCCTTCGCGCCGCGCGACTTCATCGATGACCGAGGACGCGTCCCCCTACTCGGGGTGACCACCCGCGACGTCAAGCGGGTCGAGCTCCGGTATTCCGAAGGACCCCCGTCGGTGGGCGACACCGGCGATGGCGGCTTCGTGCTCCTGGCCGATGCCTGGCGGCCGTTTCGCGAGCTGATCGCCGACGACGGGAGCGGGCACGAGCTTGGCCGGAGCGACATCCGCGGCGACGACATGCGCTATCTGTGCGAGAAGGAGCCTGGCGTCTGTCCGCCCGAAGCCTCCTCGAGCAGCCGCTGATCCGCTCACTCGCGGGTATACGCGGGGCGATAACGGGTAGCGGTCGAGCGATCCACTTCCTGGAGGAGCACATGGCCGATCGCACGCTTTCCGAGCAGGTCACGAAGTACCTGACCGACATCCACTCGATCGAGCTGCAGGCGTTGGCCCAGCTGAAGGCGGCCCCAGACATCGCGGGCGACGACCGCCTCGCCGCGAGCTTCCGCGAGCACCTCGAAGAAACCCGCGGACAGGAGCGGCTCGTCAGGGAGCGCCTCGAGGACCGCGAGGCGAACACCTCGACCCTGAAGGACATCGCGGGCCGCCTCGGCGGCTGGGCGATGGTCGCCTTCGCGCGCCTCAACCCGGACACGCCCGGGAAGCTGACGGCTCACGCGTTCTCCTACGAGCACATGGAGCTCGCGGCCTATGAGCTGATTCGCCGCGTGGCGGAGCGAGCGGGCGACCAGGCGGTGGTCGAGCTGGCGCGGACGATCGGCGCAGAGGAGCGTGCGATGGGCGAGCGCCTGGCGGCGTGCTTTGACGTGGCCGTGGAGGCGTCGCTGCGGGAGAAGGGCGCCGACGACATCGAGTCGGAGCTCGTCTCCTACCTCACCGACGCGCACGCGATCGAATCGCAGGCACTTCAGCTGCTCGAGGCCGGGCCGGCGATCGCCGGCTTCGACGGGCTTGCGCAGGTCTTCCGCGAGCACCTGGAGGAGACGCGTGGGCAGCAGCAGCTCGTGGAGGAGCGACTGCGGGCGCACGAGGCGCTGCCCTCCCGCTTCCAGAGCACAGGTCTCCGTATCGGCGGAGCGAACCTGGGGGCGTTCTTCGCCGCCCAGCCCGATACACCCGTGAAGCTGGCCGGCTTCGCGTACGCCTTCGAGCATCTGGAGATCGCTTCCTACGAGCTGCTGCGCCGCGTGGCCGACCGGGCCGGTGACGCCGACACGATCTCCGTCGCCATGCAGATAGCCGGCCAGGAGCGAGTGGCCGCCGAACGGATCGCCGCCACCTGGGACGGGGCCGTCGAGGCGACGCTCGCCAAGCTGACCACCGAGCACGCCTAGTTGCCGACGATGTCGTCGCCGCCGGGATAGCCGGGCAGGGCTTGGGTAGAGCTGCGCCGAGGGCCGCGGGCTTCGGGCGAGTGTGTGCCCACCACATCTGGGGGTATCCGGGTCGCACGGCGGCGCTGCGAGCACCGTCGGCAATCTGAAACGGAGGTAGAGGCGATGGCGAAGGACCACGGACCGAGCGTGAAAAACGACAAGCAGTACGAGGGTCTGCGCAAGAAGGGCATGAGCAAGTCGCGCGCGGCCGCGATCTCGAACTCGCCCGGCTCCTCGAGCAGGGGCGGCAAGAGCAGCGGCAGCAGCCAGAGCAAGAAGAGCAGCGGCAGCGGCAGCGGCGGCAACACGGCACAGAAGAAGGCGGCGGGCCGCAAGGGCGGCAAGAAGTCGAGCTAGCGCCCACGCAATCGCGGGGAGATGGGCAGCGTGACCGCTAGTCGGATCGTCGATCCCTGGGGCGCGCGCACGCCCTTCGCGGCCGGCGAGGCGTGGCCGGTGCGCGTCGACTTGCAGCTCGACGACGGGCTGGACGAGGCCGACGTGGAGCGCTGGGCCCAGGCCGCCTCGGTGCTCCATTCGAACGGCGACGCGATGGATATCGCGGTCAAGGAAGGCCGCATCGTCGGCGTGCGCGGTCGCGCCGGCGATCGGGTGAACCGTGGCCGCCTGGACCCCAAGGACCTGTACGGCTGGCAGGCCAACAACTCCCCCGACCGGCTCACCCGGCCGCTCGTCCGGGAGAACGGCCGCCTCGTGGAGTCCGACTGGGACACCGCGATGGACCGCATCGTCGAGCGCTCCAAGAAGCTGCTCGACGGACCGGGGGGCTGGGGCCGAATCGGCTTCTACACGACCGGGCAGCTCTTCCTGGAGGAGTACTACACGCTCGGCGTGATCGGCAAGGCCGGCATCGGAACGCCCCACATGGACGGCAACACGCGCCTCTGCACCGCCACCGCCGCGGCGGCGCTCAAGGCGTCCTTCGGGACCGATGGCCAGCCGGGCTCGTACACCGACATCGACCACTGCGACGCGCTCGCGATCTACGGGCACAACGTCGCCGAGGTGCAGGCGGTCCTGTGGATGCGGATGCTCGACCGGCGCCGTGGGCCGGACCCGCCGAAGCTGATCTGCGTCGACCCTCGCCGCACCCCGGTCGCCGAGGAGGCGGACGTGCACCTGGCGCCGAAGAGCGGCACGAACCTCGCCTTGATGAACGGGCTCCAGCGCGAGCTGATCGAGCACGGCTGGATCGACAAGCGGTATGTGGAGGCGCACGCGAACGGCTTCGACGCGCTGCGCGAGGCGCTGGACCCCTACACGCCCGAGCGCGTCGCCGAGATCTGCGACGTCCCCGCCGGCCGCTTGCGCGACGCGGCCCGGATCGTCGGAGAGTCGGAGCGTCTGGTCTCGACCGTCCTACAGGGCTTCTACCAGTCGAACCAGGCCACGGCCGCCGCCTGCCAGGTGAACAACATCCACCTGCTCCGCGGCATGCTCGGCCGCCCGGGCGCCGGGCTGTACCAGATGAACGGGCAGCCGACGGCCCAGAACACGCGCGAGACGGGCGCCGACGGCGACCTTCCCGGGATGCGCAACTGGGACAACGACGAGCACATCGCGGAGCTCGCGAGGCTCTGGAGCGTCGACGAGATGGTCATCCCGCACTGGTCGCCGCCGACGCACGCGATGCAGATCTGGCGCTACGCGGAGCAGGGCTCGATCGAGCTGCTCTGGATCAGCGCGACCAACCCGGCCGTCTCGCTGCCGGACCTGGCTCGCATCCGTCGCATCCTCGAGCGCGACGAGCTGTTCGTCGTGGTCCAGGACCTGTTCCTGACCGAGACCGCCGAGCGCGCGGATGTCGTACTCCCCGGAGCCACATGGGGCGAGAAGCTCGGCACGTTCACCAACGCCGACCGCACCGTCCACATCGCGGAGAAGGCCGTCGAGCCGCCCGGCGAGGGGCGGCCGGATCTCGACATCTTCCTCGACTACGCGCGGCGAATGGACTTCCGCGACCGCGACGGCGAGCCGCTGATCAAGTGGGACGACCCGGAGTCGGCGTTCGAGGCGTGGAAGGCCTGCTCGCGCGGACGGCCCTGCGACTACACCGGGATCACCTACGACAAGCTGCGCGGCGGCAGCGGGATCCAGTGGCCGTGCACGGAGGACACCCCCGGCGGAACCGAGCGCCTGTACGCCGACGGGCGCTTCAACACCGATCCCGACTACACCGAGAGCTACGGCGACGACCTCACCACGGGAGCGTCCTTCACCGAGGAGGAGTACCGCGCGAAGGAGCCCGGTGGCCGCGCCTTCCTGCACGCCGCGAGCTATCAGCCGTCGCCCGAGGTGCCGAGCGAGGAGCACCCGTTGCTACTCACGACGGGACGCACCATCTACCACTTCCACACGCGCACGAAGACGGGCAGAGCGCCGGAGCTGAACGCCGCGGCGCCGGACGTCTGGGCGGAGCTGAGTGCCGCGGACGCCGAGCCACTGGGGATCGGCGAGGGCGACAACGTGCGGATCGAGTCGCCGCGCGGCGCGATCGAGGCGCCTGCGCGCATCACGGGCGTGAGGCCGGGAGTCGTGTTCGTGCCGTTCCACTACGGCTACTGGGACGGGGACGGCCGGCGCCCGCGGGCGGCCAACGAACTGACGATCACGGCATGGGACCCCGTCTCGAAGCAGCCCATCTTCAAGGTCGCCGCCGTCCGCCTGACGAAGGTGGGCGCCTGACATGCACGTCGCGCACTACCTCGGCCTGCTCCACAAGGCGCAGGTGGACCTTGCCCGCGCCTTTCGGGAGGTCGGCGAGGGGCACGCGGACGAGGTGGACGTCTTCCACACCTGCGAGCGGCTCGCGAAGCAGTGCGACGGGCACGCGGAGCGGCTCGCTCCGTTCGCCGAGCGCTACGGCGAGGAGGCACCCGACGAGCCCGACCGCCTGTACTCGGAGCTCTTCCAGGGCACGCGGAGCGGCGGGCTCGGGCTGCTGCGCGACCTGCATGACCTCTACCTCATGGCGTGCGAGTGCGACATGGCATGGACGGTCGTCGGCCAGGCCGCACAGGGCCTCCGCGACCACGAGCTCGTCGATGTAGTGCTCGCGTGCGAGCGCGAGACCGCGATCCAGCTCAAGTGGCTGCGCACACGCATGAAGCAGGCCGCGCCCCAGGCCCTGGTGGTGGCGTCGTGACGAGCGGCGCCGCCCGGATCGTGCTGCGCCCGCTCGGGAACCCGCTGCCGCTCGGCTTCCTTGCTCTCGCGGGCGGCACGCTGCTCATGAGCGGCCTCCAGCTCGGCTGGCTGCGCCCGGCAGACGGGGCTGACGTCGCACTCATCCTGATCGCGTTCGTGTTCCCGCTTCAGCTGCTCGCATCCGTCCTCGGCTACCTCGCCCGCGACGTCGTGGCGGGGACCGGCATGGGGATCCTGGCCGGCACCTGGCTATCGATCGGAGTGGTTCAGCTCACGTCGCCTTCGGGCTCGACGAGCGATGCGCTGGGCCTGTTTCTGCTTCTCGCGGGCACCGCGATGCTCGTGCCTGCCGCCGCTGCTGTGAGCGGCAAGCTCGTGCCGGCCGCTCTGCTGGCAACGACCGCGGTTCGGTTCTCGACGACAGGGATCTACCAGCTCAGCGCGAGCGGCACCTGGGAGGACCTCGCCGGCCTCGTCGGCCTCGTCCTCTGCGCACTCGCGCTCTACACGGCGCTCGCCATGGCACTGGAGGACGCGCGCCGGGCGCCGATCCTGCCCCTGGGACGAACCGGGTCGGGCGGTGAGTCGCTCGGCGGCGACTTCGCCCAGCAGGTCGAGCGAATCGAGCGCGAAGCCGGCGTACGGGAGCAGCTCTGATGCGCCCCGGACCCATTTGGGGCTGCACCCCCGGGATGGGCAATACGCGCTACCCTCGACCGTGCACCACGCCGCCCGTCTGGTTCTCGTCCTCTTACTCTCGCGCGGCCCGCACACAGAGGACGAGAGAGCGCGAGAACCTATGGACGCGGAAGCGACTCCCCAGCCGGGCACCGCGGCAGAGCGGAGAGGCCTGCTCATGGTCGAGTTGTCGAACGCGATGGTGCGGCTCTACAAGGATCTCTTCGGCCGCGGCCCGACCAAGACCAGGAGCAGCTACGCCGGCCCGGACCTGATCGTCACGACGCTCGAGAACAGCCTGACGCGCATCGAGCGCACGATGGCCGACGCGGGCGAGCACGAGCGCCTGCGCGACCTGCGCATGCACTTCCAGTACATGGCCGAGGACGACTTCGTTGGGACGGTCGAGGAGATCACCGGCCGCAAGGTCCGCGCCTTCGTCTCCGGAATGGACACCAGGCGCGACGTGGCCGTTGAGCTCTTCTACCTCGAGCCGATAACCGAGCAAGCAAAAACCTAGTCGACGCGCTCTCGCTCTCGCGCTACATTGGCTAATACGGCCGGTTCGCGGCGCTAACGCGACGAAACCGGTCGGCATGGACGGAGGGACTCTCGCTCGACCCCTGCGCGGCGACGGACCTTCAGGAACTAACCGTTGCTGGAGGCCCACATGCCCAACCCCGACGTGCTCCGTATCACCGTCGAGCCCCTGGAAGACGCGCGTCTGGTCCGCGCCGACGGGGAGATCGACCTCACTACAGTCGCCGCCCTCAGGCGCGAGATCTACGCCGCGCGCGACGCCGCGGCGACCGCTCTCCTCGATCTGTCGGGCGTAACGTTCATCGACTCGACAGGACTGCAACTGCTCCTGGAAGCGAGCCGCGACTCGGCGACCAGTGAGTGGGGCTTTTTCATAGTGCGGCCGTCCGATCCCGTGCGGCGACTCATCGAGGTGAGTCACACAGCCGACCTGCTCACGCTCGTCGAGCCGACCGCCGAACGCGTCCTCGGCTAGGCGGCGCGGCGCTACCGGGCCGGAACATGACGCTCCTCGGGGCCATGCCCCTGGACGGCGATCTCCGTATGCCCTAGCGTCATAGGTGCGGGGGCCCCGCGACACGGCCGCGGATCCGCACTTCGACAACTTCGCCTGCGCCTCGGCGCGATAGAAGCAGCCGAGGCTATGGAGACGGCAGTCGTCGGGGCGGGGCTCCCGCGTTCTTTCGCCCTCATATGGAAGGCCGCCGGGCGCCCGCAGGCGCCCTGGTCGCGCTGCGCGCCCGCGGTGTGAAGCGGTTCATCGAGGTCGGGCCGGGGAAAGTCCTGACTGGGCTGGTCAAGCGCACGCTCGACGGCGTCGAAGCGACAACCGCCAAGCGGCTGGTGGCCGCCGGAGGCTGAGTTACACACACGCATGGGGCCGATGCACTCGTCGCGAGAGTTGCGCAGTTCGTCGTTTGAGATCACGGTCGGAGACCGCGAGGTGCGGCTCGTCGACCTCTTTGAAGGCTTCGGCGAGCGCGACCGCCTCGGCATTGTGATCCGCCGGCCGTGCGGCGCGGTCGGCGCCAGCGCGCTGATCACCGCGACGATCACCGCGTTCTACGATCTTCATCGGGCCCGCGGGCCGGATTTTTTCGTCTATCCGGACTACTTCCTCTTCCACATCGGCCGTCCGCTCGGGGATCATGCGCGTCTGGACATCTGGCCGAGCCGTAAGGAGGTTGTCGTGCCCGAGCAACCGGAGCAGATCCTCGAGGCGATCAACGACCGCGCGATCACACGGCTGATAGTCGAGGACGGCGAGCCCGGCGAGGCGGCGTTCGAGCCGGAAGCGCTGGCGAGCGCCGGGGCACGCATCGCGACGTGCCTGGTCTACTCGGCATCTGGCCGCGTTCGGGACGCCGACGTGCGCATCGCGAGCAACCCGGTGAGCGAGGGCTACGTCCATGCCGTTCTGGATCCGGAATCGCGACTGGCGCATCTGCGCGGGGGCACCGGCGGCGATCGGGCTCGGGCGGATGCGATCGCGGCACGTCTGGCGGAGGTAACACCTGAGGAGCGAGGGCGCATCAAGCGCGCCCGGAAGCACCTCATGGAGGGCGGCGTACCGGTCGAAACGTACCGGCGAATCGCCCTTGACGAAGCGCTCGGCCTGCTTGCGCCGAAGCCGGCTCAGACGACCCATCCCATAGAGGCGGCCACCCGATGAAGACGGCACACGCGCCATCGGGGGAGCTCACAATCGACCAGCTGGAGAACCAGGAGGTACGACCGTGGCACAGGTGAACGAGCACCCCGAGATCCTGCTCTACACGCGCATCCGGAAGTCGCCCTACTTCTACGCCTCGCGCCGCCACGGCGTGCAGATGTTCAGCGTCTACAACCACACGTACCACCCCCGGCATTACGGCGACCCGGTCGCGGAGTACTGGCAGCTGCTGAACGGCGTGACCCTCTGGGACGTCGGCGTCGAGCGGCAGGTCGAGATCAGCGGCCCGGACGCCTTCGACTTCACCAACCTTCTCGTCGCGCGCGACCTCAACAAATGCGAGGTCGGGCAGTGCAAGTACGTCTTCCTCTGCCTGCCGGACGGCGGCATCATCAACGATCCGGTGCTCCTGCGGGTGGAGGAGAACCGCTTCCTGCTGTCATTGGCCGACAGCGACGTCGAGCTGTGGGCGCGTGGGGTGTTACACAACTCCGACTTCGATGTGACCGTCAAGGAGGTCGACGTCGCGCCCGTACAGGTTCAGGGCCCGAAGTCCAAGGACGTGATGGTCGACCTGTTCGGCGACAAGATCCTCGAGATCCCCTACTACTTCATGCGGCGCTTCGACCTCGACGGCATGAAGGTGCTCGTCTCGCGCACCGGCTACACCGCTGAACTCGGGTACGAGATCTACCTGAACGAGGCGACGAAGCACGCGGCGAAGCTGTGGGACGCCGTGCTCGAGGCGGGCAGGGCACACGACCTCACGGTGATCGGCCCCTGCCACATCCGGCGGATCGAGGGCGGCATCCTCGCCCTCGGCGCAGACATGTGGTACGACACGAACCCCTACGAGGTCGGCATGGGGTACGACTGGATGGTCGATCTCGAGGCGGGCGGGGACTTCATCGGCAAGGAGGCCCTGGCGCGGATCAAGCGCGAGGGTCCGAAGCGGAAGCTGGTCGGGGTCGAGATCGGCGGCGACCGGCTCGGGGCCTACAACGACGGCTCGATGATCGACGTCTTCCCGGTCCACAAGGAGGGTGGCCGGGTCGGCGAGGTCACGTCGGCCTGCTTCTCGCCGCGGCTCGAGAAGAACATCGGATTCGCCATGGTGCCGATCGAGCTCACGGAGCTAGGCACCGAGCTCGAGGTGGAGCGGCCGGACGGAACGACTTCGGCCGTGGTCGTGGAGAAGCCCTTCGTCGATCCCAAGAAGACGACCCCGAAGCAGGAGCTGACACGCGGCGCGCAAGGTTGAGGGCCTTGTGGCCGTTTGGGCCGTGGGGGCGTGGTAGGCGCGCTCCGCCACCAGCGCGAGCTTCCGGACCCGCCCCTCATCCAGCCACTCGATCCACAGCCGATGGGCGGCGAGCAGGTCGTCCAGCGCCCGGCGGCCGATCTGCGCGGCGATGTCCTGGGCATCCGCGGCGAACGCGTCCGCCAGCGCCTGGGCCGTCGCGCGGTGCGCGTGGCTGTGGTCCTCCTGCCACGTGATGACGAGCCCGGCCCGCTCCAGGGACGTGGCCATCTCGTCGAGCGGGATGAGCCAGACCGTGTCGGCGTCGGGCATCGCCGCCCGCTCGGCCGTCGTGAGCGGCGGCCCCTCCTCGAGCGTGAAGGCGAGGCGCCCGCCGGGCCGGAGCGCCGCGGCGATCTCGCGCGCGAGCGCGTCCTTGTTCTCGAACGCAAGCATCGTCTCGAGCAGGAGCACGACGTCGAAGGAGCCGGCTGGGAGGGGCGGGACGTGCGCGGTCGCGAAGCGGCACGGCACGTCGCCCGCGCGCTCGCAGGCGACGGCGACGGCGCTCGCGCTGGCGTCCACGCCCAGGTAGACGCAGCCCAGCTCCCGTGTGAGGAAACTCCCGGGCCCGCCGATGCCGCAGCACAGGTCCAGCACGGTGACCCCGGGACCGATGCCGACCCGCACCGCCAGGGCCCGGATCTCGCCGGCGGTCATGAAGCTCTCCTGCCCGACGAACTCGCCGGGAGCGTACGCCGACCCGCGCGCGCGGTGCAGCGCCCGGTCGAATGGCGCACGGTCGTCCTGCCTCACGGCCGCGCGTCCGTCGGCACCGGGTCAGCCTCTCCCCGCGACGAGCCGAACGCGGTGAGAAAGCGGTCACGGAACGCGGCCATGGGCCAGACCGGCGCCCGCGGGCTCGGCGACATGCCGGCCTGCCAGCTCCATCCGGCGATCTGGTGCATCACCTTGGGGTCGTGGGCGATGATCGAGATGGGCACGTCGTGGCTGGGGGCGTCATGGCCGGTCACGACCGTCGCGGGCTGATGGTCACCCAGTACGACGAGCACGAGGTTGTCGTCGCCGTAGAGCTTCACGAACGAGAAGATCGTGCTCAGCGAGTACTCGATCGAGTGTCCGTAGGCGGCTCGGGCCCGCTCGGCATCGCCGAATAGCGCCGCCTGCGTGGACTCCTCCGCGGGAACGCGGTCGAAGACCGAGCCGTCGCCGACCTCGTCCCAGGAGATGAGCTGCGGAATGCGCGTCCACGGCGCGTGGCTCGAGATGAGGTCGACCTCGGCGAAGAGCGGCGGCCGCTGACGCTTCGCGAGCTCGCGACGCTGCAGGGCCAGAAGGGTGTACTGGTCGGGCATCGGAGGCAGGCCGAAGTCCGGGCCGCGATAGCCGAAGTTGCGGCGGTCGTAGACCCGGTCGTAGTGGTAGAAAGTCGAGCCCTCTGGCCACGCCCGGCGGTTTCCCGGCATGGCGGCGATCGCCCGCCACCCGGCGCGCTTGAACGCCCGGGTGAGCGTAACGCGGCCCTTCCCCGCGACCTGGTCGTACCGCCACTGGCCGTTGACCGTGACCCCCGATTGCAGGGTGGAATGCGCAAGCCAGCTGAGGCCGCCAAAGGTCGGCGAGGTGAGGAAGGCGCTACGCGAGGAGAAACCGGCGGCCCGCAGCTGTGAGGCGCCACGCTCGAGGGCGGCGTCGATGCGGGGCGAGCAGGACGAGTCCTGGACGGCAACCCTCCCGTAGCTCTCGACGAAGACGACCAGGACGTCCTTGCCCCGCAGGCCCGTCAGCAGCCGGTTGCCGGGAGTGGCGCCGAAGCGGTCGTAGGCGATCGCGCGTGTGAAGGCCGCGCGACTCGCCAGGGCGGCCCGCACAGCCTGCACCTCGTCGAAGGCCAGGCCGGCAGCACTCGAGGAGGCGACCGGGGCGCCGACGACGCGGAGGGCCACCCAGACCACCCCGAGCACCGCCGCCACCTGGAGCGCCCACGCGCGGTGGCCGGCTGCGACCCGCGTTACGCGCCGCACCGCCAGGACCGGAATGGCCAGGATCGCGAGGATGAGGACGGCCGCGGCCGCGACGACGAGGTTCGCTGCCGACGTGCCGATCGCCTCGCCCAGTGTCTCGATGCCGATACCCAGGTAGCTCGAGTCGTCCAGGGGCCTGAACGGCCGGTCGAACGCCGTGAAGAACCCGATGTCGAGGACCTTCACGAGCACGAGCACGCTCAGGATCACTCCCATGACCCCGGCCAGGACGCGGCG
>Ga0126312_10000861_pt1 | contig 19143 bp, 20 predicted proteins | sample Plot104A_FD_92537 | JGI IMG/M metagenome (GOLD analysis project Ga0126312, IMG submission 92537) | Serpentine soil microbial communities from UC McLaughlin Reserve, CA, USA - Plot104A | ecosystem: Environmental > Terrestrial > Soil > Grasslands | place: USA: UC McLaughlin Reserve, Lake County... | reverse complement strand
GGATCACCTTGCGGAAGTTGATGATCTCTTGCTTCACGTTCGAGATGTCGCGCACGACCTCCTCGGAGCGACCCTCGAAGATGTCCTCCTCGAGGCGCTCGAGCTTGTTCCCGATCTTGCGGAGCATCGGGAAGCAGTAGTCGAAAGAGTCGTCGACGATCTTGTAGAGCAGGTAGCCCGAGCCCTTCGAGAGCAGGTTGTCGGCCACCTCCTCCGAGCTGCGGCAGCGCTCGAACAGGTACTCCACGGGCGGGATCGGCGCGTTCGGGAGCGTGATGAGGTAGTCGGGGCCGACAAAGATGTCGAGCTCCGCGGCGTTCAGCCGGCCGACGGCCTTGTCGAACACCGGGAAGTGCAGGACGATGAAGAGGTAGTCCGAGTACTCGTCGATCTTCGGCCGTTGGTTGCGGGAACCGACGTCCTCGTAATCGAGTGGGTGGAAGTCGAAGTGCTCCTCGAGCCAGGCGCGATCCAGAGGACCCGGCCGCTCGATGTTGATCCATCGAAGCCCATCGCCCTCGACGGACTCGACGTGGGGCTCAGCCTTGGGAGCGTCCTGAACGTCCGCACGAACGCGTGCCGAACGCCGCAAACGGGGCTTTGGAAGATTCGGCATGGCGTTTAAGCGGGTCGTCCAGCATTCGCTCTTGGACTGATTCTACTTCTCGATGCGGAGCCCTCGTGCCAAGGCCTCGAGAAGTAGCTGAGCTGCCAACCGGGCGGCGGTGGCCGCCATACCCAATCAGACGGTTCGGCGGCGCCAGCGCTCGCTGCGAACCCAAGCGTATGAGGCAAACAGTGCCAGGAGGGCGGCTGCCGGGATGGACAGCCAGATGTACTCCAAGCGCAGGTCGAAGTGGAGGGCGGTCGCTGCGGTGCCGGCAAGAAGGGCGACGCTCCAGAGCACCTCGACGACGAAGGCGGCGTCGGTGTCGCCGGTGCCAGTGAGAGCGCCCAGCCAGAGCTGCGCCGGGACGACCACGATCAAGGCCAGTGCTCCGACCTGGACCGCCCTTCGTGCACTCTGCACGGCGCCAGGATCCGACGTGAGGACGGTGAGCACGGTGTCCGGGAAGAGCACGACAAGAAGCACCAGTGGCGCCGTCACCAGATAGGCGAGCCGGAGCGACGTGCGCAGAAGCTCGCGGATCCGTTCCGGCTGCCCCCGCCCGAGAAGCTTGCTGACCAGCGAATAGACGGTTTCCGCGAAGGCCTCGGCCGGGATCATCAGCACCAGGTAGCAGGCGTACGCCAAGCTCGCGAGCGCCAGCGCGTGGGCGCTCACCTGGGCGAGGATCAAGAAGAAGGCGAACCAGCGTCCGATCTCCACCAGGAACTGGAGGACCAGGGGGCCGCCGAGACGGGTGAGCGGTCGAATCAGCGGCGTTGCGGAGCGCCAGGTCCGGAAGAGACCGTACCGCCGCAGGTCGCGGCGCAGGACGAGGCACGCGGTCAGATACAGGCACGCAGCTCCCTCCGCCCCGAGGAATGCGTATCCGGCCCCTTCCATCCCCAGCCGCGGCGCTCCGAGCTCCCCGAGGACGAGGATCCAGCTCAGCGCCAGGTTGGCGATGGTCAGCACCAGCGTGGCGCCGATCAGGACGCGGGCGCGGCCGAGCCCGACGAACAGCGAGCTGTAGGCGAAGTTCACCGCCATGAGCACGAGGGCGAATGCGGCTACCTGGAGGAAGTCGTCCACGGCGCGGGCGACCTGATCCGAGCTGGTGAGGGCCTCGGTCGCCGCGGGCGAGCCGATCTTCAGTGCGGCGGCGAGCGCGGCCGCGAGGACGACGACAAGGAGCAGCGCCCGGTTGAACGTCCGGCCGACCGCATCGTCCCGACCTTCCCCGACGCGCCGTGCGATCACGATCTGCATGGCCTCGACGAGCCCGAGCGCCGGCACCGCGAGCAGCTCGATCGCCGTGTCGGCGACGGCAATCGCGGCAAGCTCGATCGTCCCGATCCGACCGAGGAAGGCGGTGTCGGTGACGAAGATGAGATTTTCGCCGACCTCCGCGAAGAGGATGGGCAGCGACAGCGCCCAGATCGACGCGGTCAGGGTCGGGCCGCGGATCCCATCCGCCACCGCGAGCGAGAGCGTCACCTCGGAGCCGTTCCTGAGCTCCGAGACCTCGGGGTCCAGCGTCACCCCGACCGCAGACAGATCCGCCTCGATCCGCTTGCGGCCCTCGTCGGTCCAGTCGCGAAGCGCCCACGTGGTCAGAAGGTGGTGGGCGGGCACGGTCGTCCGCCCGCCGTGCTCCTGGAGGTAGCGGCGGATGAGCTCGGCGGGCGGGTGCGGAGCGACGCTCAGACGAGCGTGAACTCGTACGAGTAGCGGTTCAGGTGCATCACCATGCAGGAAAGCAGGGCGCCGGCCTTGTGGTACTCGCTGAGGTTGAAGTAGGCGACCTCGAAGGCATGTTCCGCCGCGATGTCGTCGAGCACGCGGTTCTTCTTGAGCTCCTCGGCGTAGTCCTCCGTCCCGGCTTGGAGCTCGTGGATGTGCGACGCGTTCAGGATCGTGTTCGACAGTCGCACGGAATTGCAGATCCCCGAGTAGGCCACGTCCTTGGGGACGTCGATGATGTCGGTGTAGCGCTCGAGCTCCGCTATCTCCGCCGGCTCATACAGCTCGGTGCACACGAGGGTTTCCTCCCGCGTGAGGGGAAAGATCGAGCAGTCGAGGTGGTACAGGTAGGGATCGGTCATACGAAGCTTGACGACCTTCATGTCGAAGGTCTCCTCCATCCAGTCGTAGGTCTCTCGCTCCGACCGCTGTCCGTAGCCGCCGACGTAGACCTCGTCGTGGAGATGCTTCAGCTCGGCATCGCCCTCGAACTTCGTTGGCGCGACGTGGACCTGGTAGGCCATCTGCTCGAAGAACCGAACCCCCACCTCCGTCTCGCCCCGGCGCGGCTCGGACGTGAAGTTGGAGACGACCACGACGTCTTTCGCCGGCACGTGCTCGAGCACCACTCCCAGGTTCCCGGTGAAGACGAGGTCCTGCAGGTCGCACCCGACCGGCGTGGGCAGTACGTAGACCAGGCCCTCCGAGGCGAGGTAGCGGTAGGTCTCGAGGAACTGGACCATCGCCTTCTTGTGATCGGGAGCCCGCTGCCCGTCCTCGTACTCCTCCATCCAGACGTTGTTGGCCACCTCAGCCGTATAGGAGAACGGGGCGTTGACGAGAAATGCGGGGCGCTCGAGCGCCCCCGGGGTTAGCGGATGGTCGGCGGGTCGGCGCTGGAAGCGCCCGGCCGGCCGGCCGTTGACGCTGGCGTCAACGGGGCGGCTCAGGGCGTCGGGTGGGGCGGTGGCCTGTTCCATTTATGAGTTTTCTCCCTCGTAGGTCTCTGCCTGTCGTGTTTTTTCCTGGATCGCTACCAGCGGGTCGAGGCCGGCCTCGACGTGCACGCCGGTGTCTTGCAAGGTGACCAAGTCGTGGTTGTCCGACAGCGGAATGATCAGGTCCACCTGCGAGCCGAAGCGGATCATCGAAAACCGCTCTCCCTGCTCGTGCGGCTCGCCCTGCTTCAGCCGGAATGGGGTAATGCAGTCGACGTCGTAGTCCGCGACCTGGAGGATGAAGTACGGGCGGCCGAGGTGTACGGAATAGACCGTGTTGACGACGCGCTGGTTGTGATGCAGGTAGCTGGCGGTCGCGGTCGAGACGCGGAGATCGTCGAGGATGCTCCTCTCGACGTCGAGCATCGGATGGTTGTAAGTGTCGATCGGGTCGAGCTGCCGGTAGCGGAGGCGGCCGGGATACGGGATCCGGTTGACGTGGACGTCGAAGAAGGTCATGAAGATGCCGATCACGAGGCTGCGCCGGTCGTAGGAGGGGTCGCGCAGGGCCTCGCGGAGGGAGTACGGACGGCCCTTGATGTCGACTACGGACTCGTCCGGGGCGACCGTCTCCTGATACAGGAGGACGCCGTCCGCGGGCGAGAAGAAACGTGTCGGATCCGAGAAGAGCGGGCGCGGAGGGTCGCGAAAGAAGTGATGGTGGGACAGCCAGCGCAGGGGCTTGTCCCTGACCTCGCTGACATCCTTGTCGATCCATTCGCGCAGCGTCTGTGCCACAGCCCTAAGCCCTCCTTACCCATGCGCAACGCGGTTATCCGCACAAGGTTCGAGAGTGAGGCGATGCAGACCCGGTGGAGCGGCCACGTCAGGCTCTCGCCGGGCGCGGGGGTGCCCTAAACCGGCGGATCGTGGCCTCGTCCGCACCATCACGCTATATTCCGGCCCACATATCGCCGTTGCATCGAGAGGGGTGGAGGGACATGGCCCGTTGAAGCCCCGGCAACCATCCAGAGGCGTGAGCCGACGGAACGGTGCCAATTCCATCGAGATGTGACGAGGCGCTCCACCAAGGCCTCCGTCACAGCAAGGGCGGAGGCTTTTCTACGAAAGGGGCCAGTCGTGCCGGTGGAAGCGCTGAAGTGCAAGGAATGCGGAACGACCTATCCGCTCGAGGCGCGCTACGCGTGTGAGGAGTGCTTCGGGCCGCTCGGCGTCAGCTACGACCTGAGTGGGCTCGACGCGGGGCATGCCCGCCGCAAGATCCAGGCCGGGCCGAGCACGATCTGGCGCTACGCGGACTTTCTGCCGTTCGAGCACCCGCCGCGCACCGCGCTCGCGGCCGGTGTCACTCCGCTGGTGCGGGCGGACCGTCTGGCCGAGGCGCTCGGCCTCCGCGAGGTCTGGGTCAAGAACGACGCCGCCAACCCGACCCATTCGTTCAAGGACCGGGTCGTGACCATCGCCCTCGCCAAGACGCGCGAGCTCGGCTACGAGGTGGTTGCCTGTGCCTCCACGGGCAACCTCGCCAACGCCGTGGCCGCCCACTCCGCGGCCGCCGGGCTCGACTCCTACGTCTTCGTGCCGGCGGACCTCGAGGAGCAGAAGATCCTCGCCACGGGCGTATACGGCGCGAACGTCGTGGCCGTGCGCGGCAACTACGACGACGTCAACCGCCTGTGCACCCAGCTCTCGGCCGACATGCCGTGGGCGTTCGTCAACGTGAACGTCAGGCCCTATTACGCCGAAGGCTCGAAGACGGTCGCCTTCGAGATCGCCGAGCAGCTCGGCTTCGAGCTGCCGGACCGGGTGGTCGTACCGATCGCCTCGGGGTCGCTCTTCACGCGCATCGCGCAGGGATTCTCCGACTGGCTCGACGTCGGCCTGGTCGAGGGCGAGCTGCCGGTGATGAACGGCGCGCAGGCCGAGGGCTGCTCGCCGGTGGCGCAGGCCTTCGGCGCCGGCTCCGACCGCTGCCGGCCGGTCCGGCCGCAGACGATCGCCAAGTCGCTCGCGATCGGGGATCCGGCCGACGGGCCCTATGCGGTCCAGCTCGCCCGCCGCTCAAGCGGGTCAGTCGACGCCGTCTCCGACGCCGAGATCCGGAACGGCATCCGGCTGCTCGCTGAGACCACGGGCATCTTCACGGAGACCGCCGGCGGTGTCACCACGGCGACGCTCAAGCAGCTCGCCGAGCGGGGCGACATCGGTCGGGACGAGCGCGTCGTCCTGGTCATCACCGGCGACGGTCTGAAGACCCTCGACGCGGTACGCGGCTCGTTCGAGACCCATGAGGTCGACCCGACGACGGAGTCGTTCGGCGAGGTCGTCGAGTCAAAGCAGGTTCGGGCCGAGGCTGTCTAAACTGCTCGGCCCATGTCGGTCACGGTCAAGATCCCGACGCAGCTCCGGAGCGTCACCGGGGGCGAGTCCGAGACCACCGTCGACGGCACGACGGTGGGCGAGGTGCTCGACGGCCTCTACGAGCGCTTCGACGGGCTGCGCGACCGGATCGCCGAGGACGGCGACCTCCGCCGCTTCGTGAACGTATACGTGGGCGGCGAGGACATTCGCTTCCTCGACGGCCTCGAGACCGCCGTCGATGACGGTGACGAGGTCACGATCCTGCCGGCCGTCGCCGGCGGCTGACGGCAGCCACAAGGCACTCTCGGGCGCGGGACGAACGCCTAGTCGCCGAGTCGCGCGGCCCTCAGGAGCCGCGACGGGCCGAGGCTAGGCTTGGCCCGATGAGCGACTGGCGGGGAAAGTCCGTCCTCGTGACGGGGGGCCAGGGCTTCGTCGGCTCGTGGCTGGCGGAGCGGCTCCTCGACTCCGGCGCGAAGGTGGTCGTCCCGAGGCGCGATGTCGAGCCCGACTCCCGCTTCCGCACGGACGGGATCGAGGCGCGTTGCGTGCTCGCCTTCGCGGACGTGCTCGATCACGAGTCGCTGGTGCGGATCCTCAACGAGCACGAGGTGAGCGCGGTATTCCACCTGGCGGCGCAGACGATCGTAGCCACGGCCAACCGCTCGCCGCTCTCGACCTTCGATGCCAACGTCCGCGGCACCTACAACCTGCTCGAGGCGTGCCGTGTCCTCGGCGCGATCCAGGCGGTTATCGTGGCCTCGTCCGACAAGGCGTACGGCCGCCACGAGGAGCTGCCGTACCGCGAGGGATCCCCGCTCCGGCCGAGCTATCCCTACGACGTCTCGAAGGCCTGCGCGGACCTGATCGCCCGCTCCTACGCCGTGACCTACGGCATGCCCGTGGCCGTCACGCGGCTCGCCAACGTCTACGGCGGCGGTGACCTGAACTGGTCGCGAATCGTGCCCGACACCGCCCGCGCCCTTGCTCGCGGGGAGCGCCCCGTGATCCGCTCCGACGGCTCCCCGGAACGGGACTACCTGTACGTCGAGGACGCCGTGAGCGCCTACCTCGCGATCGCGGACTCGCTCGAGCGCCAGGAACTGTACGGGCGAGCCTGGAACGCCGGCTGGGGCAGCCCGCACTCGGTGCTCACCGTGGTGAACGGGCTGATCGAGGCATCGGGTCGCGACGCCGAGCCGGACATACGAGGACACGGCGTGCCCGTCGGTGAGATAGACCGCCAGTACCTCGACTCTTCAGCCATGCGCGAGGAGCTCGCTTGGACCCCGTCGGTCGACCTCCCCGAGGGCCTCCGTCGAAGCTGGGGGTGGTACAGCGAGCGGCTCGCCGGCTGAGGGGGCGTCCAACGGTAAGCGCCCGAAGGCTCAGCGAGCGACTTCGAACCAGACGGTATTCGAGGGGAGCGGTTCAACGCCCCAACCGTGGGCAATCTCGTTCACGAAGAAAAGGCCCCAGCCGGACGGCCTCAACTCGCCGGGCGGCAGCGGGCTCGGAGGTTCGAAACCGGCGCCGCCGTCCCGGACCTCCACCCTGACCACGTCGTCGAACACCAACGCTTCGAGCGAGACGGCGTTCTCCGTTGGCACCGGTCCGTGCTTCAGGGCGTTGGTGACCACCTCGCTCGTCAGCAGGTCGAGATCCTCACCGCAGGGCGTGTCGCACAGGCTCTCGAAGGATCGAACCGCCTGCCTGGCGACTGTGGTTGCCTCTGGCGTGCTTGGCAGCGCCAAACTGAGCTTTGCGTGAAGCTGCACGTCGTACCCTGCGCAGTGCTCTTACCCGGACCGCAAGCGCGCTAGTCCCGCAACCCGGCGGCTTCGAGCGCCTGCTCCATGGTCGCGAGGCCTTGCACTCGCACCATCACTCCGTCGCGAAACCAAAGAACGTCGCTCTCGTCCACCGGTGACATCGCCTACTCCCGCAGCCCCGCTGCCTCGAGGGCTTCCGGCCACTCAGCGAAGTACTCGATCCGCACCATCCTGCCGGCGCGGAAGGTCACGACCTGGTGGTACAGCTCCTCGTCGATCTCGATTCCGCTCTCCTTGCCTCGCCCGGAGTGCCTAAGCCGGGTTGCCACGCGGTCGCCGCCATCGACGAACTCCTGTGGATCCAGCCTCAGCTCGTCGAACGTCTCATCTATTCCCTCCCAGAAGCGCCTGACCTCGTCGGGACCCCGGCACGAATCCGAGCTCTGGCGGTCGGGGAGCACCCAATCGATATGGGGATCGAAGGGCGCGAGGGCGGCGTCGAAGTCGCGCCGGTTGTACGCCTCGATGAACGCCTTGGTCTTGTCCACGTACTCCTGCGACATCGTCTACCTAGCGGCCCCCCTTCATCGGTCACGGCGGATCTCCCCACGATTATCTCCCCGGGCGTCGCCTCTAGGCACAGGATCGCGGACGCTGACGATGCGACGACACGTGCTTCCAACCGCTCCTGGGGCCCCAAGCGGAGAGCGCGCCCGGCTGGATTCGAAGCTGCGGCTTCTGGTCCGGAGGACGATCAGATGGGCGTTCCGAACTACCGCGAAGTCACGGAACGCCGCTTCGAATGCGGGTTGCGCCGCTGGGTCTGCGCCACGCACCGCGAGCGGGTTGAGCAGCGAGGGACTGAGTTGAAGAAACGGGCGGAAGCCGGAGGTCGCGTGAATCCGCTTCCTCCCGCAGGCTCACGGCTTCGAGGGCCTCGTCCATCGCACAAGACGACGTCGCGGCGCGCAGGTCGCGGCACACCCGCGTGGCGCTAGCGACGCGCTCTTTCCTACTTGGCGGGCGTGCCTACGGGCGTTCCGGGCACTGAGCGAAGGCCGTGCTGGTGACCGTGCCGAAGTTGTGGCCGTCCCCGCTGGCATTAGCGGAGGCGAAGTCGCCCTTGATAGGTCCGCCATCCACGCTCGTGGCGAACTGTCCCGCGCAGCTTGCATCGCCCGACTCCGCCGCCGAAGCCGCCGACGGCGCTGCCGCCGTGAGGCCCAGGATCGCCGCGACGATTACCAGTTTCCGCCCCTGCATCTTTGGATCCTCCCCCTGCCTATCCATCCGACGTGTCCGTCTAGCGGCGGCTACCCAGACTCCGAAGCACAAAACGCCGCTGGCAGGCGTCTATGACGTCGAGGACGGAAAGATCCGTCGCGCCCACATCTTCGACGACCGCGCCGAGGCGCTCGAAGCCGCCGGACTGCGGGAATAGGCGATGTCCCAGGAGAATGTGGAGCTGGTCGCCGCAGGCCTCCGCCAATTCCAGGCGAACTTGCGCGCCACGGGCCACGCGGCGCCGGACTTTGTCTGGGACTTGAGCACACTCGAAACTGGCCCGATGCCACGGAGTACGTCGGACGTGACGGTTTCAAGGACCTCATCGCCAAGTGGACCGAGGCGTACGACGAGTTCGAGCAGCGCTTCGAGGACGTGATCGACGCCGGGGACGAGTACGTGGTCTCCGTCATTCGCCAGCGCGGGCGCCCCAGGGGGAGCCAGTCCTGGGTCGACCTCCGATTCGGCGTTGTCTGGACGGTCGTCGAGGGAGAAATAAAGCGGGGACGGGTCTTCAGGACCGCCGAAGAGGCCCGCGAAGCCGCTGGGCTGTCGGAGTAGGCGATGTCGCAGGAGAACGTCGAGGTGGCTCGCTCGCCGCTCCCGCCCACCACCCTTTCGTGGGGTCGCCCTTCCCTTGCGGGGGATGCAGGCGCAGGTTTGGTGATGTCGGGGCTCGGGCACCTACAGGACCTCGGGCTCGCGCCGGAAGGAACCCCTGGGGGCCTTCGCCGCCGGCTTAAGCAAGCCAAGGAGGGCCGTCGGCGTCCGGTTGGGCGTATGCGCGGAATTCCTGTCCTCGTATCTCGACCGGAAGGACGCCACAAGTGGCAACCAGGGACGTAACGACCAATGACGTAACGACCCGCGACGCGGAAGCGCCGCGCCACGCGGGATTCGCTCGGGGGGCTCGTCGCCTCGCGACGGAGACGAAGAACGCCTTCAAGACCACCGAGTTCTGGGCGATGGTCGGCGTGATTATCGGAATTCTCGTCAGCGCCGCCGCCATCAAGGGCGGCGACAGCGGTGGGACCGACGAGTTCATCGCCCGACAGGCATGGCTCTACGTCGCCATCGTCGCCGGGGCTTATTTCATTAGCCGGGGCCTGGCGAAGTCGGGCAGCAGCGAGCCGTACTTCGACGACGGCAGCAACTCCGAGCGCCCGAACGGCAGCGACCGCATCGAGCGCTAACAGCAGCAGATGTTGATCTTCACCAAGCGGTCGGGCAGGCGGGCACAGGTCCGCTTCATGCCCGGCTGCTTGGTGTGGTCGCTGCTGCTCTCGGTCGGGTTGACGATCCTGCTCAACCTGATCATTCGAGCCTTCTAGCCCTACAAACCTCGCGAGCGAAGTTAGGCCCTCGAAGCCGTGGGGCTGCGGGAGTAGGTTCGGCATCAGCGCGGCGACGGGCGCTCGACCATGCCCAGAGCCGCGAGATTTCGGTACCAGCGGCGGCGATCCTCGACCGTGTCATGCGTGTACAGCGCCGCAAACTCCGCCGACCCGCCATAGAACCACTCGTCCTCCCGGACTCGCTCGCCCGGGTCGCGTGCCGGATCGAAAAGCCGATTCGAGCCGGTCTCGGCGCTCATCCGGCCCGTCAGCCTCGAATCGCTTCGTGCGAATCGGCGCCGAATACCCCAGAACTCGAGCCCCTGCGGCATTTGAGCGAGCGGCTAGCGGCGCGCTACGGATGGGAACCCGCGCGAGCGACCGTCTACGTCCTCACGGATATCCCCCGGTGAGCGGCGTGCGGATTACCACTCGATACCCGTCCCCGCGTGCTGGGGGCCTCCGCGCTGGACGGTTGACTTCGACGCGGACCAGGATGCCGAAATCGTCGCCGAGACAATCCGGCGAGCGCAGGACAAGTGCTGTATTGAGCGGCGGTCAAAAGTCTCCGACGCCGAGCGGCAGACGCCGCTTCGTTTGTTCGTCGCTGAGGACGGCACCAAGGAGGACGCTCGCGAGCGATGGAACCGTGAGAACCGCCACAGCCCGGACGACTGTTACCCGACGCGCCAAAGCTTCCACCGCGCCGTCAAACCAGCCAACCGCGACTTAGTCGCCACAACCCTCGGTTTACGCCCGGCAACGTAGAGCGGCAGCACCCACACGGTCACCGTCTAGGACCGGGCGGCACCCCCGCGTCCGGGGTTCCGCAGGCAGAGGAGCCTTAGGAGGACGTGCCCGAGCGGTGCCAAGGCCGAGTTGAGCTAGTCATCGGTCGCGGGCTGGGTGGGCGCAGGGTGTTGACCCAGGCGTTGACCCGGAGTTGACTCGAGGCTTCATCAGGAACCGAGAAACACCCAGAAGCACGCAGATGAGCAGGTCTTTCGCGCTACGCGCCCGGCAGGATTCGAACCTGCGACTTCTGCCTCCGGAGGGCAGCGCTCTATCCACTGAGCTACGGGCGCCGGGGCACGAGTGTAGACCGCCATGGTGATCGCGGTTATCGCCGATACGCACCTGCCGCGCGGAGTGCGTCGACTGCCGGATGCGTGCGTCGCGCGCCTGCGTGAGGCCGATGTGATCCTGCACGCCGGCGATTTCACGGCGCGGTCGGCATTCGAGGAGCTTCGGGCGCTTGGGCCGCCGGTCGCGGCGGTGCACGGCAACGTGGACGAAGAGGAGCTTCGCCGGGAGCTGCCCGAGCGACGGTTGGTGGAGGCGGCCGGCGCCCGCATCGCGATCGTCCACGACGCGGGGCCGCGGCGTGGGCGGCTCGCGCGTATGCGAGTGGCATTCCCGGACGCCGACGCAGTCGTCTTCGGCCATTCCCACATGCCCCTCCACGAGCAGGCCGAGGGGTTCCAGATCTTCAACCCGGGGAGCCCTACCGAGCGGCGGCGAGCACCTACCCGCTCGATGGGGCTCGGGCGCATAACGGGCGGGAAGGTCAGCTTCGAGTTGCTCGCCCTGGGGGCCTGAGCGTCTCACGCGCCCGGCCCGGCCGGGCGGCCCGGCATCCGGCGCTCACGCGCTTGGGCTCTATGAAGCGACGCAGACCGCGAAGATAGGCCGTGCATGAACCTCGACGTCCTCTTCGTCGGCACTGCCGGCTCGGCGCCCACCGCGCGCCGCGGCCTGCCCGCCACGCTCGTCCGGCACGGCGGGGACCGGCTCCTGTTCGACTGTGGTGAGGGGACCCAGCGCCAGCTCGTGCGCTCGGTCGGGCTGATCGAGCTCGACGAGATCTTCATCACGCATCAACACGCGGACCACATACTGGGCCTGCCGGGGCTGCTCAAGACCTACTCGCTGCGCGGCCGCGAGAGGCCGCTGACGGTCTACGGGCCGCCGAGGCTGAAAAGCCTGTTCGCGGGACTTGCACCGATCATCGGGAGGACGACCTTCCCCGTCCGGCTCGAGCCGCTCGGTCCGAACGAGGAGCTGCGGCGCGACGGTTACCGGCTCGCGGCCTTCGAGGTCGATCACAGCGTCGCGGCGTACGGGTACGCCCTGGTCGAGGACACGCGGCCCGGCCACTTCGATCCCGCCCGCGCCGAGCGGCTCGGCGTGGCGCCCGGTCCCGACTTCGGGCGCCTCCAGCGCGGGGAGACCGTCAACGGCGTCAGGCCGGACCAGGTCATGGGCGAGACGCGCCGCGGCCGGAAGATCGTCCTGGCCGGCGACACCGCGCCCTGCGAGATGACCGAGGCGGTGGCGCACGAGGCGGACCTGCTGGTGCACGAGGCGACGTTCGCCGACGAGGACGCCCAGCGCGCGGCCGAGACGCGCCACTCCACAGCCCGCCAGGCAGCGGAGGTCGCCGCGGCGGCGAGTGTGCAGATGCTCGCGCTAACGCACGTCTCCCCGCGCTACGCCGGCGGCGAGCTGCGCGACGAGGCGCGCGCGGTGTTCCCCGAGACGATCGTGCCGCGCGATTTCGACCGGGTCGAGATCCCCTTCCCCGAGCGTGGCGGGCCGGTGCACATCAAGGCGTCCGAGCGGCCGCCGGAGCCTGAGGCGAAGCGGGAGCCGGCTGTCCCCTAGCGAGGCCGGCAGCGGCGCCCCGACCAACGAGCAGCGCGGCGTCCCGCCGCCCTGCTAGCCTCGCGCACGATCCTTTAACCAGGTCCAGAGAGGCCAGGAAGGTGGCGAAGTGAGCGAGAAGACGGTCCTCGACCGCGAGGACGTGCGACGCACACTGGTGCGGATCGCACACGAGATCGTCGAGAAGACGGAGGGGCAGAGAGTCGCGGTCGTCGGTATTCACCGTCGCGGTGCCGTCCTCGCGGCGCGGCTGCGAGACCTCGTTGCCGAGCTCCTTGGGGAGCCGGTCCCCCTCGGCGACATCGACATCTCCTTCTATCGCGACGACGTGGCCATCCGCTCGCCGGACGCCCAGCCGGTCGTGCACGCCTCGCACGTCGACTTCCCCGTCCAGGAGGCCACGATCGTGCTCGTCGACGACGTTCTCTACACCGGCCGGACGGTCCGCGCCGCCATCGATGCCCTGTTCGACTACGGCCGGCCGAAGAAGCTGCAGCTGGCCGTGCTCGCCGACCGAGGTCACCGCGAGCTGCCGATCCGGCCCGACTACGTCGGCAAGAACCTCCCGACCGCCCGCTCGGAGCGCGTCAATGTGCGCGTCGAGGAGCTCGACGGGACGGACGAGGTCGCCATCGATCCGGAGCCGGCAAAGGAGGCCGCGCAGTGAATCGCCATCTCCTTTCCATCGACGAGCTCTCCCGCGACGACATCGAGCGCATCCTGCGCCGCGCCGAGTCCTTCGCCGAGGTCTCCGGCCGCGAGATCAAGAAGGTGCCCACGCTGCGCGGCCGGACGGTGATCAATCTCTTCTACGAGGCTTCGACCCGCACGAGCTCGAGCTTCGAGCTGGCCGCCAAGCGTCTCTCCGCCGACCTGGTGAGCGTCAAGGCCCAGGGGTCGTCCGTCGACAAGGGCGAGTCGCTCAAGGACACGGTGCAGACGCTCTCGGCCTACGACCCCGCCGGGATCGTGATCCGCTCGCCGCATGCGGGGGCCGCGGCGCTCGTGTCACGCTGGACGAGCGCGAGCGTCGTCAACGCCGGCGACGGCAAGCACGAGCACCCCACCCAGGCGCTGCTCGACGTGTTCACGCTGCGCCGCCGGATCGGGGCCCTCGAGGGGACCAAGCTCTGGATCGTCGGCGACGTCCTCCACAGTCGCGTGGCGCGCTCGGGGATCCTTGCCTTCACGCGGATGGGCTGCAAGGTGACCGTCTGCGGCCCGCCAACCCTGATTCCGCGCGGCATCGAGACGCTGGGCTGCGAGGTGTGCACGACGCTCGACGACCTGGGCGACGCCGACGTCGTCTACGCGCTGCGCATGCAGCGGGAGCGGATGACCGGTTCGTTCGTCCCTTCGTTGCGCGAGTACGCCGCCTGCTACCAGATCGACGGTCGCCGGCTCGGGCCCAACCAGCTGCTCATGCATCCCGGCCCCGTCAACCGCGGTGTCGAGCTGTCCGCGGAGGTGATCGACTCGCCGCAGGCGCTCATCACCAGGCAGGTCGAGTCGGGCGTGGTCGTGCGGATGGCCGTCCTCTACGAGCTTCTGGCGGGACACGCGGCGCCGGCGCCGCTGCCCGAGGGCGAGACGACGGAGCCACAGCCCGCGTGAGCGAGGAGCGCAGGCCGAGCGTCGGTCGGCCGAGCACCGCGGCCTCGGCTTCCCTCGAGCACGCCTCCGGCCCGGCGGCGACGGTGCTCGTCCGCGGCGCCCGTCTCCTCGACCCGCGCGCGGGGATCGACGGGACGGCAGATCTGCTCATCCGCGATGGTGAAATAGCCGAGCACGGCGACGCGCTCGAGGCGCCGGACGGCGCCGAGGTCGTCGAGGCCAGCGGCCTTCACGCCTTCCCCGGCTTCGTCGATCCGCACGTCCACCTCCGCACGCCCGGGCGAGAGGACGAGGAGGACCTCGACTCCGGCACGCGCGCCGCGGCGGCCGGCGGCTACTGCGCGATCCTCGCGATGCCGAACACCGACCCAGTGGTCGACACCGCGCCCGTTCTGCGCTCGCTGCGCGAGCGGGCCCGCGCCGAGGCCCGCGTCCCCACCGGGTTCCTCGCCGCGATCACCCGCGGCCAGGCGGGTGAGCAGCTGACCGAGATGGCCGAGCTGGGCGGCGCGGGCGCCGCCGGATTCACCGACGACGGGCTGCCGGTTCGCTCGGCGGGCGTGATGAGACAGGCCCTCCAGTACCAGCGCCTTGCCGGCGGCGTCCTGGCCCTCCACGAGGAGGATCCGAGCCTGTCCGGCGACGGGGTGATGCACGAGGGCGAGGTGTCGGCTCGGCTCGGCTTGAGCGGGATCCCCTCGGTGTCCGAGGCCACGATGGTCGCCCGCGACTGCGCCCTCGCGGCGTACGAGCACGGCCGGATCCACGTGCAGCACGTCTCCGCGCGCGAGACGGTGGAGGCGCTCGAGCGCGCATGTGCGGCCGGAGTGGAGGTCACCGCCGAGGCCACGCCCCACCACCTGTTGCTTACCGACGATGCGGTGCGCAGCCTCGACACCAACTTCAAGATGAATCCGCCGCTCCGGTCCGAGGCCGACCGCCGGGCCGTTCTCGACGGGCTCCGCTCGGGCGTGCTCGGCTGCGTGGCGACCGACCACGCCCCGCACGCGCGCGAGGAGAAGGAGCATCCGTTCGAACTGGCCCCGATGGGCGTCACCGGGCTGGAGACCGCCTTCGCGGCCCTGCACATCGGCCTCGTCCGTCCGGGCGTCATAGGCCTCGACCTGCTCGTCGAGCGGATGACCGCGGGCGGCGAGCCCTTCGGCGTGCCGGCGCCGTCGCTCGCGGCGGGCTCCCCGGCCAACCTGTGCCTGGTCGACCTCGAGGCCGAATGGGAGGCGGGCGAGGCTGGCTGGGAGAGCCGCTCGTCGAATTGCGCCTTCGCCGGCCGGCGGCTCACGGGCCGTGTACGCATGACCATCGCCGCGGGGGCGGTCGCCTACCGCGAGCGCTCGTTCGCCCTCGAGGCCGTGCGGTGACGGAGCGGGTGCTCGACATCGAGCGGGCTGCGCTGGTGGTGGTCGACGTCCAGGAGGCGTTCCGGCCCGCGGTGGCCGACTTCGAGCGCGTGGCGCACAACGCCGCGGTCCTCGTCGAGGGCGCGCAGATACTCGGCCTCCCGGTCGTCGCGACCGAGCAATACCCAAAGGGCCTCGGGCGCACCGTACCCGAGGTGGCCGAGCACCTCGACGGTGTCCGACCGCTCGAGAAGGTCTGCTTCTCGGCCGCGGACGCCGACGGCTTCGATCTCGCCGGGCGCCAACAGGCGCTCGTGTGCGGGATCGAATCGCACGTCTGCGTGTCGCAGACGGCGCATGCGCTGCTAGACCACGAGATCGAGGTCCACGTCGCCCGCGACGCGGTGACCTCTCGCACCGTGGAGAACCGCGAGCTCGGCCTGCACAAGATGGAGAGCGCCGGCGCGATCCTCACGAGCGTGGAGACGGCGCTGTTCGAGCTTCTCGGAGCAGCGGGCTCGGAGGAGTTCAAGCGGGTCCAGGGGCTGGTGAAGTGAGCGCGGCGGCCTACCTGCTTCTCGAGGACGGCACGCGCTTCGACGGCGACTGGGCCGGGCCGCCGGCCGACGGCGTGGGGGAGGTTGTCTTCAACACCGCGATGTCCGGCTACCAGGAGGCGGTCACCGACCCGAGCTACGCAGGCCAGATCATCACCTTCACGTATCCGCTGATCGGCAACTACGGCGTGAACGCGGATCAGACGGAATCCGACCGCATCCACGCCCGTGCCGTGGTCATGCGCGAGGGCGTCGAGCGCTCGGACGCGGCCCACGCCGAGGGCGGCTGGCTGAGCTGGCTGGCCGAGCACGGCGTCGGCGCGCTGAGCGGCGTCGACACGCGGGCCCTGGTCCGCCACATCCGCGACCGCGGCGCCATGCGAGGCGGGCTCTTCCCGGCGGACGTCCCGGAGTCCGAGGCGACGGAGCGCGTGCGCGCCGAGCCGCCGATGAGGGGCCGCGACCTCGCGCGCGAGGTCACCCCCGTCGAGCCGATCGTCCTCGACCCCGACAACCCGGGTCCGCGGGTCATCGGCATCGATACCGGCATCAAGCAGTCGATCGTGCGCAACATGCGCGACCGCGGCGTCCGCCTCGAGCTTCACCCGTGCACGGTAACGACCGACGAGGTGCTCGCGCGCGAGCCCGACGCGGTCTTCCTCGCGAACGGCCCGGGCGATCCCGCAGCCCTCGACTACGTGGTCGAGAACGTTCGCGGGCTGGTCGGCGAGGTGCCGGTGTGGGGGATCTGCCTGGGCCATCAGCTGCTCTGCCGCGCCGTCGGCCTCGAGACCTTCAAGCTGCCCTTCGGCCACCGCGGGGCCAACCACCCGGTCAAGGACCTCGAAACCGGCAAGATCGAGATCACTTCCCAGAACCACGGCTTCGCGGTGGTCGGTCCCGGCGGCGAGCACACCATCGACGCCGACAGGCCGGTTCGCTGGGAGACCGACTTCGGCGGCGCTGAGCTGAGCCAGCTCAACCTCTACGACCGCACCGTCGAGGGGCTCGTGCTGAAGGACGTCCCGGCCAGCACGGTGCAGTACCACCCCGAGGCAGGGCCGGGGCCACACGACGCGCTGCATCTCTTTGACCGGTTTCTGGAGACGCTAGCGGCATGACCCCGCACACCGAACGTCCCTCGGTACCTCCTATAGGGGGCAATCCGGGACGGTCGATTCCGTGGGGAGGCCGACGTGCCTAGGCGAGACGACATACACAAGCTGCTGGTGATCGGCTCCGGCCCGATCGTGATCGGCCAGGCCGCCGAGTTCGACTACTCCGGCGCCCAGGCCTGCAAGGTGCTGCTCGAGGAGGGGTACGAGGTCGTGCTCGTCAACTCGAACCCCGCGACGATCATGACCGACCCGGAGTTCGCCACTCGGACCTACATCGAGCCGCTCACTCCCGGGTCGGTGGCGAAGGTGATCGAGCGCGAGAAGCCGGACGCCCTCCTGCCGACGCTCGGTGGCGGCACCGCGCTCAATCTCGCGCGTGCGCTGTCCGAGGACGGCACACTCGGCCGTCAGCGTGTCGAGCTGATCGGCGCCGACTACGACGCCATCCGCCGCGCGGAGGATCGGGATCTGTTCAGGGCGACCACGGAGCGGGCGGGCCTCCGGGTCCCCCGCAGCGCGGCGGTCAAGTCGATGCGGGAGGCCGAGCGGGCGCTCCCCGAGGTCGGCCTGCCGGCGATCGTTCGCCCCGGCTTCACGATGGGCGGCCAGGGCGGGGGCGTCGCGTACACCGAAGCGGAGTACCGCCAGGTCGTGGGGGAGGGGCTCGCGGCGAGCCCGATCGGTCAAGTACTGGTGGAGGAGTCCGTGATCGGCTGGGGCGAGTTCGAGCTCGAGGTGATGCGCGATCGAAACGACAACGTGGTGATCGTCTGCTCGATCGAGAACGTCGACCCCATGGGCGTGCATACGGGCGACTCGGTCACGGTGGCGCCGCAGCAGACCCTGTCCGACGTCCAGTACCAGCGCCTGCGCGACCAGGCCCTGACCGTGATCCGGGCAGTGGGAGTGGAGACGGGTGGCTCGAACATCCAGTTCGCGGTCAACCCGAAGACCGACGAGATCGTGGTGATCGAGATGAACCCACGCGTCTCGCGCAGCTCCGCCCTGGCCTCGAAGGCCACCGGCTTCCCGATCGCAAAGATCGCCGCCCGGCTGGCGGTCGGCTACGCCCTCGAGGAGATCGACAACGACATCACGCGGAGGACGCCGGCGAGCTTCGAGCCGACGATCGACTATGTCGTGGTCAAGTGGCCGCGCTTCGCCTTCGAGAAGTTCCCCGGTTCCGAGGGGAACCTCCACACCTCGATGCAGTCAGTGGGCGAGGCGATGGCGATCGGCCGCACCTTCAAGCAGGCCTTCGTCAAGGCGATGCGCTCCCGCGAGCTCGACGTGGACGGTCTCCCGCCCGACGACGCCGACGAGCTGCTGCACCGGCTCGAGACGCCATCGCAAGACCGCTTCGAGCTGATCTTCGAGGCCGTCCGCCGCGACGCGAGCGAGGCCGAGATCTGCGAGCGCACCGGGATCGACCCCTGGTTCACGGCCGAGATCGCCGCGCTTGCACGCGGCGAGGACCCGCAATCCGGCCTCGAGCGGAGCTTCAAGTCTGTCGACACCTGCGCCGCCGAGTTCGAGGCCGAGACGCCCTACTTCTACTCCGGCTGGGAGCGGCAGGCAGCGCACGAGGTCAGGCGCGGCGACACCCCGTCAGTCGTCATCCTCGGCGCCGGGCCGAACCGCATCGGCCAGGGGATCGAGTTCGACTACTGCTGCGTCCACGCGGCGATGACCGTTCGCGAGTCGGGACGGGACGCGGTGATGGTCAACTGCAATCCGGAGACGGTGTCGACCGACTACGACACCTCCGACCG
>Ga0126312_10000860_pt1 | contig 19143 bp, 18 predicted proteins | sample Plot104A_FD_92537 | JGI IMG/M metagenome (GOLD analysis project Ga0126312, IMG submission 92537) | Serpentine soil microbial communities from UC McLaughlin Reserve, CA, USA - Plot104A | ecosystem: Environmental > Terrestrial > Soil > Grasslands | place: USA: UC McLaughlin Reserve, Lake County... | reverse complement strand
AGGAGGCTCGAGGCCGCCATCGTCGGGCGGTGCGGCGGTGCCGGCCTCGGAGCTGTCGAGAGGGCCGGAGCAGTCCGCGTCACCGAGATCCGTGCGGCCGTCCCCATCGTCGTCGCGGAGGTTCGAGCACTGGGGAAGGGAGCCGACCGGGTCCAGTTCCTCGCCGCCGGGCAAGTTTACGTTCACGCCGTCGCTGGAGACGTCGAGGAGGCCGCCGCTCGCCCCGGCCGTCTGCGAGACCACGAGCGCAGCCAGGAGCGCAAAGGCGACCGTGATCAGCAAGTTCCGTCTCATCATTTAACCCCGTACCAGGCGCCGCGTCCCGTCGGCGACCCGTTTGCCGGCATGACCTGCTCCCGAGCGCCGAAAACGCTACTTGTTAGCCATGCGGAATGCAACGTACAACCGGCGCCGCAACGGTACCCGAATCGACAAGATCGATGCGCAGTTCGGCGCCTCACTTAACCCTCGCCAAATAATCGGCAGTTCGGCGCCTCGGCTTGAAGGCCGGTGAATGCCTCTCTAGGCTGCGGTTCGCATGGTCGATCACGAGGAGCGCGGCGGCATGAGGGCGAAGGGCGAGGAGGCGCTCGGTGATTTGGCCCAGGCGCTGCTTGACAACCCCGTTTTCAGCCAGGCGGTCTCGCGCGCCCTTGGCGCCGGCGAGCGGGCGGCGCAGGCGCAGCGCAACGCGATGAGCGCGGTAGGCGTGCCCAGCGCGGCGGACGTCGAACGCCTCGAGCGGCGTCTGCGCTCGCTCTCCGGACGGCTCGAGGAGATCGAGGATCGCCTCGACGAGCTGACCGATGAGCTGGCGGCCGCTCGCTCGCGCGACTCAGGACACCAGCGCGGCGGCGGCGGCGCGACCGAGCACGAGCGATCTTGATTCGACCTCCTCGTCGCTGAGCGCCGCACCGTCGACACCCCGCGTGACGACGAGAGCGCTCGCCATCGCGACTCCGATTTGCCGCCCCGCGGCCAGCGCGGCGGCGCTGCCCAGATCCGTCGCGACGCTGTCCCCGTCGGCCGCCTCGGGCACCTCCTCGGGCTCGTAGTAGAGGTCGGTGCTCGCCACGGTCGTGGGGGTGACCCCGGCTTCATCCCCCAGCGCCGCCGTGAGCGGCGCATCGGGCGAAACTCGCGCGCCGGGGCCGGCGAGCGCGCCGCCCGCGCCGTCTCCCGCGATCGCCGTCCCCGCGACCAGCAGATCGCCCGGCCTGAGCTCCTGGCTCACCGCGCGGCAGGTCCCGAGGCGCACCGCCCTGCGCACCCCGTGCTCGGCCAGCTCGGCGACGACGACCGCGATGCTCGGCCCCCCGACGCCGGTCGATTGGATCGTGAGCTCGTCGCCCTCGGGGGTCGAGCCGCTGTAGCCCCAGAGGCCGCGCGCGTGATTGGCCATCCGCGGCGCCTCGAGCAGCGCCTGCGCAAGCGCCATCGCGCGCCCGGGGTCGCCCGGGAGCAGGGCGCGTTCGAAGATCGGAGCGGTGGGCCGCAGGTGATCGCCCATCCAGGGATAATCCCCTGCCTTGAGCGAGGCCGGCAACCAAGAGGGCGAGCGCAACGTCGGCGAAGCGCTGCGCGATGCGATCGAGCGGACGCTGAGCGCGACGGCCGGGTCGGCCTCCGCCACCCGTGACCGGGCCGGCGAGCTCGTGGACGAGGTGGTTCGGCGGGGTCGCGGGGCCCGCGACGAACTGGCCAGACGAGGACAGCTCACCGGGGCCGAGCTCGCGAAGCGCGGACAGGACGCGGGGGCGGAGCTCGGGCGGCGACTCGAGGCGCTCGAGCGGCGGCTCGCCGAGGTCGAGGACAGCCTGCGGCGGGAGGCGGATGACCTCCCCGGCGATGAGGGCTCGGCCGGGGGATCGTCTAACCCTGAAGGTGAGGGTTAGATAGCTGTGCCACGCCGCGTCGTCGTCATCGGCGTCTCGAGCAAATGGGGATCGGAGATCGCCCGGCGGCTCGCGCGGCTGCCGGAGATCGAGTACCTGGCGGGGATCGACTCGGAGCCGCCGGCGGCCGACCTCGAGCGGACGGAGTTCATCGAGGCGGATATCCGCAACCCCGTCATGTCGCGGATCCTGCCGGGAACCGAGGCCGACACGGTCGTTCACTGCGGCATCCTGCTTTACCCGGAGTCCGGCAAGCCGGCGGGCGCCCTTCACGACATCAACGTGATCGGGACGCTCCAGCTGCTCGCCGCGTGCGAGCGGACGGAGACCCTCGAGCGCGTCATCGTGCGGGGGTCGGCGGCGATCTACGGTTGCGAGGCCGCCACGCCGTACTTCTTCACCGAGGACTCGGCGAGCCGCACCCCGCTGCGCACCCGGTTCCAGCGAGACATCTCCGAGCTCGAGGATTACTTCGGGAACTTCGCCCGTCGCCACCCCGACGTGGTCTGCTGCATGCTGCGCTACCAGCCCGAGATCGGCCCGCAGCTCGACACGCCCCTCGGCCGCTACATGTCCCTTCCGCTCGTTCCGACTCAGCTCGGCTTCGATCCGCGACTCCAGCTGCTGCACGCCGACGACGCGACCGGGGCGCTCGAGGCCGCGATCCAGCGCCCCGTTCGGGGCGCCGTCAACGTCGCCCCGAACGGATCCATCTCGCTGAGCAGGGCCCTACGGCTCTGCCGCCGGCCCACGGTCCCAATCCCGCATCCGCTGTTCGAGCCCGCGCTGGCGCGGCTCGGCGACCGGCTCGGCGCCGGCGCGCTGTATGGAGACGCCGTGCGGTTTCTGCGATACGGGCGGGGCGCCGACAACACGAGGCTGCGCTCGCAGGTCGGCTACGAGCCCGCGTTCGACGCCGAGGCCGCGGTGCGCGCCTTCGCCGCCGGCGTCCGCGGCCGTAGCGTCGGCCCCTCACTCCATCTCGGAGCAGTGGCGGACCGGCTCGCGGGGGCCCTGCGATGAACGGCTCCACTACGAGCCCCGCCCCCGAGGCCCTGGCCGACTTCCTGCATCAGGTGCGGTTAGGGGTGGAGGGCGGCCTCGACCCGCTCAGCGCGGCCGAGGGCGCCGCGACCGCGCTGCCGGATCAGCTCCAGCGACTGCTCGAGGCGGTCGGCCGGCGAGTCCGCGGCGAGTATCGCGAGGACGAGTGGGGCTTCGACGAGGAGTTCGCGGAGGCGGTCTATCCGCTGTTCGAATTTCTATACGACGTCTGGTGGCGCGTGGAGGCCACCGGAGTCCGCAACGTGCCGGCGCACGGCCGGGCCCTTCTGGTCTCCAATCACGCCGGGGCGTTGTTCCCGTTCGACGCGTCCATGATCCTCGGGGCGATCATGAAGACGCATCCGCTTCCCCGGTGGGCGCGCTTCATGGTGCTTGACTGGGCGTTCGAGCTGCCCTTCCTGTCATCGTTCATGCGCCGGGTCGGCGGCGTTCCGGCGAGCCCTCTCAACGGGACGCGGCTCCTGGAGCAGGACGAGCTGGTGATGGTGTTCCCGGAGGGGGTGAAGGGAACGGGCAAGCCGTTCTCGGAGCGCTATCGCCTCCAGCGCTTCGGCCGGGGCGGGTTTGTGGAGATCGCCCTGAGGACCGGTTCGCCGATCGTCCCCGTCGCGGTCGTCGGCTCCGAGGAGATCTACCCCAAGCTTGCCGACAGCCCGACGCTGGCGAAGGCCGTCGGGGCCCCGTTCGTGCCGATCACGCCGACCTTCCCATGGCTGGGGGGGCTGGGCCTCATCCCGCTGCCCTCCCGCTGGCGGATCGAATTCTGCGAGCCCGTCGACGTCTCCGCGTATGGCCCCGACGCCGCCGACGACCGCCGAGTCGTCTTCGACCTCTCCGAGCGGGTGCGCGAGACGATCCAGCAGGCGCTCTACGAGAACCTGGCCAAGCGTCAGTCGGTTTTTCTGTAGCGATAGCCTCAAGCCCGCGATGGGAAGCGCTGTCGCACTGGGAGGAGAGGGTGCCGCGTTGCCGGCCGTGCGATCGCGGGTCGAGTTCCAGCAGCTGCTCGACCGCGCGCTGCGCGAGGTCGACGGGGAGGGCCGGGCCGGTGCCGTGCTGCGGGCCACGGGCCTTCGCGTTCGCTTCGAGTTCCCCGATATCGAGATGGTGCTGAACGTGGCGGCCGCCGAGGATCACGATCATCACGTGCGCTGGTCCTTTGACGAGCGGGCCGAGTGGGAGCCCAAGCTCGAGCTGCGGATGGACTCCGCGGTCGCAAACGCATATCTCCAGGGGCGCGAGAGCCTGGCGATCGGGATCGCCCGGCGCCAGGTTCGGTGCCGCGGCTCCTCGAGGGTGGCGCTCCTCTACGTCCCGGCTATCCGGCTGCTTTGCGATCCGTACCGGAGGATCGCCGAGGACGACTACCCACACCTCCTGTTGACTTGAGCGATGCCCGGGCGTAGGGTGGGTCCATCAATACGGCAACAGGCCGTAGTGGGTCCCCGGCCCGTCCCGCCCTTCGGCGACTAGGGCGCCTGGGGAGGAGGCCCGCAAGGCGTCGAACGCGTCGAAGGCCGACGGAGCGGGCCGTGTGCCCGCAAGCGACGGGGCCTCCTGGACCCCGTCGCCTTTTGTGGGGACGCCGGCGATTGCGGTGGCGGCCGGTTCCGTAGGCTTGCGCGGCTAGCAACTCGCGGGGGAGCTTGGCCGAAGAAACGATCCCCATAAGCGAGGCCGCCCGCATTTCCGGCGTCTCGGCCTCGACCCTGAAGCGCTGGGCGGAGATGCGCGTCGTGCCGGTGAGCCGCGGACGCTGGACGCGAGCGGCCGCCGCTCAGGCCCGCGTCGTGGCGCGGATGCGCGAGCGCGGCCACTCCCTGGAGGAGCTGCGCCGCGCCGTGCGCGACGGGCGGCTCTCGTTCGGCTACATCGAGGACCTGCTCCCGGAGGCCGAGCGCGGCCTGGCACGCGCCGAGGTCGCCGAGATGACCGGCTTGGAGGAGGAGCTCGTGGAGCGCGTGATGTCGCTGCTCGGGACTCCAACCGCGCTCGAAGGCACGCTCACCGACCAGGACGCGGAGGCGATGAAGCTCGTCGCCGAGGTCCTCGAGTCGGGCTTTCCGCTGGTCGCGGTGCTCCAGCTCATCAGGGTGTACGCGCAGGCGATCCGCAGGATCGCCGACGCCGAGGTTCGCCTCTTTCACCTCTTCGTCCACGAGCCCCTGATCCGGCAGGGCGTCGACTCGCTGGAGATGGCGGAGGAGATGGAGGGTCTCGTCCGCGACCTCCTGCCGCTGACCTCGCCGCTCATGGACTACGTCCATCAGCGCTACCTGCGCTTCTACATGGAGCAGGACGTGGTCGGCCACATGGAGGCCGAGCTCGCGCCGGGGACGATGGGGCGCCTCCAGATGGCCTTCTGCTTCGTCGACCTCACCGGATTCACGCGCTATACGGAGGAGGAGGGCGACGAGGAGGCGCTCGACCTGGTCGAGCGGTTCGTGGAGACGGTCGAGGCGACGCTCCCCAGCGAGGCGCTGGTCGTCAAGACGATCGGCGACGAGGTGATGATCGTCTCGCCCGACCCGGTCACGCTCACCGAGTGGGCGGTCGGCTTCCTCGCCCTGTTCACCGAGCGCCCCCAGCCGCGGGTCGGCCTGCACTTCGGCAAGGCGGTGTACCGCGACGGCGACTACTTCGGAAGCGAGGTGAACCTCACCCACCGGGTCGTGGCACGAGCACTGGGCGGGGAGGTCATGATCACCGCGGCCGTGGTCGACGCGATCGGCACGTCCGCCTACCTCGAGTTCGACCCGATCGGCCGCGTGGAGCTCAAGGGGGTGGGGGAACCCGTCGAGCTCTTCGTGGCACGGGCGCGGGAGCCGGAGGAGTAGGGGCTTTGGGTTTAGGTCCGGGAGGCGGGGCGCGAACGTTTCAGGCCCTCACGGGGTGGCTGGGGTGGTGGTGCGGGGCGTTGGGGAGGAACGGTCAATGAGGAAGGGGATGAGGAGTGAGAGATACCCTGAGGGGGTATCTCGATACCCACCCGGGGTATCAACCCCGCCTCGGTTGTCGACTTTGCGTCGCATACGGTCACTAAGTCGACAACCGTCGGGCTGAACTCGCCCGAGCGCCGTCGATCCGCCGGTGGCGCCCGTGTCTCAGGCACGGATCGAGCCCCTATACCCCCCTCGAAATCGCGGCAAGTTCCCAAAAGCAGGGGGGGTATGCCTCGCCACCCCCGCCAACGCCTCCCTACCCAGCCAAATCCAACGATGGCGCCACATGATCGCCCCACGGACCACCGTCACCGCCGGAACCTCACCCCGAAGACCGCCGACGCAAGCCACCGCGCCCCGCGGACGACCCCAACAACCGAGCCGGGCAGCCCAGGGCCGATCGAAAACCCGCAAATCGCGCTCAATTAAGGGGTGGCAGCCCGAATTGCCGCCGCCCGCGGCGCCTAATATCGCTGGTGGAGTGAGCGTTACCAAGGGAGAGGCGCTCGCCGAACTTGCCTCGGCGATGCTGGACGACGGTCTGGTGGACCGTGGCTCGTCGGCGATCGTGATGATCTCGGGCGGCCCGGACTCGGCGTGCGCGGCGGCGGGACTCGCTCGCGCCCTCGGCCCGGGGGAGGTCCATGCGCTGCACGTGAACTATGGGCTTCGCGAGGCGGCTCCGGCCGATGAGCGCCTCTGCCGGGAGCTGTGCGCGAAGCTGCGGATCGACCTGCACGTCGAGCGCGCTGAGCTTCCCGAGGGGAATCTGCAGGCCGCCGCGAGGCAGGCGCGGTACGACGCCGCCGAGCGCCTGCGAGCCCGCGCCGGCGCCGCGGTGATCATCACCGGCCACACCCGCACCGATCTCGCCGAGACGTTCATCTACCGGCTCGCGGTCTCGCCCGGGGCACGCGCGCTGCTCGGCCTCCCGCCGCGCAGCGGCAGGGTCGTGCGCCCTCTCCTTGGGCTGGATCGCGAGCGGGCGCGCGAGCTGGCGACGGCCGCCGGCCTGCCGTTCGCGGATGACGAGTCCAACCGCGACCCGCGCTTCGCGCGCAACCGCATCCGCGAGGAAATCCTTCCGGTCCTTCGCGAGCTGAGCCCTGCGGCGGTGCGCAACATCGCGGCGACGCGGGCGGAGCTCGCCGAGGACGCCGCGCTCCTCGAGGTGGTCGCCCTGCACGAGCTGGAGGCAATGGGGGTCGGCGCGGGGGACCTGAGCGTCGAGGCCGCCGACCTCCAGACCCGCGATGCGGCGCTTCGCCGCCTCTGCCTTCGGGCGCTCGCCGAGCGCGCCGCGGGCCGCTCGGTTGCGCTCGGAGGTGAGCGTGTGGAGGAGATCATTCGGCTCGGCACCCGCCCGGAGGGCGGCGAGGTGGATCTTGGGGGCGGCCTTCGAGCCCTGTGCGAGAGCGGGAGGATCGGCTTCGTGACCTCCTCGGAGGTCGAGGCGGCGCCGCAGCCGGTCGCACTTCGAGTTCCCGGCCTCGCTCGGCTGGGCGGCTGGGAGGTGCGCGCCGAGCTGCACCCGGCGCCCGTCGACGCGGCCGGGCCCGACCGCGCGACCCTCGATGCCGCGGCCCTCTCCGATGATGTCGAGGTGCGCACGTGGCGCGAGGGCGACCGCATGCAGCCGCTCGGTATGGACGGCACCAAGACCCTCGGCGATCTGTTCGCCGACGAGGGGGTCCCGCGGTCCGAGCGACACAGCATTCCCGTGGTGACCGTGGGCGGCGAAGTCGCCTGGGTGGCGGGCGTCGCGGTCGGCGAGCGCTTCAAGCTCGCGGCGGGGACCGAGGAGGTGGCGGTGCTTTCCGCCACACTCACCCCCGATGGCTGACCCCAGCATCGGTGAGACGCTCGTAGCCGAGGAGGACTTGCAGCGCCGGGTGGCGGAGCTCGGTGCCGAGATCAGCCGCGACTACGACGGCCGCGATCTGCTCCTCATCGGCGTCCTCAAGGGGGCGGTCCCCTTCCTGGCCGACCTCATGCGCGCGCTGACGGTCGAGTGCGAGGTCGACTTTATGGCGGTATCCAGCTACGGCTCGGCGACGGACTCATCGGGGGTCGTGCGCATCCTCAAGGATCTCGATGCCGCGATCGGCGGAAGGGACGTGCTGCTCGTCGAGGACATCATCGACTCGGGGCTCACGCTCCACTACCTCCTGAGGAACCTACGCGCCCGCAACCCGGCGTCGCTCGAGGTCTGCGCGCTCCTCACCAAGCCGGAGCGCCGGCGCGTGGATCTGCCCATCCGATACGTGGGATTCGAGATCCCGAACCGCTTCGTGATCGGCTACGGGCTGGACCACGCGCAGCGCTACCGCAATCTCCCGTATGTAGCGGTCCTGAACGAGGACTGAGACAACCCCGCCAACCGTGCGTAAGGCCCGATAGATGGTTCAAACGTGCTGGTACGCTGAAACTCAGTCGCGGGTCCCTAAACCATTAGCCATGCGCGAAACCCACCGCCCTAGCGCGGACAACGAAATCCACCGATGAGACGGTTCTTCCGCAGCGCCGCCTTCCCCATCCTGATCGTGATCGTGCTCGCGTTCTTCGCGCAGCGCCTGATCAGCCCGGGCGAGGAGCAGAACCCGCCCACGACGAAGGAATTCCTCGCCGACATCGAGGACCACCCGACCTCGTTCGACGAGGTCACCGTCCAGCCGAAGACCCAGACGATCAAGGTCACCGAGCTCAACGGGGATGAGTACTCGGTCGGCTACCTCCCCGAGACCGAGCAGACGCTCGAGAACACGCTGCAGCGGCAGAACATCGACTTCACCGTGGAGGGCACGGGCGGCTCGAGCTTCCTCTCGATTCTCACCTACATCCTGCCCTTCCTCCTCTTCTTCGGCTTCTGGATCTTCCTGATGAACCAGATGCAGGGCGGCGGCTCGCGCGTGATGAGCTTCGGCAAGTCGCGCGCCAAGCGCATGTCCGTCGACGCGCCGAAGATCACGTTCCGCGACGTCGCCGGCGCCGACGAGGCGGTGCAGGAGCTGCACGAGATCAAGGAGTTCCTCGAGAACCCGAAGAAGTTCCAGTCGCTCGGCGCCCGCATCCCCAAGGGCGTCCTGCTCTACGGCCCGCCCGGCACCGGCAAGACCCTGCTCGCGCGCGCCGTCGCCGGCGAGGCGGGCGTTCCCTTCTTCTCGATCTCCGGGTCGGACTTCGTCGAGATGTTCGTCGGCGTGGGCGCCTCACGGGTTCGAGATCTCTTCGAGCAGGCGAAGCAGAATTCCCCCTGCATCATCTTCATGGACGAGATCGACGCGGTGGGCCGCCACCGCGGCGCCGGCATGGGTGGCGGCCACGACGAGCGCGAGCAGACGCTGAATCAGCTGCTCGTCGAGATGGACGGCTTCGAGATGAAGGACAACATCATCCTCATCGCGGCGACCAACCGCCCCGACATCCTCGACCCGGCGCTGCTGCGGCCCGGCCGCTTCGACCGCCAGATCGTCGTCGACCGCCCGGACCGCCGAGGCCGCAAAAAGATCCTCGAGGTCCACACTCGCGGGAAGCCGCTCGCGAAGGAGATCAACCTCGACGCGCTCGCCGGGCAGACCCCGGGCTTCACCGGCGCCGACCTCGCGAATCTGATCAACGAGGCCGCGCTGCTGACCGCGCGCACCGGCAACCGCGAGATCTCCATGATCGAGCTCGAGGAGGGGATCATGCGCGTGATCGCCGGCCCCGAGAAGAAGACCCGGGTGATGTCGGAGAAGGAGCGCCTGGTGACTGCGTACCACGAGCTCGGTCACGCGATCGTCGGTCACACCCTGCCGAACTGCGATCCGGTGCACAAGGTGTCGATCATCAGCCGCGGCCAGGCGCTGGGCTACACGATCTCCCTCCCGACCGAGGACAAGTTCCTGACCACCAGGGCCGAGCTGACCGACACGATGGCGATGACCCTGGGCGGCCGCGCCGCCGAGGAGATCATCTTCGGGGAGATCACGACCGGCGCCTCCAACGACCTCGAGAAGGTCACCGAGACCGCCAAGGGCATGGTCATGCGATACGGCATGTCCGAGCGGCTCGGCCCCCGCGTCTTCGGTCACGACCGCTCCCAGCCCTTCCTCGGCCGCGAGTTCTCGGCGGAGCCCGACTACTCCGACGAGATCGCCCGCGAGATCGACGACGAGATCCGCCGCATCGTCGAGGAGGCGCACCAGACGGCCAAGGGAATCCTCGAGCAGCACCACGAGGGCCTCGACCGCATCTCCAAGATCCTCCTCGAGCGCGAGACGATCGACGCCTCGCAGTTCGCGAAGCTGCTCGAGGGCGCATCCGAGGAGAACGTCTTCGGCGACGAGGAGGAGGAGGAGACTGCCGAGTCGCCCGAGCCCGAGTCAGACCGCAAGCCGGTCAGCGAAGGCCCGCGCCCCGTGCCGCGCCCGCGCCCGGGATTCGCCGGCGGCTCCGCGGAAATGCGCTCTGACGAGCCGCCCGAGCGGCCCGCGTTCTAGCCGGCTTCGCGCTTATAGCCGGGGGCGCTTGCGCTTAGCGGTGGGGGTATCAACCCCGCCTCGGTTGTCGACTTTGCGTCGCATACGCTCACTAAGTCGACAACCGTCGGGCTGAGCTCGGGGCGAAGCGCCAACGCTGGCGCCACGTGGACGGCCGCGACCGCCGGAACCTCACCCCGAAGACCGCCGGCGCAAGCCACCGCGCCCCGCGGACGACCGTCCCCCGCCCGCGCTCCCGCTACCGTCATCCCATGACCCGGCTCATGGGGATCCTCAACGTGACCCCCGACTCGTTTTCGGACGGCGGGCTGTATTTGGAGGCCAGCGCCGCGGTCGCGCGGGGGCGCGAGATGGCGGCGGAGGGCGCCGATCTGATCGATGTCGGGGGTGAGTCCACACGGCCGGGGGCCCCAGAGGTGTCCGCCGAGGAGGAGCTGAGGCGCACGGAGCCGGTGGTCGAGGGCCTGTGCGCCGCGGGGATCGCGGTTTCGATCGATACTTCGAAGGCGGCGGTCGCCCAGGCGGCCCTTGATGCGGGGGCTTCGATGGTCAACGACGTGACCGCGCTTCGCGGCGACCCCGAGCTGGCGCGGCTCTGCGCCGAGCGCGGATGCGAGGTGGCGCTGATGCACATGCAGGGGACGCCGCGGACGATGCAGGCCGATCCCACCTACGACGATGTGGTCGACGACGTCCGCGCGTTTCTCGCCGGGCGCATCGAGGAGGCGACCTCGGCCGGGGTCGCGGAGGACCGCATCTGGATCGACCCGGGCATCGGGTTCGGCAAGACGCTGGAGCACAACGCCGAGCTGCTGCGCCGGCTCGGCGAGCTTCGTGACCTCGGGCGGCCGATCATGATCGGGACGTCGCGCAAGAGCTTCCTCGGCAAGCTCACCGGGCGGGAGGTCGAGGACAGGATCGGCGGCTCGATCGCCTCGAGCGTCCTCGCCCTGAGGGCGGGCGCCGAGCTGCTTCGCGTCCACGACGTGCGCGAGACCGCCGAGGCGGTGAAGGTCGCTGAGGCGATCCTCACGCCCGCGTGAGCTAGGTTCACGCCATGGACGCCCACGAGGAGGACGCGAGCGGCTTGGTGCACGTCGAGCTGCGCGGCATCTCGATCTACACCCACCACGGGGTGACCGACGCGGAGCGCGAGGTGGGGCAGCGCCTCGAGATCGACGTCACCATTGACGTTCCCGATTGCGATGCCGTGCTCACCGACCGCGTCGAGGACACCGTCGACTACTCGCAGGTGTGCGACATCGTCGTGCTCGCCGCGACCGAGCGCAGCTACAAGACCCTCGAGCGCCTGGGGCAGGTGATCTGCGAGCGGTTGATGGAGCGCTTCGACGCCCGGTCCGTTCATGTCCGCGCCGCGAAGCCGGAGCCTCCGCTTCCCGTCACGGTCGGTGAGGCCGCCGTGGAGGTCTCCCAGCATCGCGAGGACCCGGACTCCGGCCGCACCGAGCCCGAGGAGCCCCTTTGAGCGAGGCGGGTGCCGTCGAGCGCAGCGGGTATCTCGGGCTGGGCTCGAACGTCGGCGAGCGTGAGCGCCATCTCGCCGACGCGATCGCATCGCTCCGCGAGCACGGGGTGGAGGTGGAGGCCACCTCCTCTCTATACGAGACGGAACCGGTCGGGGAGCTCCTCGATCAGCCGGACTTTCTCAACGCCGCGGTGCGAATCCGGACGACGCTCCGGCCCCACGAGCTGCTGCACCTGTGCAAGGCGATCGAGGTTGAGCTCGGCCGGGTGTTCGGCGGGCCGCGTCACGGGCCTAGGCCGATCGACATCGATTTGCTCCTGCTCGAGGACATCACGCTTGAGGACGAGGCCCTGACGCTCCCGCATCCCGAGATCACGTCGCGGCGATTCGTGCTCGAGCCGCTGCTGGAGCTCGACCCGGACCTCTCCCTGCCCGACGGCGCGCGCCTCGATGCGGCCCTCGGCGCAATCGAGGGCCAGCGCGTGACGCGCGCCGGCGAGCTCGGCGCGCGCTAGGCGGGCGCCGGATCGCCGCGAAACGGCGCGAGCCACTCCGCCGGGAGCACCGGTGCGGCGCGACCCGGGAAGTCCGGCATGAGGCGCGCGGTGAGCTGCCCCGCCGGCCTGGGCTCGATCGCGGGCCGCAGGTCGTCCAGGGTCATCGCGAGTCCCAGCGCCCCCGCGATCTGGAAGTCGGCCGCGTTCGGGCTTTCCCCGCTGAGCGTCCCGTCGGCGATCGACGCGTCGACCCGATCGAGCCAGCCCGGGAAGTCCGCGAGATCCCGCTGCACGACCGGGTCGTTGACGCCGTTGATTCGGAGCTCGGCCGCCACGATCGGGGCGGCCGTCTTCACCGCCAGACCGATCGGGATTCCCAGCCGGGCCCCCTCGCCATAGCTGCGCAGGGGCTCGCGATCCCGCTTGATCGCGTTCCAGAAGATTCGCCGGACGCCGTCGGAGAGGACGTGCTCTCCCCATGACTCCGCCTCCTCCACCTTCGCCCGCTGCTCGGGATCGGAGGGGAAGAGCGGCGGCTCGGGCTGAACCTCGTCCAGCGCTCTCGAGATGTCCCGGGAGCCGGTCAGCTTTCGATCCCCCAGCCGAAGCGAGGGGATCGTCACGCCCGGGAAGCGCATCGCCTTCAGGGCCGCGCGGCTGATCACGGGCATCATGTCCACGCGCTTGTACTCGATCCCCTTCAGCTCGAGCATCTTGCGGGCCGCCATCGCCGGGTGGGAGCCGGGAATCACGTAAAGGGTGGCTTTCACGGTCGCGGAGCCTATCCGGCGATAATCGCCGGATGCTTCTAGGGGTCGACGTCGGCAACACCCAGACCCATCTCGGCGCGTTCGACGGCGACGAGCTGGTCGAGCACTGGCGCTTCCAGACCCGGGCCGGGGCGACCGGCGACGAGCTCGCCGAGCGAATCTCCGGCCTGCTGTCCCTGAGCGAGGTTGACTTCCACTCCGCGGACGCGATCGTCGTCTCTTCCGTGGTCCCACCGCTTGGTAACGAATACGACGCCATGGCGGCTCGCTACCTGGAGGCTCCCTGTCTCACGGTGGGCCCCGGGATCAAGACCGGCATGGCGATTCGCATCGACAACCCGTACGAGGTTGGGGCCGACCGGCTCGTGAACGCGGTGGCCGCATACGAGCGCTTCGGCGGCGCCTGCGTAGTAGTCGACTTCGGCACCGGGATCAACTTCGACGCGGTCTCCGCCGACGGCGAGTACCTCGGCGGCGCGATCGCCCCGGGCGTCGAGATCTCGCTCACCGCGCTGACCGAGCGCGGCGCGCGGATCCCGCGCATCGACCTCGGCGAGCCCGAGGCGGCGATCGGCAAGTCGACCATGGGCGCGATCCAGTCGGGGGTCATGTTCGGCTTCGCCGGGCTGATCGACGGCATCGCATCTCGCTTCTCCGACGAACTCGGGGAGGGAACGGATTTCATCGCCACCGGTGGGCTTGCCGGCGCGATCGTCCCGTTCTGCCGCACGATCGACGCCGTCGACGATCTGCTCACATTGAATGGCTTGCGAATCATCTGGGACAGGAATCAGCCGTAATGGCACAGCCCGCGCTCACAGAGCCGTTCCGAATCGGCGACGTCCGGCTCGCCAACCGGGTGCTGTTGGCGCCCCTCGCGGGGATCGGCAACTGGTTCGTCCGCCTCCAGGCGCGCCGACACGGCGCGGGCCTCTCAGTTTCGGAGATGGTCTCGAGCTTCGCGGTCAGCCACGGAAACGAGCGCACCCTGCGCGAGATGCTCCGCATCCACCCCGACGAGCATCCGGTCTCGATCCAGCTTTTCGGTGCCGACCCCGACGTCATGCGCGGGGCGGCCGCGACGGTCGCCGAGGCCGGCCCCGACCTGATCGATCTCAACATGGGCTGCCCCGTGCCCAAGGTACGCAAGACCGGCGCCGGCGCCGAGCTGCTGCGAAATCCCGACCGGGCTGTGGCCGTCGCCCGCGGCGCGATCGAGGGCTCGGGATTGCCCGTCACGGTGAAGCTGCGCTCCGGCACGGAGCCCGGAGACCGATCCGGCTTCGAGCTGGCCCAGCGCCTTGTCGCCGAAGCCGATGTCGCCGCCATCGGATTCCACCCGCGCCCCGCCGCCGTGCATCACTCGGGTGATCCGGACTACGCCCTCGCCGCCGAGCTCGTGGATGCGATCGATGTGCCCGTGATCATCTCCGGCGGCCTGCGAACGGCCGAGGCGGCGCGGCGGGCCTACACCCAGTCCCGCGCGGATGCGGTGATGGTCGCGCGCGGCGCGCTCGGCAGTCCGTGGATCTTCGAGGAGCTCACCGGGGAGCGCGCCTCGCCGCCCTCCGACGAAGAGATCGTCACCGAGCTGCGGTGGGTCCTCGATCACGCGGAAGATCACTGGGGTGCCGAGCGCGCGGCGCGAAACCTGCGGAAGTTCTATCCCTGGTACCTCGAACAGCTCGGGATCACGGGCCCCGAGGCCGACGCCTACCAGCGCTCGGACTCGCTGGACGGCGTCCGGGAGATGCTGGCGCGCCTTGAGGTGACCGTTCCCGCCGCGTAGATCGGCGCTGCCCTCGGTCTCGCCCGAATACGCCATTTGCAGGTATTTCCGCTCTCGAAAGGGCGGAGTTTACCCCTCGCTATACTTCCGCGCCCTGCCCGAGCCGTGAGCGTCCTGTCGCCGCGCATCGGGCGTTATTCATGGAGTGGCCCAATAGGGGGCCGGAACGACAGAGGACGAGGTTCGAAGCGTGTCTCGCGAATCGCTCATCACGCAGAACGGGCTGACCAAGCTCAAGGAGGAGATCGAGCACCTCTCGACCGTCAAGCGGCGCGAGGTCGCTGCGCGGATCAAGGAGGCGCGTGAGTTCGGCGATATCGCTGAGAACTCGGAGTACGACGACGCGAAGAACGAGCAGGCGCTGCTCGAACAGCGCATCGCGCAGCTCGAGGAGCGGCTCCGCCGGGCCACCGTCATCGACGAGGGTGAGATCGACACCAGCGCGGTCGGCGTCGGCGTGGTCGTCCATGTCAAGGACCAGAAGTCCGGCGACTCCCAGAAGTTCCACATCGTCGGCTCCGCCGAGGCCAACCTGGCCGAGCAGAAGCTCTCCAACGAGTCGCCGATCGGCCGCGCGCTTCAGGGCCACAAGCGTGGCGAGGTCGTGACCGTGGAAACGCCTCGCGGCCCCAAGAAGAAGCTCAAGATCACCAAGATCGAAGCTCCTTAGCCGTTACGCTCGCCGCCGCGTGGGCGACGCTGACTCCCGTAGCGGCTCCGATCTCCTCGCCGAGAGGCGGGAGAAGCTCGAGCGCCTGCGCTCCGAGGGGGTCGAGGCATTCCCACACGACTTCGACGGGCGCACACCGATCGCGGACGTCCGCGCCGCGCATGAGGGGCTCGCCGCCGGGGAGGACACCGACGCCTCGTACAGGGTCGCCGGCCGCCTGGTGGCGCGGCGGGGCCACGGCAAGTCCGCCTTCCTCGACCTCGAGGACGGAACGGGGAAGATCCAGCTTCACTCGCAAGCCGACTTAATGGGAGAGGACAAGCACGAGGCGCTGCTGCACGTCGACCTCGGCGATCTGATCGGGGTCGAGGGCACCGCCTTCGCGACCCGCAAGGGAGAGCTCTCGATTCGAATCGGCTCCTGGGAGCTTCTGGCGAAGAGCCTGCGACCGCCGCCCGACAAGTTTCACGGCCTCGAGGACGTTGAGACCCGGTACCGTCGCCGAGAGCTCGACCTGATCGCCAACGACGAGACGCGCGAGCTCTTCCGCAAGCGCGCCGCCGCGGTTAGCGCCGCTCGCGAGTGGCTGGACGGGCGCGGCTTCCTGGAGGTTGAGACGCCGGTGCTGCAGCCCCTGTACGGCGGCGCGCTGGCGCGCCCGTTCACCACTCACCACAACGCCCTCGACCGCGACCTCTACCTGCGGATCGCAACCGAGCTGTACCTGAAGCGCCTGATCGTCGGGGGCCTCGACCGCGTCTATGAGATGGGCAAGGACTTCCGCAACGAGGGCGTCTCCCACAAGCACAACCCGGAGTTCACGATGCTCGAGTGGTACGAGGCATACGCCGATTACAACGACGCGGCGGAGCGCCTGGAGCAACTGGTCGCCTTCGTCGCCGAGCGCGTGAACGGCACGACTCAGATCGAGCGCGACGGCAGGGAGATCGATCTCGCGCCGCCGTGGAAGCGGCTCACCCTGCGCGATGCGATCCGCGAGCGCAGCGGCATCGACATCGCCGAGCACCCGACCCGAGAGGCGCTCGCCGGCGCGATGGACTCCGAGCCCGATCCGGAGGAGGGGTGGGGGAAGCTCGTCGACGGCCTGCTCTCGAAGGAGGTCGAGCCCAACCTGGTCGAGCCGACGTTCATCCTCGACTACCCGGTGGAGATGTCGCCTTTCGCAAAGGACCACCGCCGCGAAGAGGGCCTGGTCGAGCGCTGGGAGGCGTTCGTCGGCGGGATCGAGATCGCCAACGCTTTCAGCGAGCTGAACGACCCGGACGAGCAGCGCCGCCGCTTCGAGCAGCAGGCCTCCGAGCAGGCGCGCGGCGACGAGGAGGTCCAGCCCTACGACGAGTCATACGTTGAGGCGCTGGAGCAGGGGATGCCGCCCACCGGCGGAGTCGGCCTGGGCATCGACCGCCTGGTGATGCTGCTCACAGGCGCACAGACCATGCGCGAGGTGCTCCTCTTCCCGGTAATGCGCACTTAGGGCCCATGGCGTTTCGCGCCCCCGCGGGACGGTGCTCGGCTCCCCCTTTCCGCAAATCGCGGCTTCGGGCGGCGGGGGACCATGGGGGCGCACGCATGGCCCCCTCTATAATCGATTCTCGTCGTAGTCGAGAAACCGGAGGTTCTAATCCGTCGGCAGAGCGGAGCCGAAGTATGAGGATGGAGCCCCGGCGAGCCGGCGTCCCCGCAGTTCGCAAGGAGCCGGAGCCGACCACCGGGTTCGCGATACTCGAGAGACGTTGATTGGTTAGGAAAGGTCAGTAGGTGTTCGAGCGATTCACAGAGCGTGCCCGGCAAGTGGTCGTACTAGCGCAAGAGGAAGCGCGCACGCTCAAGCACAACTACATCGGCACCGAGCACATCCTGCTCGGGCTGCTCCGCGAGGAGGAGGGCCTCGCCGCCCGAGTCCTCGAGTCGCTGGACATCACCGTCGAGCGCGTGCGCGCGCAGGTCGTGCGCATCGTCGGCTCCGGTGAGGAGGTCACCTCCGGTCAGATCCCGTTCACTCCTCGCGCCAAGAAGGTCCTCGAGCTGGCCCTCCGCGAGGCGCTTTCCCTCGGCCACAACTACATCGGCACCGAGCACATCCTGCTCGGGCTTGTGCGCGAGAACGAGGGCGTCGCCGCGCGCATCCTCCTCGACTTCGACGCCGACTCGGAGAAGATCCGCAACGAGGTCATCCGGATGCTGTCCGGCCCCGGCGGCCGCCGGCAAGCGTCGGGCTCGGGGTCCGGCGAGGGCAAGAAGTCCTCGAAGCTGCTCGACCAGTTCGGCCGCAACCTCACCAAGCTTGCCTCCGAGCAGAAGCTCGACCCAGTGATCGGCCGCGAGACCGAGATCGAGCGGATCATGCAGATCCTCTCGCGCCGGCAGAAGAACAACCCGGTGCTGCTGGGTGAGCCCGGGGTCGGCAAGACGGCGATCGTTGAGGGCCTGGCGTCGCGGATCATCAAGGGCGAGGTCCCCGAGCTGCTGCGCAACAAGCAGATCTACACGCTTGACCTCGCCGCTCTGGTCGCCGGGTCGAAGTACCGCGGCGAGTTCGAGGAGCGCCTCAAGAAGGTGATGAAGGAGATCACCCAGCGCGGCGACATCGTCCTGTTCATCGACGAGCTGCACAACCTCGTGGGCGCAGGCGCCGCCGAGGGCGCGATCGACGCCGCCTCGATCCTGAAGCCCGCGCTTGCCCGCGGCGAGCTGCAGACGATCGGCGCGACCACGCTCGACGAGTACCGCAAGTACCTCGAGCGCGACTCCGCGCTCGAGCGCCGCTTTCAGCAGATCAAGGTCGACGAGCCGGGGATCCCCGACACCGTGAAGATCCTCGAGGGTCTGCGCGAGCGCTACGAGGAGCACCACCGCGTGAAGATCACCGACGATGCCCTCGAGGCAGCCGCCGAGCTCGCCAGCCGCTACATCTCCGACCGCTTCCTGCCCGACAAGGCGATCGACCTCATCGACGAGGCCGCATCGCGGATGCGCATCAAGTCGATGTCGCAGCCGCCGGTGTATCGCGACCTCGAGGAGGAGATCGAGGAGACGCGGCGCGCCAAGGAGGCCGCGATCGAGGCCCAGGAGTTCGAGAAGGCCGCGAACCTCCGCGACAAGGAGCGCCAGCTCACCAACCGCAAGCGCGAGCTCGAGGACCAGTGGTCCGAGGGCGAGGGCGGCGACCGCCCGGAGGTCGGCGAGGAGGAGATCGCGGACATCGTCTCGATGTGGACCGGCATCCCCGTCTTCAAGCTGACCGAGGCCGAGACCAAGAAGCTCATCCGCATGGAGCAGGAGCTCCACAAGCGCGTCATCGGCCAGAACGTCGCGATCGAGGCCGTCTCGAAGGCGATCCGCCGCTCACGCGCGGGCATCAAGGACCCGAAGCGGCCCGCCGGCTCGTTCATCTTCCTAGGCCCCTCGGGCGTCGGCAAGACGGAGCTCGCCCGCACGCTCGCCGAGTTCCTGTTCGGCGACGAGGACGCGATGGTCCGCATCGACATGTCCGAGTACATGGAGAAGCACGCCGTCTCGCGCCTTGT
>Ga0126312_10000859_pt1 | contig 19160 bp, 22 predicted proteins | sample Plot104A_FD_92537 | JGI IMG/M metagenome (GOLD analysis project Ga0126312, IMG submission 92537) | Serpentine soil microbial communities from UC McLaughlin Reserve, CA, USA - Plot104A | ecosystem: Environmental > Terrestrial > Soil > Grasslands | place: USA: UC McLaughlin Reserve, Lake County... | reverse complement strand
TCGGCTCGTTCGTCTTCCTCGGCCCGACCGGCGTCGGCAAGACCGAGCTGGCGCGCGCGCTCGCGGAGTTCATGTTCGACGACGAGCGGGCGATGGTGCGGCTCGACATGTCGGAGTATCAGGAGCGGCACACGGTCGCGCGGCTCGTCGGCGCCCCGCCTGGATACGTCGGTTACGAGGAGGGGGGCCAGCTGACGGAGGCCGTGCGGCGGCGTCCCTACTCGGTCGTCCTCCTCGACGAGATCGAGAAGGCGCACAGCGAGGTGTTTGACGTGCTCCTCCAGATCCTCGACGACGGACGGCTGACGGACGGCCACGGTCGCACCGTCGACTTCCGCAACACCGTCATCATCATGACGTCGAACCTGCGCAGCACCGAGGCGATGCGCGAGTTCTTCCGGCCCGAGTTCCTCAACCGGATCGACGAGGTCGTCGAGTTCTCGCCGCTCACACGCGAGCAGCTCGCGGCCATCGTCGAGTTGCAGCTCGAGCGGCTTCGCGCCCGGCTGGCCGAGCGCGGCCTCTCGCTGGACCTCACGGATGGCGCGAAGGAGCAGCTGGCGGAGGTCGGCTGGGATCCGGCGTACGGCGCCCGGCCGCTCAAGCGTGCCCTGCAGCGGCTCGTCGAGAACCCGCTCGCGCTGCGCCTGCTCGAGGGCGACTTCTCCGAGGGCGACACGATCCGCGTCGACGCCCAGAACGGCGAGCTCCTCTTCGTCAAGGCGGACGTGCGAGAGGCGGCCGCGGCCTGAACGGCTCGTTGCCCTTCGACATCGTCGACGCAATCATCCTTGGTTGCTCGGACGAGACGATGAAGAGGAAGTTGACGCGTGAAGAGCGCGAGTGGTTCCGGCACGTGGACGACGAAGGCAGGGCCGCGCGCGAGAACATGCAGCGGATCGTCGACGGTGTCGCAGCGCGCCGAAGTGAGCGCGAACAGCGGGCGGCGCGGAGTTTCTGGAGCCGGCTGACGCGTCGGTACACCGCCGCGTAGCCATGGCAGACGCCGCGGCCGCTGCTCGGGCGGCCGCGGCGTCGTTCCGACGTCACCCGTTCGTCGTGCCCGGCGTCGCCGTCGAGGCGACGCTGAAGTCGACGGAGTTCTCGTTCGTGTCGTGGCCGTCCGGCTTTCGCACGATGCTCGAGCCTGGCGCCGCGGTTGCGGGCGGCGCCGAGGCTGCGGTCCCCTCGACGAGCGCGTTCGTCGCGGTGCCCCAGCCGGCGCCGTCGAGGAGCGTGCCGGTCGAGTCGCGGATGCCCACGCTGCCGCCGGTGGCTGCGAGCGCCGCGGTGAACGAGACGTCCGCCGCGTGCGACCCCGCGTACGTGCTGCCGCCGAGGAGGAGGAAACCGCCCGCGGCGATCGTCGTTCCGGCCGGAAGCGTCGCGAGCGTCACATCGCTCGTTCCCGCCGCTGACCGGTAGACCACCTTCCAACCGCCGACGTCGGCGCCAGCCGTCCCGGTGTTCACCAGCTCGACGAACTCGTCCGCCGCGCCACCGCTCGTGCCGGTCTGAATCTCGTTCACGCGAACCGTCGAGGACCCGCTACCGCCGCCGCTGGTTGTCCGCACGCACGTGAGCGAGACCTGTCCCGCGGCGTTGTAGGCGATGTCGATCTTGCCCGCGCCGGCCGGGGTGGTGCAGGCGAGGTCGTCGAGGTCGTCGAACGAGCCGAGGCCCGTGCCTGGGTCGCCCTTCGGGCCTGGCGGACCTTGCGGACCAGTGGCTCCCGCGGGTCCCTGCGGTCCAGTCGGTCCTGTCGGTCCTGCTGGGCCGACGGGCCCCGGCGGCCCGGCGGGCCCGGTCGCGCCCTGAGGGCCGGGAGGGCCCGCCGGTCCGGTCGGTCCCGCAGGCCCGGGAGGTCCGGCCGGGCCGGGCGGTCCTTCGCTCCCACCGTCGTTCCATGTCAGGACGCGCTCGTTCGCTCGGCACCTGGACGCGTCGCGGACGATCCGCAGCTTTCCGTTCGGCTTCACGCACGCGGTGATCGGTCCTGCCGTGCGCGAGGCGACGTTCGCGGCAGCGACGCCGCCGACCACCGCGACGGCAAGGGCGGCCGTCGCGAGCAACACCGGAAATCGCATGACGATGCTCCTCTCGTGTCGGGAGCAACAGGTGGTATCGGCGCGGCGGGCGGCTGCCTAGTGTCCATTACGGAGTTGGCACGGAATCGGCGCGGTTGCGACCCACGTATACGGGGCTCGCGCCGCCGCCCGCAGCGCGAGACGCTACACCGCGGAGTCGAAGAACTCGGCTTGGCCTCGCTCGGGAGGCGCGCCGTACGCGTAGACCACGAGCTCGTCGGTGCCTTCGTTTACGATCTGAAGCGGCGTCTCGGGCTGGACGTGCACTAGGCCGCCGGCGTCGACCTCTTCCCGCTCCGGCGGCTCGCCGAGGTACATCGTCAGCGTGCCGCGGAGGACGACGAAGGTCTCCTCCTGGAGCATGTCTCGGTGGCGGCGGCCCTTCGCGCCGGGCTCGTAGCGCCAGAGGTTGGCGCGACTGTGCGCGAAGCCGGCGCGCTCGGTCAGCGCCGCGACGTGCCGCTGCGGCGCCCCCGGCTCCGAAGGCCGCGTCTCCCACTGGAGGTCGTTGCCGCGGACGACCGAGAAGCCCATCCGCCCGAGTCTACGCGCCGTCCGCCGCCGCCCTTACCGTGGCGGTGTGCTCCCGCCGATCGAGAATCGCGATCCAGGCGACGAGACTCCCGAGGACGACTAGGCACTCGGTCGCTCGGAGTCCTCGCGCGCTAGTCTCGGGCCGTGCCCCGGCGCCAGGCCGTGATCCGACCTTTCCGCCCCGACGACGAGCCGCTGCTCTTCGGGCTCGCGCAGATGTCCTTCGGCGACGAGGCCGGGTGGGACGACCGCCGCACGCTGACAGTGCTGAAGACCGAGCAGGTATTCGTCGCCGAGATCGGCACGTTGCCTGCCGGCTTCGTCGCGCTCCAGGAGACGGGGGATGCCGTGCGCGTCGACGAGCTTCTCGTCACGCCGGAGCATCAGGCCGAGGGCGTCGGGACGCAGCTGCTCGAGTGGGCCGAGGGCTATGCGATCTCCGTCGGCGCGGCTCGCCTCGAGATCGTGGTCGAGGAGGGGAACGCGCGAGCCGAGCAGTTCTACCGCGGTCGCGGGTTCGTGCCGGCCGGCGCCGAGCTCTTCGAGCTCGTCCTGCCGCGGCAGCAATAGGCCGTAACAAACGTGCCAGAGCCGCTGCCGCCGCCGCTGCCGCCGGCCCAGCGGACTGTTGGACAGCTCCTCGCCGAATCGATGCGCCTCTACGGCCAGCGGTTCTGGCGCGCGCTGCCGCTCGGCCTGCCGCTCGCGCTCGTCGATCAGGCCGTGCTCGGTCAGGAGGCCGAAGACCGCATTGCGCTGTTTGCGCTCGGAGCCCCACTCCTCGCCGGCTCGTACGCCTTCGCGTCCGCGCTCGCCGCGGACACCACGTTGGGAGCTCGCGCGGCCACCGTTGCGGTTGCTACCGGCACGGTCGTCCTCTTGCCTGCGTCGCTCATGATCGTGTGGTTCGCGCTCCTCGCCGCGGCGTACCTGGCACTCGTCGGCCTCGTCGTTCCGGTGGCGGTGATCGAGCGCCGCGGGGCGCTAGGTGCACTCCGCCGCGCGGGCGATCTCGCGCGCGCGGATTACGTCCACGCGTTGGGGTCGATCGCGGCGCTTGCTCTGGTCTTCTTCGTCGCGCGGATCGGCCTAGTCGCGCTTCTACGCGCGCAGGCGGAGAACACCGTCCGCGCGGCGGTGTTCCTCGCCGACGTCGCGTTGGGGCCGATCCTCTTCCTGGGCGCGGCGCTCCTCTACTTCGACCAGGAGGCGCGACTGTCCGCACGGCCGCGCGGTGGCAGGATGCGCCGCGCCGGAGCGCGCAAACCGCGAAGCTCCGTCCGGTCCGTCAAGTCTGGGAAGGGGTGACGCAGTGCCGATCTACATCATGCTGTCGACGCTTACGACGCAGGGCGTGCAGACGCTGAAGTCGAATCCCGAACGGCTCCGCCAGGTGAATCAGGACGTCGAGGAGCTGGGCTGCAGAGTGCTGCACCAGTGGGCGACGCTCGGCGAGTTCGACTTCGTCAATGTCGTCGAGGCACCCGACGAAAAGACGATCGCGCGGGTCTCGATCGCGCTCGGCGCGCGCGGATCGACGCACGTCCGCACGCTGCCGGCGCTCGACGTCGACGATTTTCTGAGCTCGATAACGGTCTAACGCCGCTAGGCAGCCTCCGCTCCGTTCCGCACAATGGAGGCATGAGACGAGACGTCGCCGTCGTGCTGTCCGGCGGCGGCATCAACGGCGTGCTGATGGAGCTCGGTTTCCTGCAGCGGCTGCGGGCGAGCTCGATCTGGCCGCGGATCGGGTGGATCTTCGGGACGTCGGCGGGCGCGCTCGCGGGCACGATGGCGACACTCGACCGGCTCGACGAGCTGGAGCAGTTCCTGCTCGAGCTCCAACCCGAGGACACATTTCGCCCGAATCGGCTCTGGCGGCTGCCGCTGCTCGGACTACACGAGTACGCGCTGCCGGGGACGATCGAGGCGCGGTTCGGCGACCTGGCGGAGCTCGCCGGAGACCTGCGCAACTCGGAGATCGAGCTCGTCGTGTGTGCGACGGACGCAACACCCGCAACCGACGAGCTGGACACGCGCGACTACGAGCTCGTCTATTCGTCACGGACGACGGAACGCGAGGAGATGGCCCAGGCGATCCTCGCCTCCGCCGCGATCAGCGCCCTCGTGATGCCGGTTCCGGTCGGTGCGCGGATCGCGACGGACGGCGCGTGGGTCCGCAACTTCCCGCTTGCGCACGCGTATCGGCGCCCCGGCGTTCGCGAGATCGTCGCGTTCCGCTACGTCCCGCGCTACCCGTCTCTCGGAGCGGCCGCGCTGACGCGGCTCCGGCTCCGCCTGCAGCGGTTCGGCCGAGTCCCGCCCGTGCGCGCCTTCGTAGAGGAATTGCGGCTCGCGGAGGAGCGCGACGCGCGGGGCGAGCCGGCGCACCTCCCCGAGATGATCCTGCGCCTGACGCGAGCAGCAATCGTTCGCAATACCGTCGTGGAGGAGCGGATCGCCGACGAGACGGACGACTCAATCGAGGAGCTGCGCCGTCTCGACGACGACGTTCGCGTCTTGATCCGCAAGCACGTCCGCGCACGCGGCGATCGCGCGCGCCTCGAAAGCGCTGTCTCCGAACGGTTCGCCGCCGCGCGCTTTCCGTTTCGCCACTCGCGTGCGCTGCCACGGCTCACGGTGCGCGGGTCGGTCGAGGAAGTGAGCCTCGATCCAGGTGTCCGCGACCAGAAGCCGTGGACGGTCGCGCGCAAGCAGACCCTCATCGATCGTGGATTCATGCTCACGGACGTCGAGCTCGCGCGGGCAGGCATCGACGTCGAGGCTGCGACGGCCTAGCGCGCCAGCTCGACCGCCAGCTCTCCCGCCAGCGAGGCGTTCTGCGCCACGAGATCGCGGTTCGCCTTCAGCGTCCTCCCGCCGCTCCGCTGGTGCAGGAACGCGAGCACGAACGGCGTCACGTCCTTGCCGCGGACGCCGCTCGCTTGCGCTTGGCTCAGCCCCTCCTCGATCAACGGCTCGATGTCGTCGAGGCTCTCACTCGGCGGGCGCGCGAGCACGAGCCCGCCGCCGCCGAGCTCCCAGTGCAGGCGCGCGACGGCCGCGGCCTCGGGCGCGGACTCCACCCGGGCAGGGACAGGCGGTCCGCCGTGAGCCGAATAGAAAAGCGGCAGCTCGTCCGTCGCAAGCCCGAGAACGGGGACGCCAAGCGTCTCGAGCAGCTCCATCGTCGCCTCGACGTCCAGCAGCGACTTGGCGCCGGCGCAGACGACGACCGCCCGCGTGCGGGCGAGCTCGCCCACGTCCGCGGAGACGTCCGGCCGTTCCTGCCAGCGGCGGTGCACGCCGCCGATGCCGCCCGTCGCCATCACCCGAAAGCCGGCCGCGCGCGCGACCGCGAGCGTGCCGCCGACCGTCGTCGCGCCGACGATGCCCTGCGCGCAGGCGGCGGCGAGGTCTCGCGCTCCGACCTTGCGCGCGCTTGCGCCGAAACGTTCGAGCTCATCCGGGCGCAGGCCGACACGAACGGCCCCGTCGAGGATGCCGATCGTCGCCGGCACCGCGCCCGCCGAACGCACGCGCCGCTCCGACTCGAGCCCGACCGCGCCGCCCTCGCCCGGCGGGAAGCCGTGCGCGACGAGCGTCGTCTCGAGCGCGACGACCGCCTCGGCCTCCCGCACCTCGTCGGTGACGACGATCACGACAGCTCGTCCATCTGGACGAACTCCACGTCGCCCCAGTTCTCGAAACTGCGTACGTGCCGATCGGTCTCGCGGAACCCGGCGCGCTCGTAGACGGTGATCGCCCGCGCGTTGAATGCGGCGACGTAGAGCCGGACCAGCCTCGGGCCGTACCGCCCGCGCCCGAACTCCAGCCCGCAGCGGAAGAATTCGAGCCCAAGGCCGCGGCCGGTCAGGTCCGGGCGCAGCCCGAGGCCGTACTCGAGCACATCCCCCTTGGGTTCGAAGTAGTAAAAGCCGGCAACGCGGCCGTCCTCGCCGCGCGTGAAGAAGTACCGCTCCGGATTCCCGACCGGCTCTTCTTCGTCCCCGTTGTAGAACTCGTAGGGAGGCTCGTACCGCCAGCGGTACATCTCCTCGAGCGCCGCGTCGTCGGCGCGATCGATCCGCCACTTCACGGCATCGCTCCAACCTGCGCAACGCAGCGCGCGGCAGCCTCCAGCGCAACCTCCGGGCCGCCGACGAGGAAGCCTGCGGCGAGCGCATCTCCGGCGCCGGTCGTGTCCAGGACATCGGCGGCACGGGCGGGGTGCTCGTTTCCGTCCACCTGCAGGCCGCGCGCACCGCGCTTGACGACCTTCGTCGGGCCGCAGAACTCGCCGAGCTCGTCCCACTCGCGCTCGTTCCCGAAGACGACGTCGGGCGCGATCTGCTCGAGCGCAGGCCGGATCGTCCCGCTGTGCGCGCGCAAGTGCGTCCACGATGAGAGATCGACGCTCACGCGCGCGCCGCTCTTGCGCGCGAGCGTCGCCGCACGTGTGGCCGCGGCGGCGATCGGGTCCCGCATGAGCGAGTAGCCGGAGAGGTGCAGCGCGTCACAGGCGAACCAGTGCGCGTCCAGGTCATCGGCGCGAAGTGCGGGTGCCGAGCCGCGGTCGGACGCCATCGTCCGCTCCCCGCCCGGCTCGACGAGCGACACCACGACGCCGGTCCGCTCGCCCTCGGGGCCCTGGACGTCGACGCCGCGCCGGCCGAGCTCGCGCGCCACGATCCCGCCCACGTCCCCGCGGCTTCGCACCGCCACGATCCGCGCCCGGGCGCCGAGCTCTGCCGCCCACGCGGCCACGTTCGCCGCCTGGCCGCCCGGCGCAAGCGTGGTGCGCGCGGTCGAGTCGTCGCCCGCAGCGAGCGGCGCGTCCAGCCGAACGATCACGTCGAGGAGCAGGTCGCCCAGCGTGCAGACGAGCATCGCCTACGATCCTGACCGATGGAAGGCGATCGCCGGAACGGTCCGCGCCTGCGCTCGTTCATGTACGGCGCCGTCGTCGGTGCGTCGGCCGCAGTCGCCGCCGCGCGCCGCCGTCGCGCCCGCCCGCTTCGCGAGACGCCGGCCGGCCTGGCCGCGTTCGAGGGCGCACCCTGCTTTCGAGAGACGCTCGAGCGGGAGGCGGCCGGGGAGGAACGCGGCCCGTAGGCGCCTAGCGCGGCCCGCCCGCGGCGGCAAGGCTGCGCAACCCGAGACCGCGCTCGACGGTCAACAGGTTGATGTCGGCGTCGCCGAGCATCAGGTCCTGGCCGAGGTGCTGGACAGCCTGGGTCTGGAGCAGGTACTCGCGAACCGTTCGGGTCGGCTCGCGCGACCGGATCACCAGGAACGGCCCGAAGCCGCGGACGTCGAACCTCGACGCGCCGCGCGGATGGCGGACGGGGATCGTCAGCTTCTGCACGAAGTTGTTGCGGTCGCTCGCGTCGAGCACCCAGACGCCGCGGCCGAGCGGCTTCGGCGCGGAGCCCAACACATTGAGCGCGAGCTGCGCGTCGGCCCGAGGGGCGACCGTCCGCGAGAAGTCCCGATCGCGCTCCCACGCGCCGAGGAAGAGCGGGTCGTAGCCGAACAGCACGTCGTCGCGTCGGCCGGTTCCGGCGAGCCACGCGGACGCCTCGTGGCGCGCCTCGACGCGGCGGCTCTGCTCGCCCTCGTAGAGGAGCGCCGTCTTGTGGAAGCCCCACGCGACCTCGAGGGCCGCGAGGCCGAGCACCGCGATGGCGACGGCTGGTACCGCAAGCCGCTGGCGCTGTGCGCTCCGGACGAGGGGCAGGGCCAGGCACGTTGCGAAGAACGGCAGCAGGAAGATGAGATGTCGCGACTCCGGTGACGCGAGGCCGCTCCTCACGCGGAGCGCCAGGAAGAACATCGCGGGGGCCACGACTGCGCACGCGCTCAGGATCGCGCTCGAACGCCGCTCGCGAGCGAGCAGCACGAACCCGATGGAGGCGACCCCGACGACGATCGTCCGCGGGATCGACCAGCCTGCGGTGAAGTCGCCGGCAACGTGGGCGAAGTAACGCAGCGTCGAGTCGACGCCGCCGAGCTTGACGCCCCCGCCGCCCACACCGACATCGAAGCGCCCGCCGAGGACGAGGTCGGCACGCCAGAACGGAATCCCGAGCACGCCGACGGCGCCGAACGCCGGCAACGCCTCGCGCCAGCGACGCAGGCACAGGACGTACAGGCCCTGCGACCCGAGGACGAGCGCGCCGTACGGGTGTGTCGCCACGCATGCGAACACTGCGAGCGCCCAAAGCACCCAGGCCCGCCGGTTGCGCTGCTCGAGCGCGTGCAGCAGCGCGAGGTAGGACAGCGCGCTCGTGAACAGGAACAGCGAGTACATGCGCGCGTAGATCGCGTGGAAGAGGAGCATCCAACTTGCGGCAACCACGCCGACCGCGACGATCGCCACGAGCCGGTCCGTCAGCCTGCGGGCGAGCAACGCGAGGAGCGGAACGCTCGCGACGCCGAACAGCGCGGAGAAGAGGCGGAGCTCGAGCAGCCCGCCGCCGAGATGCGCGACGATCCAGGCGAGCACGAAGTGGAGCGGCGCGCCCCCACGTTGCCCGAGGACGGTCTCGATCAGCTCGTGCAACGAGCCGCGCCCGGTGAAGAGCGCGAGCGTCTCGTCCTCGTGCGGCGGCCACGCGTTCAGGCGGAAAAGCACGAACAGGCCGACGGCGGCCGTGAGCGCGCCGACGCCAAGGCGCCACGCAAGCTCGCCGAGGTCGGCAGGCCGAGGGAGCTCGAGCGCGCCGACGCGGGTGGCGGTGCCTTCGGCCTCGTTCACAGTCCGGATTACAGCAGCGGGAATCCGCAACACCCGCTGGTAGCCTTGCTTTCCCGTGCCAACCTACGAATATCGCTGTCCGGACGGGCATATGTTCGAGGTGTTCAAGTCGATCAATGCCCCGGCTCCGGAGGCGTGCGCGATCTGCGGGAAATCGCCCGTAACGGTCGTTCTCCACCCTGTCGCGGTGCACTTCAAGGGCTCGGGCTTCTACTCGACCGACTACGGCCGCGGCTCGAAGCGGAAGGACGACGCCTCCAAGGACGGCGCGTCCGGCGAGTCCTCGTCCTCGGGCGACTCCGGCGCCGGTGAGAAGGCAGACACGAAGAAGGCCGCCGAGGCTTAGCTCGCTCTCGCGCTCCACGCGAGAGCTCGCTTAGCCTTCGCCGAAGTCCAAGGACTCTGCGCGAAACGGCGTCAGCGCGCGAAGGCGCCGCGAACACAGCCGGCGCCGTACGGGCCCTCGCCCGGGCGCGGTGGCAGGGGCGCGGTCTTCCCGAGCACCGCGAGGATCACCCTGCTCTTGTCGTCGCCCTCGGCGACGATCACCGACTCGCCGCTAGGTAGTGTCGCGGCGCTCCCGCCGAGGCGGCAGTGCATCGCGCTGCCGCGCTTGTACACCCAGGCAATCTGCGCCAGCTGCGCGGTCGTGAGGTCCGTCGAGAGTGGGGCCACGAGCTCGTCGCCGATCAGCGGCAGCTTGGCGACGGTCTTGACGCTCGTCATCTTGCGCAGGATTGCCTGAAGGACCTGCTGCTGCCGCTCGATCCGCGTGAAGTCGCTGTCGCGCGGGTCGAGCTCGTTCTTGCGTACGCGGGAGTAGATCAGCGCGCGTCGGCCGTTCATGTGCTGCTTACCTTTCGCGAACCGGTAGCCGGGCCACGTTGCGCAGCGCTCAACGTCGAACGGGCAGCCGAACTTCGAGCGGATCGCGGCCGGGACGTCGATCGTGATCCCGCCGACGGCGTTCACCGTCTCCTCGAACTGCGCGAAGTCGGCGACGATCACATGGTTCACCGGCAGCGCCTCGTTCGTCGCGGCCTCGACCGTGCGGATCGCCAGCGCCGGCCCGCCGAGCTGCATAGCTGCGTTCACCTTCGCCTCGCCGTAACCCGGAATCGGGACGCGCAGATCGCGCGGGATCGAGAGGTACCAGATGCGGTGCCGATCCGGGTCGGTGCGGATCAGCATGATCGAGTCGCTGCGGTTCGCGCTCTCGCGCGCTGCGATCTTGGCGTGGTCGGTGCCGAGGACGAGGATGTTCGTCGGCTCCGAGAGGAGCAGCGAGTCCTGGCGCGCGAGCGCAACTTTGGCCCGCTCGGGGAGCCGCTCGTTGGCCTTCTCGACGCCGCTACGGAGTGAGAGGTAGCTCGCAATTCCCCAGGCGATCGCCGCGAGCAGCAGGACGAGGAGGGCGATCCCGATCCGGCGACCCCAGCGCGGCCGCCGCTCGGGCGCAACCGGACCGGGGCCGGGATAGCGAGGCGGCGCGTCCGCCGACTGCGGCCGCCCGTCCTGCGCACGCTCGCGCGGACGCCGGTGCGGCAGCGGCACCTTGCCCTTCGTTCGACCCCCGCGGTAGACGCGGTAGGGCTTCTCTGTGCCGGCCATGCGGCGGGTTACGTTACCCCTCGGCCGTGACTTCGCAGCGCGTGATTGGTGTGGATCTCGGCGGGACGAAGATGCTTGCCGGGGTAGTCCACCGGGACGGCACGGTCGAGCGTCACCGCGAGACGGCGACGAGAACAGAGTCGCAGGCGGCGCTGCTCGACGGTCTCGAGGACGCGGTTCGCGAGTTGCTCGACGACGAGATCGCCGCGGTCGGCCTGGGCGTCCCGGCGCGCATCGACCCCCAGAGCGGGCGCGTGCAGGGCTCCGTCAACACTCCGCTCGGAGAGCTCGATCTGCGGACGGAGATGGCGGCGCGGCTCCACCTTCCCGTTCGAGTCGAGAACGACGCCGGCGCGGCCACGCTCGCCGAGTACACCGCAGGTGCGGGAAGGGAGTCCCGGACGATGGTGATGCTGACGCTCGGCACGGGCGTCGGGGGCGGAGTCATGCTCGACGGGCGGCTGTTCCGCGGCTGGGCCGAGCTCGGCCACATCGTGATCGAGTACGACGGGGAGCCCTGCCAGGGGTCGTGCACGGGCCGCGGCCATCTCGAGACGTACGTCTCGGGAAGCGCGGCGACTCGAGCGGCGCAACGCGTCTACGGGTCGGCCGCCGACGCGCACCGGCTCGTGCGGCTTGCGCGTGAGGGCGATGCGACCGCCGTCGAGATCCTTGCCGAGATCGGACGGCGGCTCGGAGCGGGAATCGAGTCGCTCGTCAACGTGTTCAACCCGGACGTCGTCGTCATCGGCGGCGGCTTCGCGGCGGCGGGCGAGCTGGTCCTCGACCCCGCGCGCCAGGGTGTGCGCGAGCACGCGCTCAGGCCCGCGAACGAACGAACGCGGATCGTGCGCGCGGAGCTGGGGACGATGGCAGGGCTGGTCGGCGCGGGGCTGATCGCGTTCGAGGCGCTCGCGTGAACGGCGCGGCCGCCGATGCCGCGGCAGGCCGCGTCTCGACATCCCGCGAGCTCGCGCGCGGCGCGGCCTGATGCTCAGCGTCTGCGCGACGCCGATCGGGAACCTCGAGGACGTCACGCTGCGGGTTTTGCGCGAGTTGAGCGAGGCGGACGTGGTGCTCTGCGAGGACACGCGCCACACGCGGGTGCTGCTCGACAGGCACGGCATCCGCACGAAGCTCCTCTCGTACCACGAGCACAACGAGGCGAAGCGCACTGCAGAGCTCCTGCCGCGTCTCCTCGCGGGCGAGCGTGTGGCGCTCGTCTCGGATGCGGGCTTGCCCGGAGTCTCCGATCCCGGTGCGCGGCTCATCGCGGCGGCCGTCGACGCCGGCGTCCGCGTGACGGTGCTGCCCGGCCCGTCGGCGGTGGAGACCGCGCTGGTCACGAGCGGGCTCATCGCGGACGGCTACGTCTTCGTCGGCTTCTTTCCTCGGAAGTCCGCCGACGTGCGGGGGCTGCTCGCCTCCGTCGGCGCAACGCACTACCCCGTTGTCGCGTTCGAGTCGCCGCAGCGGCTGGCGAAGACGCTCGCGGCGATCGCCGAGGTCGATCGCGACTGGCCGGTCGCGGTTTGTCGCGAGCTCACCAAGGTGCACGAGGAGGTCGTCCGCGGGACGGCATCGCAGCTCGCCGCCCAGTACGCCGAAGCTTCGCCGCGCGGTGAGCTCGTCGTCGTACTCGCGGCTCGCGCTCCCGAAGACGCGCTTGCTGTGGCGCACGAAGACCGCGTGGCGGTCGCCGAGCTCGTCGACTCCGGCGTCCCGCGGAGGCAGGCGGCGCGTGTCGTTGCGCGACTGACCGGCGCGTCCGCGAACGCTTTATACGACGCGTCGCTCGAAGACCGTCCGTAGTCAGAATTGACAACAACCGCTCGCACCGATACCCTGGTCGCTCCGTTGACAATTCTGACAACAGGAGGTTTTCGTGCGCAGGCTCTTGTTCGGAATCACCGTGCTCCTCGCGCTTGCCACTCCGCTCTCGGCGTCAGGGTGGAGCTGGCCTGCCGGAGGCGCGGTCGCTCGACCGTTCGCGCTCGGGCCCGACCCGTACGGCGGTGGCCAGCATCGCGGCATCGACGTCACGGCTTCGCCGGGCGAGACGATCTTGGCGCCGGCGGCCGGGATCGTGTCGTTCGTCGGGACGCTGCCGACACACGGCCTGGACGTCACGATCAAGACGGCCGACGGCTGGTCGGTGACGTTGCTCCATCTCGGCTCGGCCGCCGTCGCCGCGGGTGAGGCGATTGCGGAAGGAGCCGAGGTTGGATCTGCCGGTCCAACGGGCGCTCCGGAGGTGGACGGCCCCTATGTCCATCTCGGCGTCCGAGCAAGCTCCGACGAGCACGGGTACGTCGACCCACTCCTGTTTCTCCCGGCGCGCGCGCCGAATGCGGCGCCCACGCCGCCCCCCGGGCTCGGAACGGACGAGCCGCTGCCCGCGCCCGCGGCAGGTGGCGACGCGCCCGCTGCCGAGCCCGAGCCAGACCCTTCAGAGGCCGTTGCGGACACGCCGCCGGAAACTGCCCCAACGGCGACCGACGCCCCCGGCGATGAGATCGGGGCGGAAGCGGCAGGACCCGACGCCGTCGCCGACGCACCCGCCGTCACGCCCGGAGATGCGCCCGCGACGGTCGAGGCGCCTGCGACGGTCGAGGCGCCTGCGACGGTCGAGGCGCCTGCGACGGTCGAGGCGCCTGCGACAGGCGAGGCGCCTGTCTCGGCGGCGCCCACGGGTGACGAGCCACCGCTGCCGCAGGAGCCGGCCGTCGACGCGCCTGCGCCGGCACCCGTCATCCCCGCGCCCGTCGTCCCCGCGCCGGTGGGCGGCGCCACGCCGCCGGTCGAGGCCGAGCCGACCCCGGCCGTCGACGAGCAACCGCCGGCGCCGGCCGAGCCGGAACTCGTCGCCGCCGGCGGTGCGCCGCCGGTTCGCGCCGCGGCGCCTACAGCCTCGAGGGCTGTCCCGGTGTCGCCGGATCGAGTTCATCTACGGGGTGCGGGAGACCACGTGTGGGCCGAAGCGCCGCCGCGCGCCGCCGCCGGTGCTGCCCTCGATCAGGCGACCGCCGCGACCGCGTCGCCTGCGACGGACGCATCAGCCGTCGGTAGTGCCGCGCGTCCGGCCACGTTGCCAAGCGGTGCTTCCGAGGAGCGTGGAGAGGCCCTCCGGCGGCGCGGCCGCGAGTGGGGTGCCGGCGCCGATCGCGGTATCGAGTCCGCACGGAGGCTCGCGGCCGAAAGCGACGGCGCCGCACGCCCGATGACGCTGCTGCTGCTGCTGCTGCTCGCGACCGCAGCCGCGGCGGCGTTGGCGCTCGCGGCGGTTCGCTTGCGGCGGCCTCGTACCATGGAGAGTGGTGAATCGCTTCTACATCACGACGCCGATCTACTACGTGAACTCGACCCCGCACATCGGCCACGCGTACACGACGATCGCGGCCGACATCCTCACGCGCCATCACCGCCAGCGTGGGGAGGAGACGTTTTTCCTCACAGGCGTCGACGAGCACGCGTCGAAGAACGTTCGTTCGGCGGAGGAGCTGGGGCTCGATCCGAAGACGTTCGTCGACCGCATCGTGGACGAGCACTGGCGCCCGCTGCCGGCGCGCGTGCACGCGGACGTCGACTTCTTCATTCGCACGACCGATGAGGGCCACAAGACGTTCGTCCAGGAGTTCATCCAGCGGATCTACGACAACGGACACATCTACGAGGACGTCTACGCCGGCCTCTACTGCATCGGCTGCGAGGCGTTCAAGAACGAGGACGAGCTCGTGGACGGGAAGTGCCCCGATCACGGCATCGAGCCGGAATGGATCGAGGAGAAGAACTGGTTCTTCCGGCTGTCGGCGTTCCAGGAACGGCTGCTCCGTCTCTACAACGAGCGGCCGGACTTCGTGCTGCCGCGTTTCCGCGCAAACGAGGCGCGAAGCTTCATCGAGGGCGGACTCCAGGACTTCAGCCTGTCGCGCTCGGGCCAGCCCTGGGGCGTCCCGATCCCGTGGGACCTGGATCAGGTCGTCTACGTCTGGGTCGATGCGCTGATCAACTACCTGAGCGCCCTCACGTACGCGCGTCCGGGTCAGGATCTGCGCAACCGATACTGGCCCGAAGTCCGACACTTGATCGCGAAGGACATCCTCCGCTTCCACTGCGTGTTCTGGCCTGCGCTCCTCCTCGCCGCGGACTATCCGCCGCCAAAGCAGCTCTTCGTGCACGGGTATCTCCAGATCGGGGGCCGGAAGATCTCGAAGTCGCTCGGCAACGTGATCGACCCGCTCGACCTGCTCGACATCTACGGCGTCGATCCGGTCCGGTTCTACGTGGCGCGGGTGACGACGTTCGGGCAGGACGGAAACGCATCGGTGGAGGACTTCCACGACCGGTACGAGCGCGAGCTGGGCAACGATCTCGGCAACCTCGTCTCGCGGACGACGGCGATGATCGCCCGCTACCGCGACGGCGCCGTCTCGCCGGCGGCCACCCAGGGGCCGGTCGACCTCGACGCGCTTCGTGAGGACGTCGCCGTGCGGCTCGACAACTGGGACCTGAGCGGCGCGCTCGATGCGATCTGGGCCGTCGTGCGCGACCTGAATCGCTACGTCGAGGCGTCGGCGCCGTGGCAGCTGGCGAAGGACGACTCCCGCGCGGACGAGCTCGACGCGGTCCTCTATCACCTCGTCGACGGCATCGCCGGTGTCGCGGTCGCCGTCGCCGCGTACCTGCCCGAGACGGCTCCGAGGATCCTCGCGGCTCTCCGACAGCCGGCGAGTCTCGAGTGGTCGCGGATCCGGAACGGGTCCGCAGGGGCGGTCACAGGGATCGACGCGAGCCCGCCGCTCTTTCCGCGGGTCGATCTGCCCGCCGCCGCTGCGTGATCGACACGCACGCGCACCTCGACTCGTGCGCAGAGCCGGCGGACGTTCTCGTCGAGCGGGCGCGCGCCGCAGGGGTCACCCGCATCGTTTCCGTCGGAACGCGGCCCGACTCGTGGCGCGCGACGCTCGAGATCGCCGAGCGACACGACGGCGTCTTCGCTGCGCTCGGCCTGCACCCCCACGAAGCCGAGACGGTCGACGGCGTGCTCGACGCGCTCCGCGACGCGCTCGTGCACCCGCGTGCCGTCGCGGTCGGGGAGACAGGCCTCGACTACTTCCGCGACTACGCGCCCCGGAATGCGCAGCGCCGCGCCTTCGACGCGCAGCTCGAGCTGGCACGAAGCCTGGACAAGCCGGTCGTGATCCACAACCGCGCGGCCGACAACGAGACCCTCGGGCGCCTCCGCGACTTCGACGGGCGCGTCGTCCTCCACTGCTTCTCGTCGCCGTTGCTACTCGACGACGCCGTCGAGCGCGGGTGGTACGTCTCGTTCGCCGGGAACGTCACCTACAAGAACGCGTACGACCTTCGTGCGGCGGCCCGGGCGGTGCCGCCGGAGCGTCTACTTGCGGAAACCGATTCGCCGTACCTGTCGCCGCAGCCCCGTCGCGGCAAGCCGAACGAGCCCGCGAACATCGTTCACGCGGTCGCGACGCTCGCCCAGGCGCGCGGGGAAGACGCGGACGAGCTTGCCGAGCGGATCCACGCGAACGCGGTCGCTTGCTTCGAGCTCGCGTGACGGTCCGGGCGAAGAAGGAGCTTGGGCAGCACTTCCTCGTCGACGAGAACATCCTCCGCGTCATCGACCGGCTCGCAGCGCTCGGCCCGCACGATGTCGTGCTCGAGGTCGGGCCGGGCCTAGGCGTCCTGACGCGGTACCTCGCCGAGCGCGTCGCCCTCGTGCATGCGGTCGAGGTCGACCGATCGCTCGAGCTGCACCTGCGCGACCTCGACCGGGTCATGCTTCGGTTCGCGGACGCGCTCAGGTTCGACGTCGCCTCGCTCACACCGCCGCCGACGAAGCTCGTTGCGAACCTTCCGTACAACATCGCCACGCCGCTCGTAGTCGAGTCGTTCGAACGGCTGCCGTCGATCGAGCTCTGGTGCGTCATGGTGCAACGCGAGGTCGCGGACCGATTTTTCGCCGTTCCGGGCAAGAAGGCCTACGGCGCAGTCTCGGTCCTCGTCCAGCTGATGGCGCGCCGCATCGGATTCCATCCGGTGTCGCGGACCGTCTTCCGGCCGCGCCCGAACGTCGACTCGGCGCTCGTCGCGTTCACGCGGATCGCCGGGCCGCCGGACTTCCCCCGCGTCAAGAAAGTGACCGAAGCCGCGTTCGCACATCGGCGGAAGACGCTGCCGAACTCGCTCGCGCTGGCCGGCGTGGCGTCGCGCGAGCAGGCCGAACGCTCGCTTGCGTCAATCGGCCGCGATCCCTCGGTGCGCGCGGAGCAACTCGAGCCGCAGGAGTTCGTCGCGCTCGCAGACGCACTTCGGTGATTCGGGCCTCGGCGACGGCGAAGATCAACCTGGCGCTCGTGGTCGGGCCGATTCGCCCCGACGGGAAGCACGAGGTCGCGACGGTGCTGCAGCGGATCGACCTCGCGGACCGCCTCGAGCTGCGTCCGTCGGCGACATTGCAGATCGAAGGCTTCGCGAGCGACACGCTCGTGCGGCGGGCGCTCGAATCTGTCGCGCAGGAGGCGCGTGTGCCTTCCGCGTGGCACGCTCGGATCGAGAAGAAGATCCCCGTCGCCGCCGGCCTCGGCGGCGGCAGCGCCGACGCGGCCGCCGCGCTGAGGCTTGCGAGCGAGGCCCTAGATAGTCCGCTCGACGGCTCTGTCCTCCATCGACTCGCGTGTGCGCTCGGCGCGGACGTGCCGTTTTTCCTCGCAGACGGGCCACAGCTCGGGACCGGCAACGGGACCGATCTCACCGCGCTCGAGCTGCCGCAAGACTTCTGGATCGTGCTGGTACTCCCCAACGACGTGTTGAAGGCGTCGACCGGCGCCGTGTACGCGCAGTTCGACGCGAGGAGCGGTGCGGACGGCTTCGCGGCGCGGCGCGACGAGCTCCTCGCGGCCCTCGCCCGCGTTACGCGCGCCGCGGATCTCGCGGCGCTGCCGCGGAACGACCTCGCCTCGTCCCCGTTTGCCGACGACTTACGGGCCCTCGGCGCCTTTCGCGCGGACGTCAGCGGCGCGGGCCCGGCCGTCTACGGTCTCTTCGCGCGCGAGCGGGACGCCGCGCACGCCGCCGCGTCGCTTCGCCGCAGCGGGCGAACCTGGATCACGGCACCGGCTTGGTACGGTTGACGCGATGAGTTACGACCTTCCAGTCGTCGAGCATCGGACGAGCCGCGGCGGTCGTTGGCTGAGGGAGCGGCGGCTCCGGATCGCGCTCTGGATCGCGGTCATCGAGGCAATCCTCGTTGCGCTGACGCACGACGTCTCGCGCTGGACGGTCATCCTCTTGGCCCTGATCTCCTTCGCGGTCTACTTTTTCTTCGGGCGCGATCGCCAGGGCACGGTCCGTCACGTCACCTGGATCGCCGCCGCATCGCAGGCGCTGGCCCTGATCGCGGTGTCGCTGGCGTTCGTCGTCGGGATGTTCGTGTTGGTCGTCGCGGGTGTGTTCGCCATCGTCGCGCTCGTGATGATCTTCTCCGACCGCGGGTAGACTCACCCCCTGGCACTCCGGCGCCGCGATGAAGCTCAGTCTGCGACCCTTCAGGGCGTCAATGGGGCGTAGCCAAGCGGTAAGGCAGCGGGTTTTGGTCCCGCGATCCCAGGTTCGAATCCTGGCGCCCCAGTCGGGCTCATGAGCGCTGGGTTCATAGCAATCGTTCTCGCCGGCGGCATCGGCACGCGGATGAAGTCGGCGACGCCGAAACACCTGCATCCGCTGCTGGGCCGTCGCGTCGTCGACTGGGTGATCGCTGCGGGACGCGACGCGGGCGCGGACGACATCGTCGTCGTTGCGTCACCGGCCACACGTGACGACTTCCACGGTCTGCAGGTCGTTGTGCAGGAAGCACCGCGCGGCACCGGCCACGCCGTGCGCTGCACGCGCGGGAGCATCGACGAGTCGGCCGACGTGCTGGTGCTCTCGGGCGACGCGCCGCTCCTCGACGCCGAGCTGCTTCGCGAGCTCGTCGAGACGCATCGCCGCGAGCGCGCGGCGGCGACGGTCCTGTCGTTCGAGCCTGAGGATGCTCGCGCGTACGGCCGGATCGTCCGCAACGGCGACGGGCGCCTCGCACGCATCGTCGAGGCTGTCGACGCGGCGCCGGACGAGCTCTCGCTGCGCGAGGCGAATTCGTCGATCTA
>Ga0126312_10000858_pt1 | contig 19168 bp, 20 predicted proteins | sample Plot104A_FD_92537 | JGI IMG/M metagenome (GOLD analysis project Ga0126312, IMG submission 92537) | Serpentine soil microbial communities from UC McLaughlin Reserve, CA, USA - Plot104A | ecosystem: Environmental > Terrestrial > Soil > Grasslands | place: USA: UC McLaughlin Reserve, Lake County... | reverse complement strand
TCGGCTTTCTCCTAAACATCGTAGTAAATCCTCCGGCATACTTTACATTTTTTGATAACATGATCCTATTGGCAGCACTTTATGCAGTAACAGTAGCAACAGCTATGTTCATATTGCCAGTTATTTTTCATGCACGTCATTATCGTAAATTTGATGTGGAAAGATTTCTTCTTAGAGCCAAGGGACCAGTTCTAATAGGTATCTTTTGCGTAATGCTAGCTATGTACCTGGGTTTAGGACTGGCTTTGGATTCTAAGCTACCAGTTCAGATCGCATATAGTTTACCTTCCTTGCCTTTCATCTTTATGATATTTGAATACTTCAGACATATGGGTAAGTAGCAAAACTTCGCTCGATTATTATTGCTTTTCATATAAGACAATTATTAGAGGATCTGGGGAGCACGCCCTTGACTTCTGTTAGGCGAATGAGAGAGCATTTGAATTATTATCTGATCTTAAGCATTTAAATGACAAGGATATATGACAGTGGAGATCGTCCGCATAGGATATCCACACAAGCACTCTCTATGCGACATACAAGTGTATATATTCTCATGATAAGGTTTTAGACCTTATAATAGAATCGCCTCTATGCACTCTCGGAGTCATATACATAATTCTAAGTAATTGCCCATTAGTTGTATGAGTCCAAATTCTGAAGTTTTTTTCTCTCGGAACCCTCTGGGCCCGCTATAAAATCGTTCAAGGCGATGGATCGTGCGACGGGTATTGCCAATAAAAAATATAGTAGGAGGATAAGCATAGGTAATTGTATCTTCTGAAAAATCATGTATATCTAGAAAAAAGAGAGAAGAATGTATATGATTTTATGTCTTTATTTCTGCGGCTTTTTCCTACCTACATACAAGCTCCGTTTGTTTGAGATTGTAACCTTTAGTTGGTTTTGGTTTTGGTTTTACTGGTTGGCTTGGATATGATTCTAGAATTCTACATATTGTTGGTTCATACGGGGAATGGGTAGCTGGTACAGCCATCAAGCGGCTAAGAGTAGTCCAACCATGCAAACACAGAGCGCACTAGAGCGTCATCATTAATAGAACATGGAAGAGTATCGTTGTTGGCTTATTTGAACATCCGATGAGCCAAAGATGATACAGTACACCCATTATTCGCTGCCCTCTGTCTCAGACTCTGTCTCAGACTCTCCTTCTATGTTAGGTGGTGTAGTTCCAGAAGGAAGTTCACCGGTATCCGGCAGTGTAAGTTCTGGAGGAGCTCCTTCTTCGGCCTTGACAGGATTAATTATGCTACATGTGCCTGCTTGTACATCGCCATTCTCTGGCTGAAAGTCAAGTACAATACTTGTCCCAACTCTAAGCCTACAATCAAAAGTGTTGACGCCGCCCCTTCCCGCCATCACGGTGGTGCCAGCTCCACTCAATATCTTGTCATCTCCAGGTCCACCTACCGCAAGGGTGCGGCCTGCGCCTCCTTTCAACACATCGTCTCCTCTGCCACCATCAATCAAGGTATTTCCGGGTCCAGCCACTATTAGATCGTCACCACCGTTGCCGAATACATGAGCACCTCGAGCACCAAAAATAATATCATCACCTTTAAGGCCAAAAACCAGCGAACCAAAACCAGCAAAAATAATATCGTCATCATCTGTTCCAAGACAAGTTGTAGTTGGTCTGCATATGATTTCATTGTCAAATGTAGTACTCCCCGGAGGCAAATTCAAGTCCTCAATTTTGTTTCCCAGACTGTCCAGGTCAGTAATTCCTAGTTCGGATTCTGATAGTGTTTCTGTATCATCATCAGTAGTTGCCGATGCCATATTCATCATAGGAAGCAAACCGGAAAAAAGAAGCAATGTAATTGTGATACCTGGCATTGGCGCTCTCCTTATTGAATGCGGCCAGAACTTTAAGAAGAGCACGAAAATGGAAGGTTAATCTGAATTATATAGGTATCTTAACACATAATCCGAACATTCTTGTGTAGTGAAAACCACTCATGTGAACACGGAAGTTGTTATTCTGTCAAACGCTCTGCTTCCTTCTCAGGGTATATTTCTCTAAAATCATTTTTCATGCTAACCACAAGCCAGTTGCTCATTTCTGCTTCCAGCAAGACTCGTTCAGAATCCGGTTGCCTAACATAACAATATTCCCTTATACAGTCATCATGCAGGATTACAATTTCAAGTGACTTACCAGGTTTGTTGTTGTTGTCATATGTATACTTGAGAATTTCTGCATCTCCATTTGTATTTCCCGCGGCTAATACAGGCACTTTTCCTATGTGTAGCTGAATGTTCCCTGGCTTTCCATCGTAGTTGTTATTAGAATTTAGCTCTGGTTCCCTGAGAATCGTTGAATTTATTCCGCTTCTGTTGACATACTGATATTTTATGCTGCTCCCAATAATCTGTTCATGAGGTATTCCATACACCTGTGAAAGGGCTTCTCTTACAAAATCGACACCACCGCCAGTAACTGTAAAGACCTTGAATTGGTTCTCATCAAGAAACCTAATTAGCTCGATCATTGTCTTGTAGGCCATATCCACAAATTTTCTGTGTGTCTAAGGATGCCGAGCAGTCTCTGCCCACTTCTCAACCATGCTGTTAAATTCGGTCTGCGTAATGTTTGAATGGGTTGCCAGAGCAAGATCCAAAATATCTTTTTCACTTAAATGTAAATTCGTAAAATTCTTTTCCAAAAGCTGCCTGAATTCTGGTTTTTCCTGTACTTGTTGCTGTATAACCGGATTTGTCTTGTATAATGTCTCGAGCCTATCCAGTATGAAAAAACCCTCAAAATATGTGGGCTTTTCAGACCACAGTGTTCCATCATTATCAAAAACTGCGATCCTTTCTTCCTCTGGCAAGTAGCTAGGACTCTCTGGGTTAGTTACATTTTTTACAAAATTTAATATTCTTTCTTTTGTGGGACCCTGATTCCAAGCGAGCAGTATACGATCATCAAATTGAGCAAAGGCTGATGATAAGGTGAGACTTGATAAAATCGATGGCATCACGGCCAGGTTTATCAAGGTCAAGAACAAGAGAAAGAGGAAGATAACGTTACTTGGCATTTTCAAGCAACACATCCTTTTTTCTAATCAAAGGGGTCTCTCTATTGATTAGGAACAGCTGCACCTGATTTGGTTTCATTCAGTGGGTAACCTGGTGCGAACATCTCCGCCAAGTTGATTGTTTGTATGTCTCTTTGAGTCACTGGTGGGAAAATATTCTTTAAAGTTTGTTCAAATTTCTCTCCCCTTGGAATTACCACTCCTACGTCTTGAGCGTATTTGTTATAGGCAGAGACGAGTTTCTGTAATATGTCTGGATGCCTCTGTGCTAGGTCTACGTTCTCTCCCAGGTCAGTTGCTAGATTGTATAATTTCCATTGTGGTGGGAAGCCATACGAAGTAGCTTTCCAGTCACCCATCCGCATACTTGTGTTGTTAAACATTTCACCAGCGATAGCTTCCTCTCGTGGATGAATTACCCTCACTGTACCCTCTAGTAGAGGCTTAAGTGATTTTACCATTAGCGGGTGTACTTCGTGTCCCTTATATGTTGAAGGATGAGAGACCCCTGCCAAGTCTAGAACTGTCGGAGTAATATCAGTGACGTACACAAAGCTCTCGATTAAATTATTACCAGTGGTGGTGGCTGTAGATGAAGAAGATGATGATGGAGATGATTGTGGTGGTTTGATTAGAAGAGGCGGTCTTGTACCTCCTTCATAAAAGCTTATCTTGAAACCTGAGAAGGGAGTAACTGCCACATACGATCCCCATGCACCGTAGTTAAAATTGGAATTGGGGTTACCAAGGTTTGACAAGCTATTGTTTATTCGAGCCACAAATTGCTTTGCATGAGTTAGGTCGACACCGCTACCATATCGGGAGTCGGAGGCTTCAAATGGTTCACTGCCGCCATTGTCGGAAGTAAACGAGATGAATGTATTTTCATATTTTCCGGTATCTTTTAGGTATTGTATCACCCTGCCTATGTTCTTGTCCATTTCCTCTATCATTGCTGCGTGGACTGCAAGGACTCTTGCCGCATAAGCCTTTTGATCATCGGTAAGGCTCTCCCATGCTTGATTTGGAGGAAGCCTTCCGGGATCAGTCATATTCGAAGGCCAGAATCCCAATTCCTTTTGCCTCTCAAATCTTTGTTCTCTTATCTTGTCCCATCCAGCGGTATAGATCCTGTCGTATTTGTCTATAAGTTCAGGCGTGGCTTGGAACGGACTGTGAGCTACCTGAAATGCAAGGTATGCAAAGAAGGGCTTCTTTTCCGATTCGGTTTTCTTGAAAAACCCTAGCAATTGGTCCGTATACATCTTGGCCTCAAATGTTCCGTTCTCAGGTCTAGGAGTCACTGTAGCATTTGCCGTGAATGTAACTGACCAGCCAGGTACGTATGGTTGATCGGTAAAATGATTGGCCCCATCCTCCAAAAGAGTAAGTGCATTAGAAAATCCTCTATCATACGGTGACGTGCCAGGCTGATATCCGTGTCCAGAGAGGTGCCAGTTACCTGACTGCATGGTGTTGTATCCTGCGTCCTTTAATAATTCTGCAACAGTCACCACTCTATCGTTTATGTAGGTCTCATATCCTGGCTTGCCAACTTGATTTGGAGCTATTAGTTCGTACATCGTTCCTATTCCGCCTATGTGCCAATCGACGCCAGTTAGAAATGCAACTCTTGCTGGCGAACAGGTAGGCGCTGTATGATAGTTAGTTAAAACCTTTCCGTCCTTTGCAAGGGCATCCCGTCCTTTGCAAGGGCATCCAAGTTTGGTGTTGAAATCTCGCTGCCAAAAGTTCCAATGTCTGAGTATCCAAAATCGTCACCTATAATCAGCAGAAAATTCGGCCTATTATCTGCGGCAGGCGCTTGGGCAAATATGAATCCCGTTAGTGAGGGAGGTCCGATAAAAGCGCCAAGCAACGTCCCCGCTAATATTAAAGATAAACTAGCTGGCTTCAAAAGATCGATATTTCTCCTAAGCATGACATCATTTGGATTGCAAATTGATTTAAGAGGTGCGACTGGTTCTAATGTACGCAAAAGAGATAAAACAAATTGTTCTTCCATTCCGAATTCTGACTATGCAAAAGTCTCTTTCATTTGCACTAACTTTTCATAAAGGCTTTTGGAATTATCGTGGGTAGTCAGTCTTTGGCTTATTGAGCTACAAAAACCTCAATCGCGGCAATTTTGCCAACGAGCTCCCTATTTAGTGTAGTAGTCATGTTCTTATGAACCATCAATCCCAATAGGTTGCCAAGTTGTAAACTAGCCTCGAATTAATGCTGTTCAAGATTATGTCGGACAAAATGACACAACGGGTTTTAAAGAAGGATAGGCTAAACTTTCAAGATGCTTAGAATTGTATCCTCGCATCAGAAAAATAAAACATATCATAAACTGCATGAATACTTACTTATACGTGATCCAGATAACCGTATTCTTCGAATTAATCAGACCGCTTATAAATTAGATTATTATTTCTTTATAGGTTCACATATATATGTCTGTAGAAAAGTCATCACACTTTTTGAAAAATTATGTCTTATCTGGAATAGTGCCGGCAGCTCTCATTGGCTTGCTCATTGCAGCACCCTACTACTCAGTGAACAACCTAATACTCGTACAAGCTCAGACACCTCCTCCATCATCAACGACAACTGGTGGAACGGCAGATACCACATTGGGAGGGGTGAGCACAGAGGGGAACGTTGAGGTGTTTGTGAACTGGACTGTGGCAGACATTGGACAGCCAAACACATTCTCTTTCATGTTCCGTGACCCAGACGACAATCCAATTTCGCCAATATACAGTATTGAGCTACAGCAGAACAACCAGACGGTGCCAGGAACTCTCAGAGAAGAGCAAAACTCACCGATGCAGGAGTACACTTTCAACCAAACTGGCAGCTATACATTGGTTATTCACGACATGCAGGACAGGAGCGCGACAGATGTGATAAACATCCCTCTACAGGTGAATGCAACCTCCCCCAGCAGCAATCGCTGAGTTTCGTGTGCATATTCATATGCCATTTCTCAATCATTGGGCATATTGCTGATTTTACATTATAACCGATCTTGGACAAATTTTACTCCTCTGGAAATGACAGAATCTACATCACGGTTCACCATACGTCGTCTTTCAGGTACGGCCACATAATAATTACCAAGTGTCCTGTTCTTTGATCGCATTATGTACTGCCAAATGCTTGCATTGATTCCAAAAGAAAAGATGGCGATCCAGGAATACTATATAATTTTTGAGGTGGCCCTATTAAGGCAGAGTCGAATCAGAAGGCACAATGCATGATGACAGAAAGACCGGCTAGTATTGTTGGGTTGTTTCTTTGAAGTAATTTTTTCTTATGGCGAGCAATCTGGGACTCTGATCTGAGTGAGAGCAGCAGCCGCTGCTTCACTACTAATGAGAGCTTTGTAATCGACCTAGCTTGCTTGAGTAGGAATGGGGTTGTTGCTTGATTGCAAAAAGATCATGTCAGAGAGCTTTTCTAAGAAAGATCACACGCGTATTCAGCAATTTTTCATCAAGCAGACACACATCTTCATCTGCCTTGAACAATATCTGCTGTTTGAAGTTCATGGTTCGACTCGACTATAATACTCGGTGGTGCCGCCACTGATCATCAATCAATCCGCTCTTACAATTTTGCCAGTAATTCTGTCTTGAGCTTCTGAAATTCTTCATTAGATATCATTCCTTTTTCTTTCATTGTAAATATTTTTTCTAATTCTTGTATTAGGTTCCTTTCTGTCTGGTCGGTTAATCTTGCTGCTTGAGAACGGATGATCTTTTTTTGTTGGATTAGCAGAAAGAGAATTATCCCCATGGGAATATACATCAAGAAAGACAGAATGAAGAAAGGTTCTTCAGTTTCGTGAAATTTCACCGCGCTATTAGTTACTATCCCGACTTGGAAGACTGAGACAAGAATTATTACAGGAATTGTGAGGGCCCATACCATCAACGTAAAATATTTGCCCAAATGGGCTATGCCCTTAGTCGTCAGCCTTAGTCCAAATATCACCAAGGCGACGCCCAGAAAGAATACACTTAATGCCGTGTAGGCCCCTTGAGTTGCTAGCTTCGTCGAGGTCAAATTAATCTCATTCAAAATCGCTATCTCACGAGCCGTGGAATTTTCCTGAGCACTTGCCTTCTTTTCTTCAATACCTGAACCGAAGGCAATAATGTTCGTAAAGAGCATAAGTATTACCACCAATATGGTTGCAGAATAATCATGTCGTTCTGGGTGGATTGGAGGACTCATATAGGTGATTATTAACCGACTACATCTGCTAAATGTGTTCTTGGGTTTTGTTACTGACCAAGAATTCACATTCTTCTAGGCCCATAGGCTTCTCATTCTTTTGCGAGTCATTTAGTCAAGAGATCTTCAGAGTGCCCGCTTATTTCTTTTGACAATGACCAACCCAATACTATTCTTAACCCAACAATTACGGATAGTATAATCAGCTCATTCGTAGTTGGTACCAAAATAGTCTTTAGAATGTCACTGGCAACTGCGAAATCAAGACCAAGGAGCAAGCCTCCTGCCAAACGAAACCTTATGGTCTCTCCTTTTGCCCGCCCTAGCGTCTTCACATATCCAATTAATGCGATAACAACAGACGCACCAACTATTATTGCAGTCGATACGTCTATTCCAAATGTGATGTAATCGATAACCCAGGTCAACAAATGTTCCAGCGATGATCCTTCTCCAGGTGCCTCGATACCGCCCTCTGTTGTCAAATTGAATACTTATGAACTAGAAGTAGTCTGGTGTTAATGCGTTAGACATAAATCGAGTATAAGTGATTAATGTACGCGTAAAACAGATAAGTTTTATATTAGGATAGACTAGGTTGCATTTTTTTGTTTGACTACAAAGACTTCAGAGAAGAGATTATTACCAGAAAAGGCTTATTTTTATCAATCAATAATTCATAAAAAAGAGGATAATTCATAAAAAAGAGACCACAAGATTCGAGTTGAGAGCAATTATCGTATTGGTGGCCGGAGTTAGGGGTACAAGACAGACAAAAACGTCCCTGCCAGAATTGCAATGCAAATTGAGATGTAGATAATAACGTCAAATGTATTATAGCATTTGGAAATTATTGGATCTGATCTAATCTGATTCTTGCCAGCAGTACTGCTACAAAGTTATATGCTCCATGAAGCGCATCTGAGCTGAGCGTCAGCAGCATTGGTATATGCTTTTTTGACAGATTCTGCTTCCGTCAGAAATTCGAGCATATCTCTTTAATATACTCTATATATATGAGAGCGCCTGTCCTCGCTCTGGCACAGGAACCACCGGTCACACTACGATAAGGACAATACGGACAAGTCACATATAGTCCATGCCTCCTTGATTTTGTCTCCCTCAAAATGAAGGATCTCAACTCCTTGAGTCTCAAACTTCTTATGAGTGGCAGGAAAGTCAGCAAAGTCCTTTTCATGTGTAGCTTTTAAGCTCCACCTAATGGCAACCTTGTTTTGTTCTCCAAAATCATCTAGTATTGTGACTTTCATATCCGGAAATGCCGAGAGATCTTCGGCCACCCACTTTTTGAATTCCTCCAGACTCCTAACCTCTTCAGCCATCCCATGGTAAACTATATCAGGCGTAACGAAATTCTTTGCCATCTCTGTTTTCCGCGCATTAAATATTTCTTCAACAAACCTTCGAGCTATTGTCTTATTTTGTGTATGGGACATGTCCTATATGATCATGTTTGACCATTAAGGGTTGCTGTATATTTATCGAAATTTCACTCAAAATCCGGAAAAGTAATACAGAGACAATTTTATAGAATGTTGTATGCGTTATACGTGTATTTCCTAAGTTGCGAGACCTCTTCATTATCGGCGGATCTCTTTAGCTGTATATGTAGGCACACCATCTACATTCATGTAATTAATTTCTTTTCAGTCACAATGGATGTAACCCTTGTTGGTCGTGTCATCCCAGGATTGCGCGCCATATCAGGATTCCTACGATTAAGGCCGCTATTATTCCCACAATTCCTATGATTATGAGCAAGTTTGAGCCTTTATTGCTCCTCGGCATATTCTTTGGCAACATGCGCTTAATATTTAAGAGGTACTCCAAAATACTATGCGACTTCAATGAATGGGGTTTTGCGGCTCCCGTTGTCGTCTTACGTCGAATGGAGCATTCGCAGCTATAGCTTTATTGCTAGATTGATACAGCTCAATATGGCGGCGTAATATTTTTTTGATACGACTGTGGAAATCATGTTATCAAGTAATGGGAATCAAATCTAAGCTTAGTGATTTTGAAAACACAGTCTATTTAGATAAAATTTCTAAGTCAATAAGAGATCTAAATTCTACCACAGATACTTCACTTTTCGTACAGCAGATGGTGTCCCTAAGTGAATTATTAAGCAATTATGACCGCAATTTAGGTAATAATTCATTTCCGGCAATCGATGAAAATGCACAGGATCCTACCTACTTTCTAGCTGCCTACTTTGATACAAAAAAGATAACCGGGGCATTATGGGTATATAGGATAGTAAGGTCGTTAACTAGGTACATTCTTCTCTCAGATAGATTCTATGAGACTGCGGATGACAGATATGCTTTGCTCGCAAAACAAGTGCGTAAATCAGTAAATGAACTTCTACAATCAGAAAGCGATGCGCAACACCTCTTTTATTCTATAGATTATTTATTAGGGCAGTTTTCGGCGTTTTGGAAATTTGAGCAGATTATAAAACGTCGTATACTTAGAAATTATACTTTCTCCTATGCCGAAATAAGGCATTTTAATTTATCAAAATCATCAGATGCCTCACTAGTCTATTCAAAGGTTTTGGATGCGAAGCTTCCAAGCTTTAATGAAAATGTTGCTCTAGTTCTTCATTACAATCAGGCGCTGCTTGATATACAAGATGACTGGGAGGACATAGAGGATGACATCCAGGAAGATATGCCCAATATCTTCGTTATGGCTGCTGTTGACAATATTTCATACAACAGAATAAAAAAATCTGGACATGATATAGTTAGGAAGGTTGTATTGAGTGGAACTAACTCATCGAGAGGACCTATAAGTAGGTTAGTAAACGACCTTCACACCTCAATCAAAGGCGTTTCTATTCCTGAAAACTTCGCCTTCCTAAAAATCCTATCAGACCGTTACGCTGATACATTAAGAGCAAAGATATCCTCAGAGAATTTTTGATAAATATGCTGCTGCCGCCCATCGATATGACAATAGACTGCCTGTATCTCAAAACCGCCTATAAAAGAATAAAGGATAAAGTGTTACCTCTGTAGGCGGTCTGTCATGCTCTCGCATGCTCTAGCATGCAATGTAAAAGAATATTCGAAAGCATAGATCTATTACCAGGTTAATATAGAGTCGAACTTTCTTTCAAAACCTATATTATCTTAATGTATACTCTTAATGGATATGAGAGGAAGATGGGCTTCAGCAGCTATAGGAGCAGGTGTAGCCAGAAGACGGATGGGAGCCGAGATGAACCAACAAAGCCAGGCACAAGAGGCTCAAAAGCAACAAGCACAACAACAAATAGAGGCACAGCAAATGCAAATCGAAGCACTACAACAACAACAAAAACAACCTCCCCAACCACAGCAGCAGCAGCAGCAGGGAGAAGACCTCGCTCAGAAGTTGAAGAAATATGGTGATCTCAAACAACAAGGCTTAATAACGGAAGAGGAATTTCAGAAACTCAAAGCTGACTTGTTATCAAAGATGTAAGCTAAATGGTACGGCTAGACGAACGGTTATAACTTTTATTTTTGCAAAATCCTCTAAAAGCTGTAGAATTGAGTCATTTAACGCCAGATTTCTTAGAACGGATTTGAAAAATCATTAGCTAGGCTCTGATAGCGGTTCTGTTAACTTGTTATCTGCTCAGAGACATGAGACAAATAATGATATAATCTCTAACAGAACTCAGTTGCAGATTAAGTTGCTGCAGTCACATCTGTGACGGGGCTGAGATTTTCCTTCCAAAGTAGACGCGCACTTCCCGCCTTGTCAGATAGTAAATAATTAGCGCGCTGAGCAGTATTGTGAAGACGGAAGGCCAATATCCAACAATGATGTTCATGATTGGTATCACTATCCCGATTATTGCAAGAGCCATGGCTCCACTCCAGCCCCAGCTTCTGCCATAGAATAGGCCGTATGCCACTAGGAATGACCCGATACCGATTGCAAGGATTATGGAGCCCCATATAGCAACATACTGTGCAGTTGCTTCAACAATGCCCGGAACCGCCGTATTTATAGGAACAACAGATGCGAGGAAGGATGAAAAGTATAATGAGTCGATGCCGCTAAAGAATGAAAAAATTCCGTTGATTAGCAATACGATGGCGAGCAAATCAACACCAGCGGGTTTTTCCATCTGCATTTTATTGCAGGATAACATATCGATATTTAACAAGTACACACGATAGTTACATACATACTGATCTATTTTTTTACACATATAGCAAAAACATTAAGGTGCACCATACATTTGTTTAGCCAGAATGATAATGACTCAGTATTTTTGCTCATAGAGATGGCCATCCTATAATAGAATATCCAAAATTAAATATGAATAACATATACCAGCCCGACAGCAAAGAACGAAGAAAGGGCCGGTTGTGTCACTTCTTTGGTCTAGCCACAGGGGAAAATGGATTTACGCAATACGCTCCACGCTAAAATGAAAATCCATTCCTGAAAAAAATTCAGGAGAGCCGCTTACTATATAATCAATTACAATCCTTATTTTTGCAGACATTGTTCAGACTGTATGGATTCAACTTACCCACATTTACATGAGCGTAAGCAGAGGGAAGAACAGAAAGAATCAACGATACGTTCTATTGACGAGACTAGAGATAACGTTAGGAGGGCAATTGAGGAAGCAAAAAGAGAAACGCCTCGTTTTGCACAAACAATAACAGACTTTCAAAATGAAACGGCAGATGCAACTAAAGAGATAACCGACACATTCCTTGAAACACAAAAGAATGTCGTAATTTCAATTCAGTCAGCTTGGGCCGATGTTGCAGACAGAACAGGATATTGGGCAGGATGGATGCAGCCTTGGAATTATTTTTGGTGGCCTCCTGGAGGAGCAATGGTCTCCCCAACAGTCATGGCCGACATGTATGCAAGAATGTTAACCTACATGACTATGAACTTTGCAGCCGCCACAAGGATAGCCACTAGTATGATGTTTGCAGGATTAGAGACAGCCAGGACTAGTACAAGATATGCGAAGGATAGCTCAAGAGAAATATCACGAATGATTTCGATTAATGTGCAGGAAATTAATCGAATGACTAGAGAGTCAGTAGTAGTTCGGGGTGAAGCAGTCAGCTCAACAAGTGCAGCGGGACCTACAGCGACGACCAGGGAAGAAGAAGGCCAAGTCAGAGGAGAGACTGGCGAAACAACAATAAGAAAATAGGAAGAGATAAGAGTAGAATGCATTAGTTAGTAGTGATCAAATAGGTCAGAAGTGATGATATAATGCTAAAGCACTAGCTTTCTTAATAGTTCCGAGCAATTGTCATCGTCATATATATACATCAGGGTAATGGACGCCACCGGAAACGCTGGAGAGAATGAATTGGATTGTCTTGAAGGCGACAACACCTTGAGACCAAAAATTTTTCATATCTATATAGATATCATAGTCTATAGAGAATACGGCTAATATGCTCCCCGCGAATCCTATCGCTTAGTTTAGCTGGTGTTTTGCTTGGTTGAATTTGGGGGCTCCATATTAGTCGTCTATGGAGCAATTGGTGCTGCGTTATTCTTTGACTTTGTCAACGGCTTCCATGACGCAGCAAATTCCATTGCTACTGTAGTCGGAACTCGTGTTCTGAGACCATTGCAAGCAGTTTCTATTGCTGCTACGGCAAATTTCGCAGGGCCATTTGTGTTTGGTACCGCGGTTGCAGCGACTGTAGGGAAGGGAATAATACAACCTGAATTTTCCACCGTATACGTAATCCTGGCAGGACTTATCGGGGGGATTATTTGGGATCTCATAACTTGGTGGCTTGGTCTGCCATCATCAAGTAGCCACGCGTTGATTGGGGGTCTTGTCGGATCTGCCTTAATCGCGGGAGGATTACAGGGAATAATATTCTCTGGCATTGAAGGAGTACTAATATTTATGGTTGTATCGCCATCAGTGGGATTTGCGATAGCCGCTGCCTTTACCGTGGCCATCATGCTAGGGTTCCACAAGTCAACATCAGTTAAGGTCAATAGAATATTTGGAAGGTTGCAGGTTGTCTCTTCAACTTTCTTCTCATTGACGCATGGAGCAAATGATGGCCAAAAGACTATGGGCGTTATTACAGCACTACTCATTGCAGGCGGATTTCTAGGAGCGGAAGGATTTGAAGTCCCACTTTGGGTAATAATCAGCGCAGCAGGCGCAATAGCTTTGGGGACGTTCTTGGGTGGATGGAGGATTGTCAAGACGATGGCATTCCGTCTTACTAACCTTAAGCCCTACCAGGGATTTGCTGCTGAAACAGGGGGTGGGGCCATCTTGACTACGATGGCATCGATGGGGATACCAGTGAGTACGACTCATGCCATTTCAGGTGCGATAATGGGCACAGGATCGACGAAGAGATTTTCCGCGGTAAGATGGGGTTTGGGCAGGAGGATTGTATACGCTTGGGTAATAACCATACCCGCGAGCGGAGCTATCGCAGCTGCTACGTTGCTTCTGATGAATGCTGTGGGCGTCAATTAAGCTTCTTGAGGCACTGGTCACAGTAACGCCTCAAGAAAGCCACGCCTTCAATGCCCTTCACAAATACATCATATGATGCTTTCGAAGTCTTGCAAATGTCGCAATGAATGACTTCCAGCTTCCTTATTGATTCAGATATCGGACTCTTGCCAACTAGTTCAAAATGACTCAATGATGAAACTGGCTGTGTCAATGAGCAAGACACTCGATTGATGCTTATAAAGGATTTCTATATAGAGTATATTGATCCACGTAGTTTATTGTTCCCCCACCATCAATGTGTTCATATACCCTAATCTCTTAGCGAGGATGAAAGTCGAATGGGATTAGGATTCATGTCATGGCTCCGGTCCAATGAAAATGAAATTATTAGCTCTTTGGAATTACAGGCAGAAGTCTTGATCAAGTCCGTAAACACTCTGGTTGAGTTGATGTATGATTATGAAAAGTTAGACCAATTAGGCACAAAGGCAGAGGATTTGGAACACGAAGGCGACAAGATTACTCACAACATATACGTCCTTATCGACAAGACTTTTGTGACGCCACTAGATAAGGAAGATATCGCGAAATTAACGGGCGAAATCGACCAAATAATTGATTATACAGACAGATTCATCGGAACGCTTAGCCTCTTTGAAATAAAGGAACCAACGACGTATATGACGGAGCTGGCAAAGATGCTGCTGTCTTCTTCGCAGGAAGTATTTTTCTTGGTAAAAAAGCTTCGGGGATTCAAGAATTCAAACGAACTGATTGGACACTGTCAGAACATAAGTCAGTATGAGCATGAGGCCGATGTAATTTTCAGAACGGCTATAGCAGAGCTATTCAAGACACGTGATGCCATTTACATTATCAAGATGAAAGAGGTTTATGAAATCCTCGAAGGTGCTCATGACAGATGTGCCGACGTGGCAGATGTGTTTGAAGACATTGCTCTGAAGTACGGTTAACTAGAGGGCTCAGAGAGTACTTTAGGTTTATTGATGATTAGTTAGATCCTCATTCCTGGGAAGTTGGCTAGCTTGGCTATTTGCCTACCTCTCGGCGAAGATAGATTGTAAAACTAGCTGGGTATTTTTAGAAGTCTGCACAAGATTGCCCATGGCAGACAGACATACGAATTGGTTGCTGTGATCAGACCCTAGACGACATATTACAAAAAAAGTCGATACAATTAGGGCTAGAACCAGCTTCTAAGGCAGATAATAGCGAACCTAAAGACTGCAAATAACTAATTGTAAATATGACAATAAGTCCGGCTACAAAAACATGCAATAGCTTTGACTACAGCAGCTTTTTTTACATACGCGGTAATTCTCTCATATCGTCTTGGCCAGGAGTAATAACTTCAATCTGGTTGTATAGTCTCAAGAACCTATTACTCTTCTCAGTAGTTTTGTATATCTGCTCCCTTTCATTGTATTTTAGCAAGCCATTTTCAACCATGACAGTCAGATATTCTTTTAGCTCCGCATATGACAGAAATGCCTTGTACATTATTTTGGCCTGGGTAGCGCCATCACCGCCGTTTGCAGCTTCAAGTATTTGCGCGACAATGTCGGTTCGGCTTCTATACCTCATCGCAAAGCATTCAAAAATTGACGTTAATGAGCATTACGGTGCAATATTCTGCAAACAAAAACCAGATGTAGAGCCTTTTATGCAATATTATCCCAAATCTTTATCTTTCAAGGCTTCTTGGCTTATTGTTAGACGCAAACACGCGTGCCCTGCAAGTCATTTCATCCCCGAGCATTTACTCGCAGGGCACGCGTGTTTTTGTGTCTATCGCTCTTGCTACCATGCCAGGCCGGGCTTCAAAGTCTTATATTATTAATGGGTAGTAGTTCCCTTGTTAGCTAATGCAAAGAGCGCAGTTGACAAAGGGCGCGAAAGAGTTATTATTATATCATTACCATCAAAACATACTACTAAGAAAAATGTCGACACAAAAAAGGGGGCAACCAGCTTCTAACGTGGACTGGAGCGAGCCCAAAGATCGCAGATAGGTGCTATTGGCAGAGCTAATAAAAAAAGAACTTTTGGCCTTCGACAATGCCAACTTTCCTTTGAAAGTTTTGGCACTATCACCTTGGATACTACTACCCGTATATGCAGAAATCTCTAGGTATCCCCTCAAAGAGTGCTCATACATCAATCTGGAAATATTTAGGCGATATGAAGATCAGCTTAGGTCCTACTTCGCCTATTTGATTGGGGTTTTCAAAAAGCTGCAGAACGATGCTGATGTGGCTACATTGAGAGCATGAACACCTTCAGGAAAGGGAGGGCCGTTAGGACTCGCCTGAAAATTGAGATACATATACCTCCAAACCCCCTTATTTGGGATTAATCCCCACGATAATCGCACACACACAGTTATATAATCAAAGCAGAGGAGGACTCTTCTTTCTATTTTCTTTCTAGATGTAGGGTATTAACAAAGTTCAGGCTATCTTCATAACCGCTTTTAAGTAATGCTGTGACCGTTCCAATCGAAAAATCGTATGTCTTTTCTGAAATAGTATTTTCATCATATGTTCTTTCTATCCTATATACATCCCCTATGTCAAATACTCCTTCTACAATTTCCTTATTTAGTCTAGGTGGGAGGCCTATGCCATGATACTTTGTTCTTTTGTTTAACAAGTCAGTAATGAGTTTCTCTTTGACCCCATTATCTTTTGCAATCTTTATTAAATCTTTTACCAAGTCTACATAGTCAGATACCAGCAATAATACCTCTTGCTCTCTATGGCTCCGATCAGAAAAAGTGATATCATTATTTCTGCTGACCACACCATCATGATCTGTAGGAATTTCTGTCTGCCTTGTAGGATGAACATTTATTACAGCTATAGCAAGACTAGGAACCTTGTCCTTTAATCCTCTGATCTTATACCAATAATTTCTGTGATGTAAGACCAGCTGGGTTAATGGGGTATTGGTCAACATTCCGCCGTCCCAAAAGCGTCGTATCTCCTTCCTGTATTGTCCATTAAAGTCAGGGCCAGAAGAAGTAGAAGAGGGAGAACCAGCGCCACTGCTAACACTACTATCATCGTTTATGCTACTCGCCCCTAGGATGCTATCATTATCAATCGCACTAGGATCAGAAGAATAGCTTTCAACAGGTAATAAGGTGAAATCGAAATTAATAGGATAGCACCCAGATGCCAAAACATGATCTACAGTTATCCCATCGTCGTATTTTATAACATGTTCAAAGCCTACTTCCTTTCCATCTTCTTGTCTGATATACCTTCCGTATACTGATTTCCTGGAACCATCTTGTTTTGCATAGCTGTCAAATACTACAGGTACCCCATCGGCTACATCAACTGATACCAATATTAGTCTAGGCTGATTCTCTTCATGAGATGTTGCTATAGGAAACTTTGCAAATCTCTCTAAACTTTTCCTCAGGGGTTCATTACTAAAGCGATACCATGTATTACCAAAAAAATCAAAAAATCTCCTGTCATGTAGGGGTGTCAGAGGAGAAAATACATGTGGTACTCCGAACATGGCAAATTCCTTCGATGAATAGTATCTTCTGGCTGCTTCTCCTGTTGCAATGGCCTTATCAATATTATGTAAATGATCCCACCATGGCTTAAACCAAGGATTGGCATCTGCGTTTGATTCCTTTGATAAATAGCTCCAAAAATCTATAAGTCTCTCAACAGACCCCTCATAAGTACCATTTTCGACAACGTAGCTTGTAAGAACTGCTGAATTCATAGCACCTATTGATGTACCTGCGATAATGTCAAAGGCTGGTCTTCCTTTGCTTCCTTCCCTTTCATCTTTCTTTGTAACAAACTCGTATAGCGCCTTGTATGCACCTGCTTCGTAGGCACCTAAGGCTCCTCCTCCTTGCAGAACTAAAGCCCTTTCCTTTGCAGGAATAGCTGTAGCATTTTTACTACTATTCAAGTCGAATTCCTACCCCTATTCATTTGAACAGCAACAATACTTGATACGGATGCTTCTTACCCTGGCTAGGAGCTTGTGCTGCCTGAGCTGCTTGTCTTTGAGCCTGGTTTATCTGTGCCTGCTGCGCTTGAGCTGCAGACATTGCTTCAAACTTTCTTCTAGCTGCATAATGTCCAGCGGCTCCTCCTCCTCCTCCTCCTCCTATTATTATTATTATTATTGCACCTAGTAAACCTACCATGAAAGGGATATTATCTCAAGATGCTATTTAAAGTTATGTAACTGAGAATTTTTATTTGTTAGAAAAATAGTAGATAGATATACATACACATCTTTCTCGGGTTACCCCAGATAGATATGTTATTTTTGACAACGATGCCATTGTTTTTGTGGGTTAGCGAAAAAAGAAGGGTTTTTGTTATTATTATTATTATTATTATTATTATTATGTCGTTGTATTGCTACTGAGTCTGATTAGTCATAGTAGTTGTTGCATTACTGATACGAATATCTCCTAGCATAGTCTGTGGATGGTATTCACAGTAGTAGCGCAGCGAGTCTGTTGCATTTGGTATAATTGACAATTCTCCCTGATCACCGGGTTCTACGTCTTCAGTCGTAGCCACTTCTTCTTCTTCTTCTTCTCCTCCTCCTCCCTCTGCCATTGCAATTATTAATTATGTTCGTCGTCTGTTGGATTGTTAACAGTGATTGTGTTGTTGACATTTGCCACCAAAGTTATTGTTGGATTGATATTGTTATCAACTGACCAACGGTATGTGCCGTTTACTTCTTCAGTGGGCGTCATCTCGATTGTTGTTGCAGGTTGTTGTCCCTCTCCGGCCTGTGATGTTTCTCCACCAGCAGGCTGGGCGAACACCTGCTGTTGAGTCGTCATTGCTGGCGTTAGACCTCCGCCTCCTATCATTACCATCACCAAACTTGCTGTCAGGGCAAATGCCGAAGTCGCTGATAGAATCTGTTTATGATAACAATCAAGTGTTCTTGACCTCTTCATCTCTGTCTGTACCCAATGCAGAACAAATATTAATTAAGAATGCCTGATAGATACCAAAGAAAAAACTTTCTGTATCTTAGAAATAAGGTACAAAAATATAAGTCTCGCTCTTCAAACCAGCAGAAGGCACACTAGTAACAACACATAGCCTCACTCTTTAAGAAGGATATATACAACAGTATAGTTGTTGCTGCAGCTACTACTACCACCACCAGCCGCGTGTATAGTGCTTTGGCATGTTTGGAGAAATCTAGCAAACCAGATTTTGGTACTGTCTTTTTATTTATAATGTCGTTCTTGCGGACATCCGAAGCGCAGCAATCACATCATTCATAGCCAGCCAACTTGACCATCAATCAATACGGATTT
>Ga0126312_10000856_pt1 | contig 19181 bp, 13 predicted proteins | sample Plot104A_FD_92537 | JGI IMG/M metagenome (GOLD analysis project Ga0126312, IMG submission 92537) | Serpentine soil microbial communities from UC McLaughlin Reserve, CA, USA - Plot104A | ecosystem: Environmental > Terrestrial > Soil > Grasslands | place: USA: UC McLaughlin Reserve, Lake County... | reverse complement strand
CGGCATCAGTTGCCGCCTGGCGCAGGACACCGAGGAGAGCGGGATCAAGGTTGGCTACACCCGGAATCTCGTCATCGAAGACCGTCGCGCCGTCGGGGACGGCGCCGTCAGCCGCGCCACGCGCACCACGGTGCTCACTGCGAAGGACGTCGATGGATGATGCGGCCGTCGAGGACGAAGACGCCGTCGAGGACGTGTACGCCAGCAATTCGTAGTCGAGGGCTGCGGCGATCGCCGCGATGACGACGAGCAGGCCGGCGACGCGGGTCCTGCGAATCCGAATCCGACGGGTCGTTGTTCGTGCTGGTTGCCTGGAGGCCACGCCGCCATTTCAGGCAGCGTGGTGTTGCCAGCACGTATGCGGTTATCGATACGCCGACGATATGCGCCAGCTCGTAGCATCAGAGCATGCGGGTGTTGCTCGTTGAGGACGAGCCCTACATGGCGGAGGCCATCCGCGATGGCCTACGCCTGGAAGCGATAGCGGCAGACATCGCAGGTGACGGCGCCACCGCTCTGGAGCTGCTGAGCGTCAATGCCTACGACATCGCCGTCCTCGATCGAGACATTCCCGGGCCCTCCGGTGACGAGATCGCCACATGCATCGTCGCCTCCGGCAACGGCATGCCGATCCTCATGCTCACCGCTGCCGACCGTCTCGACGACAAGGCCACCGGGTTCGAGCTCGGCGCGGACGCGCTCGGGCGCATCAAAGTTTGCGTCACACGGGTCTTCGGGCGCAACATCGTAAAACTTTGCTGTCAGGGCAGCCGCAGTGTTGGGGTTCCTGCTGGTGTTCGGTCTGCTGGGAGGATGGATTCTCGCCGGCCGGATGCTCGCCCCTCTGACTCGCATCACGGACGCCACACGCACGGCTGCGACCGGATCGCTCTCCCACCGGATCCAGTTGGAGGGCCGCAGCGACGAGTTCCGCGAGCTCGCCGACGCCTTCGACGCCATGCTCGCGCAGCTCGAAGCACACGTCGCCGAACAGCAAAGGTTCGCAGCCAACGCCTCGCACGAACTGCGCACCCCGCTGGCGATCACGCAGACGCTGCTGGACGTGGCCCGCAAGGATCTCAACGGTGCCAACGGCGAGCTCGTTGACCGCCTCCACGCCGTCAACGCCCGAGCGATCGACCTCACCGAAGTACTACTCCTGCTCAGCCGCGCCGACCAACGGTCCTTCAGCCGAGAACACGCCGACCTGTCCCTCATCGCCGAAGAAGCCACGGAAACGCTCCTCCCCCTCGCAGAAAAACGCGGCGTCACCATCGAGAGCTCCGGCGACGTGACCCCCACCATCGGATCGCACGCTCTCCTGCTGCAGTTGGGTACGAACCTCGTGCACAACGCGATCGTCCACAATCTGCCTGAACAGGGCACCGCGTGGGTCACGACCAGCGCGCACCCCGAGAGCGTGGTGCTCACCGTCGAGAACACCGGCGAGGAGCTCACCCCACAGTTGGTTTCCACCCTTGACGAGCCGTTTCAGCGCGGCAGCGAACGCGTACGCACCGACCACGCAGGTGCCGGCCTCGGCCTGGCAATCGTCAAGAGCATCACCCAGGCACACGACGGAAGCCTCACCCTCACCCCCCGGGCCGCTGGTGGGCTCCGCGTCACGGTGCAACTGCCCGCCGCGCCACCGCACACTGACAGATGACGATCAGGGGAATTGCCGCACGGCTACCCGGGGCTGACGGAGATCCGTGGTCCCCGCCGAGCGTGGTTCCAGGCGGCGAGCTGGCGTCCGTTTGGTGTCCACGCCCCGGACAGCTACCTGCAAATCCCTACAGCCCCAGCTGCTTCCCGAGGATCTCCTTCATGATCTTTCCAGGCGGTTCTTGCGATCACCAGCGGACACGGCCGTCCGCGTTTCCCCTGCATCTGGGCTGAAGGCGGGGCAGGGAGAGTGACCGCACGTGGACCCCGTTGCTCGAGCTGATGTGTCCGTTGAGTGTCCGCGACGGCTGGCGTTGCCCTTCGCCGCGGTGATGCGGTCGGAGCCCGAGCCGGCGTGACGAGATTGGAAACCGACCCTCGCGTAGATGCGGTCGCGGCTGGAGCCACCGCGACTTCAAGACCACGCTGATCTACGCGACTACCGGCCCAGCGCACACGAAGCGGAGCGAATGCAGCCGGGATTCGGAGGCTAGGCAAGGGGGATTCTCTACGCTTGGGAGGGGCGTCCTCCTCGGTGGGTGGCGCCCCTAAGTATTTCCGGTGCGGTCACAGTTGCGCGCGTGCAGCCGGCTTCGCCATCTCCTATCGCTCCGCGGCGAGGTCCTCACCCGGCCTGGTCGGCACCGACAAGTACGACGACCGCGGCGTGGTGCGCCCGGACACGCAAACTCCGATCTGAGCGGCGCTTTAGCGTTGATGCCTAGCCTGGCCGCCACCGCCGCGGCCGAGCGCCGCGCTCTCGCGAGGAAGAAGACGGCTGAAGACCGCCGCTCGGGTGTCGCGTTTCCAGCCTCGACCACCCGGAACCCCGTCTGGCGGAGCTTCCGCGCAATCGAGGTGGCAAGACCGTCGCGAGACGTCGTGTTGAACACCGCGACGGGGGAGCTGCGAGATACCGATCGCTCGGGGCCCGAGCGCCGCTCGGGTTGCGAGTTCTGGTCGCCGCTACGCAGTAGTGCCGCCGCAGACACGCCCAAGAGCAGCAGCAAGAGGATGGCGGCCGCAAGGAATTGCTTGGCACGCGGCGGGCCGGCGGGAGCGGGGAACTGTCGAATGGCGGCAGGCGGGACCTGCGGTCGTCGAGCAGTTGGCTGCACATGCCGCGTCGCGCTCCAGTCGCGCAGGAACCGGAGCTCACGGGCCTGTCGAAGGTAGCCGTACACCAGTAGGAGAAGGACCACCAGGGCCGCGTAGGCCCGCGAACGACCCGACCTCTCGCACCGTGCTCACCGGGCGCAAGGTAACTCGATTTGGCAGAGGTCTCGCGGGCAGCAGTGGTGGGGACTCGCGGCGCTGGCGGCGGCTCTCACAGTCCGCCATGCCGGCGGCCGTTCGGCTGGACCGTTGGCGTGCGAGGCGGCGGCCAGCAACAACGCAGCACCGGTCCCGGCCGCGGTCGTGCCGTGGGCAGCCCGCCGATGACGGCCATGCCCCGGAGTTCCGGGCCGCGGTCTCGCTACCTTCCTGCGGGTCTTGACTCACGAGGAGCTCACCCGCCGCGACCTACTGCGTGCCGGAGGCGCCGGCGCTGCCGGCCTTGCTCTGTTGGGCGCCGGCGGCTGCCGTCTCCGGGGAACCCCGGAGGACGAGTCGGTAGCCGCGCCGCGCGATCCTCGGAACATCGTGCTGGTGGTGATCGATTCGCTGCGCACCGACCATGTAGGGGCCTACGGTGGGGTGCGCGCCCGGACGCCCAACCTCGATGCCTTCGCGGGCGAGAGCCTCCGCTTCACCCGCGCTCGCCCCGAGTCGATGCCTACCGTGCCTGCCAGGAGGGCGATGCTGACCGGCAAGCGCTCCTTCCCCTTCCGCGGCTGGCACTCATACGAGCAGGAGCACCTCATCGGGGGTCCCGGCGCCGAGCCGATTCCGAGCGATCAGGTCACGTTCGACGAGTTGATGAGGCGCGGGGGCTACCTGACGGCCTACGTGACCGACAACCCGCACACGCTCTCGCCTCCCTATGACGAGTTCCGCCGCCGCTTTGATTTCCGACGCGATATTCCGGGCCAGACGCCCGTGCGCCGCCACCCGCCGAGGACCCTCAGTGACGAGGAGCTCGCCCGGTACTGGCCGGAGGAGATCCGCGATCAGCCCGGCGCGGGGCGCCTGCGTGAGTACATCGAACTCAATCGCGGTCGCACGAGCCCGGACGACTACCACCCGGCGCGTGTCTTCCGCGCCGGCATCGAGTTTCTCGAGCGGGTGGCGCGCAGGCGGCGGCCGTTCATGCTGTTCGTCGACAGCTTCGACCCCCATGAGCCTTGGGATCCGCCGTTCGAGTACCTACGGGAATACGCCGACGTACGCCGCGGAGAGCCGGAGCCGATCCAGCCGTTCCAGACGCCGTCCGGTTTCGCGGACGTCCTGCGGCCGAGCACGCTTGAGCGAGCCCGCGCCCTGTATGCGGCAGAAGCCACGTTCGTCGACGTGTGGTTCGGGCGGCTGCTTGACAAGCTCGAGGAGCTTGGTCTCGGCGATGACACCTGGGTCGTAATGCTGAGCGACCACGGTGTCCTGCTCGGCGAGCGCGGGATCATCGGGAAAAGCCGCTCGAACCTGCATCGAGAGCTTTGGAGCGTGCCGTTCATGATCCGCCACCCCGAGCGCCGCCTGGCCGGGACTACCGATGACTATCTCGCCTCGACGTATGACGTGGGGCCCACCGTGTTGGCCGCGGCGGGGTTCGACGCGCCGCGCAAGAGGATGGAGGGCGAGGACCTGACCGTGCTGTTCCGCCGCCGGCGGCCCAAGGAGCGCACCTACTTCACCTCGGCGCTCAAGAACAGCGTCTGCGCCTGCGACGACCGCTGGCTGCTGATCTGCCACAACCGAGGCGGCGAGGAGAAGCTCTTCGATCGGCGGGCCGATCCCGCTGAGCTGCGCGACGTGGCGTCCAGCTACCCCTCCGAGGTCAAGCGGCTGTACCAGAAGGTGCTCGACGACGCCGGCGGCCAGTTGCCGGAGCTCTAGGGTGCCGCGCCCGCGCCCGCGCAGGCGCGGCGCGTTCTGTCGAGGGTGACGACCTGCCCGTCGTTCAGCGTGACCCGTACGCGCAGCCGGAAACGGCGGCCGGGGCGGACGCCTGAGGTGGACAGGAGCCGCGACTGCCCGGCCAGCGTCGCTTGCGCGCGAGCCACGCGTCGCCCCCGGAGGTAGAAGCCTGCCCGCCTCACGCGCTGGAGGTCCCTTCCGACCATCCGTACTCCCAGAGCGCCCGGAACGCAGCCCACGTTCGGTCGCAGGCCAAGCCGAAGGCGAGGCCCGGAATAGCAGCTGCGGCCCCGACACCGCCGTAGCCGCTTGAGCTGTCGCTGGAGTTGCTTGCGGAGGGGCGCATACCTGTGCTCCCGGTTGAGGTTCTTGAGCTCGAACGGGTCCCGCTTGAGGTCGTAGAGCTCGACGTTCCCGTTGCGATAGTGCGCGTAGAAGTAACGCGGAGTCCGCAAGGCGTTGAAGGTCAGGTGGGTTCCCCGTCCTTGGACGAAGAGGTTGCGGCCCCATTCGAGTCCGGAATCCGCTAGGAGCGGCTGAAGAGCTCGCCCGTCCTGGGGCTTGCGTGCCCTACCTTCCGCCGCGGCCAGGATCGTCGGGGACAGGTCGGCATTGGTCACGAGCTGCTTGCGGCGCGCGCCGGTCGGCACACCCGGACCGCGGAGGATCAGTGGCACCCGGATCGAGGGCTCGTAGCCGAATACCTTGGCCGCCCGCACGCGGTGCTGTCCGATCATGTATCCGTTGTCGGAGGTGAAGAGGATCAGCGTGTTGTCGAGCTCCCCAGTGCTCCGGAGCGCCTCGACCACGCGCCCGACACCCTCATCGACAGCCAGCAACGACTCCAGTCGCTGCTGGTAGAGCTCCTGCAGCTCGAAGATCTCGTCGAAGCTGAGCAGGCTGTAGTGACGAATCCGCCAAGGCTTGTTCGAGACGTCGCGTTCGTTGAAATCGGGGGTTCTCGGCAGCGGGGTCGCTGCGAATCTGTCCCTGTGCCGGGGCGCCACGGCCGGCGTCTGGAAGAAGAGCGGGTCGTCGGGCTCGACCGGCCGGCCGTAGTGTGGCGCGACGAAGGCGAGCGAGAAGAAGAACGGCCGCTCGTCGCGGGCATAGCGCTCGATCAGCTCCGAGGCGCGCTGCGCGTAGAAGTCGGTCTGGTACTCGGCACCCGGGCCGTACCGCACCAGCCGGCCGTTCTCGTTCAGCGTGTAGTCCGTGTAGTTGTAGGTCGTCGGGTCGATCGACCCCTCCCACTCGTCGAACCCGGGGGGCACATCGGTGGGGTCCGGGTTCTGGCTCCCATAACCGTTGAGGAACTTGCCGAGATGGAGAGTCCGGTACCCCGCGTCCTGGAGCCAGAGGGGGAGGTAGTTGCTCGTGTCCAGCTTCACGTAGCCGCCCGCGGGGGGAGTTAGGCCGAGAACCCGGTGATTCGGGGCGTACTGGCCGGTGAACAGCGTCGCGCGCGACGGGCAGCAGAGCGAGAAGGAGACGAAGCTGTTGGTGAAGGTCGTGCCCTGGTCGGCCAGGAGCGCGCGGGTCTGCGGCATCACGCGGAGGTCCTGGACCGTCTGGTCGTCGGTCATGATCACCAGGATGTTCGGCCGCTCGCGTGCGTCGGCGGCGCCGGCCCCGAGCAGGAACACGAGGCAGGCAAGAAGCAGCGGCCAGAGGCGGCTCGACATCGAGGGTGCGAACACGAGTCCAGCCTAGAGTGGCGCACGGAGCACTCCGTGTCGAGGCTGGCTACTCTCCGCCGCTCTTGGCCCGGACGCGAACAAATCCGCCGCCCGAGGAGCTGCACGCCCGCAAGTGGCCCATCTTCGGCGTGATGATGATCGCCTGGGCGATGACGCTGCTCGACATCTCGGTCGTCAACCTCACGATCCCGGAGCTCCAGAAGGCGCTCGACACGAACGTCGACACCGTGTCGTGGGTCCTCAACGCCTACAACATCGCCTTCGCCGTCCTCCTGGTGGCCATGGGGCGTCTGGCGGACCAGTTCGGGCGGCGCCGCTTCTTCCTGATCGGCCTGAGCATCTTCACGATCGGGTCGGGGCTGTGCGCGCTGGCACCAAGCGTCGAGGCGCTAATCGGCTTCCGGGTGGTGCAGGGCATCGGGGCCGGGACCCTGGCTCCGCTTGGCTTCGCGATCACCGTCCTGGTGTTCCCGCCCCAGCAGCGCGGCCTGGGGCTCGCCCTGATCGCTGTGGTCGCCCTGGTTGCATCCGCTGCGGGTCCCATGGTGGGCGGCGTGCTCGTGGAGTACGCGGGCTGGCAGTGGATCTTCCTGATCAACCTGCCGTTCGGCATTCTCGCGCTGGTGCTCGCCCGCCGCGTCTGGCCTGAGACCTACGACCTGGGCGCGAGCCGGCGGGTCGACTGGCTGGGCATGGTCCTGCTCGGGGGATCCGGCTTCTGCGCCGCTTACGCGCTCGTGGAGGCGAACTCGCGCGGTTGGGACGACGGTTTGATCCTGTTTCTGCTCCAGGCCGCGATTCTGCTCGGCATCGCCTTCTTCCTCTCCCAGCGCCAGGTGAAGGATCCGATGCTCACGCCGGCGCTGCTCGAGAATCGGCAGTTCCTGGGTGCCAGCGGTGCCATGCTCCTGTTCGGCATGGGCGCGTTGGGCGCCCTCTTTCTTCTCGCGCTCGTGTTCGTCAGCCAGTGGGGCTATTCGCAGCTCGAGGCGGCGTTCGCGCTCGTCCCAGTGCCGCTGATGGGGCTGCTCGTCTGGCCGATCGTCGGCCGGGCCGCAGACCGTACGCAGCCGCGCAGGCTGGCGGTGCCGGCGCTCTCCCTGATGGCCATCGGCCTCCTCGGGTTCTCGTTCATGCCGGCCACCGCGGAGACGGACGGCGACTACCTGCTCATGTTGCCCTCATTGCTGCTGATCGGGGTGGGGATGGGAATCTGCTTCCCGGCGATCAACGTCGGCGCCATGGGCGCGGTGGCAGGTCAGGAGCTCGGGCTCGCCTCGGGCATCCTCAACACTGCGCGCCAGATCGGCGCCGGGCTCGGGATCGCGCTGCTGGTGGCCGTGCTGGCGGCGGTCGGCAACTCCCGGCTCGGGTGGGCCGAGGAGGAGCTCAAGGACGAGCTCAACGACAGCTACGAGCTCCCGCTCCCGATGGCAAACGGCGTCCTACTTCGGAGCTTCGGCGATCGTGCGGGGCGAACGGAGGAGCGGCAGGACCCGGAGCCCGGCTTCGACCGGCGCGCCGCTCGGCTGGCCGCGGACGGCACCCGCACCGCCTACGCCTGGGGCTTTCGCGGCACCGCATTGCTCGTGCTGCTGGCAATACCGCTCGCGGGAACGATGCGGCGCAACCCTGCCCAGGCGCGCGCCGCCCAGGCCGCGGCGGCGGGCGGCGGGCCCGCGGGCGACGGGGAGCGGGGCGCCCCCGTGGCACCTCTGTCGGCGACGCCCGCGGCCCCAACCGACTAAGCGCCGAGGCGGGCTTCTGCAGCACCGGCCAGTGGGCCGAGATTGGGCTCCCGACCGTGCAGAGCGAAGGCTCGGAAGCGACCGAACAGGCGATGCTCCGGGCCGTGGAAGTCCGACGATCCGGTGGCGAGCAGGCCGAGCTCCCGGCAGCGGTCGGCGACGAGCCGCGTCTGCGTCGCCGTATGGGTGGGGTAGAAGGCTTCGACGCCGTCGAGTCCCGCTGCCCGGAAGCGGTCGATCGCCGCAAGCACGTCGTCTTCCCCTTCGATGCCCCAGAAGGGATGGGCCCAGACCGCGAGCCCGCCCGCGTCGTGGATCCAATCGATGGCCTGCGCGACGGTGGGGTGCGTGCGCGCCACGTAGCCCGGCGTTCCCTGAATCAGATAGGCCGGGATGAAGGACGAGACATCCAGGTGTCCCTCCGACTCCAACCGCTCGCGGTTGGCGGCGTGAGCGAGTACGGCAGCGGCTAGATGCGGACGACCCACCGGCTTGCCGGCCTCGCGACGCGCGATGAGCGGCACGGTATCGACCTCGAAGCCGAGCTCTCGCAGTCGCTCGCTCATCCGCTCGGCACGGCGCCCGCGGTCGCCGCGGGCGTCGAGCAGGCGGGCGCCGAGGACGGGGTCGAGGTGATCGATCCCGTAGCCGAGCAGGTGCAGGTCCTCATCGCGGCCGTCGACGGCCGAGATCTCGGTCGCCGCGACCACGGTGACGCCATGCTTGGCGCCGGCGGCCAGCGCTTCCCCGACGCCGTCGACGGTGTCGTGGTCGGACAGCGCGAGGAGCTCGACGCCGGCTTGGGCCGCCAGGGCGACCACCTCGGCGGCGCCAAGCTGGCCGTCGGAGTGAACCGAATGCGACTGTAGATCGAAGGACGGGGCCGGCAGGCGGGCGAGCATACAGACGCTCGCTTCCAGATCGCGCTACGGGCGCACCCGCTACCCTGCGCGACCCCGCTGGAACTGACGTTGAGCCGCCTTCGTCGAACAAGCCGCCCCAGGAGGGCCGCAGCCCCCGTTGGATCGGGCTTGACACGCAGAGGCGTGCTGACCGCAGGCGGCCTGGGGGCGCTGGCGCTCGGGTTGGGCGGCTGCACCAGCGACGACTTCGAGCCCGAGGCGAGCCACGACCCGGATGCCCCGAACACGCTGCTGATCGTCATGGACTCGACGCGGGCGGACTACGTGGGCGCCTACAACCCCCGCGCGCTGGCGAAGACCCCGAACATCGACGCGCTCGCCAAGGAGTCCCTGGTGTTCGATCTGGCGGTGCCGGAGTCGATGCCCACCGGACCCGCGCGTCGCAGCATCCTGACCGGCATGCGCGGGTTCCCCCACCGCGACTGGATCGACACGCCCGACCTGCCCGAGGAGCCCGGGTGGACCCCGATCGGCGACAACCAGCCGATCTTCACGAACGTGATGGGCGAGGCTGGCGTGACGACCGCGTACGTCACCGACAACCCCTTCCTGATAGGCCCGCGCTTTGCGAACTTCCGCCGCACGCTCGACTACGCGGAGCCGCAGTACTCGCAGGGCTCCTACCGGGTCTTCAACAAGCCCTTCACGCGCGTTGCCTCGAGGGCGGAGGTAGAGAAGTACATCAACCCCGCTATCGCCGACACGCTCGAGGTCGGACGGCTGCGCGGCTACGAGGGCTGGAACGCCATCTTCCGTCACAGCGAGCGCCAGTCGGCGGCGGCGCGCGTCATGAGAACAGGCATGCGCCTGCTCGATGAGATGAAAGGCAAGGGACCGTTCTTCCTCGGCGTCGACAGCTTCGACCCCCACGAGCCCTTCGATCCGCCGCCGATCTACATGAAACGGTATCCGCCCAAGGTCAAGGGCAACCTCGAGGAGGCCGGCATCACGCCGATCCAGCCATGGGAGACGCCGGCCGGCACGGTCGACGATACGGAGGTAGACGAGGAGACCGTCGAGCGAATCCGCGAGCTGTACGCCGCCGAGGTCACCTATGTCGATCGCTGGCTGGGCCGGCTGCTGAACAAGCTCGACGACCTCCGGCTCACCGACAGCACCGCCATCTACTTCATGAGCGACCACGGCGTGACCCTCGGCGAGCACGGGATCCTCGGCAAGTCCCGCTCGCGGCTCCACTACCACATCTACCACGTGCCCTGCATGATCCGGCACCCCGCGGGGAAGCTCGCCGGGAAGCGGAGCGGGTTCTTCGCCTCGACCCACGACATCGCCCCAACGCTGCTCTCCTTCATGGGCGTCAGGGCCCCCGGCGCAATGAACGGCGAGGACCTGAGCGTGCTCTTCGACCGTAGGCAGCCGCCGGACCGCCCCTATTTCACCGCCGCCTACGCGGACTACTACCTGGTGGGCGACGGGCGATTCATCCTCATCACGGAGACGACGGGCAGGGAGAAGCGTCTCTACGACACGCAGACAGACCCCCGCGAGCTCTCCGATATCGCGACCACGGATCCGGGGACCGTCGACCGCCTCTACGCGGCGCTGGTCAACGAGGCGGGTGGCACCCTGCCCCAGATCACCGCCCGAAGGGTTCTGGGCGGATGAGCCCACGCGGGTTCACGCGCCGCGGTCTGCTCGGTGCGCTGGGCGGTCACGCCCTCGGCGCGCTGGCCGCCCCGCGGCTGCTGACAGGCGCAGCCGCCGCACAGCCGCGCGATGCAGGAGACGAGCCGCGAAACGCAGTGCTGATCGTCACGAGCAGCACTCGAGCGGACTTCGTGGGTGCCTTCGAGGACAGCGACAGCCTGGCCAAGACGCCCAACCTCGACAGCCTGGCGAAGCAGTCGCTCCGCTTCGAACAGGCGGTAGCCGAATCGATGGCTACCGTCCCGGCGCGACGCGCGCTTCTCACAGGGATGCGCTCATTTCCCTTCCGTGATTGGCGGCGCACCGAGGGACTCCCGCCCGAACCCGGCTGGAACCCCATCCGCACCAGCTACCAGCCCATCGTCACGGACGTGATGCGCCGGGCCGGCATCACGACCGCGTACGCGACCGACCACCCGTTCCTGGTGGGTCCACATTTCGCCAACTTCCGCGCCACCGTCGACCACTTCGAGGGGCAGCTCTCGCAAGCCTCTTGGCGCCGTTACAACCAGCCCTACGGCCGCCTCGCCGGAGCGGACGACGTCAGGCCGTACCTGCCCTCCGCACTCCGAGGCTCCGCCGAGGAGCGCCGACTTCGGGAGTACGTCGGCTGGAACGCACGGAACCGTCGGCGCGAGCAGGACTACTCGACCGCGCGGGTCGTACGCGACTCGATCGGGCTGCTCAGACGGCTGAAGAAGGACGGCAAGCCCTTCTTCCTGGGAGTCGACCTGTTCGACCCGAGCGAGCCGTTCGACCCGCCCGCGTCCTATCTCGATCGCTTCGGCGGCCGCAGGCCGGCCGAGCCGATCCAGCCCTTCGAGACGCCCTTCAGCCGAGTCGGCGACCTGCGTCTGGACGACGAGACGGTCAAGCGCGTGAGGCAGCTTTACGCGGCCGAGCTCACCTTCGCGGACGCCTGGATCGGCCGCCTGCTCGACGAGCTCGAGCGCCTCGGCCTGACCGACAACACGCTCGTCTACCACCTGGGGGACCACGGGGTCTCACTCGGGGAGCGCGGCGTGCTGGGCAGGTCACCCGGGGCGCCGGGCAGAGAGCTCTACCGCATCCCCTGCATGATTCGCCACCCCGCCGGTCACAGGGCCGGCGACAAGAGCGACTGGTTCGCGTCTACGCACGACACCCCCACCACCCTGCTGTCATTCCTCGGTGTCACCGCCCCGGGAAAGATGATCGGCGAGGACCTGACGGTGTTCTTCGACGACGAGGAGGACCCGCCCGAGCGCCGGTGGTTCAGCTCCGGCATCGGGACGACTCTGCTCGGGGGGGACGAAGACTGGCTGCTCGTCACGAGAGGGAGCGGCGATCAGAGGCGCCTTTACGACCTCGAGGAGGACGAGCGCCAAGAGGACGACGTGATCCGGGAGCATCCGAATCGAGAAGAGGAGATCTGGGCGGCGACGATCGTCGCAGCGGGCGGAAACGTCCCCCAGTTCGACGAGAACCACGCCGTCCGGCCTCATGCGCCGCCGAAGGAGAGGATCGACCTCAACAGCGACGACGAGCTCGGCACGCAGGAGGACCAAGATCTCCAAGACCTCCTTAAGAAGGAGGAGAGCGCCCCGCCCCGGCCGACCGGGCGCACCCAGGGCATCTCGAGTGGCAGCGAGGCGGGCTGGGCCCTGACCTGCACCGTATGCGGCTTCCTCGTGCGCGCCGCCCACCGCCAAGCGGCAGTAGAGGCCGCCGAGTCGCACTTCCAAGAGCGACATCCGGACCTGGCCGGGACCGGAGCTAGCGAAGAAATGGTGCGTGAGGGCGCAGAGCTTGAGGCCACCGCTGCGGAGCAGATTCCCACCGGTCGCCGCCCGAGCTAGCCAGCAACTTCCCCCGCAGGCCGGGTTTCGATCATAAGACTGACTGTGGAGGACGGCTTGCCCTCGACCTACCCCGACGCGCCGGGCAGTTGGCCGTCTCGCGCGCGCCATGGGCTGCTCCTAGCGGGCCTCGTGGCGGTCGCAGCAAGCGCTGACCGTCTGGCGGCCTCGGCGGACGCCTCGAGGGCAGCGCGAGCCGAGGCCGCGCTCCAGCTGGCCGCGCCGTGGCCGCGCCTGCAGGCCCGCGACGGCCATTTCCGGGACTACCTCAAGGCCGATCGAAGCTCTCGCTACGGCGATGCCGTGCTCGGTTACGGGCTGCTCTTGACCGGCGTGCGCAATCGCGACCGGCGGCTGGCACGAGCGGGAATTCGCGGCGTGACCGCCGCCAGTCGGCGCCTGCCGCACGGATCCGCCACTCGATCGTTCGAGACATGGGGGGTCGCCGCTGCCTACAACGTTGCCCGCGCCCGCCTGCGCCACTGGGTGTCTGCGCGCCGCGCGATGCGCCGCTGGGCATGGTGGCTTCGGCGCCAGTACCCCACGTGGACTCAGGCGCGCCACTACTACGACAACAAGCAGCTGGTGGACGCCGTGGCCATCCTGGAGTTGGAGCGGACCGGGCTACGGTCGCGGATCCCGGGCGCGCTCATCGGCGGCGGGAGGCGTGCCGCACGCGCCCGGGCCGTGTCGCTCGTCAACCGCGCCGTGCCCGCGATGGTCTCCGCGTCGGTTCGGCGCGACCCGCGCTCCAACCCGGTGCTGAGCGATCCGCCCTCCAATCCAGTCGCCTACCACAGTCTCTCCTATGCCATGTATGCCCGCGCTCTGCGACTCCTCGGCCGGCGCGCGTCGTGGCGCGCTCGGGCCGTACTTCGGGAGCTGGGAGGGACCAGCTGGCGCCTTGCGGCACCAGACGGGGACGTCGCCTACTGGGGGCGCTCGATGGGACAGATATGGTCGCTGCCCGGCACCGCCTACGGCTTGGCGGTCACGGCCCGGGAGCGCAGCTCTCGCCAGGTCTCCGATCGGCGCTATTACGCGCTCGCCCGGCGGGCGCTGCGGCGCCTGCGCGACTATGGCGTGGGCCCTCGCGGCGAATGGACCACCCTTTCGCTGCGAAAGGACTTCCTCCCGGCGCGGGCGAGCCTCGACTCGTACGCCAGGGCCACCGAGTCCGCCGGCCTGGCGATCGTGTACCTGAACTGGGCGATTCCGCTCCTGCCCCCTTCGCTCGGGCCGGGAGAGACCCCGGCGGAGGGGCGCGGGAGGGCGACAATCGGGTCCGGTGCCGGACGATTTGCCACCGTGCGCTTTGGGGGTATCTGGTATGCGGCGAGGCAGAATGGAAGCGGCAACCTGCGTTATGACTTCGGTCCCGTCGCCGTCAAGCGGCTGACCCCAGGAGGCTGGCGCGACGTGATTCCCCTGCGCCCCGTCGGAGGGGGCAGCGCAGGTCCTGTGCTCGTGACGCCCCGCGGGCAGAGAGGGGTCGCGATGGGGACGAGCATGCGCTCCGGCCCCGATGGGGCTCTGCTCCTGTCCGTGACGTTCGTTGCGAGAGGACGCACCCTCCGGCGCCTCGTCCGCCTCGAGATCAGACCGATCGGCTGTGGAGTCGCGCTCACGGTCTCGGGCCGCGCCGGCGACCGCTACGAGTTCTCCGCCTTCTTCCCCAGCGGCTCGCTCACCGTCGCTGGGAACCGCGTAACCGGTGCCGGGCAGGCCGCCGCGACCGACAGGGCCGCGCGGATCCGGCTTGGCAAGCAGGTGTACGCCTCGGCCTCCGACGCGCGGCTGCGGCGCGCACGGTTCCTGGTCGGACCTCTTCAGCGGCCGCAGACCACGACGTTCACGGTCTGCTAGCTGGCGGGCTGGGAGGGTTCTCGGACTGTCGCGAGCCGTCCGCGTTCGGAGGTGGGGCAACCATCACCCAAGGGACCAACAATGACAAGCCGTCACGGCGTGCTCGGGGGAAGCTGATTAGAGTCCACGGGCCGCTGACCAAGCAAAAGGGGGCACCCACGTGAAGATGATCGGAGTCGGCTTCGGCCGCACGGGGACGATGTCGTTGAAGGCCGCTTTGGAGGAGCTTGGCGCCGGGCCTTGCTTCCACATGATCGACCTGATCATGGGCGAGAGGAAAGAGCGCGACCTGCCCTATTGGGTGAAGATCGCCAACGGAGGCGACTACGACTGGCCCGAGGTCTTCGACGGATGGGGCTCGACCGTCGACTGGCCCGCCTGCTCGCGCTGGGAGGAGCTGATCGAGGCCTACCCAGACGTGCCGGTGCTGCTTAACCTGCGCGATTTCGAGCCCTGGTACAGGAGCTGCGCCAACACAATCCTCGCGGTCAAGCAGGCGGCGCAGGCGGGCGAGCTCCCCGAGGACCCGAACCGACCGCCGCCTGCACCCGAGCTCTGGGGAGTGATCGACAAGCTGATCTGGGAGGGCGACTTCGAGGGACGCTTCGACGACAAGGACTGGATGCGCGACATGTACTTCAAGCGCATTGACACGATCAAAGCGACGATTCCGCCGGATCGCCTGGTCGTGTGGGAGCTTGGCGTGGACGGCTGGGAGCCGCTCGCGGAGGTGCTTGGTGTCGAGGTGCCGGACACGCCATTCCCGCACCTGCACGACACGAACGAGTTCCGCACCGAGTTCGGGCTGCCGGCGCTCGCCTGAGTGGAGCAGTTGCTGGACCTCGGCCCCTGCCGGGCGCTCCGGCATGAAGGTGATCCCGACCGCTGCGTTGTCCTGCTTCCGGGGCAGCGGTACCCGACGCGGGCGCCCCTGCTCCGGTTCGCGAGGGAAGCCGCCGCGCAGCGAGGCTGGAGCGCCCTCGAGGTTCTCGACGAGCTGCCCGAGGGCGAGGAGCCCGTCGGATGGGCGCGCGACCGCGCGGAGCGCGCTCTCGACGCCGCCGCCGCACCGAGGCTCGCGGTCATAGGCAAGTCACTCGCAAGCGTGACGGCCGGCATAGTGGCCGACCGCGACCTGCCGGCGGTCTGGCTGACGCCGTTACTCGTTCACGCGGAGGCCGTGGAGGGTCTTGCCCGCGTGCGCCAGCCGACCCTCCTCGTCGGCAGCTCGAGCGATCAGACTTGGGCCGGCGGCTCGGTCCCCGACAACCCGCGACTGGAGGTCTTCCAGCTCGAGGGCCTCGACCACTCGCTCCAGGTGGCGGGAGACACCACTGCGTCGCTGGATTCGCTGCGAGAGGTCACCAACAGGGTAGGCAGCTTCCTGCATCGTCTCTGAGTCTCATTGCAGGAGCCCCGAACGCAGCGTCGGTGCCCGCGACGCCGAGGAGGCGTTGGCCAGAGAAGTGTCGGCCAGCAGCACGACCGAGTCGACTCTACTTGGCCGCGCGCACGCCAGTGTGATCCAACGGCCGCTCGGCGGCGTTCAGCTCCTACGACGACTCCTCTCCACGCAAGGCGCCCGGAGCGACGGCTGACGACGCCCAGGCGAGCAGCAGCTGGCCGCCGACGAGCGCACCGGCGCTGCTCGCGAGGAGGTCGACCATGGTGTCGGCGTTGCCGGTCTGGAGCTGGCTGCCTGTGAGCTGGTCGACGGCGAACTCGTAGATCTCGTAGACGGCCTCGAAGCCGGCGCCGATCAGGAACGTGATCACCGCCATGCCCAGGTAACGACGGCGCCAGGCCGCGAGCTCCGGGCTCGGCAGGATCTCGAGCCGCGCCAGCGCGAGGTAGGCGGTGGGCGCGGCCACCATCGTCAGGGTGAAGTGAACGAGGGTGTCGAACCAGCCGTAGTGCCCGAACAGGCCGACCACGTTGCCCCAGGCGTCGAGCGTCATGCCGAGCGCGAAGGCAAGGTCGAACGCCCGCGGCAGCGACAGCAGCCGCGGAACGGTCATCAGGGCGAGCGCCACGGCAACCTCCATCGCCGTCTGGTGCTGCCCGGCCCAGAGCGCCCAAACCAGCCCGGCAAAGACGGTCAGCCGGACCAGATCGACCGGGTCCCGCAGCGGTGGAGCCGGCTCCCCTTCGAACGCCGATCCTTGCAACACGCCCCAGGATTATCGCCCGAATCGGACCGATGCCTCGCCGGGCCGATGGGAGCCGGCCGGTAAGCGCACGACCTCGCAGCCCGCCAGGCGGTCGATGAGGTCCGCAATCGCGACATCTCGGCCGCGGCCGCAGTTCACCCGGTCCCTGCGGCCGTCGCGGACGTTAACGCGGTCGTCGCCGGCGCCCGTGGCGATCCGATCGGCTCCAGTCCCTCCACGGACGTGGTCGTCGCCGGCGCCGGTCCGGATGCGGTCCCTGCCGGGCCCGCCGCGGACTGTCATGTTGCCCCCGCCACCCATGATCATGTCGTTCCCGGAGCCACCGACGATCGTGGCGTTGTCATCTGCGGCGGTGATGCGGTCGGAGCCCGAGCCGCCGTCGACGAAATCGGCGCCGAGGCTCGCCCAGATGCGGTCGCGGCCTGAACCGCCGAAGATGCGGTCGTCGCCGGCCTGTCCGAAGATCGTGTCGGCCCCGCGGCCGCCTAGCACCGTGTCATCCCCGGCACCCGCATAGATCACGTCGTTCCCGGCAGCGCCGTCGAGGCGGTCGTCGCCGGTGCCGCCGATCAGTAGGTCGACCCCACCGGCTCCTTCGACGCTGTCTTCCCCGGGGCCCGCCTCGAGGTAGTCATTGCCGCCCAGGCCACGCAGCACGTCACTGCCATCCTCGCCGTAGAGCTGGTCGGGACCCGTCGTGCCGACCAGCACATCGGGTCCGCCCGTCCCAACCAGGACGCTGGCAAGGGCTGTCACGCTCAGCGCACCCGCAACCGCGATCGTCAGCAGCATGACGCAGGCCCCGCGACCCATTTCGCTCGTCAACCTGCGCGACTGGCAGCTGTTGCGGCCGCGACGCGTCAGATTCCGCCGCGGGCCCGCGAGCGGGGTCTTCAGCCGCGTTAGGGTCACCGTTCGATTATCCGCGAGGCGCTCCAGCCGACGAGGGATGCGCCGTTGGTACCGTGCCGGGGGCGCCCGAATGAACGACGACGCCCCTCCTCGAAGTCGCGGCAGACATCCGGTGCCCTGCCGGGCTAGCGAGCCGCGATGACAGCTTTGCTGCTCGTCGGCGTGGTGGTGCTGGTGCTCGTGAACGGGTTCTTCGTGGCGGCCGAGTTCTCGCTGGTGCGGGCCCGCCGCTCTCGGCTGGAGCAGCTGGAGGCGGACGGGGCGGCCCGGCTGGCGCTGCGGGAGATCGACGAGATCAGCGAGTACCTGTCGGCCTGCCAGCTCGGGATCACGCTCGCCTCGATCGGCATCGGGTTCCTCGGGGAGCCGGCGGTCGCGGCGCTGATCCACCCGTGGCTGGGGGGCGCCCTGTCGCGCGGCGTGGCGCTGGCCCTCAGCCTCATCGTGGCTTACGTGATCACGACCGCTCTCCACATCACGATCGGCGAGCAGGTCCCGAAGATCGTGGCGATCTCACGCGCCGAGAAAATGGCGCTGAGGATCGCCCGCCCCTTGCACCTGTTCACGAGGGCGTTCCGCCCTGCCGTGATCGTGCTGAACGGCGCCTCGAACGCGATCCTGAGGCTGTTTCACGTCGATCCCTCCGCGGAGTTCGAGGAGGGCGGCACTCCCGAGGACCTCAAGCTGCTGATCGCCCAATCGCTAGAGCGCGGCCAGCTGCAGACCGGCGAGGCGGGGATGCTCTCCGGGGTCTTCGAGCTCCACGAGCAACAGGCCCGTCAGGTGATGAATCCGGCTCCTGGCGTCGTGAGCGTGGACATATCGGACGACGCCGAGACTGCATCGAGGCGCTGCATCGATTCCGGCCACACCCGCCTAGTCATCACCGAGGACGCAAACCGCGACCACGTCAGAGGCATCATCCACGCCAACTCGCTGTTGCGGCTGATCGTCTCCGAAGGACCGCAGGCGGCCATTGACGGGCTGGTGCGGGAGGCGCTGATCGTTCCCGAGACCAAGCCGCTCGACGCGCTGCTCGCTGAGCTGCGCCGCACGCACAACTCGCTCGCGGTGGTTGTCGATGAGTACGGACGTACTGCCGGGATCGTCACGGTGGAGGACATCCTCGAAGAGATCGTCGGCGAGATCGCAGACGAAACCGATGAACGGGCTGAGCCGATACGGCGGGTCGGGGAAGGCGACTGGCTGGTCGGCGGACATGTCGCGATCGGCGATCTGCGCGATTACGGAGTGGAGCTCGAGCTCGACACACCCGCATACAACTCGATCGGGGGGCTCGTCTTTGGCAGGCTCGGCCACCTGCCCAAGCGCGGCGACAGCATCACCGTCAACGGCTACTCCCTACGAGTCGAAGCGGTGCGCGAGAACCGTGTCGAGCTCGTCCGTGTCACGATGACCTCGCTCGCCCAGGCGGACAGCGACAGTGCCGACGGGCCCCAAAGGAACCCGTCTAATGAGCGAGGGGAGCGCTGAACGGCACCCGGGGCCGGTCCTCAGCCCGGCTGGTCGGCCCCGACCAGCACGACCACCGCCGCATGCCGCGCCCTAGCGCGCAGCTGCGATCCGAGCGGCTCTTCGTCTCGGGTGCGGAGGCCACAAGCGACCGCGGCCGCCGAGCGCGCCGCTCCGACCGCGAACAGCACCGCTGAGAAGT
>Ga0126312_10000855_pt1 | contig 19195 bp, 18 predicted proteins | sample Plot104A_FD_92537 | JGI IMG/M metagenome (GOLD analysis project Ga0126312, IMG submission 92537) | Serpentine soil microbial communities from UC McLaughlin Reserve, CA, USA - Plot104A | ecosystem: Environmental > Terrestrial > Soil > Grasslands | place: USA: UC McLaughlin Reserve, Lake County... | reverse complement strand
GTGGCTCAGGAGCGCTCGATCAGCTCGATGCGATAGCCGTCGGGGTCGCGCACGAAGCAGATCCGATTGCCGCCCTCGCGCACCCGGTACGGCGGCTTCTCGGGCTCGATGCCCTTGCCGGCCAGCTCGCCGAGCGTGCCGTCGAGGTCGTCGACCGTGAGCGCGATGTGGTTGTAGCCGGTGCCGAGCTCGTACGAGTCGACGCCGTGGTTGTAGGTGAGCTCGAGGCGGTCGCCGTCGCCGGGGAGGCCCATGAAGACGTTGATCGCCTCGTCGCGGATCGGCATCCGCCGGCGCTCCTCGAAGCCCAGCGCCTCGTAGAACTCCACCGAGCGGTCGATGTCGCCGATCCGGTAGCAGGTGTGAATGAGCTCCATGGAGCTCAGTATGTCGCCAGCACGTGGGCGGGGCCGCCCGAGCCCTCCTTCCACGGGATCAGGCCCATCACGACGGTCGCGCCGCGGCGCGGCAGCTGGTCGAGGTTGGCGAGGTTCTCGATCCCGACCTTGTCGGCGCGAAGCAGCCGGAGTCCATCGCGACCAGCGCGTCCTTCGGGATGCGGCCGTGGCGGCGCTCGAAGCGGCGCAGGTCGTCGACCGTGACCTCGGTCGCGGGCTCGCTCGCCGCGCGCTCGGAGACGTCGACGACGACGATCGGGCGGATCAGCTCCTGGAGCGTGATCTCCTCGGAGGTGCGGCCGCCGGCGACGAAGTGCCCCGGGACGTCCATGTGCGTCGCCGTGTGCTCCCAGAACCTCCAGACCTGGCCGTAGAAGCCGTCGGCGGCGAACGTGCGCGCGGTCTCGCGCGACGCCGTGGGCGAGTTCGGGTACAGCGCGAAGTCCTCGCGGAACGTGTGCGTGAGGTCCACGAGCTTGGCCCCGCGGCCCCGGCCGCGCCCATGACCCCTGCCCCGGCCGTGGCCGTGCCCGGCCGCCGCCGTACATAGCCGACCTCCCCAGGTCTCGAACTGGCCGGAGGATACGCTCCGGCGCATGATCCTTGAGCGCGCGATGACGCCGGACTGGCTCTCCAACACGTACCTGGTCGCCGCGAAGCCGGGCGGCGACGCCCTGCTGATCGACGCGGGCGGGCCGATGGAGGAGCTGTTCGCGAAGGCCGACGAGCATGACCTGGCCGTCACGCACGTGCTGCTCACGCACCATCACGGCGACCACGTCGCCGCGCTCGGGGACGTGCTCGAGCGCTGGCCGGACGCCGAGGTGCTGATCCACGCGGGCGAGCGCGAGCACGTCATGGGCGCCACGGGCGACCTCGAGCCGGACGCGCAGCTCGAGCTGGCCGGACTGACCGTGCGCACGCTGCACACGCCCGGGCACACGAACGGCATGATCTCGCTGCTGATCGAGGGCAACGTCTTCACCGGCGACACGCTGTTCAAGAACTCCGTCGGCGGCGTGCGCGCGCCCGGCAGCACGAGCTACGAGGACCTCAAGCGTTCGATCATGGACGTGCTGCTGACGCTGCCGCCGGAGACCGTCATCCGGCCGGGCCATACCGACCCGACGACGGTCGCCGACGAGCTCGAGCACAACCGCTTCGTGCGGATCTGGCGCGGGCTCGACGAGGAGGGGTCCGAGCCGTGCACGGCGCTCGGCGAGCCGGGGACGCTGATCCTGCTCGGCGACGACTACGACGGCGGCCACAAGGCCTGGGTGCGCTGGCCGGACGGCCGCGACGACATCGTCCCCGGATCGAGGGTGGAGCGCGGCTGATACAGACGTAGCGGCGGCTCATGAAGGTCCTCCGGGTCGGGGCCGCTAGCGTGGATGGTGATGGCTGACGAGCCAGAGCACAAGAGCGGCGGCGGCCTCTCGATCCAGACCCTGTTGATCTCCGCCGCGGCGGCCGTGGTGGCCGCGACGGTGGTTCCCATGATCTGGGAGCGCGGCACGATCATCGCGACCGCGATGACGCCGGTGATCGTCGCGCTGGTCTCCGAGGGGCTGCGCAAGCCGGTGCAGCACGTGAGCGCGGTCGCCCCGAAGGTGACCCGGCGCTCCGGCACGGGCGCGGCCGTGCGCCGTGCCGAGCCCGCGGCCGTGCGCACGCGCGACCAGGCGCGGGTCGGCGCCCGCGGCGAGGGTCCGGAGCGCTTCGAGCCGCTTCCGCCGCACATGCGCAACGATGCGCCGTCCGTCCGCGACGACGACCCCTACGGCCTGCGCAAGGCCTCCAAGGCGCCTCGCCCGCGGCTGAAGATCGCGCTCGTCACCGGAGCCCTGGCCTTCTTCATTGCCGCCGGCGTGGTCACGGCCTCCGAGCTGGCGCTGTTCGGCGGCTCGGTCTCCGGCGACCGCCGCACGAGCCTGTTCGGCGGCCAGAAGTCGTCGAGCTCCTCCTCCGACGAGGACAAGAAGACCGATGAGCAGGCCACCCCGACGGCCACGCCCGAAGGCGAGACCACCCCGGAGCCGGACGTCACCGAGACCCCCGCGCCGAGCACTACGCCGACCCCGACGCCCTCGGCCACCGCCACGCCGGTGCAGCCGTCGGTGACCATCACCCCCGCGCCGACGCCGTAGCGCACGTCAACGGCGCTGGGTGGGGAAGCGGGTTTTGCCGTCAACGTCGATCGGCGGTACCGACGGGTCGGCTGAAGTGACGTTGACGGCGATATTCGCCGTCAACGTCGATCGGGAGGGGGTCGCGGTGCGCCGAGTGACGTTGACGGCACCCCGGCCGGCACTCCCCTTCCCCTACCCAGGCGCCGTTGACGTCCGCCACAGGCCACGCCCCCGGCTCGGGCGCCCGCCGACTCATCGGCGGCTGCCATCCTTCCCGCGGATGGCGAAGGACCGGATCCCGACCTCGCGGCTGTCACGCACCGCGAAGGTCTCCAGCCTCGCGGCGGGGCAGGCGGCGCGGCAGCTCGGCACGCGCGCGGCCAACCTCGCCCGCACCGAGGAGGGGCGCGACAAGGCGCTCGAGCGGCGCCACCTCGAGGCGGCCGAGCAGATCGTCGCCGCGCTCGGGACGATGAAGGGCGCCGCGATGAAGCTCGGGCAGGTGATGAGCTTCCTCGACGTCGGGCTCGTTCCCGAGGAGCACCGCGAGGAGTTCCAGCGCAAGCTCGGGCAGCTGCGCGACGCCGCCCCGAAGGTGCGCTTCTCCGACATGCGCAAGGTGATCGAGTCCGAGCTCGACGAGCCGCTGGAGGAGACGTTCGCGGCGTTCGAGCACCAGCCGATCGCGGCGGCCTCGATCGGGCAGGTCTACCGCGCCCGGCTGCACGACGGCCGCGACGTGGCGGTGAAGGTCCAGTACCCGGGCGTCGCGCAGGCCGTGCGCGCCGACATGCAGAACCTCGGGATGATCCTGCGCCTGATGAAGCGGGTCGCGCCCGGTCTCGACGTCAAGGCCACGGCGGACGAGATCCGCTCGCGCATCGGCGACGAGCTCGACTACGAGCTGGAGGCGCAGAACCAGCGCACGATGGCCCGCATCTACCGCGGCCACCCGTTCATCGTCGTGCCCGACGTGGTCTCGAGCCTGTCGCGCGAGAAGGTGATGGTGTCCGAGTTCGTCACCGGCGCGGGCTTCGACGTCATCAAGGAGATGGACCAGGCGGCGCGCGACCGGGTCGGCGAGATCGTCTTCCGCTTCTTCTTCGGCTGCATGTACCGCCACCGGCAGTTCTCCGGCGACCCGCACCCCGGCAACTTCCTGCTGCAGCCCGACGGCAAGGTCGCGTTCCTGGACTTCGGGCTGTTCAAGGTGATGCCGGAGGAGCTGATCAAGATCGAGCTGGAGTGCCAGCGCGCCGGCCACGAGGGCGACGGCGAGCGGCTCAAGGAGATCTGGACCGACACCGGCTTCCTCCAGCAGCCCGACCGCTTCCGCCCCGACAAGCTGCTCGCCCAGTTCCTCGACGCGACCTGGTGGTACGTGCTCGACGAGGAGATCCAGCTCGAGCCGGAGATCGCCACCCAGGTGATGATCGACATGTCCGACCCGCGCTCCTCGCACTTCGGGCAGATGCGCCACGAGACGCTGCCGGCCGACCACCTCTTCGGGCGCCGCGTCGAGATGCTGACGCTCGCCGTGCTCTCCCAGCTGCGCGCGCAGGGGAACTTCCACCGCGTCGCGCGCGAGTGGATGTACGACGACGATCCGGTCACCGAGCTGGGGCGTGAAGAGGCCGCTTTCTGGGGCGCCGGGTAGGCGCTCCGCCCTGCTGCGCCTGGCCCTGCTCGGGCTGGGTGTGGCGCTCGCGGTCGCGATCGTCGTGCTGGTCGTGCGCCCGACTCCCGGCGCGGTGCGCGACCGGGTCGCCGACGTGCGCGACTGGGCCGACGGGATCGGGCCGCTCGCGCCGCTGCTGTTCGTCGCGGTCTCGGCCTCGCTGACGCCGCTGATGTTCCCCGGCCCGCTGTTGGCGGGGGCGAGCGGGCTGCTGTTCGGGACCGCGCTCGGCTTCCCGGTCTCGCTCGCGAGCGCGGTGCTCGGCGCAGCGCTGGCGTTCGTCATCAGCCGCTCGCTGGCACCCGACGCGGTCGAGCAGCTTGCGGGCCCGCGGCTGCAGGCGATCGAGGCGCTGGTCAGCCGGCGCGGCTTCCTGTCGGTGCTCTACGCCCGGATCGCGCCCGGTGTGCCGTACACGCTGGTCAACTACGCGGCCGGCCTGACGCGGATCCCGCTGGCGGTGTTCGCGGCCGCGACGGCGCTCGGCGCCGCCCCGCGCGCGTTCGCCTACACGGCGCTCGGGGGCTCGCTGGGCAACCTGCGCTCGCCCGAGGCGGCGGTCGCGGTCGCGGTGCTGGTGGCGATGGCGCTCGCGGGCGTGGTGCTGCTCGCCCGCGAGCGCCGTCGCGCCGCCTAGGAGCGCGTGCCGGTGCGCTCGCCCGCCGCGGTCCCGGCCTCGTCGCGCTGGAAGCGCCGCTGCTCCGGCAGCTCGCCCTCGGCGGCCGCCACCTCGCGGGCCGGTGGGCGCACGATGAAGGGCACGATCGCGCTCAGCAGCATGATCCCGGCGATGATGTAGAAGGCGTTCGTGTACTCGCCCGTGGAGTCCTTGATCGTGGAGATCAGCAGCGGGCCGACCACGCCGGCGATGCCCCACGCGGTCAGCATCGCGCCGTAGACCTGGCCGACGTTCTTGGAGCCGAAGTAGTCGGCCGCGAACGCCGGCATCGTGCCGAAGCCGCCGCCGTAGCAGCTGATCACGACGAACGCGAGCACGGCGAACGCCGCGTACGCGCCGACGGACGGCATGACCGCGAACAGCACGGCCTGCAGCAGGAACATCGTCAGGAACACCCACTTGCGACCGATCGCGTCGGAGAGCCAGGCCCACAGGAAGCGCCCGGCGCCGTTGGCGATCGAGATGATGCTGACCAGCCCGGCCGCAGTCGCGGCGCCCACGCCGGTGACCTCCTGCGAGATCGGCGACGCCTCGGAGATCAGCGAGATGCCGGCGGTGACATTGAGGAACAGCAGCGCCCACAGCGCCCACCACTGCCACGTCCGGATCGCGCCGGGGAGCTCGTACTCGACACCCGAGCGGTCCGCGCGCTCGGTCGTGTCCGGCTCCCAGCCCTCCGGCTTCCAGCCCTCAGGCGGATTCGACAACGTCGAGGCGGCCGCGGTCACGACGACGAGGTAGACGACGCCGAGGATCGCGAACGTCTCGAACAGCCCTGGGCCCTCGATCAGGCGCTCCGCGATCGGAGCTGTGACGAGCGCGCCGGCGCCGAAGCCCGCGACCGCGATGCCCGTGATGAAGCCGCGACGGTCCGGGAACCACTTGATCAGCGTCGCGACCGGGACGATGTAGCCGAGCCCGATGCCGGTGCCCGCGATCACGCCGTAGGTCAGGTACAGCAGCACGATCGACGAGCTGGAGAAGCTCGCGAGGATGATGCCGACGCCGTACAGGACGCCGGCCGCCATGCCGACGCGGCGCGGGCCGACCTTGCCCATCCAGCGGCCGCCGAAATACGCGGCGAAGCCGAGGAACAGGATCGCCAGCGAGAAGATGATGTTGACCCTCGACACCGAGGTGTCGAAATGGTCCGACAGCGGCTTGCGGAACACGCTCCAGGCATAGACGGCGCCGAGCGCGATCTGCATCGCGACGCCGGCGGCGGCGATGCGCCAGCGGTTCGGGACGTTCCCCTGCATGTTGCCTCACCCCTTCGGATACGGAGCGGCCCTCACCGCCCCCCGAATCGTCTACCCGGGGACGGTGCGGACGATTCACCGACGCGGTCTCCGGCTGACGGCTGTGTCAGGTGCCGTGCGTCTCGGCGCGGTGCATCTCGGCCACGGCGCGGTCGTCGCGCGCGGACACCCGGCCGGCGCCGACCCAGGCGTAGCGGAACATCAGCCCGGCCGCGAGGTACAGCAGCGAGGCGACGTGGTGGACGCCCGGCCCACCGCGCTTGCGCGCGAAGCGCAGGCCCAGCCCGGCACGCACGGCCCACTTGGCGGCCTTGAACAGCTTGCCGGGACGGCCGTGCTCGAGCCCGCTGGCCAGCGGCCCGAGCCGGCGCTCGTTGATCACCGACAGGATCAGCTCGGCGCTCATCGCGGCCGTCTCGACGGTGCCGAGCGCGCGTCGCGTCGGATGCCCGACCGGCAGGCCCGTGGCAACGAGCGCCAGCCGGGTGGCGGCCGCGCCCGTGGCCGCGGCCGTGGAGACGAAGATCGGGCCCAGGAACAGCCGCGAGCGGCCCCAGACCGGCACGGCGGTCGAGGCCAGCAGCACGCCGGTGTAGGAGCCGAGGTAACCGCCCACGATCGCGTTGGCGCCGCCGAGCAGCTTCGCCTCGCGTCGCCGCCCGAGCAGGTCGGCACCGACCGCCGCCGCGGCCAGGCCGCCGAACGCGCTCAGCGCCCACGCGCCCAGCGACATCGGCGAGCGCGGCTTGAAGATGCGCAGCATGTTGTAGAAGCGCTCGGGGCGCCCGAGGTCGAGGATCAGCAGCGGCGGCGAGGGCATCAGCGCGGCCAGCGCGACATTGCGCGCCACGCGCGCCGAGTCCTCGTCGCCCGCGAGGTCGCAGGCCAGGGCCACGAACGACGAGCCGGCGGCGATCCCGCCGAACCAGAAGTACAGCGGCACCTCCCACGTCCACACGGGCGCGTTGATGACCGGGCCCTGGACGACGTCCGGCAGCTCGCCCTCGCGCGCCTCCCGCGCGGCCTCGCGGATCGCCTCGATGTCGGGCACTTGGGTGGGCGGGGTCCGATATTCCGTGTCGTCGCCGAACAGGTAGGACCAGCGGCCGTCCTTCCACTGGCCGATGTGGAGGTCGACCTTCTCGCCGCTGCGCTCGCCGAAGTCGGGCGAGGCGGGCGTGCCGATCGCCGGGCGGAACTCGCGGCTCATCGCGACTTCTCCCACAGGAACGCGGCGGCGACGCCCGCGGCGGCCAGCAGCCCGGCGCCCATCGCGGCCAGCGTGGCGGGCACGACGTTCTCCTGGATCGGCGACTCGGCCTGCGCCGGCAGGCCGTAGCGCTCCGGCTTCTCGGTCAGCAGGAAGAACGCGCCGAGGCCGCCCGCGAGCTGCTGCTCCGGCGCGTCGGCGGCGCCGTACAGATAGGCGCCCTCGACCCCGCGCGCGTGCAGCGCGGCGACGCGCCGCTCGGCCACGTCGACGAGCTCGTCGTAGGGACCGAACTGGATCGAGTCGGTCGGACACGCTTTCGCGCAGGCGGGCTCGAGGCCGTCCTCGAGCCGGTCGTAGCAGAGGGTGCACTTGCCGGCGCGGCCGTCCTCGGGCGCGCGGTCGACGACGCCGAAGGGGCAGGCGGGCACGCAGTAGCCGCAGCCGTTGCAGACGTCGGGCTGCAGCACGACGGTCTCGAACTCGGTGCGGATCAGCGCGCCGGTGGGGCACGCGTCGAGGCAGCCGGCGTTCGTGCAGTGCTTGCAGACGTCGGACATGAAGACCCAGTTGTCGAACGCCGCGACGGCGGCCTCGACGTCGATCGTCGAGCCATTGCCCGCCGCGGTGGCGACCAGGTCGGGCATCTCGTCGGGCTGCACGCCGCCGCCGGCGTCCGCGAGCTCGACGAAGCGCACGTGGCGCCAGGTGTTGCCGCTCAGCCGGCCGGTCGAGTCGTAGGAGCCGCCCTTGCGGAAGGTGCCGCCGTCGGAGGGCAGGTCGTTCCATTGCTTGCAGGCGACCTCGCACGCCTTGCAGCCGATGCAGACCGTCGTGTCGGTGAAGAAGCCCATCCGCTGCGCGTCGTCGCGCTCGATGGCGATCTCGGTCATGAGCTCCCCGGGTTCTCGGAGGGGGCGTCGCCGGCGGGCTCGGCGTGGCTGGCCGCGTGCACGTCCTTCAGGCGCTCCGTGGTCTCCCCGGAGCGGCGGCCCGCGCGCACGTTGACCGCGAGCGCCTTGTCCTCCTGGATCGAGACGTTCGGGTCGCCGGACATCGCGCCGAGGTCGTTGGCGGAGTCGCCCGGAGAGGGCCCGCCGAAGCCCCAGTGCCAGGGCAGCGCGATCTGGTGCACCCGCTTGCCGTCGACCTTCAGCGGGCGCATGCGCTCCGTCACCCGGGCGCGCGCCTCGATCTCGGCCCGCGCGGTCTCCACGACCATCCACCCGCCGTCCTCGATGCCCTTCTGCCTGGCGAGGATCGGGTCGATCTCCGCGAACATCTCCGGCTGCAGCTCGGCCAGCCATGGGAGCCAGCGGCTCATGCCGCCGGCCGTGTGGTGCTCGGTGAGCCGGAAGGTCGTCGCGACGTACGGGTAACGCGGGTCGCCGGTCGCCTGGTGCGGGTTGTCCGGCCGGTTCCAGGTCAGCGTCGCCGGATTGATGTCGAGCTCCGGATACAGCAGGTTCGGCATCGGCGACTCGTACGGCTCGTAGTGCGTCGGCATCGGGCCGTCCATCAGTCCGGCGGGCGAGAACAGCCAGCCCTTGCCGTCGGCCATCATGATGAAGGGGTCGGTGCCGGCGAGCGCCGACATCCCCTTGGCGTCCTTGTCGGGCTTGTAGTCCGGCGGCTTGTCGGGCGGGAAGTCGGGCACGTCGTAGCCCGTCCACTTGCCCTCGGCCTCGTCCCACCAGACGAGCTTCTTGCGCTCGGACCACGGCCGGCCCTGCGGATCGGCGGACGCGCGGTTGTAGAGGATGCGGCGGTTGGCCGGCCAGGCCCAGGCCCACTCGGGCGAGACCCAGCCGCCCTCGGCGTCCAGATCGCCGGGGTCGCGGCGCCGCGTCTGGTTGACGCCGTCCTTGTAACAGCCCGCGTAGATCCAGCAGCCCGACGCGGTCGAGCCGTCCGCCTTGAGCTCGCCGAAGCCGGCCACCGACTTCCCCGTCGCGATGTCGAAGCCGCCGATCTCCTTGAGCACGGTCTCGGCGTCGGGCTCGCGGATCGGCCCGTGCTCGGGGTAGTCCCAGGCGAGGTTGACGATCGGCCAGTCGCGGCCGGACTGCGAGCCCGCGTAGTGACGGCGCACGCGCTTGAACAGGTGGTGCATGAACCACAGCTCCGAGCGTGCGTCGCCGGGCGGCTCGATCGCCTTGTCGTGCCACTGCAGCAGCCGCTGCGTGTTCGTGAAATGCCCTTCCTTCTCCACGTGCGAGGCGGCGGGCATCAGGAAGACCTCCGTCTGGATGTCCTCCGGGCGCAGCTCGCCGGAGCGCACCTCGGGCCCGTCGCGCCAGAACGTCGCCGTCTCGAGCTCCGCGAGGTCGCGCACGACCAGCCACTTGAGACGGGCGAGCGCGCGCCGCTGCAGGCCGGAGTGGATGCTGCCGACGGCCGGGTTCTGGCCCATCACGAGCAGCCCGTCGAGGCCGCCGTCGTAGGCGCGCAGCATCGTCGGGAAGTGCGAGTGGTTGCCGGTGATCTTCGGCAGGTGGTGGAAGCCGTAGCCGTTGTCCTCGGTCGCCGCGTCGCCGAAGTAGGCCTTCAGCAGCGAGACGATGTACTTGTCGAAGTGCGACCACCAGCCCTTGTCGGAGGCGTTGGAGTCCACGTAGTCCCGCAGCGTCAGCTCGCCCTTGCGCGCCTTGGGCATCGGCAGGTAGCCCGGCAGCAGGTCGTACAGGGTCGGGATGTCGGTCGAGCCCTGGATCGAGGCGTGCCCGCGCATCGCCATGATGCCGCCCCCGGGGCGGCCCATGTTGCCCAGCAGGAGCTGGAGGATCGCCGCGGCGCGGATCATCTGCACGCCGGCGTTGTGCTGGGTCCAGCCGAGCGCGTAGCAGAACATCGCGGTCTTCTCGCGGCCCGAGTTCTCGACCAGCAGGCGCGCGACCTTCAGGAAGTCCTCCTCGGGAACGCCGCACACGCGCGAGACCATCTCCGGCGTGTAGCGCGCGTAGTGGCGCATCAGCTGGCGGAAGACGGTGCGCGGGTGCTCGAGCGTCTCGTCGCGCTGCGGCTCGCCCTCCATCATCCCGCCGCCCTGGTGCTCGCTGAACGCCTGCGTGGCGTGCTCGCGCTGGCCGGCCGGGGAGGCGATCGCGCCGCCCTCGTAGCTCCACGTGCTCGGGTCGTAGGTCTTGGACTCGGGGTCCCAGCCGGAGAAGAAGCCGCCGAGGTCCTCCGGTCCCTTGAAGTCCTCGTTGAGCAGCGTCGCGGCGTTCGTGTAGTTGAGGACGTACTCCTTGAAGTAGGAGTCCGTGTCGAGCACGTAGCGGATCAGCCCGCCGAGGAAGGCGATGTCCGAGCCGGCGCGGATCGGCACGTGCAGGTCGGCCATCGCGCTCGTGCGCGAGAAGCGCGGGTCGACGTGGATGATCGTGGCGCCGCGCTCGCGCGCCTTCATCGCCCAGCGGAAGCCGACGGGGTGCGCCTCAGCGAGGCTCGAGCCCTGGATCCAGATCAGGTCGGAGTGCTGGAGGTCCTGCTGGAAGTTGGTGGCGCCGCCGCGCCCGAACGTGGTCCCCAGACCGGGGACCGTGGAGGAGTGTCATATCCGGGCCTGGTTCTCGATCTGGATCGCGCCCATGGCCGTGAAGGCCTTCTTGATGAGGTAGTTCTCCTCGTTGTCGAGCGTCGCCCCGCCGAGGTGGGCGAACCCCATCGTGCGATCCACGCGGTGGCCCTCGTCGTCCGTGTCCTGCCAGCCGTTCTCGCGCGCGGCGATCAGGCGCTCGGCGATCATGTCCATCGCCGTCTCGAGCTCGAGCTCCTCCCACTCCGTCCCGCCGGGCCGGCGGTACTTGACCTTCGTGAGCCGGCCGGGGGCCATCACGAGCTGGCGCGACGCCGAGCCCTTCGGGCACAGCGTGCCCTGGTTGATCGGCGAGCGCGGGTTGCCCTCGATGTCGACGACCTCGCCGTCCCGCGTGTAGACGACCTGGCCGCAGCCGACCGCGCAGTAGGGGCAGATCGACTCAGTGGCCTTCAGGCCGGCGATCCGGGAGCCGGCCTTCTTGGTCTTCTTGGAGGCGGCGCGCGGGCCCATGCCCCAGTCCGCGGCGCGGCCGACGATCGGCAGGTCCCGGACCTTGCCGAAGGTCTTCGGGCGCCCTCGCTTGTCGTCGCTGTGGCGTGCCACGGTTCCTTCCCTGAAGGAGCTTCCCCAGCAGGGACGGAGTCTAAGCGGACGCGGCCTATCGGGCGCCGCCTCGGGGTACCCGGTCGCCATGACCACGGGCGCGGCCGCGCGGGTCGAGGCGCTGATCGAGCTGCGCCACTACGAGCGTTCCGCACGGGTGGACCCCGGCGACCCCATCGCCCGCGGCAACCTGCTCAAGCTCGCGCGCTCGGGGCTCTATACGACGGCGGCGATCGTGCTCGCCGTGTTCGTGGCCGTCGGCGCCGTGCTCGGGCTGCTGTTCGGCCCGCTCGCGCTCCTGGTCCTGATCCCGTTCGCGGCGGGCGCGATCCAGGCCTGGCGCGAGGACCGCCGCGAGACGCTCGACGCCCTCAGCCCGGCGGCGCGGAAGCTCACCCGGCTGCGCCGCTGAGCGGGTCTGACCGGGGGCCTCGCCGGGTACTGGCCCCGCATGCCGAACGACGACGGTGTCGTGGCCGCTCTGGAGGGGGCGCTCGAGCGGGATCCCGGCAACACCGCACTGGCGGTGCATCTGGCGGAGCTGTTGCTGGTGGCGGGGCGGCCGGCCGAGGCGCTGGCGCGCTGCCGCGAGGTGCTGGCGCGCGAGCCGGGCCACGATGGCGCGCTGGCGGTCGCGCAGCAGGCGCTCGGCGGCGAGCGGGCAGGTCCCGCAGCAGCGGAGCCGGAGCCCGCAGAGCCGGAGCAGGAGGCCGAGCCCGCGACGGTCGTGCCGCTGCGCGTCGTCGACGGCGGCGGCGGGGACGACGTCGACGCCGAGATCGAGCGCCCGACGGTCAAGCTCGAGGACGTCGGAGGCCTGGAGGACGTCAAGCGCAAGCTCAACACCGCCTTCCTCGGCCCGATGCGCAACCCCGGGCTGCGCAAGGCCTACGGCAAGTCGCTGCGCGGCGGCCTGATGCTCTACGGCCCGCCGGGCTGCGGCAAGACGTTCGTCGCTCGCGCGGTGGCCGGCGAGCTCGGCGCCCGCTTCACCGCCGTCGGCATCAACGACGTGCTCGACATGTACATCGGGGAGAGCGAGCGCAAGCTCCACGAGCTGTTCCAGACCGCGCGCCGCAACGCGCCGTGCGTGCTGTTCCTCGATGAGGTCGACGCGCTCGGCCAGAAGCGCAGCCACCTGCGCCACTCGGGGATCCGCGGCACGGTCAACCAGCTGCTGGCCGAGCTCGACAACGCCTCCTCCGCGAACGAGGGCGTGTTCGTGCTCGCCGCGACCAACCATCCGTGGGACGTCGACACCGCGCTGCGCCGGCCGGGCCGCTTCGACCGGATGCTGCTCGTGCTGCCGCCGGACGAGCCCGCGCGCGAGGCGATCCTGCGGCTGAACCTGCGCGAGCGCCCGCTCGCCGGCGACGTCGCGCCGGAGATCGCGAAGCTGGCCGCGCGCACGCGCACCTACTCCGGCGCCGACCTCGCGCACCTGTGCGAGACGGCCGCCGAGGCGGCGATGGAGGCTTCGATGGAGACCGGCGAGCTGCGTCCGATCACGGCCAAGGACCTCGGCCGCGCGCTCAAGGAGACGAAGCCGAGCACCCGCGCGTGGTTCGAGGTCGCCTACAACTACGCGATGTTCGCCAACGAGGGCGGGCAGTACGACGAGCTGCTCGTCTACATCAAGGAGCACCGCCTGTCGTGAGCGGTGCGGGGGCTCGAGCCGATGCGCTGGTCGAGCTCGGCCGCCACGAGCAGGCCGCCGACGTGCTGCGCGAGGCGATCGCCGCCGACCCCGAGCGGGCGGACCTGCACTGCCGCCTCGCGTTCGCGCTCGAGCACGCCGGCCGCCACGCGGAGGCGCTCGCCGCCGCCGAGCGGGCCGCCCGGCAGGCGCCGGACTGGGAGTGGCCACATCGGCTGAGGGCCGTCGCGCTCGCCGGGCTCGGCAAGGCCAAGCGGGCCGTCGGGGCGGCGGAGGAGGCGGTGCGGCTCGCGCCCGAGGAGGCGGCCGCGCACGAGGTGCTCGCCGACTCGCGGCTCGCGGCCGGCGACCACCGCGGCGCCCGCGCGGCGGCCGAGCGCTCGCGCGAGCTCGACCCCTCCGCGGCCGGCCCGCACCACACGCTCGGCGACGTCGCGCTCGCCCAGGATCGCTTCGGCGAGGCCGAGGAGCACTATCGGCGCGCGCTGGAGCTCGATCCGACGAACCAGGGGACGCTCAACAACCTCGGCATCGCGATGCTGCGCTGGGGCCGCGAGGAGCAGGCGCGAGCGCTCTTCGAGCGCGCGGCGCAAGCCGATCCCGCCGATCCCGTCGCGCGCACCAACCTGGCCCGCACCAGCCGCAACCACGTCAATGGCGTCGCCGTGATGACCGCCTGCGCCTTCGCGGCCTGGCTGCTCCTGAAGGCCGTCGTGGCCGGCGCCCTGGTGCCGGCGGCGGTGCTCGCCGGCGTGCTCGCCGCCGGCGTCGCCGTCTTCGTGCTCCGCAGCCGCCGTCGCGCGAGCCGGCTGTCTCCGGCGACCCAGATGCTGCTCGGCGACCAGCCGTGGTGGGAGCGCATCGAGCTGACCTCCTGGCGGCCGTGGTGGTGGTTCATCCCGTCGCCGATCTGGCTGCTGATCGCGATCGGCAGCTTCACGGGCGGGATGATCGAGGCGTTCGAGGCCGGCTGGGACGCGACCTCGATCGGCGTGCAGCTGGTCCTGCTCGCGGCGATCGTCGTGTTCGCGCGCTACAGCCGCCTCTGGCTGCGCCGCCGCGGCTGGATCTCCTTCTAGACCTCTTGCACCTGGAACAGCGAGGTGGTGCCGGGGCGCCCCGACGGGAGGCCCGCCGTGATCCCGACGCGGTCGCCGGGCTTGACCCAGCCGAGCTCGACGACCCGGCGGGCGGCGGCCGCGATCAGCTCCTCCGTGGTCTCCCAGCGCCGCATCGAGGAGGCCTGCACACCCCACATCAGCCCGCAGCGGCGGACGGTCTCGCGGCCGGGCGAGAGCGCGTAGATCGGCACCGTCGGGCGGTGGGCGGAGATCAGCCGCGCGCTGCGGCCCGAGAGCGTCGGGCACACGAGCGCCTTCAGGCCCAGCTCGTGGGCGGCCCGGCAGGCCGAGTAGGCGATCGTGTAGGCGGGATCGCGACGATCGCGGCGCACCCGCTTCTCGTTCCACTCGGCGTAGGGCGCGGTCATCTCGGTGCGTTCGGCCACGGCGGCCAGCATCGCCACGGACTCGACCGGGTAGTGCCCGACGGCGCTCTCCTGGGAGAGCATCACCGCGTCGGTGCCGTCGAGGATCGCGTTCGCGACGTCGGTGACCTCCGCGCGCGTCGGCCGCGAGCTGGCCACCATCGAGTCGAGCATCTGGGTGGCGGTGATCGAAGGGCGGGCGAGCGCGCCGGCCAGCGCGATCACCTGCTTCTGCACGATCGGGACCTCCTCGATGCGCATCTCGATGCCCAGGTCGCCGCGGGCGACCATCACGCAGTCGGCGGCGCGCACGATCTCCTCCGCGCGCTGGACGGCCTGCGGCTTCTCGATCTTGGCGATCAGCGGCAGTCGTGTGTGCTTGCGCAGGGACGTCACGTCCTCGGCCCGGCGCACGAACGAGAGCGCCACGAGGTCGACCCCGATCCGCTCGCCGGTGCGCACGTGGTCGAGGTCCTCCTCGGGCACGGAGGGCAGAGCGGCCGTCTCGCCCGGGATGTTGAGACCCTGGCGCGAGGCGACGCTGCCGCCGACCTCGACCTCGGCGTCGATCTCGCCGTCGGCGACGCGCGTGGCCTTCACGCGCAGGCGGACGGCGCCGTCGGCGAGGTACATGACCTCGCCGGCGTCGACGGTCTCGGCGAGCCCCGCCCAGGTGATGTACATGCGGCGGGCGTCGCCCTCGGCGCTGTTCTCGCCGCAGACGAACGTCACGTCGTCGCCCGGCTTGAGCTCCGCGATCCCGTCGACGAGCGGGCCGATCCGCAGCTTGGGGCCGGGCAGGTCCTGCAGCACGGCCACCTGGCGGCCGGCGCGGCCCGCGGCCTGGCGCACGAGCGACGCGGTCTCCGCGTGCTCCTCGGCGGTCCCGTGACTGAAGTTCAGGCGGGCGACGTCCATCCCCGCCTCGACCATCCGGACCAGCACCTCGGGATCACGAGATGCGGGTCCGATGGTCGCGACGATCTTCGTGCGGCGCATTCAGCAACGCACGCTAGCTGAGCCCTTCACTGCGCGAGGTCGACGTACCTCGGCAGCGTGAACGTGGGGAACGTCTTCGGGTTCGAGACGAACTTGCGCACCCGCGTCTGCAGCCGGTAGACGGCCGCCTGGCGGCTCGGCGGGCCGGCGAGCGTGACGCGGAAGCGCCCGCTGGCCGGCGGCGTGAAGCGCTTGACGACGCGGTAGCGCCCGCACGACAGGCGACGCTTGACGATCACCTGCTGGACCGGCGCCCCCAGCGGGCGCACGATCCGGCCGGCGACCGTGACGCGCCGCCCCTTCACGGACGTGCCGGACACGAGCATCCGCCGCACCAGCTTCAGCCGCAGGCTCTTCTGCTTGCCGATCTGGGCGATGTAGCGCGCCCGGTTGGTCGCCCGCAGCTTCGCGCGCGGGAGCCGCGCCGTGGCGGTGAACAGGCCGGAGGTGCGCACGCGCGGGCGCGCCACCGTCTTGCCCGTGGCGGTGAAGCGGATCCGCACGCGCCGGCCGGCGAAGCGCCGGCTGGCGGCGCCGAGCAGCCGCACCTTGCCCTTCGAGCGCAGCACGTCGATCAGCACGATCCGGCGCGACGTGCACTGCAGCGCCAGGTCGGCGACACCGCCGCAATTGACCTGCGCCGCGCCGACCGTCGCCTCGCCGACCGTGAGGTCGAGCACGTTCTGGCCGCCGAGCGTGATCGTGACGTCGAGCGCGTGCTGGGTGAGCCTGCCGCCGCCCTCGATCTTGCGGCCGGGCTCCACGCGCACGGTGGCTGCGGCGGCCGGCACCGAGATCGTCGGCAGCGCGTCGAGCACCGGCTGCAGCACCGTGATGTCCGCCCCCGGCACGCCGAGCGCCGCGGGCGAGAGGTTCGACGGGTCGATGCTCGTCGAGTCCACGACGTTGATCGTCCGCGACGTGATCCGGTCGACGGGCAGCTCGGTGCCCAGCACGGTGACGCCGAGCACCGAAGAGGTGCCGGTCAGCTGCGGCGCGCCGCCGACGCACCTCCCGGTCGCCTCCGCGCGCAGCGCGCGCAGGTTCACGAGGTCGCCGTTGAACGTCGGGAGCAGCGACTGGACGGCGGCCCGGATGTCGATCGTCCCGACGCCGGGGATCTCCTGCGAGCCCGGCAGCCCGCTGAGGTCCGGCGGCGGGATCGGGATCGGCAGGCCCGCGATCCGCAGCTCGCCGAGGCCAGCGCTCGCGGTCGCCGTCTGCGCGGCGGCGGAGCCGGTGGGCGGCTGGAGGTCGGTCGTGGCGCTCAGCAGGCTGCCCGTGATCGGCAGCGGCGAGGCCGGGGCGTTGCCGCCGGCCGACTCCACCTTGCAGCTGGACGCGTCTTTGTTGGCGGTGATCGGCTCGATGCGCGGGGACGGGCCGAGGGTCGCCGCGACGGCACTGGACTCGCAGGTCCAGCCCTGGGCGAAGGCGGGTGCGGTGCTCGCGAGGAAGGCGATCAGGAGGATCAGCGCGAAGAGGGGCGGCGTCGCCCGGCGGGGTACGGCGTGAGGCATCCGTGGCTTGTACCACGCACCGGGTTGGCGCAGTCCCGCTAGAGCGGCTGCCAGCCGTGCTGCAGCGCGCGCGTCTCGCGGTCGAACGCGAACCAATGGCCCTGGCCGGGCTGGTCCTCCGCGCGGTGGATCGCCGTGCCCTTGAGGCGGCACAGCAGCAGCGTCCCGACGCCGCCGTGGGAGACGATCGCCACGTCGCCCTCGGGCGAGCGCGCGAGCACGGTCTCCAGCGCGTCCGCGATCCGCTGCTGGGCGGCCGCGGCCGTCTCCCAGCCCCGGTGCGACAGCAGCGGCTCGCCGAAGAACGCCTGCACCGCGGGCTCGAACAGCTCCGGCGGCAGGTAGCCGGTCGAGGAGCGGTCGTTCTCCGCGAGCTGCTCGAGCTTGCGCACCTCGACGCCGAGCTGCTCCGCCAGGATCGCCGCCGCCTCGACCGCCTTGGGCTCGCGGCTCGACCAGACGGCGCGCACCTCGCGCGGCTCGGGGCCCTCCGCGAACTGGCGCATGAGATCGCGCCCGCGCGCCGTCAGCTCCCAGTCGGGCACCGGCGTGCCGGGGTCGACCTCGACCTCGGGATGGGTGATGAAGAGGACGCGGCTCACACGAGGAAGCGGCCGTCGCGCTGGATCGGCTCGCCGTCGGCGTACAGCGTGCCGCCGCGGCGCAGGTCGCAGATCACGTCCCAGTGGACGGCGGACTCGTTGGTCCCGCCCGTCTCGGGATAGGAGCGGCCGACGGCGAGGTGCACCGTGCCGCCGATCTTCTCGTCGAAGAGGATCGCGCCGACGGGGCGGTCGATCCCGAAGTTGGTCCCGATCCCGATCTCGCCCAGCCGCGAGGCGCCCTCGTCGGTCGCCAGCGTCGCCTTGAGATACTCCTCGCCGCGCTGCGCGTGCGCGTCGACCACGCGACCCTCGCGGAAGTCCAGGGTGATGTCGGCGACCTCGACACCGCGCGGGCTGGAGGGGATCGTGAACCGGATGCGGCCCTCGGCGCTGGCCTCGTGGGGACCGGTGAAGACCTCGCCGGAGGGCATGTTGCGCTTGCCGTCGGAGTTGATCCAGGTGCGGCCCTCGACCGACAGGGTCAGGTCGGTGCCCTCGGCCTCGATGCGCAACTCACGGGCGTCCTGGAGCCGCTCGATCAGCCGCGCCTGGAAGTGGCGCAGCTCGCCCCACGCCGCGGTCGCGTCGCCGCGGTCGAGGAACAGTGCGCGGCGCACGAAGGCCGCGAACTCGGTCGTGCCCATGCCCGCTTGCTGCGCGCCCGCGGCGGTCGGCCACAACGTCAGGCACCAGCGGCGGGCCAGCGCCGCCTCGCGCACGGGCGCGCGGGCGCGGGCGGCGCGCGCCATCCGCCCGGCGTCGACGTGCGCGAGCGAGCGCGTGTTGGCCGGCGCCTGGATCCCGATCGACGCGTCGGTGGCCTGCGCCTCGGCCAGCTCGGCCGCGGGGAAGCCATCGAGGTGCGCGTCGCGAGCGTGCTGCCAGAAGGCCTCGTCGGCGCCCGGCAGCTCGGCCCGGATCAGCGGCCACGCCTCGCGCACCAGCAGCTCCTCCTGCAGGGCCAGCAGCAGCGGCGCCGCGAGCGTGCTCGAGCGCACGACGACCTGCTGGCCCGGCTGCACGTCGAGGCAGTACTCGCACAGCAGCGCCGCGAAGCGCGCGGGGTCGGGCGCCATCTAGGGGGCCTCGACGTCCGGGAAGTGCGCGGCGAGGTGCTCGCGCAGGACGTCGCGGATCCAGCGCCGCTCGTCCTGGGTCGCGAAGCGGTAGCGGCCGAGCAGCTCCTTCTGCTTGACGATCGGCTCGGCGCCGGCGATCTCCCAGCGCACCGCGAGCAGCTCGAACAGCAGCTCGACGCCGCGCTGCCAGGCGTCCTCCTGCGAGAGCGGCGAGCCCTTGGTCGCGGCCGCGTACTGCCGGCGAGCCGCCGGCGTGAGCGCGCCGCGCAGGGCCAGCACGTCGCCCTCCGGCGAGCGGTACTCGGACTCCGGAGCCTTGAGGGTCTCCGCGCCGCGGCGCCGGGAGCGCTTG